>Ga0247824_10000086_pt1 | contig 35713 bp, 46 predicted proteins | sample 13C_PalmiticAcid_FD_194412 | JGI IMG/M metagenome (GOLD analysis project Ga0247824, IMG submission 194412) | Soil microbial communities from agricultural site in Penn Yan, New York, United States - 13C_PalmiticAcid_Day48 | ecosystem: Environmental > Terrestrial > Soil > Agricultural land...
TCTATCTATAACCCTTTTAATACTAATACCTTCTTATTTACCCTATTAAAACAACTAATACCTATCTACCCGATAGCATTTATAGGGGACTTTAACCTCGACTATCTATATTAGGACTAATATAACTAATATTAATCAAAAGCCGAAGCCTATTAGAAATTATAGTATAGTAGGACCTTAACCTTTAAACCCTAGCTAGTATTATAACCCCTTAAAGGCCTTATAAAGTACCTAATAAGGCTATATATTAACTATTAACTATTTCTAGGCTATAGTAGACCTTTCAATAGCTTAATAGATAAATTCCCTATACCGATATGCCCTTAGGCGTGCCGGTCCTTCTACTTTACTATGTCTAGAGGAAACCGTACCGTATAGGCCGGGTGAAAACCTCCGTCAACCCCTTCGAAGCTATACTTTTGAATCTATCCTACTACAAAGGAAAGGAGGCTCTGTTTTGGCCTCTGGGCTTAGCCCTTAGCTACCATTTCTAGGTCTAGCCGTTGGGCTAGCCTATACTGTAGTAGTCGGCCAGAGTCTATCAACTAACCTAGAACCTGCCGAACAAGCCGTGTATTGCTGGGGACCCCCCGGAATAGGGTCTATAGGTCCCTGTGTGACCGACTTTGCCGTTGCTCCCACGGCTTTTACAACGGTGGGTCGGGGCACTATACCACTAAGTGCTCCACTGTTTCCCTACCCTGGCCATAGGTATAGTAGGGGATAGGTGCCTCTGGGATCTTTACCCGAAATAGGTAGTCCTGTAGGCCTATATCCCCTATATGGGCCCGGGCCAGTAGGGAGCTCTGGGCTTTTGTAAGGCCCTCGTGCCTTTTCAGGGCTTTGTTGGTAAAAAGAAGGGTTGGGGGGTCTTCGTCGGCCATCCTCCCACCTGTGGCCCTCTGTTGGCTAGCCCTCTGGTCCTCCCACCGGGCCTGCCAGGCTAGTTCAACTACTACGTCGGTATTCAATTTCTAGTTTCTCTTCTTCCCTATTTCCCACCGCTGGTTGGCCCACCTACCCACTATAATAGTGGCCTGTTCAGTGTGTGTAAGGCTCTATAGGCCCTATTTCGGTCGTTAGGTATGGCTTTTTCGCTTCCTAAACTAGTAGTAGACCCTATTACAAGTCTCTGTGATCAAGTAACCTAGGGTAGTTCGTTCGACGTCTAGGCTAGTCCCTATTTGTAAGGACCTTCTATATAGCCAGGCTTCAAAGTCGGCTAGCCGTTTATTAAAATAGAGGTCCAACAGGGGCACCCAAGCCTTTATTTCCAAGCACCTAGTAGGGGCCGTTTTATAGATCCCCACCACAATACGAAAGCTTTAGTTCTAGGCCTTTGTTAGGGCCTTCGCAGGGCCTTGTGGCTTATTAGCCCCCTAGGGGCCGTTGGCTAGTGGAAACTAGAGGCCCTATAGGCTATAGCACTATAGACGCATTTAGTGACCACCTATTGTTATTTTTAATAGTTTTATTAGTTTTGATGTTTTTTTTAGTTTTCAAGGGGTAGTTATTATTATTGACAGTCGTTGGCTAGGCAACTACTAGTAACCTATTAAAGTGGTTTTTAGTAGGTTATAGTAGGTCGACGGCGATATGGGTGGCAAATAGGTGGCAAAGTGGCGAGGTAGTTGTGGTGATGTTAGTCGTGATGTCGGTGGCGATAGCCGTGGTAGTTGGGGTCGAAGATGTTAGATCTATCGCTCCCGCGATGGCTCTTTTAATTCTAACACCTCCTATGGCTACACAACGGCGCGCGCGTGGCTATAGTAGGTATGGGTAGATAGAGATTTGTAAGAGCTTTCGAATGGTACTGTTTTTGGGCCGTTTAGACCACTTTCTGTGGTGCGGCCGGCAAAGCAGAAAAAAAAAGAGTTCTATTATCCTATACCCTGCTGTTTGGTTAGCACTAGAACTACTAAACTATTGAGGAGGCCTCTATCGGACTCTATTACAGCCTGTAGATTAGATCTAGGTACCTCTGTAGGCTTGGGTAGGCACTAGGCAGGGCGCTGAAGTAGGCCTGGGGCTGGGTAGTTGTGAGTGAGTGCTAGATAGATAGATAAATATATTTTCCTATACTTCGAAGGGGTGACGGAGGTTTTTACCCGGCCTATACAGTATGGTTTCCTCTGTACATAGTAAAGTAGAAGGACCGGCACGCCCAAGGGCATATCGGTGTAGGAAAATCTATCTATCTATCTATCTATCTATATTTTCTTATACCGATCTACCCTTAGGCGTTTTTACCTAGCCTATATAGTACGGTTTCCTCTGTACATAGTCAAGTAGAAGGACCGGTACGTCCAAGGGCATATCGGTGTAGGAAAATCTATCTATGTATCTATCTTAATGATTCACCTCGTGCACTCTTGTACCTTGGGGGGATAAGTGCGCTGTGAAGCGGACCGTGGTGGGAACTGAAAAGTGATCATTGTTCACTGGAATACATGCCTTATTCAGAAGGTCCAAACCCTCGATGACTCCTGCTTCAAGGCTCGGTCTCCTGCCTCATGCGGGGATTGCAGGGCACACAATAAGCAGACACAAAAGGCGTCAGAAAAAAAGGTTGTGTGGTGCCTGATTACACTTATGCGCCAGCGCTTAACTCTCAAATAGGGAGTGTGACCAGGTAGTGTTGCCAGGGAATGCCGCCAGGGAGTGTGGCCAACAAGTGCGGCCCCGGGCTTCAAACTCAAACATGGATGATATTTGATCGCGGCAGCGGAGTCCCTAATCTGGCCCAGTGACCCGGCAATCCAGCACATCCCGTCGCATCAGGGCCAAATGTGACGCTTGAATTTGGAAGGAGAACTTGAACACGACCGGTGACGTTAATCCAGCCATTGCTTATCATTTGATCTTCGCTGGGCCAGCGTGTGTGAGGCTTATGGCGGTTGGCTCCTCCAACAGCCGTGTGCTGGTCACTTGCCTAGCCAGGGTCCCACAGGCCGCTGAAGGGACACCGAACAAGCCGCCATGGGGTGCGCACTAGCAACAGGCACGGAATTAATATGTCGTGCAGTCAACTACCGGATTCCTGTTAAGGTCAAACGTCCCAATCGTTTTGGGGTGCCCAGCAACCTGCCCGAATAGGCAGGAGGTAGGATGCAAGGTAAAATCACGACATGGTCCGGTGAGGCTTACAAGGTAGCAAGCAGAAGGAATGTTTGCTGGGGGTGGGAACACGGACACTGCATGGTGTTGATGACCTGCTTCTTTTACACCTACCGGAAGCGCAGGAGGGGATCACAAATGGGACGATCGCAGACAGGAGAACTGAATGGCGTGGACATAAATCTGGAACGATCCTCGCGGAAGGTCGATACTGGTCTCGGCACAAACGTTTCCTCGCTCGGCCATACAAGATGAAAACTGTGCATTGCATGTCACTCGCCGTCACGGCGCTCCTCGCCTTTGGCGTTGGTGCTAGGGAGATGCAGCCTAACATCCTGACCTCCCAACAATACGACACCGGCGCTATCCACGAGGAGCTCATGGCGAAGAAGATGGTGCGTGCATACTGTGTTCACCTTACATGCCCCAATCTCAAACTTTCACGGTACTGACGACTAGCGGACAACCGCAGGCCACTTGGGAGCGCCAGACCAAGAGCGGTGTCATGGACTCCAGGAAGTACAAGAGTCGTGGCGGGGCAGGCGCCATCCGGTGCAAGAACGGGACCGCTGAAGTTGTTCCTGGCGATGCATTGAACACTTTCCGCTGCAAGAACGTACGAACCCTATACAGCAAAGGCCCCGTAGCCCACGCGGAACAGCCAGTGCTGACACGGACTTACATAGGTCGACTTCTACGACTTTGTCAGTCACGCCGATCTGGGCAGCAAAACCGGCCGGGGCTCCTCTTCATGGGGATGGACGAGTCCGGAAGGCCGTGAGTTCGTCGTGGTCGCGCAGGCAGATGGCGCCGCGTTTGCAGAGATTACACACCGGGGAAAGCTCGTGTACCTGGGGCGCCTGCCGCAGTCCAGCACAGCTGCCCCGTCCATCTGGCGCGAGATTCGAGGGTACAAGAACTACATCATCATCGGAAGCGAGGCGGAGAACCACGGAGTCCAGGTCTTTGACATGACAAAGGTATGGCGAAGCCTCTTGCCTGTCTTTGGGAACAGGCTAACGTGAACGTCCGTTCTAGCTTCTTGGCCTCGATCCCGAGAGCCCCTTCACCTTCGACGCCGATAAGGATGTCACGAGCTGGTGGAACGATCTTCCGATTGGCCGCACTCACAACGTCGTTGTCAACGAAGAGAAGGAGTATGCTGTGGCAGTTGGCGCCCAGCCACGCACGAGCAACTGCCGGTCGGGTCTCATCTTCATCGACCTGAAGAACCCTGACAGCCCACGGACACTTGGCTGCGCTGCAGGGGATGGTTATGTCCATGATGCGCAGTGCCTGGTGTACCGTGGCCCTGATTCCAAGTATTCGGGCCGCGAGATTTGCTATGGCTACAATGAAGACACGCTGACCATGTGAGATTCCGGGTTTGAGTCTGGCGCAAGTGGGGAGAGGCGGGCTGGTGTACTGACCGCGCCCCTAATAGTTACGATGTCACGGACAAGAACTCAACCAACATCATTTCGAGGACCAGCTACGAGGGCGCTAGTTGTAAGTCATGCTTTGACATGTCTCTCACCCAGACCACTTCGTTAACCGAGTTTGTGGCCCCAGATACACACCAAGGTTGGGTCACCGACCCAAACTGGCAAGAGTTCCTTGTCCTCGACGACGAGTTGGACGAAGTCAACGGCGCAGGACCGGCAGCCAGCGGATACCCCATCACGTACTTCTGGGACATTCGCTCACTTGAGAATCCCAAACAAACCGGCCTGTTTCGCAGCCCGGGCTACGGCATCGACCACAACCAGTTTGTCGTTGACGGCATTGCATACCAAAGTCATTATGGTGCTGGATTGCGCATCTTGGACGTCAGAAGCTTGTCGCGCGATCCAACTGGCGCCCGCGTCCGGGAAATTGGGTTTTTCGACATCTACCCAGAGGACGATTCGCTGCCAAATGGGGGATCCATCGAGTTTGTTGGAAGCTGGAGCCACTACCCCTTCTTCAAGAGCGGATACATCTTGGTCAACACGATTGAGCGTGGCGCTTTCGTTCTCAAGCGGTCCCACTGAGGGATGGCCATGTCGGAGGAGATGTCAAGTGGTGGAAACAGCACTACAAACTCAACCCAAGCGGTAAAGGGTAGACTGAAGAGCAGTAGGGGCCCGGTTTTAGCGACTATTTAAGCGTTCAGTGCATCTCCCTCGGACATCGAGCGAGAAAGCACATGGAAGCTGACTGTTGACGATCCGCAGCTCTTATTCATCCATGTAGGTACATATCCTGCCCGTTTCTTGGAATGCGATTTTGCATGTTCGGCGTAGCGTGTGGTACTCAGGCACGATTGGCACGCACGCATATTGCATTAGAGTGACTAGAGCTTCAAGTTTGATCGCGGCTCCAGTGAGAACTACCACTTGGCCGACAACCACCCTTCTTCGCATCCACCAGACAGTCCGCCCAGTGCCTGGTAATCAGGTTTCCAATCAATAGTCGTAGAAAACCAGAGTCCGTACCTCGATGCTCTCACGCGGCTCCTTGTCGGCCTGGCTTGGGTCGGCAAAGGCCGAGTGTGGGATGCGCCGTGCGACCCCTGGCGCAGTGACCGAGTCATAGCACTTGATGAGCGTCACCTCATCCGGCCGTTGAGCAAACTTGAAGTACCAGCGGTGTGCCGGGTTTGGCTTGACGAGGTACGTCTCGCCCTTGCGATTTGGGTAGATGAGCGCTGCGCCAACGAGATCCGAGTCTGCCACCGAGTGGGCATCGGCGACACCCAAGGGATCCTTCAGGATTGTCTTGATGGGCCGCCAAACCTGTGGCTCCCTGTCAGTCGGCGCCAATAGAGGGGTGGGATACATGGGAAACGGACATTGATGATCTGGAATCGTTTCTGCAGCAATTCCTCAGCCTCCTCGGGGAGATGGTATCGCACTCTCTCCACTGACGCCGCGTAGGACTGGTCAATGTGGACATTCCGGACCGGCCCGCGAAAGGTCGCCTCGGGCAGATCGGGGTTCTTCTCGCGCCGAATCGTGTGGTCAAAGATGAAGACGCGGACGGCGCCGGTTCTGATCTGGTGTCAGCCAAATTGACCTTCGAAAGTGTCCTTCAGATCCTGGGTCTTTGTGTGTTCGGGTTCATCTCATACACGTCTTTCAGCAACTGCTCCGTCTCTGGATAGTAGCTGCTCTTGATCTGATCCTCATCCAGGAACTCGACCTCCTTGCTCTTGTGTCCGACGATCTGGAAGCCGTGGCTATCGAGCGTGTACTTGGCCTCGCTTCCAGAGATGTCGGTCACTTCCACCTCTGCGGCCACGGTAGGCCTGGACTTCAACTGGTCGACGATTGGCCGACTAGGTGGGGCAGGAAGTTAGTCCGTCGGTGGTACCAGGAGTGTCTGGCGTGGCAGATACATACTCCACATAGAAGGGAACTGGCGGGGTCCCATCCTCGGGATCGTTGTAGTAGTTCAGGACGGTGCGCACGTTGTGGCGTTGTGCCGGCTTCTGCTCAAGCACTGCGGACGAAAGGACGGCATCCTGAGGAGCGAAGTCTGTTGGGCGAATGACGTCCGCGGTAGCCATGATTGACACGACGGTTTCAACTTCAAGGGGTAGTAGCTGTGTCTGGGTTTGATTTTGTGTGATCAGTTCTCGGCTTGGTCTGTGCGGGGAACGTCAGTGAGGTGTAGTAGGACCAGGGCCAGAAGGTCCATTATATACACTGACTCCCAGATTGCATCTGTCTTTGTCAAGGGCAAGCCGATGGTAGCCTGGTGGTTGTGGTCACACATGATGCAAGCAAGCAGCACGCCATCGCTGACGCCAGATTCCGGCTCAATTGTGGACCGAATGGTCCGAAATAACACCATCTGCTTAGGAATCCGCGTCTGGATCGGTGTTATGGATGCACGGAAGAAATCTCCGAGGGGGCGGATTTGAAATGCATTGTTCTGCTCTTGGTGAGGGGTGCTGATCCCAACCATGGATGGGTATGTTGCACAACCAGCCCCCAGGTCCTTGGCAACAAGGAGTGAACTTGTACGGATGGCTTGGTCGCGAATAATGCCATGGTACAGTCCGTATTGTCCCGGGCCGCTACTATCACCCTCGTGCACTTGAGGAGCATTGCCCACAGGTATCCGAGTACTATCTAGAAAAAGTCTTGGCCACAACCCAGTCTAAACTCAAACACCACCTCTAACTCTGATCCTATCGGGGAGCACGAATCAACTTGGTCACAGTGGTGCCATCAACAAGTACTTCGGTGGCTTCCTCAAGCTGGTATCCCCGCAGCCATGGCAAGAAAACAGTCAACACCGCCCAATACAAAACTCCGAACACGAGGCTACGGGGGCGAACCATGTTAGAGAAGCACACATCCCAGATGATATTGAGCTATGGGGGCGGCGCGGGGACTTACACCGATATACCCACGAGTGCGTAGCTGACCCTGGATAAATGAGCACTCAAATCTTCCCCTTCGCCGGGAACAAAGGGGGCGTATAGAAGGGCGCAGGATAAAAGGATCATAAGCCAGACCGCGGGTAGAAATGCCTTGTATGGACGTTTGAGATCAGGTCGTGTCCATCGCAGCCGAAGCAGGCCGAGTGAGATCGCAAGCGAGAAGATCTGGCCCGGGTAGCCCTCTACATTGAGGATGAATGAGTAGATGTTCTTGTATGGGATGGATATGACGATGACGGAGGGGATGTAGTGTAGAATAAGGCCGCCCAGCGGCGCTCCAAACGGGCGGGAGGAGGAAAGAGTCTCTCCAAACGGGAGGAGACCCTGGCGTGCAATCTCCTGGTTGAGGCGGGCCTAGTTGCACATGGTGTGAGCCCCTTTTGCTTGCCTGCGCAGTGAGTATGGGGCGGACATACCAATGCAAAGGTCACAACCATCACGTTGCCCGCTGCTGAAACGGCGACAGCGAGGGGAAGCAGGAGCTTTCCCAGTGTGTGGCCAAACACCCGCTCAAAGAACAAGGCGGCAACCAACTCGCCGCTCTCTTTGATCTCATCGAGTGGGACAACCAGGAAATATGCCACATTGATGAGCAAGTAGAGCAGACATGCTGTGGCGAGTGCTGTCGGGGCCGCGGATCGCAAGGTCCGCACCGGGTCCCGGACTTCATTCAATACGTTGTTAACGTTTTGCAGTCCCGCATACGAGTAGAACACCTTAAACAAGGCAGTGCTGATGATGCCCCAGTTCCAAACCGAGCCTTCCCAGATGCCGTCCCACGTCGACGGAAAGGGGTTGTTGTTGCCGAGCCCGGTGGAGGTAACGTTGATCTCGCCAGGCTTATAGCGTCCGATGACAACTGCCCCCGAGGCGAGTGTCATAAAGATGACCAAGCCAATCTTGACCCAGCCCAAGATGTTTTGCAGCATGATTCCGGTTCGCAGAAAACAGCCGTGGAGGACGGTGATGCCTGTCATCAGAGCAACCGCCAGAAGTCGGACATGTACCGGGTGTTCAGCCGGCGCTCTCCCCAGCGCGAAGAGGACGTACTCCCCAAACACGATGCAGTTGCTCGCGGTGAAGCCCAGGAGGATGGCCTGGACAGCAACAAGGGTCGATGCGAAGAAGCGCGGCCAGCGATAGGTGAACTCGAGGTAAACCTTTTGCCCTGTTGCAGATACAGATATCAGTGACCCGAGAGCCAACACGGTGACTGCACTCTGTGAGAGATTTTAATAAAGCACGGCGTACTAACCACCAGATCGGGGCAGCATGCAGCCGTACTCGAGAGACACGACGAGTCCGCACCAGCTGATGAGAGCGCCAGCGACCCACAGCAGCAGACTCAGACCAATGCTTCCTACCGAGCTGACAATGGAGCCCGGAGTCGCAAATATGCCGCTCCCAATGACGCGCGAGATGATGAGAATGTAGGCGCTGCTCCAGCCCAGGTTGCGGCCAAGGACAGCCGTTTCGGGTAGAACGTCGTCTTCCAGAGATCGTTGTGAGCCGATGCCTCCGGTATGGACAACTTTTGTCGATGCATCTGTTTTCAGGATACTGTGATAGTTGGGTGTTTGTGGCTCTTGTGGGCTCGCCGTGCCCAACAGCAGTGGTGTCTCGGCATCGGGTTCAGCAAACTCCATCGTTGCCAAGTCGTCCGAACCTCTGCGTGGGGAGCGATGCTGACTCTGTGGTGGACGATGATCGCGAGGCCTTGCTAAACTGACAAAGTATACAGTGTTTGCCCTGGGGGTTACGAATGTGGTTGCTGATCGGGGCGTGGTGGCAAGTCAGTGGAGTTTACGCTGCCGGTGATGGACATGTTCCTGGCTGTTGTTGATCCTCAAAGATCAGCGACGGGTGGATTTGTCAGGTTGAGCTGCGGATTGGAAGCCCGGGCGGGGGAAAGTAAGCAAGATACGGATCTTTGAAACGGACAGACACGCGCGTCTTGTCGCGTGTGCAAGGCGCAAGATGGCGTGCTCACGTGTGACACCGACACCCTCGGTGCATGGAATGCGCACCAACCCCGTGGCGCCTGATGAACTGCATCTCTCTTCCTGCGACATGTGCACGCACTTGACAGTCCCGGCTGCCACTGATTGTTGCCGGAGGTGGAAGGGGAAAGGGAGGAACACTTCAGAAACATTGATGAATCGTGACCGATCCTGTGTTTATTTACCCTCGCAGTGGTTGGAGCCTCGGCAGCCTGCTCTGCGAACGACTACTGGCGCTAGTAGTACTGAGAATCGAGGCTCGGCTGAGGCTCCCGATGTCCAAGGCGTCTAGAGTTTTGTCACCGCTCTCCCCGTCGTCTTCGCTATCGATTGCGCTCTCTTCCCCGGCGCTCTCTCCGTTTGTACTGTATCCCTCGCTCTCGCCCCCGCCCGACATCATACCCCGAGATTCGTTACAAGACTCGGCGTCAGACTCTTCTACTTCGCTTGCAGAACTTGCCATCTCTGATGTCTCATCCTGATAGCCGCTTTCAGAATCCTCACCAACCATGGCCAGCTCCTCGGCAAGGGAGAGTCTCCGCTTAAGAGGCGGTCTCGTCCTCAAGCTTCTAGGGTCTGTTGTTTTGGTTAGCATGGGGTACTACTTGGTCAAGCTCGGGGGCTTGATCAGCGTGTGGGCATCTCTACCTTCTTGCGAGATACCCTGTATCGTGTTTCTGCGCGTCAAGTGGCGCGTCTCTGGACAAGTGGCATGTACGGTACCCCCGGCCCGCGGTGTGGTGGCCCGGGACTGGACAGGGGAAGCGCTTTGAAACGAGACTGAGGGCTGCTGCTTGGGACTCGCTTGTATGACTCTGTGGCCGTTGAGCTGCGGGCATGCTTGTTGTGCAAGCGGTGCTGAAATCAAGCTTTCTTTTCCTGGTGGTAACCCGATTTCTCGTCGTTGCAACTCGAGCGCGCGGAACAATAAGCGATTGTAGCCTTCGTAGAAATGCTTTTGGATGGGGCCAAAGTCTTCGGGAAGGTCAGCAAAGGCTCGGGAACTAGCCAGCACTCAACTTACCCCCTTCATGTAATTGGTTAACTTCTTTGACCACCTTCAGTTGGCCTTCGGCGAACTCCAACGACTCAATAGCAACATGGATGGCGGCATGTTCGCGCATCTCTGCTTGCAGGGCCTTCACGAGGTTTGTCTCGGGCCTGCTGTGAATGTCGACTTCGACGTGTAGATGCCGGGTAGTACCACGATCTTCCAAGCGCGGAAACTTCTCGGTTTTTGCCCAGGGTTCAGGCTGTCGCGGTGGCGTGGTTGCCGCAGAAGAACTGGTGGGACGGGTGGCCGGCCGCCTTGAAAGCATGCGCTGATCATGCTGGACAATAGTTGGTTGGCTGGCTCTCAGTGACTGGGGTTTAGTGTCCTTCACGACTGATGGCGGTGTTCGGGGAGCCCCGGCTGTCTGTTGGGGGCATGTCTCCTGGAATGAGGACAGTGTGCTCTGAACTGAGGCCAGGAGGTGGCCGAGTGTTGGGCACAGAACCTCGCCCAGCCGGTCCTGGGACTTCTCCTGCGGTAGGACCCCCTGAAGCAAGCCGAGGGCGAGGTGAAGGCTCGCGCTCATGGTGAGCACGGCGCCAACCAGGATCTCTTTGTCAGCGTCGTCCAATGGTTGGGCCAGCGAGCTGAGCCTTTCGATGGCCAGAACGGGGCTGTCAGTGACGTTCTCCCGGCGTACTGAACGCAAGAGCCATTCCGGAAACAGAGCCATGACTTGCTGGGGCAGCAAATGTTCGATTGCGTCCAAGGACCGGAGCGGCCAATCACCTGGCACAATGCCGATGTGCCTTGATCGCTGTTGCGGATTTGACAGCATCGGGAACCATGGTCGGGGGGTGCGTGACATATCGGGCCGCCTCCTATCGGGTGGCTGGTGTGCAGACTCGAGTGCTGGACTCCTGACCGAGTAGCGAGTAGCGGTGTGCGCTGGTCCCATATCCACACACATGCGTTGTTGTTGTGGGTTCGGCAGGGGTGCGGCAGGACGCTAACTGCACGTGGAAGCGCCGGGTTGGTGGAACACCCCCATGAAGCGCTTGTTCACACCTTCCACGCCATAGAAAGAAGGGTCACTGGGAGCTACGATTGGGGCCAGCCTGCCAAAGGGGCCTGAGGGCAATATGGCAGGGGCGGCTCACCCCAATGGGAGGTGCCATCAGAGCCCAGGAAGTGAGGGTCCCTTCAGAGGCGGAATATCCTATGTGAGCCCAAAACTGGCTGAAAGTGGGGACAGATGCAGGGATCCATGATCTTATGAGTCGTCCCCCCAATGCATTCAGGGGCTTGGGTGAAAATCCATCACACGCGGTCATCGGTCCTTGGAATCTGATGTGTTCGGATTCTCATCGACGGATCATGCTGTAGTGCCTACTTCACAATACTTTCACCAAGGGGGACAAAATACAGATACAAGAGTGGGAGATTATGCAAGATTGGCGCTTGCAAGGTGCTGGAGAGCGGGGTGAGAGCCTGGTTGACTGAGGAGTGAGGACTCTATCACGTACACTCTCTCAGCCTCAGTAGCCAGGTGGATGAAGAGATTGCGCGACACTCGAGTTTCAGTGGGGTTCCTGGTAAGAACCTAAGCCCAGCCCAGGATCATGAGATGCGTATGTCCAGAATACACAGTTGGAACCTTCCCCTCTTCCTGCAAAGTGGCGCTGTCAGACATTTCGGGTTGTCGTCGAGTGGACCAGACCATGATGTGCCCAAAAGCAGCGTAGTTCATGGTGGTGTGTGCAATGTCATGAACCGCTGTCTGACCTATCCTGCGTCAAGTCCAACCCGAGGGGTATCTGGAACCGCCATGTCGCCTTGACACAACACTGCGGGTCCGTGCTGCGCTGCCGTGTGGAAGGTATTGTTATCATTATGTATTTTTATCCTAGTCGCTACCGCTAGATATACCCTTTCCAACCCACACGTCTTATGTCTAGCCTGGCAACTCGTGCTCTCTGGGCTTAACCTGTGAGGATGCTATCTCGACTGGGACGATCGATGAACTCAACTCCACAGCAGACGCCTTTTGCGTCCAATACTTGTCCTGCCATTGATGGCCCTCGACCAGCTGGGCCACATATTTTGGTTGCTCCCTTTCGGGTGTGTTCCCGTCGTCTTGAACCTCGGCAGTACTTTCACCTTCACCTTCACCGTCGTCTCCAGCCCCATTGCGTTTCCTTCTTCGCCAGAACCATGCAAACACGGCCCCTGCAACGGCCAGGACACCCACCGCTACACCAGCACCAATCCCTGCTGCCGCTCCCGGGCTCAAACCACCTCCGCTGGCAGTGGAGGAAGGCGTTGGCGAGGAGTTGGACCCGTTGTCTGGCGTCCGGGTTGTTGCGGCGCTGGAGCTTGTACTGGCGCTGACTAGGCTGGTGGTGACTGTGCTGGTGCTGCTTGCGGATGTCGCCGCAGTTGATGTCGAAGACAGTGATGAGGTTGTCGGTGTTGGTGTTGATGACGGGCCAAACACCATGGGCCCTGAGCTTCGCTCCTGGCCGAGAATGTTGAAAGACGGGCTGTTGGCGCCAAAGCCCGCGACTGTCCCCGGCCGGAGATTGAACCAACAAGGACCGGCCGAAGTAAGATTTAGTAATACGGGAAACGTAGCGTTGTATGCTGCAGCACTCTTCCTCAACGCTGTAGACATATGGATTAGCACTCAGCAGGTGGATTCTCATCAACGCCGGGAAGGGATGTTACCCTCGGTAATTTTGCCATCCCCGCTGCTGCACCAGAGATACAGATTGGGTGTTGGGAAGGGGCTCGTGTATGTCACATTGACTGTGTCCATCTTGTTGTATATTTGGTCATTCGTCGGGTAAATGAAAACCACTCCATGGTTTGGGTCGTCGTCTTGTGCAGCAACGGCTGTCGCCATCAAGATGCCCGCAAGGAGAAACTTCAACCCGCGGAGCAAGCGTGTTGGCTGTAGGGGCCTGGATTGGTGCGTGGGAGCATTGGCGGCCATTGTCTCGTTCAAAGCCGCGCAGCGGCCGTTCCGGTGATGGCCTGGTCGTACACATGCAGCGATGAGATGGTCTTTTGGCTTCTGGTCCGGGGAATAGGCCGGCACGACCCCTTTGTTCCGTTGCGATCAAGATTCGCCATGCAGCTTGAAGGGATGGATGCGGCGTCGTGCTGTGCCGCACCAGCTTCCGAGGCAGCCATCGAGTCCGAGGGAGCCTCCCTTTCCAGGCTGGGCTGTGAAACACGAAGCCCCCCTGGTCAGCAAGCCACAGCCGCAATATCGCCTAAATTTGGCGCGAAACCTAATCTTGGCGTTCCACCGCAACCGGACTGAAAGCCCCGGCGGATGAGACCCGGCCTTGAGCGAGCTCCGCCGTCCAGCGCCGTGCTCTCCGCCGCCGCTTCCAGCCTCCGATAAACTCGGCGTCTCCGCTCCAGCCCGGCCACGGCCCGTCCTAGGAACAAGGGGACCCTTCTCCGCTGACGGTGGAGGACGCGCAGATTTGAAACTCCCAGGAGAGATTCTGATCTTCACCACGCAGCCGGGGCCCTGATTAGACAGACGACAGTGCTTCCGGCCCGGAACTTGAAGAGAATGACCGTTCTTGTCTCCAAGTATGCCTGGCCATATTCTGTGGTGAGCGCGCCCCCGAGTTTCTGACGATGCGGTACTCATTTGTCACCTCAACTGCGACCATTGCCAGCAATGTTGCTGGACACCGACGTCAGGAAAGATACCTTATCTTGCGTTTGGCGTCATGTTCCCCAGGCTTCTGCATTGCGGCGATGATCTCTCGCTCTCCTCCGGCTTCTCAAAGGTTGTGACAATGAACATCGGCGTCTTTCATGTGACAACAGCATACCTAGAGAGAGGAGGTGGCCAACACTCCCTTGCAACGCTTGTCGAGGGATTCATCTGGAACGATAGTGCAAGGGATGAGGTTGCTACAGGACAACGGCAACCCCGAACCTCGATATCGTTCAAACTCCACTCAATCATGCCGTGTATACACACCGAGGTAGCCTCTGCGGACAGATTGACCTGCTGCAGCACACAGGCTGAGTCGGGCAGGGTTTGAGACGTAAAGACGTCACCCTACATCCTATGGTATCCTTCTCCTGGCCGCCACTAGCAAAGACTAGTCACTCCGTCGCTGGAATAGGAGCGAGATAAGGGACAGGCCCTCCGTAAGGGTGATGCAAGCCAGACCCACAGGTTTCCTTGGCCCCTATCACTCGATGGTCCTGAGTAAGAACCATCACACTCGCCTCGCCTGCCCTGCAGAATCTGCCTGCCGAAGGACTGATTTGGGCAGAACCAGCGCTGCCGGTGCCCGTTTTTCCTGGGCAGCTGCTTTTTTAGCGGTTGTTGATGGGTGGCCGCCCGGCTTTGGGTGCCAGTCTACCCTGGTCCCGTCTGCCGCAGGCAGGAAAGTTCCCTGACGGCGGCAAATAGAAGCTCGAAGAATACGAATCGGCAGCGAGACAACAGCACGGGGCCTCAAACCACTATCGGCATGTCCCATGGGTATCTGGGCATAAGACGATCCCCTTCGATGCACTTGCGGTAACCCAACGCATGGCTGTGCATTGCCACGGGGTGCTAACAAGCGTTACATCCCCGGGTACTTGAACACTCACCGCCCGTTTGCAGCTCAGCACGTCTATTTGACCCTGTACTGTTTACTCCTGAATCCCAGCTTCCCACCTCTTGAGTCTTTTGCCCTTCTGAATATTGCAACCCTTGCCTTTGCCTTCCCAGGTGCCAACTTTTGGGTACCTGGCATCCATGATGGGAGCACTCGACAAAGCTAAAGAGGCTCTCGTGGCGGACTTCACCTGGAACCGCGCGCGGCGGCTTGCGATAGCTGGAGCTCGTGCCTTTCCAGGCGCCGCTACTGAGTATGTGGCCGACAAGGTCCCCATCGTCGGCTGGTTACCTTCTTACAGGCCCCGGTGGCTTATTTCTGACACAATCGCGGGACTGACGGTTGGGCTCATGTTGATCCCACAAGGCCTGTCATATGCTCGGATTGCCACGGTCCCGGTCGAGTACGGGCTCATGTCTAGCTGGCTCCCGTCGGCCCTCTATGCTCTCATGGGGACCACAAAAGGTGAGTGTGGTGAACAGATGTGGCAGCACATGGACGCAGTCTGACTCAACGATGAATGGCAGACTTGTCCACAGGTCCGACGTCTCTGATCAGCATGCTTACCGCCGAAGCCATCGCGGAGCTTCAAGGCGAGGCCACTCCGTCTCAGATTGCGTCTGCTATCGCGATGATGATTGGCATTTACGGTTTGATTGTCGGGCTGTTGAAGCTTGGGTTCCTGCTCGAGTTCATCTCGCTTCCAATCCTCAGCGGCTTCATCTCGGCCGTCGCCATCACCATCATCCTCAACCAGGTGGACTCGCTTCTCGGCGAGCCCAACGTGAGCGGCGACACGGCGACACAGATCCAGGAAATCTTTCAGCGACTACCGCAGGCCAATGGATACGCGTGTGCAATCGGATTTTCGAGCATCCTGCTCCTGACCGTCCTTGACCAGGCTGGGAAACGGTGGGGGAAAGCGAACAAGGTCGTCTGGTTTGTCTCCATCACTCGGGCGTTCATCGCCCTCGTGGTCTTTACCGGGATTGGATACGCCGTCAACAAACCGCGTGGCAGCCCGGACCAGTTCTTGTTCGAGGTTGCCGAAGTGGAAACCGAGGGCCAGGAGGCCCCGCGTGTGCCGAACGTTGGGCTGCTGTCCAAGGTTGCCACCCGAAGCATACCAATCTTCATCGGTTCAGCGGTCGAGCACACGGCCATTGCCCGGGGCTTTGGGAACAGAAACAACTACGTGGCGGACCAGAGCCAGGAGCTGACCTTTTACGGCGTGGCCAACATTGCCAATAGCTTTTTCCACGCCATGGGAGTCGGCGGCGCCATGTCACGGACTGCAGTCAACTCTGCCTGCCATGTCAGGTCGCCGCTTTCCGGCCTCGCCACGACTGCGGTTGTGCTCGTGTCCATCTTCAAGCTGGCCGGCACGCTCTATTGGATCCCGAAGGCCACTCTGGCGGCCATCGTGATCACTGCCGTGGCACCCCTGATTTGCCCACCTTCGGTGTTTTATCGCTACTGGAAGACCTCGCTTGCGGACTTTGTCTCTTCGATGATCGCTTTATGGGTTGCTCTGTTTGTCTCCACCGGGATCGGCATCGCCGCCTCGGTGGGCTTCAACATCCTGTACGTCCTGCTGCGCCAAGTCTTTTCCCGGGTGTCGACCATGCCGGACCCCCGATCAGAGCTCGCCGCTGCCCTCGACGAAGCCCGCAACATTCCGTCATGCATACCCACCGATACGCAAATCTTCCAGTTCACCGACTCGGTCTTCTTTCCGAATGCGTACCACATGAAGACGTCTGTTGTCGAAGAAGTCAAGACGCGCCATGCGCCAGTATTCAACAGCGCCGAGGGCCTGGAGGCGGAAAGGAACTGGTCCGTCACGAGAGAGAAACGACTTGCAAAGCTCCGACGACGTGCAGGCATCACTGACCCGTCTGCGCTGCCCCCGATCAGGCTTGTGATCCTCGACTTCCGCCGCGTCAACCACATCGACACAACCGCTTGCACGCACCTCAAGATGCTGATCTCCGAGATCAAAGCATACGGCGGCTCGGACGTGCAGTTTCGGTTTGCGGGCATGTCCGAATGTGTCGAGAAACGGTTTGAGCGTGCAGGATGGTGCATCGTCCAGGGAGACGACACGGGTGGGGGGTCGGGTGTGCAGGAAGTGGTCCGGTCATACCGCAATGCCGCGGATGCCGTTTCTGCCCCAAGGCGCCACGAGAGTCCGAGCCAGAGTGATGGAGAGGAAGAGGAGCCAAAGAGAGACCTCATGGCACAGCATGTCGTGTAAGAGAGCAAGAAGGGTTAGGGTTTCGGGGCCTTCAATCTGCACCCGGATGTGTTGTTGTTGGGTGACGTAACTGAGCTCCTTCCCACTTGCACTCCCCTCAGCTCTGACCCTCACCCCCGCCCTCATCCCATCTCACACCTTCCGAGCCGCCATCCGCCCCGCCTTCCCCCGTCCGCAACAAGCCCCGCACAGCACCCGACCAATTCAAATCTCAGCGATGGCTTCCGAAGCACCGACAAAGCGGCAGAAGTCGGCCAAGGACGTGCCCTACAATCTCATTTACTGGCCCGGTATTCCCGGCCGCGGGGAGCATGTGAGGCTTGCTCTAGAGGAGGCAGGGGCCGAGTACTCCGACACGGCTTTTACCGACGGCGGCATTGACGAGGTGCTGTCATTCGTGCAGGGAAAGGTGCCCGACGACGGCATCAACCCCGCGCCCTGCGCCCCGCCCATCCTGAAGCACGGGGATCTGGTCATCGGCCAGACACCCAACATCCTCCAGTACCTCGGCACCCGTCTCGGACTCGTGCCGGACGCCGACGAGGACCCGGATGCCGTGTACAGGATCAACGCGCTGGTGCTGACAGCCCTGGATGGGCTGAGCAACGAGCCGCACGACTGCCACCATCCCATCGCGACAGGGCTCTACTACGAGGACCAGAAGGAGGAGAGCAAGAGAAAGTCGGAGGATTACGTGAAGAACAGGCTGCCCAAGTTTCTGTCGTACTTTGAGCGAGTGCTTGGATCCAAGGCCAGCGGCGACGGGCCGTGGCTGTACGGTGGCCGTCTCACATACGCCGACCTGGTGCTGTTCCAGGTATGTCGCATGCTTCTCTCGTCGTCCCGTGACACTGGATGATTGGATCTGACGAAACGCTTTTCTCTCTTGACAGTGCGTGGATGGCATCAAGTTCATGTTTCCGAAAGCCATGGGAAAGCTGGAACGCGAGGGAAAGCACGACAAGATCTTTGCGCTCCACCAGGCGGTGGCAGAACGTCCCAGGATCAAAGCATACCTCGAGAGCCCGCGGCGGCAGAAGTACTCCAGCGGCATTTACAGGTATTACGAGGAGCTTGATATCGAACCCTGACCTCGTACGATACGATGGGAGTTGAGCAGACGAGCTCCATCGTGAATGACATATATGGTCCAAGGAATGAGAACTGTGGGGCCGGCTCAGTAAGCCGATTGCCATCCGCTGTGTGATGATTCAGGCTCCAATTCCGCGAAGGTGATGGATGGTGACGCACCAGTTCTCCAATCATTATTTCATGCCTGCACCTCAAGATTCAACCTCATTACACAAGCGACTCCCTTGCCTAGCCCGTGCTGCTGGTTTTCTGAACCTTTCACATCGAGATCTCGTTCTCGGCGCCAGACATGTTTCGTGCCCCCTCTGGTTGCTTTCCTCGTTTAAGTCGTTTCATTCCCCTCGCCTACAATCCCCCTGCAAGACCCACAAGCCTCTTCAATTGTCCCGTCACCAGGAATTGCACCCCTTGCCGAGCCCCCCAAGTAGCCCGACAGAGCAGTTTAAGCAGGAACAAGATGGCGCCGTTCAAGACGCCCAGCAGCGACCCTCCCAAGCATGAGATGCAGTACTTTCCCAGCATGACAACCGCCCTGCCGTCCGAGTCGGGCGAGTTCCGCCGCGTGCTCTGGACGGGGCTGTACTCGCAGGTGGTCCTCATGACGGTCCCCGTAGGAGGGGACATTGGCGAAGAGGCAAGGATACATACGGCAGCCGACCCGGGTTGGTGACTGGAGCTGACCGATCTCCATTCGAGAGTAGATACACACCGTGGACCAGATCCTGACATTCACGTCCGGCACAGGTCTCGCTCAAGTAGGCGGGCGAGACCAAGAGGTCAAGGCCGGGGACATGGTGATTGTGCCGGCCGGGACAAAGCACCAGTTCCTGAACAAGGGGCCAACCCCGCTCATCCTGTACACGGTGTACTCGCCCGCCGAGCACAAGGCCACGACGGTGCACAAGTCCAAGGAGGAAGGAGACCGCGAGGAAGAAGAGGGCCGTGACGAGCCCCCGCCGTGGAGCCAGCGGGGCAAGAAGGAGAATGAGGCTGAGGGGCTGGTCTAAGGGGGCTTACCCGGATCATCTGAGGCACCCGCATCACTTGGGCGGAATGACATGTGAGTGTCGGAAAAGGGGGTCACCAGAAAACAGAAAACCAGTCAAGGACTGCATCGCTGGTCCATTGGGTCACTCAGGCACAGATCGCCTGGGATGTCGTTAGCTTTGAGCTCAGCAATGCCGGCGGTGCCACCGCTGGAACTCCCTGCTGCCTGATGAGAGCCAGTCGTTGGTGTCGTCGTTGCGAGAGTTCGTGTCAAGATAGAAGACACACGGAGCCATGATGATTCAGAATTCAGGAGGCATCACAGGACAAATTGCCATCGGCAGTCAAGTGAAAAAGAAGAAAAAAGCATAAATAAACTATGTAGCCCGCCACCACCCCCGCAAGCCGCGGTCCGCAGGAAAAATAAGTACATAAAAAAGGAAACTAAAAATACAAAATGGCCCACCACCACCCCCGCAGACAACGGTCCGCAGGAAAGAATAAAGAGCACAAACAAACAAAGGAAAATAAGAGTACAATAGTCCAACACATATCCGTACACTGGGATGCAGCGAAACACGAGCCGCAACACCCCTTATCCACCACCAACCAACGGTCACTGAACCTCCACCTGGCCCAGATCAATTCCTTCCTTGGCGACCAATCCCTTGACGTGTCTCAAGATGGCGTTCTTTCCGTCCTTGACAGGCCCGTCCATCCTCCGGAAGAGACTGTGCTGGAAGAAGCGCTTGACGGTGGAAGCGGCCTCGTCGTGGTCAAAGTCGACCTCGTCGACCTCGCTGGTCAGCTCCTCTCCGAGGCTGAGAAGTGTGCGCTGCTTCCAGCCTTGAATCCAGCTCGGCGACAGATTGGCGCAGAGCGGAGACTCGGCCATGAAGACGGCGCACGACGAAACCCAGTCCTCGCAGAGGGAGCGGAGGATCTCACCCGGCAGCGCGGCATAGTCCCACTCAGCAACAGGCTCGGCCTCGGCGGGAGACGGGGAGGCCTTGCCCTTTCCTTTGTCGCTCGCCGACGACGTGGCCGCCGCCGACGAGGACGCGGGAGCGATGACTGGAGCGGGGATTGTGACTGCTGCGGGCAAGATGGGAGCGGGAGCAAGAGCGGGAGCCGAGGGAGCAACAGACGGAACAGGGGCCGGAGCCTTGGCCGAAGCCGCGGCTGGTGAGTGAGCCTGAAACCGCCTGAGCCTGGACTTGGGCTTCGCAATGCGGCGCTCGGGTTCCTCAAAGTCGAAGCGGATGGTGTCTGGTTCCGTGGCCGGCGTTGTCGAAAGTGTGGGTGCCGGTGCCGTGAAGGCGAAGTTGGACGGAGTCGGGTGTGTGGCTTCGACGAGAGTGGGGAGCGAGGTCGACGACGCTGGGACCTCGACGCTGGGGACACCAACCTGCTGCGGCGGCGGCGAAGGGGGGAGCGAAACTTCTGGTTCCGGTGTGGCGACACGCTCTTCGACGGTGGCGCAAGCATCAGTCTCGATTGAGCCAACCGGGGGCAGGTCAAAAGAGGCGTCAAACAGGCGGGGGTCGATCGGCAAAAGAATCGAGTCGGACGAGCATGAACCAGGGTTTGCAGCCGGGACTTGGGTGTTGACCTTCGCGGGTGACGGAGGTGCAGCAGCAGCAGGCGGCATCAGCGACGAGAGACCAGCAAGAGGATGAACGGAGACGGGAGATGGCGGACGCTGAGAACATGTCAGCATGCTGGAGGTGTCAAGGGCAGGGAAAGGCGGCTTCATTGTGTGACTTACGGCGACAGTAACTGGCATTGGCGCCCAGGCGATTCCGCCCTGTTGAACACCCACGGCGGCTGCGTTGTCAAAAGCGGCAAACACAGGAGCTGGGATAGGTGCCAGGACAGGGTGAGCAACCACAGGCTCAGGCAGGCTGAGAAGTGGCTGCTCCTGCTCCCACTCCATGGCTGTGTCTGCAAGAGCGGTCGACACAGAAGGGAAGTAAAGAGGAGGAGCAGGGAGCGCTGGGACCTGGAAGCCCTGGCAAAGGAGCGGCTCGTAGGGCTGTGATGAAAAAAAAAAGGAGGCACCAAGTCAGCGGTTGCCATGGGGACAGATAGAGAGGGAAGGGAAACAAGAAGGGAAAATGCACTCACTGCGTCAACCATGTCAATGTCAACATCCAGACCGGCCATCTCAACGTCGAGCATCGAAGCGTCGGAGTCCTCAACCAGGTCGGGTGCGTCCGGCATGTCTGTGTCGACCATGTCCTACGTGGCCGCGGGAACAACAGACTGCTGGACGAGGCTTGTCTCAGGAGCCGGCGCGGAAACCGGGACCAAAGGCTCCTGAGGGCACCCAAACAAGGTCTCAAAACCGGCGCCGAGAGAGGGGACAGGGACCACCACAGGCTGGGGAATTGCCAGAGACTCCCGGGCCTCCTGAGCACGGCGGGCAGCAGCGTGCAGAGGAAGCGGGGAAGTCTCGACGTGAACCGGGCGCCTGACAGGGTCGGGCAGCCGGACACGATCGCGCAACTGGAGTCTGTGAAGCCAGTTGACCTTGTGGGGCCACATCTCTCTGGCGGCTGTGTGTGCAGGTGTGTCAGTTGGCATGTGATAGCTTCCCATGGGGTTGGCAGTGGTGGAAGGGGGGACTTACAGGCTTGGAGGGACTCGACTATCCTCTGCGTCTTGAGATATCGGGCGGCTTCTTCTTCTTCGCGGCGAAGTTGTTGCTTGTGCGTTTGGATTCGCTTGACGAGGTCGAGACTCGCCTGTCGTTCTTCCTTGAGGGCCGTCGACAATTGCCGAATGCGGTCGTCGTTGGTGAGAACGGCAGAGCGGAGCTTCTTGACCTTGGCGGAGAGAAAGACGGCTTTGAGATCGGTGGCGTAGACTGTGCCATCAGATGGCAGGTCAGTTGTCCGCAGACCAAAACAAAGCAGTCCGTTGTGAGACCGAAGTCAGAGGGCAGGATTGGGAGGGAATGGGAGAAGTTTAGGGTGAGGTCAATCGGAGCGACACGAAGGCGACCAAGAGAAGACGGGGAACGCTGGGAGAGTGACAAATGAGAGACAGGGCACTTACACATCTTGATCCAGAGGTGTGGCTCGGTCCACTCGGTCTCTTGGAACTGTGCCGCGGCAAGCCCGAGGCGGCGACGGGACCAAAACACTGACGGAAACTCGCGGCAGCGCTTGTTGTACTCGTCGCAGACCTCTTTGATATCGCGGCTCAGAGAGGCGAGTGTCGCTTGCTGGCTCTTGTACTTGGTCCGCAGCTTGGACAATTCCTGGTCGAGTGCGGCGCGGAGCCCCTCCTGGCGGAGGAGGTGGTCGACGAACTCGGGGAACATCCGAGCGCTACGGAAGCCAGAGTTAACAGCAACAAGGTAACGACTTACCATCCAAGAGATGCGGGGACCTGTGACCGTCGGAATACCCGGGGGAGGGCGGCCCCAGGCGGAGAACAACAACAACACGGCGGTGGCGACAAAGGGGAGGGGGGTAAGGAAACCATCGCTGGCCTCCAACAGCTCAATCAGGCGCTTGGGGAGCTGAAGGAGGACCGCGGCAAAAGCCACGATGGTCCCGAGGTAGAGGGCACTCGTCGGCGACATTGTTCGGGCTGGGCCTTTACGCAGTCGTGTCGGAGTGGAAGCGCGGGGGTCTGGCGAAGCAGTCGATGTCGAAAGATTCGAGAGCGATGTTCGAGAGCGATGTGTGTGCAGTTTTTAATCGAGTTGCTGGTGCAAGATGATTATGAACGCAAAGATCGAGAACGATGGGAAAGGAAAGGAAGACAGAGGGAGAGGACGGTGGGGAGGGGGAGGTATTTATACCCCGTCTCCCGGCAACCGTGCACGCCTGCAATTGCAGACGTGCACTGACCAGCTCGGCGACGGCGACGGCGACGACAGTGTTTACCTCGATGACTCCATATCGGGCACAGTGTTTACACGCTGCCCCTCCTTCCCCGGGGCAACAGGTGCCTGCCCGCTAGCGCCAGAGTCTCCCAGGCCACTCTTCAGTGTTGAGTTGCCATGACGACTGACGCCGTTGCTGTTGCCCATCTCCATTGCCATGACCGCAGCATCTCAGACTTGATGCAGGCATTGGGGGCGCCATGGGTGGACAAGGCATTCCGCAGTCAGAATTGCGCTCGCCCGGTGTTGGATGGATACCAGCCGCTCAATGCCCAGATTCGCTTCAGCATTACTGCCACTGTTTTGACCACGATGCTGTCTCTAAACCGTTTTAGTCACCCCGTTCTAATCGACATGGATTTCACAATGTCTCTCCAAAGGACCTCGGAGAGTTTGTCCTTTGACAGTCGAAGCCACGTGCTTCCTTGTTCCAACGCCGCCAACACTTGGATTTGGTGTGCGCACCCATTGTGGTTTTGGGATGAAACCGACGTCAATCAAGACAATGATGCTTTGTGCGTGTTTGCTGTCATTTTAAAACCACCTTTGATGGATTTTGCTTGTCGAAGCCGCGAGTCCCTTCGAAGCTGGGGCCGGACCTCAACCCGATCACACACACGTTCGCATGGTGTCGCGGCCTACTTTTAATCCGTCCATCATCCACAGTAGCAGCAATTACCATGCAGTCAGACAGGTATCAATAAACAGTAAACCATGAATTGTGCTCATCACAACCATCGCGTTTTGTTGTCCGCCGTGACATGCGCAAATGATGGACGGCCGTCAACCACCTGGCGAAGTTCAGGTGGTGTGTTCCTCCTTCCACACAGATAAAGTGCGCCCCGGAACTTCAACAGACGTCCAATCGCCTGTTCCTCGACCCGGATCCGCACTCTTAAGATACTGCCGGTCATGGGAGAGCAGCACGCACCAGGCTGGAAGGAGGTTGCCCAGCTGAGTCAGCTACCCAAGCCAAGCCCAGGTGCCGTGCCAAGCGCGGGCTTGGCATGCAGGGACCCGACCCGGTCCGGTTGGGTTGAGTCCGGGGCATCCACTTTTTCCCATCTCATCACCAACACATCGAGGACTTCCGCTGTGAAGGAGAAAGTGGGAAAATTGAAGCCGTAAATGTATTTGTTTATGAATTCGTTATTCGTAATATGTAACAAAAGAAACTCATTAGAAGTCGTAATGTCAGGAATCATCCGTTTCCCATGGTATCATCATTCAGCTCCTTCCAGTTCCGCCACCCCGGACCATTTGTGGTCGTTCCTCCCTCCCCCCAAGTCCGCCAGCCCGCCAAAACACCGATACGCCACCATCCATCCTCAGTCCCACCCTTCAATTCCATGCTCAATTCCATCGTCAATTCCATCCGTCCGCCCGCCATTTGCTCCCTCCTCTAAGACCGGGCAAAAATCAGCGGCACCAACGCGCTCTGACTCTCCAGATGGCGAGGTTCGGGCGCCATCGCCACATTTGCCAAACTCCGCCCAAACAGGCCCTCACGCAGCCGGTATGCCACACTCGACGACGACGCACAGCTCAGACCGCTGTGGTTGACATTGTGCGCAGGCAGGTTCATGCCCAGGTTGAGCGCCGACAAGCCCGCGACCACGGCCGCCGAGTCCTTGCTGCGCGGGTCGCTCCCGTCGGCGGCCGCCCTGCGCTTGGAGAACTCGCGCGAGAGCTTCGTCATGACGGCTTCCCGGGCGCGCTTGAGCGCCGACGACCGCGCCGCCGCCTCCTCGGCCTCGGCGAGCAGGTCCGCCTCGATGGTGCGCTGCGCCGAGGAGAGGCCGTCGTCGGACCGGGGCACGGACTCGGGCGTGTTGAGCAGCGGGCCGAACCGTGCCGAGGGGTCGTAGACGGTGGGCTGCAGCATCACGGGGAGCGGGTCCGGGTTCAGGATGGGCACGCTGATGTCCATCTTTGGCGGTGGAGTCTTGGGTGGGGTGTACGACTCGTCATCCGTGCCGATGACTTCAGGCATGAACTCTGCCTCGGGCATCTCTTCTGAACGGTGCCGGCGGTGATGCCGGCGGTGTCGCCGCTGGGACTCCCTGCTGCCTGACGAGTGCCGGTCGCTGGTGTCGTCGCTGCGAGAGTGCTTGTGGTGACTTCGGCTGCTGTGGTGCCGGTGACCGTCGCTGCGTCGCTCGCTCTTCCGCTCCTCACTTCTGCGCTCCTCGCTTCTGCGTTCCTCGCTTCTGCGCTCCTCACTTCTGCGCTCCTCGTTTCTGCGCTTCGCTTCGACAACTTCAGGTACTTCCTCCTCGTCGTCCTTGCGCGATCTCCTGCGGATGCGGCGCTTCTTGAGCTTGGTGGTAAACCCTTGGCTTGCCTGCTTGGCGGCTTCAATATCAGAGGCCAAGCCACCGTCGGATTCTGTCCTCCCTTCAGCCGACGTGGGCCGTGGGCTTTCCTGATTCCCTCTAGGCGTAGTGGGCCGTGAGTTGTTTTGTCTCCCTCCAGCCGAATTGGGACGCGACGCTTCCTGGGCAGCGGCCGTGACCCCACGAGCCCACTCCTCAACACCCGCCTCAAAGTTCTCGACGTCGTTCACGCCGCCAAACACCATACCCTCCAGATCAACTTCAAACAATTCCCTGCTCGCCGCTGCCGCCGCCGCCGACGAGGCCGGGAGCTGCACATCCTCCACAGAGCTCGCGACAGCAGAGACGGACGAGTTGGACCGCGACGTCCCAGGTCTGCATTCGCTGACGGCCAGGGACCGGCGAGACCAGGAATCGTGGCCCTCGCCGTCCGTCAGCGGTGCGAGGGCCTCGTCCCAACTGCCGCCCCGAAGGAGCGCCACATTCTCAAAGTCAAACTCGCGCACCGTGTGCTTGTGGTTTGCCACGAGACCGCGCAGCTGCTCCACGTTCATGGTCGCGTTGCGCACCGACATGGACCGGAGGCGCGGCATGACCAGCGGCTTGCGCAAGGGCCGCGGCGGCAGCGGAGACATGGGGCTGGTGACCTCGTTGAAGAGCTTCTTGCTGCTGCGCGGCGTGGCGAAGAGGGGGTCGCCAGACAGCGCGATGGGGCACGGGCCCCTGCGCCCAAGCCAGGTGAAGGAGAGCTTGTCGAGGCGCGGCGCAAAGGTCCGGATGTAGTCGTCGATGATCTTGAGGTGGTCCAGGCCGGGCGACGGGCCGTAAAAGTCCCAGGATTCGACCGAGATGTAGAGTTTCCGGATCTGGCGCCACCGCAGCTCCGCAGAGGGCAATACGCCGAAGCCCGGCGCGTGACGGAGGTAGTGGAACGCCGAGGGGTGAACCCCCGAGAGCGTGAGCTTTGACAGTTTTGTCAGCGGCGCGCGCTCGAGTGAGATGCGCAGGCTGATCAGCGCATAGTCGACAATGTCCCGGCGATATCGCTCCCTGGGGTCCTGGCCGGGCGTCTTGATGGTGAGGTGGCGCATGTTGGTCATGTGCTTCATGGTGTTGATGAAGGACGGCACATGGGTCGCGGCATGGAAAAGGGGCGGGTACTGTTGGGTGAGGATCTCACCCAGTTCCGAGTTGCCGTACTTTGGCCTCGACGAGGCGGACTCGGTTGACGTGTGGGGGTTGTAGAGAAAGTAGATCTCCTCGCCGGTCTGGGGATGAATCAGGGGAGGCAGAAAGGTGGCGTTGGAATGGGGAAAGTAAAAGGTAAGGTGCTCGATGTGGTGACCAATCCTCGACAAGGCGTCGAGCCTGCTGGCCTTGGTGAGGCTGTTTGCGGTGAAGGTCAGGTTGGTTCGTAGGAAAAGCCGCTTGGTGACCAGGTTGCAGCAGGCCGAGTTGGCCAGTCTAAGCGCACAGATGTCCTGCTTGGGCAGGAGCTCGAAGAGCTTCTCGCGGATGTTCTCGTCCCTCCACAGGCAGTAGAATGCTTGCGGGTTGGTCGCCATGGTGCTTGCATATCGTGAAGGCGACGATTGGACAGAAGTGGTTTTTTATTCTGTGTAGAAGAAGGCTGCGCCAACCAAGGGTGGTAGTTTGAAGACGGCCTTGAGTGTAAGTGACAAAGGGTTATCGTGAGGGCAAGATGTATAATGTCCGTCTGTGGTGGTTTTAACGAGGCAGGACACAGACAAGTATGGTTTTGACAACTAAGAAAAGAAAGGTAGAATGAGAGATGGATGATGACTTCAATCTCGCTGAATGAGCACTGAGGGCGCCACCAGGGAGCCGCGGACTATGAAGAGAGAGAGGGAGGGTGCCGGAGGAATCAGGAGAGGAGGGAAACCTCGATCAGGGCATCGACATAAACAACCCCGTCGAGGGCCCTGTTATATTGGATCAGCCATGGAATCCCACGGATAGGGGGGAGAAGGGGGGTAGGACCCCTCCGTCCTACCTCCCCGACAGCCTCCGCATTTCCTGCATTTCCTGTACCTTGCGCGATTTCGCGATGGGGTGATGCGGTGCCCTCTCCTCTCCACGGTCGTCGCTCCAGACCGTTGGAGAGCCGAAAAACCAGTGGTTGTGGGTGACTCACTGCCCCATGCGGCATGCAGCCGTAGTGCAGGTTCGGCATGCAGGAGCAAGCGTGGATGTACGGTAGGGAATGGCCGGTCGCCGCGTCCACGCCCCGACTGGCGGACCGCGCCGGGCCAGTTGAGTGGCCGGAGGGCAGCGTCCTTGCATGGCACCAATGCGCGTGTCTGCAGGCCGTCTGCAGCCGTCTCAGAGCCGACGACTCCCATCCAGTCAGAGAGGTTGAAACAGGAAACATGCAGAAAGAGGGCCTGCGGGGAAGCCAGGGGAGAAGCGCTATCGATAAACGTCGAGGCGGGAGAGGGTGGAGAGCGTCGCGTCTGGTGTCCAATCAATCCGATTTCAGTCGACGTGCGCTGCATCTTTTCTCATGATTGGTGCTTGGCAGGCCAGTCGCACGAGAGACGCGCGCTGAGCACACGAGACACGCGCGCTGCTGGCACCGCCGATCGCATAAAGAGCTTAAACGCCCCCCATCTTTGGCATCAGGCGACAGGTCGACGCTCGAGTTTGGTGTGCGCCCTCGAGTCTCCCATGACCTACCGATTCTCCAAAGGAGCATTGCACGTCGCTGGCTCCCCGCCTCAAAGGGGTTTCCACCCAAATCAGACTTCGAACGAGGCGTCGAAGGGGGTCACGCCGTTGGGGGGTTTGGGGCAAGTTCAGACGCGTCTTGTTTGTTCCGCCTCTCCACCTTCCATCGCCTTCTGCCCCACTCCCACCATCTCCCTGTCTTTCCAGACCGCAGCGACTCTTGGGCTCTTGTTGCGGGTAAATCTCTCACCGATGGCTTTCCTCTCACCGCCATTGACAGGCCCGGAGCCCACCCCCGATGAAACGACAAAAGAGGAAAGGCATCGCAAATGGCGCATTCCGGCCGTTGAATGCTGCAGGTGGTGTTGTCGGCAATGTGACCCCAGCTGTTGAATGCAGAGAGACCTCTCAGACCCTCAGACCTCGATTAAATGGTTCCTCGCGTTGACCACTTGCATCTCCCGAAGGAACCAGAGGTCGTCTGGTTGATGCTGCGTCCTCCGTCCGGCATTGGGCCGACTTTGAAGTGTTCCTGGCCTGTTCTACACAGTAGAGCCAGCTTGAAGTTCCCTTCCGCAGGCCAGAACTGGCAGTTTCTTGTTCCGTTGTTGGCCAATCAATGTTGACGCCCTGTCTCGGGGAGCCTGTGGGGATTTGGGTCTCGGGCGAACCCCTAATTGGACCTGCACTCCCCTCTCCAACCGAACTCATCAGCGGAACGGAATGGGAGAAACTTTGGCTGTCATTGACTGGATTGGGCAAGTGCCTTGCCATTCTTGGACTCTAGTTCTCTGGGTCTCTGAGACGGACGCTAGCTCGCACCACCTCTCCTGTTGAGGTAAAAAGCAAGGCGCACACGACCTGGCATCGGAGACATTCCGCTTTGTTCAAGGCGAGGGCCGAGCCTTGACCCCTCAGCGAGGCCCTGATTTAGTACCTCGCTCCCCCACCCCTTCGCCGAGAAAATCCACCATTCCTCCCATGTGGCGGTAAGGGGGGAGGAGGCCCGGGAGGCAGTGGCGGTTGTGTGTATCCCGAACCCCCGTTCCTGTCACCATGTTGCTTGCTTGGCCGCCTCCCGCCCCGGCTTCCTCCTCCGTTGCCGGAAAAGCTGATGTGCTCGACTCTTGCATTCCTCTGCACAGGGGGCCGGATGAACTCATCTGCCTCATCGTCGTCGTCCGCCTCCTCAAAGAATATGTGTCTGTTGGGGACAATGCTCTTGCCCAAGTCAGGCCGCTCAGACGAGGGAGCCGACCCGGAACCGGCTTCGACAATGGCGACTTCGGACGAAGCTGGATCCAGATAGCGATCGCAGTTGGCTTGACTCCAAGGCCCCCACTGACTTTCCTTCATCTTCTCCGGGTTCAACCCACAATCTGGACCAAAGTGCCCCTGGCGACCACAGCAGTAACAAAATACTGGTAGAGAACGTACTTTGCGGGCCGTGTCCGAGTCGAACAGGAAGCTCCTCCAAAGCTCGTGACAGGACGCGTCGACGTGGTCGCGCGACTCGCAGAACGCGCACTCCATCTCGTCCTGGGGTAACGCCAACTTCTCGTTGCAGTCTTTCTTGGCATGGCCGAGTTGTCTGCATTTCGTGCACCGCTTACGCGTCGGGCAGCTGAATGACCGGTGTTCGGGGTCATGGCAGAAACGGCATATCATCTCTGGGCACTTGGTCGCGTCATGACCGCGAGACGCGCAGAGATGGCAGAACGTCTCGTTTGGACCGATCCCCGGAAAGTATTTCTCCCGGTGCTCTGCATCCTCCCCGTCAAGCAAGCCAGTGGCCCCATCGACAGACCCGTTGGAAACGGCGGTCCTTGGAGAAGGCGTGGAATCCTCTTGCGGCGCCGGATCTGATTCCGTAGCCCGGTGGCCGCTGTGAGGGGGCCCGCCAGCAAATACCGCGGTAAGCAGCGCGCTGTTGTCTTGTGCATAGTGGACTGCCGACCGCCGAGCAGCAGCGGCCTTCGCCTTCGACAACCCATCAATGGTTCCCACCCATCTCAGGTACGACTCGCTGACCCGATTCCGCTCTCGCGCGGTCTCGGCCTTGATCTTCCCTTCGTTCAGATGGGCAAGCGACCTGCACCACACCACGAACTTCTCCTCCCAGGCACGTTGGTCCTTCTGCCTGACGTCAAATTCTGTTGAAGATTGGGATGGCGGGAGTATCCAGTCGTTTCCTTCCTGGATCCCCTGTAGTGCTGACTTGCTGCTTTCCGACTGCCCGCCGTTGCTCTGCTGCTCTGACAGAGGGCTCGCCGACTGCTCGGCTTCCGTTGACGAGACGTCCCATGGCCCGTGAAGTGAGGTTTCTAGAGCCTCTGTGAGCATCTCCTGAAGTTTGCTTGAGTCGAGGTTCGTCTCCTTGGCTGCCTGCATAGCTGCGGCCCGGTGTGCACGTGTAAGAGAAACGTGGGTCTCGAGCCACAGACCCCAAGCCTCCCTCAGGAAATCCAGATCTTTCAGTCTCTCCTGCTCTTTGTTCATGGCCATCAGCCGGACACACCATTTCGTGAATCTTCTCTGCCAGACATTGCCACGGCCGGATCTCGAGAAATTCACGTCTCCCGAGGGCATGGCTAAGCTGCCGACGTCTACCGAGTCAGTGGCTGCTTGGGCAGGGGATTCCGAGGCCCGCTGGGACGGTGGCTTGCGAAGTTTGTCCTTGCCGGCGAACGAGGTGCGTAGGCCGCTGCTGATGACACGGTTCCACCCACCGTGCGCTTTCGAAGGCCCCTGCACGGCAGACAAGTCCGTTGTCAAAGCCCCGGATTCCAAAGGAGCCGTGTCGGACATCTCGACTTCGCTCGGAGAGCCCACCCCCTTCAGCCTCTTGGGGGATGGGAGGTCGGGGTCATGAGCCCCTGCCTTCTGGCTGCCGGCACCATCTCCATCGCCATCGGCTTCAGGTACTGGGCGTTTCTTGCTCGAAAGAGGCTGGGGTGATGGCTCATCCAATGTTGCTGCGGGTTCCTCAAAATTGGGTGCCTGGTATGGGGGATGCGCGTTGTTGTCCATCACGCGGATCGATTTCGCATCGACCTTTTTTTGGCTGCTGTAACGGCCAGAGACACTTCCTCCAGACTCTAAATCCCTCTTGCCAGGCCGAGAATAGCCGTAGTTGGAATACTGGACTGGCAAATGGTGAGTGAGCGTTCGTTTGCCTGTGGCAGGAGCCGAGTTCAAGGACGGGAAGCAGCGGGCGCGGCGAGGAGCGAGCCGAGTGAGACACCTTGAATAATGAATAAACATGCGCCTTGTCTCCCTCGAGATAGCTGCTGGCGTGGGCCAGGTGTGGTTGCCGGTCTGTCTGGACTCTGGAGTCTGGAACGTGTTGTCCTCAACGGCGTGACGGAATCTCGAATTGAAGGTTGATGAGCTCCACTGCGCCCTGGGATTTTTTTGTGGAGAAGGAGTCAAGCCACCGTCTGCATGGGGATGTACCTGGTAATTACGTGTGTACGTATACACAACTTCATCAACTGGTACTTACGGTACTCCGCTGTATCGAAATTTCAAAGTCTGAACATTTACTCCCTTTGACACGTTTAGTTCTCATGCCTGCAGCAACTTGAACATGAACCCCATGTGCTTCAGCACTTCCTCTTTCATCTTACTGACTCGGTGCGCTGAGCCCGATTCAAGGCGTGCTTGTCATTGTGTGCAACGACTGTCCGTTCCCTCAACTCTCCAAAAGCGCCGTAAGTTTGGCGTCGCACTGTGCACCTGGAATGGGGCGCGAGGCCTGCTGAAATACGAGCGCCGTGGCGCTGAATTGTTAGTGCTCCATGTTCCGCGGGCCATCTGCTGCTCAATCTCCGGCAACGCGCCAGAGTGGAGGTACCTGGCTCCTCATCTTCCTCTGCCTTGGTTTTGGGGGTTCTGGCCAGATTGCCACCTGCACTTCAGCAAACCTTCTAAGCTTCTGCTGCCTCTCTCTCTCTCGTTGCCAATCCTGCCGTGGTGTGTCAAGTCCGGATATCGGAAACGGGAGTCCATCGACGCTCCGGCTGCAGCTTTTCTCTTCCCGTCTCTCGTTGAACGCGGCCTCGGCGCATCTTGCTGGCGCGGCAAGACACCGGCACCGCGTGCTGATTGTCCAATAGGCCACACCCAACTGCAACCCGTCACCGGCCGTGGCACCGATTCTGACTCCTGTCCATCCCCGTTGCCGTCGCTGTCGCGCGCCCTTGGCCAACCTGCCGAGCGGCATACCCCCGATAACGTCATCCAAGGATCCCGGAGAGCCGAGTGGGTTCCATCTGGTCGAAAACCGGAACTCTCGGTGACCACCGTGTCTCCGGACGCATCACAACTGCCGTTGCATCATCCCGCCAGCGTCAGTGCCCGGCGCCGCGTCAGCCATCGTTCGCCGTGAGGCCTCGGACTGCACCTCGGACCCGGCCTCGACTGACCGTGCCTTCACCCGCCTACCCGCTCGAGCGTCGCAATCTGCGGCGACATCAACACCGCCAAACTGTCGTCCCCAATACTCCTCTCTCGCACCGTCTCCTACGACGCGGGCACCAACCCTCCGCGTCGTGGGGCTACGCACGGCGCCATGGCGGACAAGACGGGCAGGAGAAGGAGATCTAGTAGTATTCTTCAGGTCTACCACGAGCCGCCCGAGCCCATCGAGCAGCTCAGCGACCAGTCTGCTCTTCCAAATCTGAACGCGGATTGGGTCAACGCAAAAGGTACGCAAGGGCCCGATCATGTTCAAGCCGGCAGTGCGTCGGCCTGCTGTGTCCCCCTTTTCTTTTGGCAATGCAATGCGAGGAGTGCACCCGAGTTGACAATTGTTTTGCTTGCAGGTGCTTGGACCATCCACCTCGTCTTGATCATATGCCTCAAGATCTTCTACGACATCATCCCCGGCGTCTCGCAAGAAACATCATGGACGCTGACCAACATTACGTACATGTTTGGCTCCTACATAATGTTCCACTATGTCCGTGGGGTGCCCTTTGAGTTCAACGGGGGCGCTTACGACAACCTCAACATGTGGGAGCAAATCGATGACGGGGCCCAGTACACTCCCGCCAAGAAGTTTCTACTCAGTGTACCCATCGTACTCTTCCTCCTGAGTACACATTACACACACTATGACTTGGCGTACTTTACCATCAACTTTCTTGCTGTGCTGGCGGTTATCATACCGAAGCTCCCCTTTGTGAGTCCACTCGACCAGCTTCCCCCCACCGCCCGTTTTGCCCCGGTTTTGTTTCTCACAACCAGAGATAGAGTCACCGCATGCGTGTGGGATTGTTTTCGGGAGTTCCCGAGGACTAGGCCGTGAAGATGTGCAGGGGCTGCAGTTCAAACAGATGTTAGTTCGTCATCAAGGGACATTACGGCAGCGAGCATCAGGCGTGTTGGGCGGTCGGACATCGGGAGAAACACTGCCAGTTTCGTCCGTAGCAGGACTCAGAACCCAATGTTTTTGTGCACGGAGCCGCCTGAAGGGCTCTGCTAGGGCGTCGCCGAGAACGGAACGCTCGGGGCCGGCTGGCCCATTCCGGAGTTGGTGGGGCGCGTTAAGGCCGTCCGGAACGGACAGCGGGGATATTGATCAACAACACGCGGGCCCGTGTTGCGGCCACGGACTGGATATACACGCCCAAAATACACCAAAGCATGCCTTCGTCAGGCTCTCTAATATGACGGCTTGGTGACATTTACTGTCCGGGCCATGCCCGAGCCCATTCACTTCCATGATTCCCAGCTGTGTTTGTCAACAACGTTTCCGGGGGCCGGAGGTTGGCTATATAAATGCCGTTCTCCCAGCGAGGTTTCCTGTTCCTTCCATTTCCCACGACATCGCTCCGCTCGTTTGTTTCCTGTCCACAGCAGCCCTCAGTCAATCGTTTTCCGTGTCTGTGATACTCCTCGTCAACATGAAGGCTCCAGTTGTTGCCGTCGGTGCTGCTTTGGCCGCTACAGCGTGGGCCTTGCCTCCTCAGCCTGCCAACCGTACCCTCTCCAGCGCCGAGGCCATTTCCACCCGGGTTGACGCCGCGATTTCGCTCCAATCGCTCCCAACCCCCACCACCTCCACGCCAGCCGATTCCGAGATTGCCATCGTTGGCAAGCGCAAAGCCGAGGGCAAGGGCAAGGGAAAGCCCAAGGGCGGCAAGGGCAAAGGGAAGGGGAAGGACAGCAAGGGAAAGGGGAAAGGGAAAGGAAAGGGCAAGAAGGGCAAGCACCAGGAGGGCAAGGAAAAGCCCGAGGCTAAGGACGACAAGCACCACGGCAAACACGACAGCAAAGGCAAGCATGACGCCAGAGGCAAGTCCGAGGACAAGGACGGCAAGCATGACGACAAGGCCAAGGACGACAAGGCCAAGGACGACAAGGCCAAGGACGACAAGGCCAAGGACGGCAGAGGCAAAGACGGCAAAGGCAAAGACGGCAAAGACAGCAAAGGCAAGGGCGAAGGCAAAGCTGGCAAGGACGGCAAGGGCAAGCCCGAGGACAAGAAGGGCAAGAAGCTCGGCGTCGACGGCACCAAGCTCGAGGAGAAACTGACCCGCAAAGCCGTGGTTGTCGACCCCGAGCAGGACGTGGTCGAGCCAAAGACGGATCAGGACAATCAGGTTGAGTCCATCAACAGATGGAAGTGCGGCGGCGGCGGCGATGGTGAGGAGGGTTGGGGTAGAGGATCCGGATGCGAGGAGACTTCTGACGAGGAGTCTAGTGGGGAGTCTAGTGGGGAGTCTGACTGCGAATGCGAAAGCGAGGGTGAGGGTGAGGGCGAAGGTGAAGGAGAGGGAGAGGGAGGAGGTGAGGGAGAGGGAGAGGGAGGAGGTGAGGGTGAAGGTGAGGGTGGTGGTGAGGGTGAAGGTGAGGGCGAAGGAGAGGGCGAGGGTGGAGGTGAGGGTGAAGGCGAGGGCGGAGGTGAAAGCGAGTGTGACTGTGAGGGCGAGGGCGAAGGCGATGGTGAGGGTGAAGGAGGAGGTGAAGGAGGAGGTGAAGGAGGAGGTGAAGGAGAGGGTGAAGGAGAGGGTGAAGGAGAGGGCGAAGGAGAGGGCGAAGGAGAGGGAGAAGGTGGGGGTGAGGGAGAGGGCGAAGGAGAGGGAGAAGGTGAGGGTGAGGGTGGAGGAGAGGGTGAGGGAGAAGGTGAGGGTGAGAGTGAGGGTGAGGGTGAGGGTGAGGGTGAGGGTGAGGGTGAGGGTGAGGGTGAGGGTGAGGGGGAAGGGAAGGGTGAAAGCGGATGGCCTAAGCATGGTCACAAGAAAAGTCACAAGCACGGCCACA
>Ga0247824_10000087_pt1 | contig 35417 bp, 53 predicted proteins | sample 13C_PalmiticAcid_FD_194412 | JGI IMG/M metagenome (GOLD analysis project Ga0247824, IMG submission 194412) | Soil microbial communities from agricultural site in Penn Yan, New York, United States - 13C_PalmiticAcid_Day48 | ecosystem: Environmental > Terrestrial > Soil > Agricultural land...
CTGGACCACCCCCACCGCCCCCACCACCCACCGGGATCCAGACCGAGCTGCCCGGAGCACTCCCGCCAGGGGGTCCCGGAGAAATCGCGCCGCCAAGTGGCGCCGCACCCGGTGCAGGCCAGCCACTGGGACCCCGAACCGGACCAACGCCGCCAGGTCCAGTTACCGCATCGGCAGCTTCTGCCCCGTCTCACGTCCGTCAGGATCTCGCCCTGGTCGTCTTGGCCGAGCTGGTCGTCCGTCGCGCTATGGAGGTTGCAGGCAAACGACTTCTGGATCGTCACAACCGTGATCGCTGGCCCGACGTTCCGCATTTCGACCTCCACACGCGCATTCGGGTGGCAGATCGCGCACACGCGGAACGTCTTCTCCAGGGTGCGTGGGGTCACCTCCCAGTCGCCGTAGACATGCTCGACAACGACGTGGACACCACCGGTCTCCAGTCCGTCCTGAACGAGTACTGCGCCACACTCCTGGTGCATTCCGCACCGCACGCGCCAGACAACCTGTTTGCTGTCCTTACGCGAGCTGGCTTCACCCATGGGAGCTAGCCGTGACGCAGAGGACTCGGTTTTCCGGGCCGCCTACGACGGCCTCCGTCGGTTCTTGGGGCGGGCGCGGGAGGTCGTCCTCGCCCCGTTCGAGCGCTTCAAGGCTGCGCCAAATGCGGATGCGGTCTACTCGGCCGCTCCCATCTGGCAGGCGCAGGTAGACCGGATCATGAACGCACTCACCCCAGCTCTCCAGGAAGGCTGGGCCGCAGCCCATCTCCCAGGTGACTACTCCCCCAGTGACCCATACATTCAGGCCAACCTGGCCCTCACGCACAACCTTCTTGTTCGGGTGCCAGATGAGGTACACGCTCTCGTCGTCCGTCAGATCCTGGAAGGGACCAACGCGAACGAGACCAATGACCAGATCGCCGCGCGGGTCGATCGTGTGCTTGACGTAGCGGGCTCGGAGAACTGGGTAGGTCGTGCCCGAGTGATCGCACAGACCGAGTGCAACCGTCATTACAACTCCTCCCTGCTCGCCCACGCGCTGCTTGTGGAGCGCGAGGACGGCGGTGTGTGGACGAAGGAATGGGAGACCCAGACCGACGGGAAGGAGCGGACGGAGCACCTAGAAGCTGATCACCAGAAACGCCCCCTGTCCTCGCCGTACGAGGTTGGCGAGGAGCCTCTCATGTTCCCCGGCGACCCACAAGGGGCCCCCTGGAACGTGATCAACTGCCGTTGCGGTCAGACCATCCGGAGGGTTTCATGATCACCTATTCGGGCCTACTGGCGCCGGAGGAGGTCCTGACCTCCGACGGGCGCATGTTCGCCGCCGGCAAGGGCGAATGGCGGGAGAACATCCCCGTTCTGCTCAAGAACAAGTCGGGCGGTCACGGGGACGCCGTGGTGGTAGGGACACTCAGCGGGCGCCCCCACCCAGGACCGGGCGGAACCTGGGGCACCGTGAAGTTCCTCGATCCACAGATCGTGCCAGAAGTCGCGCTCGCAACGTACCTGCTCGACAACAAGGCCGTCGGACCGTCCGTAGACCTCGGTCCGATATACACCGTTGAAGCTGTGCCACACCCGAGTGAGCCCGACAAGAAGGCTGCCCGGTTTACCCGATACGTGGTCGTGGGCGTGACGCTCGTTCCCATGCCGGCATTCGGTCAGGTACACCTCTCCTGCGATCAGGAGGGTGAGCGTGCATTGCTTGCATCGGCTGGAGTGAACCTCGATCACGTCACCTACTTTGACATCAACCGCCGAGCCTGGGACGCGTGGCCACTCGCCGACCGCCAGTTCAAGTACGACGCCGACGACGCCGTGAAGCGCATCGCCTCATGGGCCGGCATCGGGTCGAAGACGCCCAGCCTGGACCACTACGCGTCCGCGTTCCTGTGGCGCGATGGAAACCAGGTCGGCGACTCCCTCGCCCAGGACTCGTTCCGTCTGCCCCTGTGCGACATCATCGACGGCCAACCCCACCTCGTGTACCACGCTGTGTACGCCGCCGCGGCCCTGCTGTCCGGCGGCCACGGCGGCCTGCCCAACATCCCCGACGCCGACCAGCAGGCCATGAAGGACGTCATCAACACGATCTACGCCAAGATGGCGGACGCGTTCGGTGACAGCTCGATGAAGTCCCCGTTCGATCCGAGCTACACGAACCGGCGCCCCGAGTCGGAGCCCGGAATGAGCATCGAGTTCGGGGTGAGCGCCGCCCCCAAGCGGGCCCACTTCGAGAACCCGAAGTTTTCTCGCGTCACAAAGATCCACGTCACGCCGGAGGGCCGGGTCCTCGGCCACATCGCGCCGTGGAAGCAATGCCACATCGGCATCGGCAACGCCTGCCAGATCGCGCCCCGCTCCAAGACGGACTACGCCTACTTCCGGCAGGGCCCGCTCGTCTGCGACGACGGCACCACCGTGAAGGTCGGCAAGCTCACCGTCGGCGCCGGCCACGCCAACGACCAGTGGGGCGTCATGCCGTCCCGCGAGCACTACGACAACACGGCCCTGTGCGCCGCGTACGTCAACGTCGGCGAGGACCGGCACGGGATCTGGGTCAGCGGCGTCCTTACCCCCAACGCCACGCCCGACATGATCCAAACCATGAACGTGTCCCAGGTATCCGGCGACTGGCGCTGGGTGCAGGGCACCGGCCACGAAATGATCGCGGCCCTGTTCGTCAACAACCCCGGGTTCCCCGTCATCTCCTACCGAGATGGAGAAGTGTTCTCCATCCAGGGGCTCGGAATCATCGAAGAGGACGACCCGATCGTGGTCCCCACATTCGGAATTGTCCCCATGGAGGATGTCAACGTGGACGAAATCAACGAGAGGCTCGACCGACTGGAGGAGTTCCGGGTGGCGGAAGAGAAGAAGCGCAAGGCTGCCGCAGTAGAAGGAATGGAAGCCCGCCGCGCAGCAGCCGACGACCCGGCCGCGCAGCAACAATTCGACGTGGCTGCCGAAATCCAGCGGCAAATGGACGCCAAGTTCTACGTACTCCCCGAGCCCGAGGAAGGCGAGGACGGCGAGTCCGAAGACACCGAAGAAGAAGTGACCGAAACTGAAGAGGTCACGCCCGACGAGGAAACCGTCACCGAGACCGAAACCGTCAAGAAGAAGTAGGACCCGTGGCCCTGGACCTGAGCGCGTGGAACCCGCTCGACCACCCCCGGGATCGGCTTGGCCGGTTCCGGGACAAGTGGTCTCTGTCGCCTGCTGCGAAGCGCATGTTCCAAAACGTCATGCGCCGATTCGCGCCGGCCGAGTTCAGGTCCGACAACCACATGTCTGCTTTCTTCCGCCCGAAGGCGGATAGGCGGGCCCGCCGCTGGTCGCGGGAACAGCAGGCGTCACTCGACTACTACATGTCGCCCACGCAGGCCGATGGCACGCCTGGCTGGACCCACGTCAACGCCACGTTGCGCAACAACAGCACGGACATGCCGCAGATCCGCCACATGGACTCGATGATGGAGCCCCTTGAGGACGACATGATCCTGTCCCGGGTGGTGGGTCCCGACGCGTTCGGCCTCACCCCCGAGCAGATGGCCGGGGTGGAGGAGTGGACCGGCAAGCTCATCTCCGACAAGGCGTACATCTCCACGAACTACGGCTCGCCCATGCCGATGCAGGGTCCGCACGTGGAGCTGCGGATCCTCGCCCCCAAGGGCACCCGGGCCATCATGGCCAACGACGGATCCCGGTCAGTCATCCTGGATCGCGAGCAGCCGCTGCGGATCACCCACGTCACCGAGGACGGCAAGGGCGGCTTCTACGTCATGGCCGTCGCCATGCCGATGCGCGGCAACCCGGAGGGCTCCCGCGCTCTCGGCCGCCGGCTGGCCCCGCAGGAGGTGGCCCCGGCCGAGGAGGCCACACCCGAGGCGTTCCAGCGGCGCGGACTGCTGCCCGACGGAACCCCCGACCCGAACGCCCCACCACCGCCAACACCCGCACAGGAGGAACAGGCCCGCGCTGAACGGTTCGGGCCTGATCCGAACATGCAGCCACCCGGGAACATCCCCGAGTGGCAAAACCCCGATCGGCCGCGTCGCGGGGGAAGCGAAGGCTCCGGCGACGCGGTTCGGGATGCTGTCGACAACCCCAACGTTCCCCTGGAAGAGCTGCGCCGGCTCCAGGCCGAACGCCGCGAGGGCGGCGGCGAGCAGGCGGTGCAGGACCGGCTGCGCGAGTTGGAGCGGCGCAGCGCCGACCAGCAGCGCGAACGCATGGAACGGCTCGACGAGCTGGAGCGGGTTGAGCAGGAACGCATCGAGGGCCGCATCGCCCAACTGGAGGAGCGGCTCGGCGGTGTGCCGGAGCTGCGTCCCCGCAACCAGGAGGAGGACGACAAGGCTCGCGCAACAGCTGCGCGGGACCGGGAGGCGAACCTGACGGAGCGCCGGGAGGCGCGTCGGGTGGAGCGGGAGCAGGAAACCGCTCGTGCCCGCGAACGGGACCGGGCTGCCACACCTGCGCGCCGCGAGCCGGCCCCGACCCCTGCGCGTTCGTTCGAGGAGGAACGGGACCGTCAGCGTGCGGCCCGTGCCGGCCAGGAGTCGGAGCGGGTGTCGTTGCAGGCGCCCGAGCCAGCCCCGGCTCCGAAGCCTGCAAAGAAGGCGGCGAAGAAGGCGGCTAAGAAGGCGGCCAAGGCGACGTCCGGCCGGCTTTCGCGAGCCGACATGTCCGTCGCTGATGCGCAAGAGCTGTACCGAACCCTGGAAGCAGAGACTGGCAGCCCACGTGTGTTGCGCACCCGGGCCCGAGCTGCGTTGCGCCGAAACCGGGCTATCCCCATTGACGCGGACGGCAACGATTTGACGTCCACCTCGCCGGCAAGGGCGGTGCGGTACGAGTGGCGCCGCCCGAGCGGCACTGTGCGCCTGGACCGGGATGCTCCGGACAGCTTCAACCCTGACGAGAAGCGCGAGTTCCGCGAGGCGCGGCGCCTGGCCGAACTGGCCTTGAGTCGCGAAGAGCGGGACGCGCCAGCCCCGGCGAAGAAGGCGGCCAAGAAGGCCGCCAAGAAGGCCGCGGCCCCGGCGGCCCCGGCGCAGGTTGCGCCAAGCCGGCCAGCACGGCGGCCCCGCACCGCAGCCGACCGGCGCAACTACCTCGCCGACCTGATCGACGCCGAGCTGGGCCGCGACGACCCGTACCTGGATGAGCGTCGCGGCGTGTCCGACGCACCCTCGGCCCGGGACCGGCTGGAAGCAATGCGCGACCGGCTGCGCAACGGGGAAGGCAACTATGGCAACTTCCGCGACCTGCGGGAGGGCGACGCCCTGACGTCGCGCCGCACCGAGGCTGGCCAGGAGAACGTGTTCGGCCGCATCGCGCGCCAGTTCGAGGAACTGTTGCCGGAGCGGGCAGACGAGCGCCCGGAGCGGCGCCGGAACGCGGCCAAGAAGGCAGCGAAGAAGGCAGCCCCAACACCGCCAACCCCCGAGCCTGCACCGGCGGCGCCAGCGAAGAAGGCGGCCAGGAAGACCGCCCCGTCCGGGCGCCCACTGGGCGACGACACACCGTCCACTGAGGGCATTTCGGACCCGGAGCTGCGGCGCCAGATTGATGAGGTCCTTGACGGTCGGGCTGTCGATGCAAACGGCCGCCCGATCCGTTCCCGCGCTGGCATGAACCGGCGGATCCGGGACATCGCACAAGCGCACCTAGTTCGGGCCCGGGAGCGGCGGGACGAGCGGCCGATCGGCGAGTGGAACGCCGCCGTCCGGGACCGGGACGCCGCCAACCTCACGGCCCGGCGGGTCACGGGCGGGGAGCAAAGGGAATTGGGAGCCCCGGCCGCCGGTCGGGTTAACGTGTCCCGCATCCAGCCCGGCGACCGGATTCTGGTGGAGCGTGGACGCGAAGATTCGTGGGGGCTGTCGAACCGGCTCACCGGTTCAACGCCGGTTACTTTCGTCCGTTCCGAGGTAGTGGCCCGAAACCGGGCCGGCTTCAGCGGGCGTGGCCAGCAAGCCCGGCGGCAGCTCATCTTTCGCGACGACAACGGCAACGAGATCGTCATTGGTGCCGGCAACGGGCTCCCCGGTAACCAGACGATGCGTCTCGCCCGGGACACTCCCGACCGGTCCGGCAACGCGCCCTCGGCACCGGCCGCGCCCGCGGCCCCGCGCCTGGCCGCGAAGCCGCCCGCCGCACCTGAGGCGCCGGCTACCCCGGCCGAACCCAACCTTGACCGGATGAGGGTTGGGGAACTCCGCGAGCTGGCCCGGGAGCGGTCCCTGCCGGTGACGTCTGGCATGCGCCGGGCCGAAATCATCGACATGATCCGCAACCCGGAGCCGGCCCAGCGTGTTGCCGCGGCCAAGAAGGCGGCCAAGGCGGCCAAGAAGGCGGCCCCCCCCGCCCGCCAGCCAGCAGACGAATGGGAGGAGGCACTCGTTGGCCTGGACCTGGCCAACATGCGGGCCATTGCCCGCAACGAGAGCATGGGCGGGATCACTGCCCGCAACGAGGAGGCGTACCGGATTGCTTTGGCCGAGCGGTTCCGCAACCTCGCCAGCCGCCGCAGGCCCGAAGGTCGCGACTTCCTCCTCAACCACCTCCGCGAGTCCCGCAACCGGGCCCTCCAGCGTCAACAACTGGAGGACCGCACCCTGCGGGACCGGTACGACCAGTCCGCCACCCGACGTCAGGCACTGCGGTGGATGGAGTACTACCAGGCGCCAGCCCTGTCCCGGCTCGCCGAGTCGCTGGGTGTGACCCTCCCGCCCCGGGCCAGTGCAGCCCGGCTGCGGGAAGCGATCCTCGACGCCCGCACCGACTGGCCGGAGGACTACTCCACCTGGAACGTCAACCGGATGCGTGACGAGCTGGAGCGGCGTTTCCCGGGCACGCGCGCCCTGTGGGACACAATGCCCGCCGGCTCGATGCATCGCGAACTCAGCGAGGACGACGCCCGGGTCGCCCGCGGCGAGAGCCGCGACACGCGTCTGGCTGAGGCGATGGTTCAGGTTCGCCGCGTTGAGCAGGAGCGGCTGGACGAGGCCGAGGCGCTGGCCAACGCCCGGGCCCGGGCGCAGGAGTCACGCGCCCACCCGGATGGCGTGGCCAACATGAATCCCCAGGATCTGCGTGACCTGGGGCAGGAGTGGGGTGTCCCTGACGCTGGCACTCTGGCCTATGACGATCTGGTTGCCGCGGTCCGCAAGGCTGGCGGTTTGTCGCCTCGCGCGTTGAGCCAGTCTGCGTTCACCCGTCAGCAGCTGGAACGGATGACCCAACCTCAGCTGCGGACGTTGGCCACGCATCGTGGCCTGAACACGGCGAACCTGGACTCGAAGGCCGACCTGATTGGCGCTATCGCGTCCCAGTTCCGTTCGTCGAACGCTCCGCCGCTGCGGGACCTGGCCGAGTCGTTGCGCACGGCCGGGTCGGCGCAGGCACGTCGGGACCTGTTGGGTGCGCACCTTGACGGCGACTATGGCGGCCTCAACGTCCGCATCCGCGAGGTAGATGTTTCGGGGAACACGGTCAATTTCAGCGGTGTGATCATGCGGCAGGACGGGAGCCCGGCCGGTACGGTTTCGCGCCGCATCACGCTGCCCAATGCGCAGGGCCGGGGCGGCAAGGTTTACAACGCCTACCTGACCATCCCGTCGGATGAGCAGGGTTCCGGATTCGCGGAGGAGTGGAACAACAACCTGTTCGACTGGTACAAGCGCTCGGGTATCGACGAGGTGACGGTTACCGCGAACATTGACGTCGGAGGCTATGCGTGGGCCACTAAGGGGTTCGACTTCGCAAGCAAGAGCGCCGCCGACGGCATCCTGGACGGGCTGGCCAATTTTGTTCAGAGGGTGCGTCAAGCGGACTGGGACAACCTGAGCAGCTCGCACCGGTACGACATTTCGCGGGTGTTCGGCGCCAATTTCGATCCTGATGATGTGCGGCGCCAGCTGGTTGAAGCTGAGGCCCTTCTTGCTCGGGCGCGCAGTACCCGGTTCGGTCGGGCCGATTTCCCGTCGGCTTATGAGGTGTCTCAGATTGGTCGGGCCTCGGGCCAGGGAGGTCGGGACGCGAGGTGGTTGGGTAAGGGGTACCTGCTGGGCAAGTCTTGGTCGGGGCGGATGTACCTATAACTCATTCGTACGGGTACCATGGGGTAAAGAAAGGGGGCGACAATGGACGCCGAAATGGACAAGAAGGTAATCAAGGCTCGGTCCCGGCTGCTACGCGAATGGGATGCCCAATGGACCGCGCAGCAGATCAAGCGCGGAGTCGACGGCCCCGTGCCGCCCGGCCGCCCCAAGGGCTCGGACTACAACCAGCTAGTCCCGTCCATGGAATCCAGCGGGGCCGCGCTCGACGTCTTCAACGCGCGGGCCGCTGCAATCATGAAGATGGGCCCCAAGGAGCTGGGCCTGCTCGACGAGGAGGACTAGGAAATGTGCAACTGCAACACGAACAAGGCGGCACAGGTCGCCAAATCGAAGACGGTTTACCGAGTGGAGACGCCGGGCGTGACGAAGGAGTTCGACGACGAACCCGAGGCCCGCGTGTTTGCCGCTATGCACAACGGACGTATCGTCATCAAATCGAAGTAGTGCCTGAGGCGCGTTTCTTGTAGACGCGCCTCAAACGATCTACACTGCGCTCAACTACCGTGACTGTGCTGAGGGCCGGCGATAGCTCAGAAGAGGCTATCCGAAAGGCCCTCAGATGAATTTCCAGATTCCAGACACGGACCAGCTCGGGCGGTTCACGGTCACGGCTCTCCGCGAGCTGGGACTGGAGGCGTCCGCCGAGTACGACCGGCTCCTGACTGAGTTCCGCACCGCGCCTGAGAACGCGAGCGACGAGGCCCTCGACTACATGGAGGACCTGCTCACCTTCACGACGTCGATCGACGAGGAGATCGGGTCCCGCGCTAACCGCGCCAACCGCCTCGCCGGCCACATCACGAAGGCTGACACCGAGCCGGAGCCGACCCCCGAGGAGACTCCCGCCCCGGTCACTGCCGGGGCCAACGTCCCGGAGATCACGACCACGGCCACCCAGGCGCAGGTCGAATTCACCACCTCCACCACGCCGTCTGTGGCGCAGGTCGCCGCGAGCACGACCCAGACGGTGACCGAAACCCCGTCCGAGCCTGAGGACGAGATGGCCGGCGCCAAGTTCACCCTCATCGCGGCCCCGGATGTCGGCTTCGCTGCCGGCTCGGAGCTGAAGACGTGGAAGGACGTCGCGCAGGCGTTCGTCAACCGGTCAGCCGGCTACCGGGGTTCGACCTCGGTTCAGCAGCACCCGGTGGCGCAGGTTCGCCGCGACTTCCCGGACGAGTTCTCCATGCTGGAGCACGACTCGGACGAGCAGCTTAAGATCAAGTTTGATGGGCTGCGCGACGAGAAGCGCCTCGAAGGCGGCTCGCTGCTCGCAGGCGTCGGCTGGTGCGCCCCGTCCGAGACGATCTACACCACCTGCTCGCAGGTCACCATCGACGGCATCCTCTCGGTGCCCGAGATCGGTGCCCGACGTGGCGGCATCCGCCACAACACCGGTATCGAGTTCGACTCGATCTTCGGAGCCGGCACCGGCTTCAACATCCTCACCGAGGCGCAGGTCATCGCCGACACCGTGAAGACGTGTGTCGCCATCCCGTGTCCGTCGTTCGTGGACGACCGGCTCAAGGTTGCGGTGCTCTGCCTCACCGGCGACATCCTCCAGAACCGCGGCTACCCGGAGTTCGTCTCCGAGTTCGTCCAGGGCGCCATCGCAGTCCAGGCCCACAACGTCAACCGGCAGATCATTGCCGACATCGTTGCGGCCTCCACCGCGGTCTCCCTGGCCGGCGAGCCGTTCCTCTCGGACGGTTCGGTGGTCTCCAACGTCATGTCCGGCGTTGAGCTGGCCGTGGTCGACATCAAGTACCGGCTGCGTCTCCAGCGTTCGGCCACCATCGAGATCGTTCTGCCGTTCTGGCTGAAGGCTCAGATGCGCGCCGACTGGATCCGCCGCAACGGCCCCATGGACCCGGACCTGGCCGACAGCCAGATCGAGGCCATGTTCCGCACCCGCGGCGCCAACGTGCAGTGGGTGTACGACTGGCTGGACGCCTTCTCGGGCGTCTCGGGCGGCATGGGCGCGGACACTCCGGTGACCGCTCTGCCGACCGCGCTCCAGTTCCTGGCCTACCCGGCCGGCACCTGGGTTGTGGCCCGCCAGGACGTGATCCGCCTCGACTCGATCTACGACTCGACGAACATCACGACCAACAAGGTCACGCAGCTGTTCATGGAGGACGGTTTCCGGGCGATGCAGTTCTGCCCGCTGAGCCGGGTCTACTCCATGACGATCTGCCCGAACGGTGCAACCGGCGCCCAGCGCGAGGTTGACTGCGTTACCCCGTAACCAGGAGTCAGGGGGCCCGGCAACGGGCCCCCTTAAAGCCATGAGGAGGTTCAAATGGCGGTAGTTCCAAAGGCGCTCCCGGCCTCGGGATCCTCGACGCTCTTCACTGGGGCAGTCGACTTCCACGGCTTCTCGTACAACAACGGGTCGGGCGGCGCGGGCGTCATCACGTTCTACGACAACACCGCGGCATCGGGTCGCGTGATCTACCAGGAGTCGGTGGCGACGGTCACGGCCATCACCCGCGACTTCACCACCCCGATCCGCACGACCATCGGTCTCACCGTCAACCTGTCGGCCGGCACTGCGTCCGGCTCCGCGTGGCTGGACTAAGACATGGCAGCGAACGTCAAGACCTACAACACGTCGGGCGCGACCAACGCGGTCCACACCGGACCGGTGAAGCTGGTCGGTTACTCGATGGCGAACACGACCGCGAACGCGGCCACGATCGCCGTCTACAACGCCCTCACGGTGACCGGTTCGCCGGTTCTGATGGACACCGTTGCGGGCAACACGTCACGGATCGTGCTCCTGAGTGAGCCGATCTACCTGGCGACCGGAGCCACCGTCAACGTCACCGGAACGAGCCCGACCGCGGTCGGCTCGGTTGTCCTGGAGTAGCGAGGAGTAGGCCATGGCGATGCAGACGGGCCCGGTATACGTACCGTATCCGTTCCCGGTCGTCCGGCGCCCTGGCCTCTTCGACGCGGCCACGGGTCCGCTGGACCTCCCCACGCATGCTCGAACGGGCGGCATCCAGTACCAGACTGCCCTGTGCACGGGCCTGCCCGAGTGCTACACGGTGGACTGCCAGAGTTCCGGCGATCGGGACACGAAAACCTTCTCGGGGGACGACGAGGAGGGTGGCGACATCTTCACGATGGTCGGCGAGCCCTTCGTCGTCTACTCGACGGTGAGCTGCTCGCCGGTCGGCATGACCGATGCGGACCTGCGCCAGTACCTGTTCAACCGTCTGGTGGCGGGCGAGCAGTCCACGGTGGAGCGCATGTTCAGCCAGGGCGACACGGCCGCCGCGTCGTGTGGCCTGGTGCCGGGACTACCGCTGGACACGGACACCGATACGGTCACGACCGGCGCCGTGGACCCGGTTGCGGCTCTGGCCGCGCTGGAGTCGGCCGTGGCGGCTGACTACGGGTTGCCGGTGACCATCCACGTACCGGCCATCCTGTCGGCGTACTACATGAACCTGCACCTGCTTGAGGGCGGGCAGCGGGGCAACGTGTGGTACTCGGCGATGGGCAACAAGATCGTGTTTGGCAACTATCTGGGACTCACGCCGGCCGGCGTGGCCCCGGCGGCGGGCGAGACGTGGGTCTACGCCACCGCACAGGTGGGGATCTGGCGGACGCCGGACTCGGAGATCTTCGCGACCAACCGGATGCAGACCCTGAGCCGCACGACCAACCTGGTCACCGCAGTGATGGAGCGCGAGTACGTCGTCAACTACGACACCTGCGTCAACTACGCGGCCCAGGTCGACATCACGGGGGTGGTTGCGTAATGGCCAAGATCTACGCCGCCTCGAAGAGCGTCATCGATCAGGACGTGGCCGGCGAGCTGTTCCGGCTACTCCTCGCCCACACCGATGACGTGGCGATCGGCTACGACGAGTTCGGAACCTACTTCGAGGTTCCCAACGAGGTGTACGAGAAGGCGTTCCCGGTCGCCGAGCAGGACACCGAACCGGCGCCCAAGAAGCGGGGACGTCCACGCAAGGTTGAGGAACCAGAGGCCCAGGAGTAAGGGATGCCAACTCGCTGCTTTACCCCGTTCAAGGTGGCCGCTGCGCGGGTCACCTTGCTCGACAACTGTGGCCAGCCGTCGGACGCCGAATGCTCGTACGTCGCGACGGACGGCATTATCTCGATTGCGCAGACCGGTAACTATGAGGACCGGGTTGAGTTCTACGTCAAGAACGGTGATGGCGTCTTCTGCGTGCAGCGGACCGACCCGCCGATCCTGAAGTGGCTGGACCTGACCTACACCTTCTGCAACGTCGACCCGGATCTGGTGTTCTTCACGACCGGCCAGTCTCTGGTCATGTCCGACGCGGACGTGCCGGTGGCGATCGGAAACGACTGGGACACGAACAACGCGTCGCTGGTGAACTTCGCATTCGAGGGCTGGACCCGGGTGGCCGCGGTCGCCGACTGCGAGGACGGGGAGCTGTTCGGGTACGTCATCTTCCCGTACAACGTTGAGGGCACCATGTCCGACGTGACGTACGAGAACGCGGCAGCCAACTTTGTTGTTACAGCAAGGACTGCGGTTGGCTCGAACTGGGGCGTGGGCCCGTACTCGGTCATCAAGTCCGAGGCCGCCGCGACGCTGAATGACCCGCTGCCGCTGTTGACGCCGATCGGTTCGCAGAATCATCGCCGGTTCTTCACCACGTACATGCCGCCGCCGAACACGGGCTGCGGCTGCCAGGACGCGACCCCGGTTCTGACGTTCACGAACAGTGGCGCACTGGAGGGCACGGTGACGTTCCCGGTCATCACGGGCCAGACGCTGTTGCCGGCGATCGTCGACTGGGGTGACACAAACACGACGACGGTGACAGTCGGCACGACGTCTGTCCACACGTACGCGATGGCTGGTTCTTACACGGCGACGTTCACGCCGACTGAGGTTTCGGCGCCGGTTTGGGAGTCGGCCTCAACGGCAATCGCATAGACGGCCTTCGTTTGCTTGATCAAGCAAATAGTCATTAACGGAGGGGGGTTCCCATGGGTGCAACCATCTACATCGGCGGGGACCCCTCCAAGGTTGACGTCGGTGGCTACACAAAGGGCGACGTGTTGGCGGCCAACGCCGCCGGCAACCTCACCGCCGTACCCGTCGGCACGAACACCGAAGTGCTCACCGCAGACTCGGCAGACGCGGAGGGCGTGGACTGGGCTGCGGGAGGTGCGGGTGGCACGCCATCCAACACAGTTGTGGCCGAGACGTCGTTCGGCCAAGCGTCGACCGCAGGCGTCGGTACCGACTACTCGCGTGGTGACCACACGCACGGCACCCCGGCCGCGCCAAGCGTTCCCTCGGCCAGCGGCACGGTAGCCGCCCAGACCGGGTGGGGCGCGGCCTCGACGGCCGGCGCGGCGGCCACGTTCAGCCGCGGGGACCACACCCACGGCACGCCCAACATCCGCATGCGCCAGGCGTACATCAAGACGGGCAACGTGACGTTCCCCAACACGGCCGCTGCGTGGCTGCCGCTGGCCGGGTTCGAGCTGTCCATCCCGGCTGCGGTCGGCGACTACGTTGAGATCGGCGCCGAGTTTTTCATCGACCCCGCAAGCACGACACCGTTCACCGACATCGGGGTAATTGTTGGATCAACTATCGTGCGGTTCATGTCATCCGGCACCGGCACCGCGGCAGTAGAAGGCATGCCCGGCTTCTATCCCACCGCGTCATTCCGCACGGTGTTCTCGCCCATGGGCTTCGTGGTCACCGCGCCCGACCTCGACGGTGGCAATGTGCGCTGGGTGGTTGCGACAAACAGTGCCGGCACCGGCACGCTGTTCGCGTCGACCGCGGGCCCGTTCTACTGGCGCACGTTCAACTGGGGGGCGGTCAACTGATGACCACGTTCCAGTCGAACATTGGCGGGACGCTGAACCTCCTCACCTACGCGTTCCTCGGCGGCCCGCTCCAGGACCTGACCGGCACCCCGACCATCACCATCACGAACCTGACGACCAGTGCGGTGGTGCTCGGGCCGACTGCGGTTGGCGTCGGGCACCCGGCTACGGGCACGTACACGTACACGTGGACGGCGCCGGTCGCGGCTGGACAGTACCTCGTGGTGTGGGACGGCTTCTCCGGCGTCGACCCCGAGCAGGCCAACGAGATCATCAGCATCGTGTCCAGCTCGGCCATCGGCGACGGTCCCTGCTCGTGGGCGCTCGGCACCGGCTGCTGCGACGGCTGGGATGAGCTGTCGGACTCGATGCAGGAACAGGCCACCCAGTACGCCACGCTCGTCCTGTGGGCGGCCACCGGCCGCCAGTACGGCGAATGCCAGATGGTTGTGCGCCCGTGCGGCCGGTTCTGCGACAACAACACCTCGTTCTACTACTCCGACGGGTTCTGGGTTCCGTACATCTCGGGGGGCGTGTGGCGCAACTGCTGGTGCGGATCGGGCGAGCCAAGCTGCTTCAAGTGCAAGCCCAACTGTCAGGTGTGGCTGCCTGGCCCTGTCAGCGCGATTCAGGAAGTCCTCCTCGACGGCGCCGTGGTGGACCCGGACACCTACCGCGTGGACGACGGGGTGTGGCTGGTCCGGACGAAGCAGCTCGACGACGAGGACTGCTGGCCGCAGTGCCAGAACTACGACCTGCCGGTCACCGAGGAGCACACGTTCCAGGTGACGTACACCCGCGGCAAGCCGGTGCCGGCGGCCCTGACGAACGCGGCCAAGACGTTGGCGTGCGAGTACGTGAAGGCGTGCCAGGGGCAGGCGTGCCAGCTGCCGGGCCGGATCCAGAACATCGCCCGGCAGGGTGTGTCGGTCACGATGGCGTCGATTGATGACGTGCTCAAGCACGGCCTGACTGGCATCAAGACGGTGGACGACGTGATCATGGCGCTGAACCCGTACGGCCTGAAAGGCCCGACGCTGTTCTACTCACCCGACGCACCAGTGGTGAGGACAACGACGTGGCCCTGATCCCCGGCGGGGACACGCTCCTCTACCCGGCGGCGCAGGAGCTGCTCACGTGCCTATGCAGCGCCCTGGCCGAGGTGGCGACACCGACGTTCCCGGCGCCCGGGATCTGCTGCATCCGAGCCGGCGACAACGTGGCCGTCGACATGAGCGAAACCCAGAACGAGTGCTGCGAAGGCTTGGCCTACGTGAAGGTCAACGGGATCTACCCAACGGGCGGCGCGGGCTCCCCGTTCCCGTCGCCCAGCTCCGACTTCGCTCTCAACAAGTGCGCCCCGTACGCGTGGGGGTTGCAGCTTGAGATGGCCGTGTTCCGGTGCGTGTCGGCTGACCTGATCCCCTGCGAGTACGAGACCTTTGGCCAGAACTCGTGGGAGTACATCGCCGAGCGGCAAATGCTCGACGCGAAGGCGATGCGCCTGGCCCTGTGCTGCTTCATGAGGCCCCGCGACGGCGGGGACGTGTCAATGGGCGTCGCCAACTTCACCAGCCGCGAGGGCGGATGCATGGGTATAACGTGGCCCCTGTCCGTTCAGATCCGAAACTGTGAGGGCTGCTGATGACGTACAAGGTTGCTGTCGGGTTCAGCGGATTCGCCCCAGGTGAGATCCTGGCCTTGGGTGACAGCCCGATGGAGCGCGAGTTCCTGGAGAAGTTCGGACAGTATCTGGTGGCGTATGGCTCACGTGCGGATCGAGATTTACAAGGAGAGAGCCCGGCTGTTCGCGCTGAAGAAGGCGACGGAGCTGGTGTTCCAGACGGACGCGGCGATTCTGAGGCGGGCGAAGGAACGGATCCTGACCCGCAGGTATAAGACTGGCGCGCTGTACCGCTCCGGCCGGGCCCGGATGATGAGCTACACGTACCGGGTGATCGGCACGGTGTCGTTCGGCACGGACCATGCGATGGTCATTCACCGTGGCGCCCGGCCGCACCTGATCCGGCCCCGGAATGCGGGCGGCTTGCTGTTTTACTGGGCTGCGGTGGGACGAGTGATCTGTTTCAAGGGCACCGTTCGCCATCCGGGCATTCAGGGCGAGCGCTATTTGACGGTGCCCATGTTCATCGAGGCGGCGAAGCGCGGATTCCGGGTGGTCATTCCACCGAACGTCTGATCTTCACGGGTACCATCTCCTCATGGCTGAAGAGAAGACAATGCCGATCGAATTCGCACCCGGACTCGTGTTCGAGATGCGCGCTCCGAAGGAAGAGCAGTTAGCCGTCGTCTACACGACCATGAGGGCGGCCGAGCGGGACCCGACCCACTACGCCCGCGCATTAGAGATGTTCTTCCGGATGATCGAACGACTCCTCGTCGACCCCGACGACGCCCTGAAGATCGACGGGGCCCTGATGGACGAGAAGATCACCTTCAAGCACCTCGGCGACGCCATCGAGTCACTGGTGGGAGGACTCAGTGCCGACACGGCCAAGAAGCCCGTCAAGAGGGTTCGCACCACCCGCCGCTGACGGCCCCCCGGAGCAGCACAAGCTCCCCAAAATCAACGTCTCCCCCCTGGCGTCGCTGCCACCCAGGCCAATGGAAATCGACGCCTACGGAAAAACGTGGACCATCCCCGCCATGTCCGCGGCCCAGTGGCTCGAAATCCTGTGGGCCGAACCGATAGACCTGACCGACATCTGGCCCGGACTGGGCAACGCGTTCAGCGAGATGATCGACGCCCTGTTCGATGGCGACACAACCGCCGATGAAGCAGTTGAGGTCGCCTGCGAAGTCGTGGCCGAGGCGTCCGGCCTCGACTACTGGGTGGCGTTCCGGTTGGCGGCCTGCCTGCGCGTGTCCTGGCTCCAGGTGGGCGGCGCCCTACTGAAAGGCGGCCTGCGGCCCGAAGAGGTTTCGCTCGGCACATACCTCGTTGCGACCCTGGCTTTCCTGGCCGAAAACATGGACCCAGCCAAAGCTGTTGAGCTGTTCGAGGAACTCAACCGCAAGCCTATGCAGGAACGTACTGAAGAGGACGACCTGGACGATGCCCGCGCGTTCATGGCCGCTATGGCCGAGACGCTGTGATATCGCTGATCAAGCCCATACCATGAAGTCGTGACAGCTCCTGGAGGCAACCTCGGCCGGGCCTTTATCGAGGTCCACGCCGACACTGCGCCCTTTAACCAGGAGCTGCAAATGATGCTCGATCGGAGCATCAAGGCAACCGCGCCCAACGCGCAGAAGGCCGGCGAGGGTATCGGCCGCAACGTGTCCCGCGGCGTGAGCAAAGCCATCGCGAAGGACCGGCGCGCGTTCTCGAACTTGGGCCGCCGAATCGGTGCCGACTTCATGCGCAACCTGGAGCGCGAGGTGAGGTCCCGGCACAACGTGGTCATTGCCGGTTTCTCGCTGCTCGGACGCAGCATCATCTCGGTGTTCCGCAATGTTGGCAGCTCCGTTTCCGGCATCTTCGGGGGCGGTGGCGGCTCGGGGGGTGGCGGCAAGCAGGGTGGCCTGCTCGGCATCCTCGGCAGCATCGGATCGTCTATCGGAAACGTGGGATCCAAGGGACCGCTAGGGCCGATCATCGGCGGCGCGATCATCCTCGGAATCCCGGCCCTCATCGGCCTCATCGGCACACTGATCAACGAACTTGGCGGCTTGATCAACGTCGTCGGCTATCTGCCGGGCGCGTTTTCGATCGCCGCAGCGGCAATCGTTCCCCTCGTCATCGGCTTCCAAGGGTTCGGCGACGCCCTCAGCGCCATCCTGTCCCGCGACCCGGACAAGATCCGGGAAGCGTTAGCCAACCTCACCCCCGCCGCCCGCAGCTTCGTCCTGGAAATCCAGAAGGCGCTGCCCATCTTCACCGCCCTGCGGAAGGTGGCGCAGGAAAGCCTGTTCAGTCAGCTGATCGGCGGCGCCCAGGGAAAGAACCAGTTCTCCCGCACCATGGAAGTCCTGGGCCCGATCCTGCGCACAGGGTTCGGCCAGGTCGGTAGGTCGTGGGGCCAGTTCTTCTCCAGCTTCCTGGCCCTCATCCGCGAGCCGGAGACGCAGCGGTTCTTCACGAGCCTGTTCTCCACCACCGCCACCATCTTTGACCGGCTGGGCCCCGGCTTCCTGGACACGCTGCGGGGACTGTTCGCCGTGGCCGAGGCCACGCTTCCCAGGCTGGAGCAGATCGGTCTGAAGTTCGGCGGCATGCTCACCGATTTCGGCGATTGGCTGATTGAGCAGTCAGACAACGGGAACCTGAACAACTTCCTCGACACCTTCCACCTGGCGTTGCAGGACTTGCTGGAGCTGAGCAAGTCGGGCTACCGGCTGTTCGACGCCATCTTGGGGGGCATCGACATGGGCGGGTCGCAGCACCTGTTCGACACGATCATCGAGATGATCGACAGCTTGACCGAGTTCTTCAAGTCCGAGACGGGCAAGAAGGGCTTGGAGGGCATGGTGACCCTGGCGTTCGGGTTCCTCGCCATCCTCACCGGAATCATCGTGGCCTGGTCCACGATCGTCGCCCTGGTCCAGGCCGTGGTCGACGGCATCAAGGAGATCGTGTACTGGCTGGGCTTGGCCGAGCCCAACGTGAACCACCTCAACCGGGTCGGCGCCCTGGCTCCGCAGAACGGGTTCCGCGGCCTGGCTGAGGGCGACATCGTTACTCGGCCCGAGATGGTCCAGGTTGGCGAGGCAGGCCCGGAGGCGGTCATCCCGCTGACCGACACGACCCGCGCTCGACAGATCATGGCCGAGGCGGGTCTGGACCGGCTGAACGCCGGCAGCGTTGACGTGTACGTGTTCGTCGGCAACGAGGAGTTCCAGGCGTACATTGTGGACGTTCAGCAGAAGCAGCAGAAGCAGATGGCCCGCGAGATGCGCTACGGGCCGCGACCGTTGGGCACGGTGGGCTGATGCCATCGATCACTGTTACCAACCAGCCGGTGTACGGCCGCAACCTCATCCAGATCAACTGGTCGGACGAACCGTCGGTGACGTTCGCCCGCGTCATCCGCATCGAGTCGGACGGCTCGGAGGAGTGGGTCCGCGCCCACACGTTCGCGGACACCGACGGATACAGCATCGAACTGTCGGCCGGGCTGGCGGTGCTCTACGACACTGAGGCGCCGATGGACGTGCCCGTGTCGTACCGCACCGAAAGCGACTACTCGTCATCCACGGCGTCCACATCAGACTCGGTGCTGATGTCGGGAAACGACATGTGGCTCAAGGCGCCATTGCGCCCATGGGCCGACCAGCGCGTCACCCAGGGCACCCCGGGCGTGCCGGAGTGTGTGCCCGAGTCGGGGATCTACTTCGGGGGAATGGCCACCGACAGTCGCGCCAACCGGTCCGGCATCATCCCCATCAACAACCGGCGCAACCCGATCTCGGCCGCCCGGACGCGGGGCGGCATCCAGTCCACCATGCTCTACGCGTCGCGGCGCCTCGTCGACCGCGACGCCATGGTGGAGCTGAACGCCCCCGGCGACGCGCTGTTCTTCCAGGCGCCCGCCGCGTACGGGATCATCGACCACTACCAGTCGATTGACCAGTACCAGATCAACCGGCTCAGCAACGACCACCGCAAAGAGTGGCGCACCCACACGCTGCCCTACACCGAGGTTGACCGGCCGCCCGGCCTGGCCGAGGGCATCCTCGGCAACCGGTGGGTCGACCTGTGCGACCCGTACGCCACGTTCGGCGACGCCGAGGCGGCTGGGCAGACGTGGACCAACGTGATGCTGGGACAGGCCACGAACCCGCCCATCCCCGGTTTCCGGCTGTACTCCGACATCCCGATCGACTTCGCCACCTACGCCGACATCCCGCTCGGCGGGCGCACCTACGAGGACCTCATGGAGGATCGCTGATGTTGCCGGGTGGCACAGACCCGGCCTACCGGGCCCTGCTGGCCGCACCTCACGCGCCGTACACGCGCATCGAGGTGTGGCGGGAGGGCGTGCGTATCGACACGTACGGCGAGGAAGGGCTCCCGTTCTCCAACGGTGCCATCACAGCCACCCTCGCGTCGCAGGTCACCCGCCAGCTGTCGATGGCCGTGGACGAGTCGCTGTACCCGGCCACCGACGACGCCCTCCTGGCCCCGTACGGCAACGAGCTGCGCGTGTTCCAGGGCATCAAGCCGGGCGCCGGGGTGCCCTACGAGTGGCAAACGTTCCGGGGGAAAATCCAAGACACGGGCATGGGCGACTTCACCGTCGACATCCAGGCCGCGGACCGGGCGTCGGAGGTGAAAGAGTCCGGGTTCCTGCGCCCCGACAACTCGCTTGTCGGCGACCCGATGACCAGCGAGTTCCGGCGCCTCGTCCTCGATGGTGTTCCATCAGCCACGTTCGGCACATTCGACCTGATCACAAACCTCACCCCGCAGCTCACCTGGGAACAGGACCGGGGGGGCGCCTGCGACGACCTGGCGAAAGGCTCCAACTCGTACTGGTACGCGCTCGCCAACGGCGACTACGTGATGCGGCTCATCCCGTGGACGGTGGATCAGACACCGCTCGTTGAGCTGCGCGACGGCGAGGGCGGCAGCGTGTCCACGGCCACGCCGACCAAGAGCCGCGAGAACGTCTACAACTCAATCGTCGTCATCGGGGAACGTACCGATGGCACCGCGCCCGTGTTCGCCATCGCCCAGGACCTCGACGCCAGCTCCCCCACCTACGTGGGCGGGGCGTTCGGCGTCAAAACCATGCTCATCCGGGCCCAAGCATCCGTCAACCAGGCACAGGCCCTGTCCCTGGCCCGGGACACGCTGCGCTACGCCAAGGCCCTCACCCAGTCCTGGCAGATCAGCACCACCTTCGACCCCAGCATGGAGCTGGGCGACTGCCTCGGCATCACGGCCCGAGGGCTTCAGCGGGACATTCAGGTCGTGGCGTCGTTCCAATTCCCGCTGATCGCAACCCGACCCATGTCAGTGTCAACAGTGGCACTGCGGCCTGGAGCCTTGGAGGACTGATGGCCGGCACCACAACGAATTTCAGCTGGCCGTACCCAACCGGCCCCGACGTTGCGAACGTGAACTCGGACATGCAGTCCCTGGCGTCAGCGATCGACACGACGCTGGGTAGCGCCTGGACGCTCTACACCCCCACGTGGACGGCCGCCTCGGTCAACCCGGTGATAGGCACTGGAACCATCCGGGGCCGGTTCAAACTCTTCGGGAAGTGGGGCATCACCCAGGGGCTGCTCACCATGGGCGGCACGACCACGTTCGGCACGGGCGTGTACTCGTTCACCCTGCCAGCCGGCTGGTCGTTCGAGAACAGTGTGGCGATCCTCCAGGACCGGGGCTCGGGGTTCTGCTTCGACGCGTCCACCACCACTACGTACGTCGGGTACGTGCAATACCAAACGGCGACCACGTTCGGTATTCGCACCCACGCGGGTACCGCGGCCGTCGGCCCGACCGTGCCGGTCACGTTCGCCACGACCGACCTGATCGGCTGGACCATCCTGACGGAGCTTCAGTGACAGCTACCCAGGACCTCCAGTCGACCTATCCGCCCAACAATGCGGTGCGGGTGGGTGTTGCCACGCGCAACGATGACGGCACCCTGTCCGTCTCGTTCCAGGGCGAGATCGTTCCCAGTGGGTGGCTGGACCTCACCGGTCAGATCTCGCTCGGCGACCCGATCGCCGCGGTGCGGGGCGAGTCGTCGTGGCTGCTGCTCGGAGCTGTCCGGACAGCGCCCGTCGTCCCCCGGGTGGCCACCTCAATTGTCACGTCCTCGTCGAGCACGTTCACCGCGCTGACGGCGGTCATGTCGGTGACGGCCACACTAAAGGCCAACGTGACCTACAAGGTGACGGCGTTCGCGCACTTCGCCTCAACGGCCGTCAACGACACGGTGACGGCCCGGATCCGGCAAGACACCATCTTGGGATCGGACCTGAACCTGGACCCCAACATCCTCATCACCTCAACCGGCGGTGTGTCGTCCTACCAGGAGGCCGAGTACACACCCACCATCGACGTGACGAAGACGTTCGTGCTGGGTGCGCAGCGGGCCACGGGCGCCGGCAACATCACCCTGACCGCGAACTCGAACTTCCCCAGCTACCTGTATGTCGACTACGTGAGGGGCGTGTAATGGTTGCGGTAACCCCAACCTGGGAGATCCCCTACGCGGAGGACACCGACCCGTTCTGCGACGGCTGCACCATCACGCAGGACATGGCCGAACGGATCGACGAGATTCTGGCCGAGTTCGACACGTCGCTGACCGCCTCGTCGGTGATTCCGCTCGCCCGCGCGTCGCGACTCACCCAGCAGTCGAACCTCACCTCGTCGATCACCGGCCAGGTCATCTACACCGCCGTCGATTTCGACACCACCGGCATCGCTGACCTGAACCAGCCCACGAACCCCATCTACATCGACGGGGACGACCGGTGGGCGATCGGCGGCTACATGCAGTGGGACTCGGACGCCACATCCGGCAACGAAGGCATCCAGGCCGGCTCGGCGCAGGGCACATCGCCGATGGCGTTCCTGTACCGGCAGCGGTTCAACCCGACCCAGGGCGACGACATGTACGGCACGTTCGCGGGTGTTGCTGAGCTGTCTTCGATCTACCCGTTCGACCGGATCTCGGTTCAGCACGGCAACTTCTCGAACGCGTACGTCACCTACGTGTGGGCATGGAGGGTGGGGCCCGTCTAGTGGACATCACGAACACGCAAAGCCTGCCGTACCCGGATTGCAACGATCCGGGCGATGGCGCGCTGGACCTTCAGGTCCTGGCGGAGGCGATCGACGCGAAGCTGGTGGCCTCGTTCGCCAACTTCCGGGCCATCGTCAACCGGCCGGCGTTCATCGTTGGCCTGCTCGCCAACCAAACCGGGTTCGCGTCCGGCTCCACCGCAGACATTGTGTGGGACAACGTTATTTGGGACTCCACCACGATCGGTGTGGGCGTGGGTTCGGGCATCACGTTCACCGACCCCGGCTACTGGATGCTGGGCTGCTGGATTTCGTCGGTTCCGTCGGGTGGTGTGACCGCCAACTCGAAGCTGCTGATCCGCATGTCGTACCGGGGTGACCTGTACATCCCGGTGGGTGGGGTTCACACCGAGTCGACGGCTGCGGCCAACTTCCAGTCGAACACTGGCGGTGAGGACATTGTGGTGACCCAGCTGGTGCGGCAGGAGTACGACGGGGTTGCGTTGCCTGGCACGGGTGGCGGGTCGGTGACGATCAACCTGAGCCACGGCAACGTGGCGTCCACGTTGACGGTGAACTCGACGTCGCTGGTGTGGGGTTTCAAGGTCTGCAACCTGGAGGACATGTAATGCCCGGGTCGACTTCGTTGGGGATCCCCTACCCGTATCAGGGGGAGACGGTCACCGCCCAGTCGTGGGAGGACCTGGCGACCGCGGTGGACGGTTTGATGACGTCGCTGGACACGATCCGGGACCTGGCGGAGAGCTTCGAGACGGCCCAGATTTCGGGCGGTTCGGTGTCGACGGCAACAGCGGTCACGGCGACGATCGCGAACTACTCGACGACGAGCTGGGACACGTCAGGCTGGGTGGATCTGGTCACGAACCCGAACCAGATCACCGTGCCGCCCGGCTTGTACTTCGTCAACGGGTACGCGTTCATTTCGGGCGGCACCACGTACACCATGGCCCGGCTCCAGATCATGGCTGCCGGCACTCCATGGGCTGTCCGTACCACGGACGGCACGGGCACCTCATCGTTGCTGTTGGCCTCGGTCTCCGGCTTCGTGATGTGTACCGCGGCCACTACGGCCCTCACCTTGTCCGGCCGGTGGGTCGGCACGGGCGGGCCTGCCACGTTCTCCACGGCCCGGTTTCAGGCTGTGAAGATCCGCGCCCTGGCCAACGTCTAGGAGGGGCTATGGCGGGCGACTTTCCAGGCGTTCCGTTTGTGCAGGCGAAGTACTACGCCAAGGGCCGTACGGCTCCGCTGAAGTGGATTGTCATGCACACGATGGAGGCGCACGAGCTGTCAACAACGGCGGAGAGCACGGCCGCCTATTTCGCCAATCCGGGCGATGGGCGCACCGTGTCTTCGCACCTGTGTGTGGACAACAACTCGGTGGTTCAGTGTGTTCTGGAGAAGGACACGGCGTACACGGCCGGCGGCAATCCCGGCAACCCGCAGGGGTTCAATGTTGAACAGGCCGGGTTTGCTCGGCAGACGCGGGCCGAATGGCTCGACGACTATTCGATCAACATGTTCATGGTGGAGGCGCCGGTCCTTCGGGATGTGGCGTTGCGCTACTCAATCCCATTCGAGTATGTGAACTGGGAGGGTTTGCTGGCCGGGAAGAAGGGCTTCACGACCCACAACGATTGCCGTCTCGCTTGGGGCGGAACGACTCACACGGACCCGGGTTCGAGTTTCCCGTGGGACGTGTTTCTTCCGATTGTGGAGGGACAAGGAATGACACCCGAACAGTGGGAGTGGCTTCAGAACCTCTCCCGTACCGTGCGCGCTATGGCCGAGGGGAAAGACTCCGCGGCGCAGGTGAAGTACAACTCGTCCACCGGTAAGTACGATCCGGTCTCCTCGTTGTCGCTTCTCCCTTTCTGGACCCGCGTGAACCAAACGTCGGGCGGTGGTGGTGGCGGAGGCGGCGTGACGCCGGCCGAGGTGGCCGTGATCGTCCGGACCGAGCTGGACAACACGCGTCTGACCAGCTAAAACCGGCCTTGTTGATCTAGCATCGGATCATGCTGATGAAGAACCCACACATCGTCTGGGCGGGGGCCCTCTGCGTCCTCGTGGTCACGATCGCCAGCGTCATCTTGGCGCTGAACGACAAGAATCCGGACATCATCCGAGACGTTATTGTCAGCGCCGCGGTGCCCCTCTTGGGCGTGTTCGGGTTCACCCTTTTCCGCGAGGTGAGGGAGGTTAAAGAGAACACGAACGGCATAACCAGCTCGATTCAACAACGAGTCGACGAGAAGGACCTGAAGATTGAAGCGCTCCAAGCCGAGATCAAGGATGTCCAGGCCAAGGCGGCCGAGACGTTTCAATCGAAGCTCGACGACAAGGACCGGAAGATAGAGCAACTGCAATCCGAGATCAAGGCAATGGCCCTGCAACAACTCCCCCCCACGGATAGCTGATGCCGGGCTCGACGCGCACGTTCATCTACACCCTCCAGGCCAAGGACGAGGAGGGCCACGAAGCGTTGGCCACCCGCGCCCGGAAGGTGCTCGGGTGGGCGTGCGAGGGCGACAAGCGCATCACCTGCCACGGGGTGGAGGGCATCGCCCTGGGTGTGGTGCAGATCAACATGACCATCACCGGCCGGGACCGGTGGTGGACGCGTCAGCTCGCCCAGGACATCCTGAACATGGTCACCTGGGGGCTGGAGAACCCGGCCCAGATGGAGCTGCTCTCCAAGGCCCAGGAGCCGCACGACCACCGCGGATACGCCCATGGGAGGGTGAAGACATGGCGCGAGCGCCAATCAACGTAGTTCGGCTGACCCGGACCAACATCGTGGTCGTCGACCCGGCCACCGACGGCGCCGTGCTCGACGACACCGACGGGAACACCGTCATCAACGACGGGGCGACGGTGTTCCTGTTCTTCAACGACTCTGGTGGCACCGCAACGGTTGAGGTCCTGGTCCCCGCTGGGGTGGACCAGGACCTCACTGTGTCGCCTCGCACGTACACGCTGGACGATCAGACGATCTACCTGACCGGGTACTTCCCGATCGAGGTGTACGGCTCTCAGCTGCTCGTGGACGTGGACGTGGCTGGGGTGCAGGCTACGCCGTACACGTTCCGCTGACGTCCTCTTTCAGGTGCTCGACTTCGCTGGCGTTGATCGCGGTCACTGACCGGTGGATTTCGGTGATGTCGCACGACCAGATGTTGCGCAACACCCGGCCGACCGCGGCGTGTGCGGTCTGGGCCCAGTAGGGCTGGGTGGTGGTGAACACGACCACCTTGGCCCCGTCCGAGATCGGGACAAGCTGCGCCCTGACGTGGACGTTCTCCAGGTGCCGGGTCTGGTCAGTCGTTAGCCCGTTCAGATCCGTAAGGAAACTGATCGTCCACGGGCGGGAACGTGCCCCCTTCTTGCCCATTGCTCACCTCCAGCTCGTGCAGTTGCAAGGACTGGAGGGCCTCCATGTTCCACTGCGCGTCGTGGAGGGCGTGGTGGATGGAGGCGGGCTGGCGGGGCAGGGGCGGCCGGCCGAGGCGTTCCCATTCCTGCATGATGTCCCGGGTGAACTGGGGCAGGTGGCTGGGCCATTCGGTCATGGTGCCGAACAGTTGGCCGAGGACAACGTGGTCGTAGGCCGCGTAGTAGCCCCATAGCTCTACTGACTCGCAGTAGGTGAACTCCTGGACGCGGTGGCGCATCTCGTCCAGGCCCACGCGCACGTTGTAGTCGGTGTGCTCGGGATCCCATTCGATGATCGAGTTGGCGGCGTCCATGGTGGCGCTGAACTGCATCTTGATCGGCAGGTAGGGCACCACGTTGTGTTGGAGCCAGGGGTGGCGTGCAAGCTGAGAGAGCGGCATCTCCCCGTTGACCAGGTAGAGCCGCTCTCCGTCTTCACGCACCATCCCGAGACTGATCGGCACGATGGGCAGCTCGGCCCCGCGTTCGATGAACTCCCAGTCGTACGTGATGATCATGCTCGTTTCAGCTCCTTCTCGTCGATCTCGCGGGCGATCTCATCGATCCGCTTGATCTCGGCGTACAGCCTTTCCAGTTCGCGTTCCTGGCTGTACGAGCGGTACCGAGGCGGTTCCTTTTCGATCTTCTCGATCTCCAGCCTCCGCTTGATCCGCTCACGCTCCCGCGTTGGCAGCAGTTCGGGCTCGGTCTTGTACAGGTTGCGAAGATCGGCTTCCTTCTGGGCCGCCTCGGCTTTATTGAGCCGGGCAACACGCTCGCCCTTGGTCTCGCGGAACAGTAGCCACCCGATGCCCTTGGCGGCGCGATGGCCAGCAATGCCGATCAGCAAAAACAGCCAGCACACCGCAAAAATCAGAGCATCGCCCCGAGCATGCGAGCGCGGCTTCGCCTTGTACCCAGGCTTCACGATCAGGTTGGCGAAGATGGGCCGGATTAGCGCCATCGCGACCAGCCAGTAGGCAACCAGGAACATCCACCAGCCCATCACAGCACCACCGGGTCGCGGCGGCTCAAGTTCATGGCGTGGACGAACACGTGACCCAGGGCGTTGGGTACGCGGCCGGACATTTCGGGGATCCGGCCCGCGGGCGTGTGGAACAGGTGCGTGTACTTCTTGTACTCGGGCACCTCGCCGCGGATCCGCATGAGCCAGTGCAGCTCGCCGCAGTTGGCGTGTTCCGCGCTGTCCGGCTCGCCCTTGCGTTTGAGGCCGTAGGTGATCGCGGTAACGGTTCGGGTCTCCTCCCGGTCGGCGGCCTGGCTGGGGCGCACGCCTGGGGCGTCCATCTGTTCCTGGGTGCGCTTCACGCTCCACCCCTCGACCATGAACATGACGCCGTGCAGGTTGTCGGGCAGCATGCCCTTCTCAACCATGAGCTGGCCGGTGCCCTCCCCGTCCTCGTCAGCGAGGACGCCCGCCAGGACTTCGAGGCCGGCGGGCGGCCGGTCGAACATGTCGGGGGGGAGGATCGCCTCGGACACGATGACGCCGACGCCTTGCTGGAGGGCGATCCAGAAGAACCGGGCCTTGCGGTCCCAGCCTTGCGCGTCCTCCTCGGCCTCCATCATGCGGAGTGCCTGTTCAATGGGGTCGGTCTCGTCGTCGGTGTTGAGGTTTGCGAGGTGAACTTGAACCCCTGGGGCTCTGAACACTGCCATTGTGGTTCCTTCCTTGGGTGTCCCCGGGCCGGTCAACGGAGTGACTGACGAGGGCCCGGCCCGGGGACGGCTACTGGGTGACGATAGGCCGCGAGCGGGCCGTGTTGAGGGCGATGCGGGCACACTGGTTGTGGATGCCGAACATGCCGCCGGCCGGGTTGAGCGCGTTGATCTGCTCGTAGATGGCCATGGCCGTGTTGTGGTGAATGTTGATCATGGCCTTGGCGACCGTCTGGGCGGCGCCGAGGGCAACGGCCTCGGCCGCCTTCGCAACCTCGTCCCGGACCTGCTGGATGACGTTGGCAATGACCTGCTGGTTGAGGCCAGCCTCGGTCAGTGTGTTGCCCAGCATCACGTGGTCCACGCTGTTGGCAACGGGCTTGAGGACCGTCAGGTCATCCCTAGCCACGGGTGGCCTCCGCCCACGCGTCGTGGGCGACCTTCGAGCCCTCGGCCTCGTCCTCGCTGTCGTCAAGGAAGCCGAGGCTGAGGTCGGTCAGCGCCTCGGCGACCTTGGGCTTGACGGCCTGCCAGACCTCGTTCGCGACGACCGCGACCGCGGCCACTCCGACGAGCTTGGCGGCGCCAGCCACGATTGCACCCAACATGTCCTGCCTCCTGTGTTCGGTATCAGTTCTCTGTACCCCTACGTTCCCGTACGACCAGAAGCCTACGGGGAGCCACATGTGCTGTCAACGATTTCCCCCCGCCATATTCGCGGGCCAACCATCCTAGGAAGGTGTCGGGCGCAGGTACAGCAACCGGCATGGAGAGCGGTCATGCGGGGCTGGAACCCCCTGGCTGTCCTTAGCCCCAGGATCCGTGGGCCTTGACGCCCGACACCTTGGTCCTATGAAATTGGATCCCCATACCCCGCAGCCCGGACCAGCTTCACCATGTCCGCCAGGTACATCACCCGGTAGTGCTGAAGTGGCAGGTCGAACGAGCCGGGCGGGGTCACCGTGATCGCTGCGACCGGGCTCGACATGAGGCTCACCTTCTTCAGCTCCACCGGCAACGTGGCCGCGGTGTAGCGGTACGGACCCAACGTGAGACACACTCCAGGCGCCCTGGCCAGCAGCTCGTCATGCGAACCGGCCGCCATCACCGCGTACCACTTGCCGGTGGTCCGGGCCCCCAAACCCCGCGGCTTGATCACGAGGATCCCGAAGTCGGACTTCGAGTTCAGCCGCTCCACCTCGGTCTGGGTCACCCACGACGCCATCCGGATCCCCCCGTTGGCGTACTTCACCTCCCAGCACAAGCCGGGGGTGCCGGTGACGTCGCCCTTGTCCAGGCTGCCGTTCAGGGACCGGCGTTCGGCCTGGAGGAAGCCGTTGTCGCGCAGGAACGCCACCACGGCCGACTCCGCCATGGTGCCCAAGGCGCGGGGGCGGCTCATCCCGTGTACAGGTTCCGGAGACTGCGGACCTGGTACGCCTCGTACAGGTCCGGGCGGGCCATTTTGACCGCCTTCACGTTGAACTGCTCCACCTCAACCGTGTCGGTGTACACCTCGTACAGGTCGGGGTGCTCCTTCTTGAACTTGGCGCCCTGGAACCGGTCGACCCGCTCGTAGGTCACCACGTCCTTGCCGGCCACGGTGCCCACCGTGGAGTCGCCCATGATGAGCTGGATCTTCGCGGCCAGCTCGTCGCGGCGCTCCTCCCACTTCTTGATCGTCTCCAGGCATCGGTGGTGCTCGGCTAATAAGCCGGCCACCTCGTCCAGCTCCACCCGCGTCGGGATGGCTAGTTCGTTGGACATTCGGCTTCCTCCAAGACGCTAACGGCACGACCGAAGCTCTGCTCGCGCACGCGGTAGTAGTTCACGAAATACAGAAACCCCTCATCGGCGGGGTACTCGGCGGCGATGTCGTTCCACCACATCAACGCCCGCGCGGAGAACTCCTGCTCGTCGCGGAGCTGCTCCAGCGGCGACACGTCGACAGTGCGCCGATCCCGGTACTCGCCCTCACAGAACGCGCTCCAAGCCTCCACGACGTCAGCGCGGACCTTGGCGCTGTCACTCACCGCTGCTCCAGTTGTTCGTTCAGCTCGCGCACGATCACCTGATCAGCCAGCCGGGACAGGGCCATGGTGAGCAGCATGTGTTCCTGCGCCGGCTTCAGCTTGGCCCGCACGTCGTAGTTGTCCGTGCCCGCGCACAACTCGTTCGGGCAGTCGCAGTCTTCGCGGTGGTCGACCACCGTGTAGATCAGGGCATCGAGCATCTCCGTGCAGCCCTTCACGTTGTGTTCGAGCATCGCCTTCTGCTCGTCAGTCATCTCCCGGTAGTCCAGGACCTGCGGCTCATCCATTGCTCTCCTCCAGCCACCATTTGGTTACGTCCAGGCCGATCTGGGCCCGGGTGCCAATTAGGATCCCCAGGTTCAAACTCAAGTCGTCCATTTCGGACTGCTTGAGGGTAAACGACCCAGCGAACTGGAGGTGATCGTTGTCTGGGCCCACGAAGAGCCGCACCGTGTATTCGCCCCACTCGCGCTGCGTGTACTTGAACTTGAACACGTTCGCCGACAGCTGGGGCAGCGTCTTCTCGGTCAGGTACTTCTCGCCCGCGTCGAACGCGGCCTGAACCTTCTCAACGGGCTCGTCCTCCTCGTAGAACTCGTCGAGTGGTAGCGGCTGGTCGCCGGGTAGCGATTTGTCTACTTCAACCATGCCCATCCCGTCGCCTTGATCGTGTGCCGTGGCGTGTACCGGTATCGGTCGACGAGCACGAACAGGGGCTGCCAGAACATGGCAGCCGCGACGGCGCCGGCCACCCACAGGGCGAGCAGCGCCACACCGGCCACGAACTCCCAAATGTCGTACATGATCAGTCCTCGAAGGTGACGCCGGTGACCTTGGTGATGTGCGCCTTGAAGGCCGCGAGGTCGTGACGCTGGTCCTCGTGGTGGCTGAGGCCCCAGTAAAAGATGTCGTCCGCTTGATCGTCGGATAGGCCGAGCAGGCGGCCCGCGATCTTTTCCACGGGGAGGCTCTTAACGCGGTGCCCGTACTCGTCCACGTACCTGCCTTCGTCATCGATCATGCCCGCCTGGAGGAGGGTCTGGCCGGCGAGGCAGTATGTGGTCCGGCAATCCTCGGTCTTGACGTAGTAGGTCGTGTCCAGGGGCAACGGGCTCTTGGGATTGGCCAGACCCAGGAACCCCTCGAAATCGTGGTCGACGTCAGCCACGGCGGTCGACACCCTACTGGCCGGACCCATTACGCCGACCCAGCTACCCTGATCCCAGTTCAGTGGGTTGGCCTCGATCGCCTTCACGGCCAGGCGAAGCGCCTCAACGTTGACGTGCGGATCAACTTCCATCGCTCTTCTTCTCCTTCTCGGTGATGTACGCCTCGAACCAGAGCATCACCGCGCGGAACATGTCCGCGGGCGTGCCCGAGCCCTTCCCGGTGAACGTGCGCAGAACGTTGGCGTAGTCGTGGGCCTCCAGGGCGTGGTAGGCCCGCTTCAGAGCCTCCACGCCGTCGCCCTTCTCGCGGCGCAACATCCCGAAGCGGTCCAGGACCTCGATCGGCTCCTGGCCCACTTCGCGGGCCGCGGCAACGAGTCGGTCGAACCGCTTCAGGTCGTCGGGGTTGATGGTCACGCTCGGCTCTCCAAAATGTGCAGGAACGTCTGGACGGTGGACACCTTGCCACCCACCACAACGCGGAGGGTTTCGCCGTCCAGGAACGTCTGGTACAGCAAGTCAAGGGGGCCGGCGGTCTGGTCCACGATCTTCTGGAACCGCTTCACCCGGTGCCGGCGGATGGGCTTGATCCAGCCCCAGCCTTCGATCTCGTACACCGCCTCCATGGTGGCCTCGGGCGGGTAGCTCGACGTTTGGAAGATGGCCCGCTGGATGCCTCGTACTGTCGGGTTCACTGACTCACCTTTCTTCTTCACCACGCATCCCAACCCGCCCGGTGACGGTGCCGGTACGGTTCGGGTTCTCGTCCCGCGGCCAGTTCGGCGCGGAGTCTCGTGCGGGCCTTGCGCTCGTGCTTGCGGCGCAGGCCGGCGTGGTAGGAGCCAGCGGGATAGCAGGCACAGGGGTAGCCGTGGTCGTGGCGGGCGTGTTCGCCGCGCGCCTCCTGCACCCAGTCTGGTGCAGTCTTGTCGGTGCCACTCACCCTGTCCTCCTGACAAACGAGCGGGGCCCGCGACTTGACCTGCGTCTACGGACCCCGCCGCCCTCTATCGAGTATTACCCGTACGTCCCCGTGCGTCAATAACCTCGACGCGACAACAGCATCGCACTCGGCTGCGGGGACAGATGCCGCCAAGCCGGATCGAAGTCATCCGGCGTCAACGTCCGACCGAGCCGCAACTCCACGCATCCCACGCAGAGCATGCCGTCCCGCTCCGACAGCCGGATGATCGACTCCCACACATCCTGCTCCAGCATGAAGTGCTCCCGCAGACGCGAGGTGTTCAGCTCGCAGTCCATGCACTTCGAGCCGTTCGGCGTGGCCATCAGACCAACCACCGCACCAGCTCGAACAGGCCGTACCCGATAGCGCTAACCCCGGCCACCATGCCGAACAGCATCACCACGCACGAGCCCACCACCGAGTCGCCGTTACCGCCCTCCTTAGCCACGGGCCCCCTCCTCATGCTCATACGAATGCGCCCAGACATCCGCGAGGTCTGGGCGCAGGGACATGGCGCCTTTCTTGATTAACGCCTCGACGCCGAACGGGATCAGCTCGCCGCACGAAGGGCACCGCACCTTGGCGTCGCCGACGGTCACCCAGCGGCCGAGGTCGTCCTCTTCGAGCGGAACCCAGTCAGCCACCGTGGCGTCCGTTCAGTAACCGGTAGACGGTGGCCTGGGTCATGCCCGAGGCGGCCACGATGTCCCGGGGCTCCATCGTCGTCCGGGCTTCCTTCACGGCACTGATACGAACCTGCGCCAAGTCGGTGAGGATCTGGTCACGGAGCATGGTGATCAGATCGCTGGCCACCTTGGCGCGCTCGATGGGATCTTTGCCGTCTAAGGCGATCGAGATGCAGGCCCGGATGGCGGCCTGCTCTTTCGTGTCCTCCCAACCCTGCGGCGGGTCAATGGAGATGTCGGTCATGGGTTGCTCCTAGTCTGTGATCGACTTACACCCCAGGGTACCCGTAAAACGGTCCGGAATGACCGCAACCCCCCGGCCGAGTCAGGGAACCGGGGGGTTGCGGAGCAAGGGGGTCGGGGCGCAGGTCTGGCTCCCCTCAAGGATTGCGGATCATGACCAGCCTTCGTCCGGAGTCCTCACGCGGTGCAGATAGAACGTTGACGCTCCGACCCCTGGTCTAGTAATTGATCGTCTTGTAGGCCGAACCCCAGTCGTTGAAGGACGTACACGCCCCGCAATAGCTTCCCGGGCCGAACGGGTAGGTCACCCCGTAGTTGATGTCCACGTACGGGCCGCCGCAGTTAACGTCACGGTAGAGCCGGATGCGTCGCTTGAGGCCGGCGTCCGTGGTGTTCTTCACCGACGAGATCACGTCGTTCCAGCCGCTGCCCAAGTTGGAGCAAAGCCCGCTGGTGTAGAAGAACATCATCGAGCTGGTGCCGTCGGCGTTCACCCAGCCGCAGCCCGCCACCGTCCGGTTGTACGTCCCCTGACAGTCGCTGAACGCGGCCTGCGCCGGGGTGGCAATGACGGCCGCGGCCGTCACACCCACGAGGGCGGCGGTGATGGCCGCCCAGATCTTCTTAGCTCGACTCATCGAACCTGGATCCCTTCTTGGTTATCCGCGCCCGTCCACCATGGACGGGACTAAACGCTGTTCGCCACACGAGCCTCAGTCAGCTTGACGCGAGCTACCTCCAGTCGCGCATCAAGAGCCGGCAGTTCAACGTCCCGGTCCGCCATCGCCCGACCCCACGACCGCATCGACTTCACCGTCACGTAGCCCACGAGGAGGACCAGCAGCCCGAACACGCCCGTCCCCACCCAGTCCCGGCGCACAAGCGCCTCCACGGCCCAGTACAGCTCGAACAGCAGGATCGTCACATCGAACACGACCAACGCCGCGGCCAGCCGCACATGCCTGCGGAAGAGCTTCACCATCCGCGTCTGCTTGCCTTCGAGGTAGTCAACCTCGTACTGCCAGAACAGCTCATCCTGGAGCCGGGCCCACCTGGTCAGCTCGTCCGCGTTGTCGCGGGGCCTCCAGCCGCTAGGGAGTGGCATCGTCCCACCCGTTCCTTTCCTTGAACTCGTTGAATGATGCGGTCATTTCAGCCCGCACCCCGGCCAGGTTGGCCAGGTCCTTACGCCTCTCCCGAGCAGATCGGACAGCCAAGGCCGCCATGACGGTACCCATAACCGCGCAGTACGCCACCAGCCAATAGGTGCGGCTCCAGAACGCGCTGAGCGCAGTCCAGAACATGACTACCGAACAGGCCGCCGGGAGGATGATGAGGACCAGAGAAATGGTCCGCACCACCCGTTCGATCTGGTTGTGCATCCGGAATTCGTTGTGCGACCAGCGGATCGGGTCGTCCTCAAAATCGGCGTCCTGGATCTTGTCGTACTTGCGGTCCAGGGCGTCCCAGATCTTGCGCCCCACCCAGCTCTTCGGGCGCCCGTTCTCGTCGCGGTCCTCACTCATAGTGGCGGCAACCCTTCCTTCTCTGCCTCTTCGCGGGTCTCCCGGTCCACCCGGTCCCGCAGCTCGATGTAGTTCGAGTCGCCGGTCATGTGGAGCGTCAAGTCGAGAAGGTTCTGGATCAGGCCGATGATGAGCTGGTACTTGGATTCCTCATCCAAGTCCTTGATCCACCCGTAGTACTTGGCGACGTGGAAGACGGCGGCCTCCGTGTCGCCATTGTGCTGAAGCTCGTAGCCCTCCACAAACATGGTGATCGCGTCGTCGATCACCTCCTCGCGGAGCTTCCCCAACTGGTCCGCCCGCGCCCGGCCCGCCGGCCCGTGTAGGTGCTCGGCCAGCTTGCCCAGCAGCTCCCGCTGCTCCTCGGTGGGCTCGTCGCCGATCACGGGGCCACGTCCTTACCCAGGTCCAGCATGATGCCCTTGGAGTACGCCTCGTTGCGGATGCGTTCCTTGCCGGCGGGCGAGTTCGCCCACGCGACGTAGCCGAGGATGTCGTCGGGAAAGCCGCGCTCGGTCATCATGGCGTGGACGTTGATGCCGCACAGTTGGGTGATCAGCATGATCGCCTCGTTCGGGCCGGTCATGTAGTCGGTGATACGGCGGACGAACTCGTGCCCGAACGCGACCGCGCCCTGCTTGTAGTGGTCCTGCTCGGGGCCGGCGGGTGTGGACTCCACCATGGCCGTGCAGTACATCATCTTCGTGATCGAGGTCATCGCCTCGGCGATGACGTGCTTCAGGTGGGCCTTCATCTGGTCCGATTCGGGGTTGCCCCGGTCGTTGAGCATCTGGTTGTAGATCGAGCTGGCCAACGCTTCGTACGAGGGGTCTGCCCCCTCTTGTCCCTGACTCATACCCCGAGTCTATACGGGTACCTACCCCTCAATCAAGCCCTCCGGTACCCGAACGCCCAACTATCCCTAGGGACACT
>Ga0247824_10000088_pt1 | contig 35260 bp, 30 predicted proteins | sample 13C_PalmiticAcid_FD_194412 | JGI IMG/M metagenome (GOLD analysis project Ga0247824, IMG submission 194412) | Soil microbial communities from agricultural site in Penn Yan, New York, United States - 13C_PalmiticAcid_Day48 | ecosystem: Environmental > Terrestrial > Soil > Agricultural land...
GTTTTGGGGGATAATGGTACGTTTTTGTTTTTTGTTTCTTCCTGCTGTTGGTGGTCTTGAGGTGCTGACGGTTGGCTGTTGTGTGGGGGCAGATCATGAGCTGGGCAAGCTGCTGGATGCGCTTGATGGTGAGGATTACACCGTCATGGTGTTCTCGGACCCCAACGAGTTCAAGGCGTACGAGCCCGAGTTTGCGGCGCCGGTGCATATGGACATGAGGCGCTGGGCGGAGCAGCCCGAGGTGGTGGCGATGAAGAAGGGGAACTCGACGGACAACCGGTCCTTGTTTGAGAAGTACCAGTTCTTTACGCCAGGTATGCCCCTCTCTAATAAACAACATGGGGTTTAGACGGGTTACTAATTTCTGGCTAGGCATCTTCATGACGTTCATCGTTCTGATTGTTGTGCTCTCCATCCTAGGCGTCGGCCTCAAGGCTCTTGCGAGCCTCGAGGTGTCGTACGGCGCGTTTGACAAGGAGATGGGCCCGGCGGCGCAGAAGAAGCAGATGTAGGATAGCGAGCGCGTGGTTGTACAGTGACGGTAAATGCGGTTTGGTTTTTCTTGATTGTTTGTAGCATAGCTACTTGGGCCGGAGTTGGCGGTTTGGGCATAATTGTGGCATCAAATCTAGACTTTGAACATGTTCCAATGAACGGAGTGGGCTCTTGCGATAATGTACGTAACTTATGCAAGCCGACGACGAATTCGAAAACTGAAACCCTCCCCTGATCGGAGAGGGAATGAAAAGCATGTTTGATAACTTCATGGTTATGAACGCCGTGACCCAAGCCAGACCAGTCAATGCCTTCCCATGGCTAATTGACGATGACCTCCCCTTCTTCTTTCCTTCCCGCCCGGGTTTGACCCCCAACCGTTCAAACAAGATGACTTGGCAACAGGAAGTTTGCGATGCCTTCCCGTACTGCATACTCATGCCCGCAGTGGCCGCACACCAGCTTGCCCTCGTTCATCTGTGTCTCCATGAGCAGCGTATGCAGGTCCTTAAGCGTCTTCTCATCGGCCTCGAGCTCCTCGGCCGTGGGTGGCTGCTCCGGGAGTTCAGGGAAGCCCAGCTGTGCGGTGTTAGCCATGTTCTTCGCTGACATCTTGAGGAAGATTCTGAAGGATTGGTGGTTGAGGAAAGTTGATGAGGAGATGAGATGTGGAGAAGAGGGAAACGGAAGCAATGACAGGGAACGATGAGATCAAGAAAAGGGAATAAGTCGAAGAACAACCGCCTTCCACCATCTAGCACAGTCGCAACTGTTGGAAGTACTTGCCTCTGTCGATGTTGTCCGCAGCGCCTTCCAGTCGATGCGGGGCAGCAGATTGACTAACAACTGCGGGTTGAGCTCGACATCGTCGCTGACGAGTTCCGCATCCTTGGGGTGCAGCGGGAACGAGTCCGACGACGACTTGCACGACTTAACCGCGCAGGTCAAGAAATTTAATGTGAGAACTTTCATTTTGGCGGTCTGGTGCGGTTTGTTGAGGAGATGCCTCGCTGGGTCGAGATGGTGTTTGAGGTTCACAAAAAAATTACACATGCCTGAAACGGGGCCACTTGCATCTAACGAAATACTGGAGATGGTGCCCTGCATCAGGATATTAGAGTTCAACTTGAACAAAATCCACCACGGTCCGTTTCTGGAAACTATCTACTTTCTACAGTTTAGGCCAAGTGCTTTTGGTACTGGGCATTTTCTTGCTTCTGACCCCGCGAGAGCCTCATCGACACGGCAATCACGGCAATGACAATGCCAAAGAGAGCCACCTTGACCTCGAGAGGCCAGTCGTCGCCACTCTCGGTGGTAGTGGCGGGCTTAACTGTGGTGGTCGCGGGCTTAGCTGCGATGGGCGCAGGTTTCGCTTCATCGCTAGGCGCGTCCAGGCCTAGACAGGCGAGAAGCAAAGAATTGATAATCAGCACATGGTCCCTCAAGACATTTGAAGAGGCAATGTTGGAGAACGCAGATTAGACGTCGTGAAGCCAGTCCCATTCGCCACTATATTGTATTTTATATCCACAGAGGTGTCAAAGAACAACGGGGGATATTGGCACACATTGTACAAGGAACTCTAGAGCTCGACGTGGATACCTTCGGGGGGGACCTCCAGCTCGCCGCTCTTGGCGATCTTGACTGTCTTGGAAGGGCGGTCGCCCGGCTGGGTCTGGACGTTCTCGATCTTCTCCACGATGTCGTAGCCCTCGAGGACCTCGCCGAAGACGACGTGACGGCCATCGAGCCACCTGGCAGCGTACATGTCAGCAAGAGTTCCCTGTCGCTTTTGTTTGTTCCTGTGGCGGCAACTTACGAGGTGACAACGGTGGTGATGAAGAACTGGGAGCCGTTGGTGTCCTTGCCCGCGTTGGCCATGGAAAGGATGCCCTTCTTGGTGTGCTTGAGCTTGAAGTTCTCGTCCTCGAACTTCTCGCCATAGACTGCAGTCAACGGTGTCAGCAATCAGGTTTGCTAAGTACATGGAACAGTAAACCGGGAATACGCACTCGACTTGCCACCGGTGCCATCGCCGTTGGTGAAGTCACCACCCTGGATCATGAACTGCTTGATCACACGGTGGAAGGTCGAGCCCTCGTAGCCGAAGCCCTTCTCGCCAGTGGCCAGGGCACGGAAGTTCTCGGCCGTCTTGGGGACGGTCTTGCCGTAAAGACCCATGACGATGCGACCGACGGGCTCGTCACCGTGCTCGATGTCGAAGTAGACCTTGTGGGTGATCTTGGGGCCCTTGGTGGCCTCGGCGGGCTGGGCAAACATGAGGCCAGCGCCGACCATCAGCGAGGCCGCGATAACGAGGCGCTTGACGTTGAACATTGTCGCAATCAGTTGCGTAGGATGCGAGATTCGAAGATGGAAAGGTAGACAGAGAGCAAATCCAAATCAATTGGACAGAAGAAGGATGAGGAACACGGCAAAAATAAGGCCAGCCCCCGACGTTGTTGAAGCTACGTTTCAACTTGACGGAAGCTCCCCAGTCCCAAGTGGTTTAGCGGATGGTTGACAGGGGTCGTCGCCCAGAGTTGCAGGAGGCGAACTGCGGGGCACAGTGCCGCCAGCAACAAGCCGACTTGACGGAAAGGGAAACGCGCCTTTGTCGCAATTGCTGCAAACACGCCGATCGTCGGGATAACAATCCTGGTGAGCGTCGGATCGGAGCCGAGCTGTCGCCAGGGCAGGCACCTCGCTGGCTGCAACGTCATCCTCGAGCCAAATCAACATTCGACCTCGACAACTCTGCACTCTCTCGAGGCTGTATCTGGCGACATGCTCAGATACTGGTCCTCGAATGCGAAACCCCGTCCTATAACGTGACGCGGCCACCACACGGTGCGCGATGATGTCCTCGACCAACGACGAGGACCCGTTCCTCCAGGTCCAGCAGTGCGTTTCCTCCCCCACAGCCCCAACCCAACCAACAAGACAAACATTAACTCACCGTCAACTCCTTGAAAAGAGATGTCCTCACCCAACTCCAGTCCGCGCGCCCCCTCTTCACCTCGTACCTGCGCATCCGCTCCCTCACCACCTCGGCCACCTCCCCGGAACTCGCCTCGGCGCGCGCCGACCTCGAAGCCTCCCTGACCTCCCTCGCCGAAGACCTCGCCGACCTCGTCGAGTCGGTCCGCGCCGTCGAGTCCAACCCCGCCCAATATGGCCTCTCCCCCTCCGAGGTCGCCCGCCGCAGCCGCCTGGTCCAGGAAGTCGGCGGCGAGGTCGACGACATGCGCGAGGAGCTGGCCAAAGTCGCCGGCACCACCATTAGCAAAACCGCCGCCCGCAGGGCCGGGCATGGAGGGAACAGCGATCTCCCCGACCCGTCGTCCTTCGCCATCGCCGACGGCGACAGGGGCGTCGGTGACGACGACGACAACGACTACGCGGCCGAGTTCGAGCGCGGGCAGCAGCAGGTCATGATGCGCGAGCAGGACGAGCACCTGGACGGGGTGTTCCAGACGGTGGGGAACCTGCGGCGGCAGGCGGACGACATGGGGCGGGAGCTGGAGGAGCAGGCCGAGATGCTGGAGGTGGTGGACCAGCTTGCCGACCGGGTCGGGGGCAGGCTGCAGACGGGGATGGACAAGCTCAAGTACGTCATGAGGAGGAACGAGGATCGGTTGAGCAGTTGTTGTATTGGGGTGTTGATTGTGGTGTTGATTATTTTGTTGATACTCTTGTTGTTGTTATGAGTTGGGAGACGGGGCTGGGGTTGTTATCACTGTTTGTTGGGTGCAGACATTGCATAATACTTGAGCGTAGATAGATAGGGTCACTGCAACCAGGCGTTTTGGGTTTGGGTGTTTTGCTTTTGTCTTTTGAGAGATGTTGGGTATCTACATCGACCACAGCTTAGACACAATGCTGTTCCCACCGACCCTGACAATCCCATCCCATAACCATTTGGCCGCCCTGTTGTGGATGTGACGACTCGGCGATGCGTGTCCATCCCGAGCCAAAAGTGAAGTAAATGTTGTGTTGTTGGCGCGCCCCTTCTGTACCCTGATCTCCTTATCCAAGAACCAAGCCCGTGTCCCGCTTGAGCAGCTGGGCCAGAACCTGTAGTGAATTCACTGCCGCCGACTTCTGCGGCGCCCTGGCCGAGAACTCAATCAGAGCTGTCCGCAGCGCTGCGACACCCGCCGTCCCATAAAACTCGATGAACTTTTGCTCGTAGTTCTCCACCATGGCCTTCAGCACGACGCATTGTGTGTTGGAGATTTCGGCGGTTGGCGTGTTGACGATGCGGGACATGGCGGCCCAGTACTGCCGGGGCGGAAACGGGTTCGTCTTCTTGGACATGGCGAAGTTCCGGAGTGAGATGGAGGCAAACCCCGCTCCGAGACCCGTCATCCGGTCCATGTGCTGCTGCTCCGGCACCCACTGGCCGCTGTCTTTCCACCAGCCTAGCCTTTGTCTCCCCTGCTCCGTCTTCTCGCTGCCCCGGTACCCGAAGAGCACCGGGCAGACAATCCTGAACTTGGCGAGCAGGATGTCGATCAGCGACTCGCCGCGCCAGAGGAAATCTGGTTCCGAGAGGGTCGCGGCAACACAGATCCCAACCGGATCCGCCGTTTCTGGCCGCGCCCCGGCCTCGTTGATGAATTGGGAGATGGCCGCCTTGGCAAAGATGTTTATGAGGTAGAGAAACACTGATGGAAGAGTGGGCTCGTTGTGAACGGCGCCCTCAACTGGATTCCTTGGCCTCAGCACAAAGTTGCTGGGATCCATCAATTGCGACTGCACTTGGTTTGAAAGCGCTTCGCGCAGCAGTTTGAGAATCTTTTGTTGCTGTGTGGAACTGGTCAGCGATGCCAGCAGCAAAACGCGAGATGGGGCTTCATACCTGGATCTTGTTTACCCCAGCAACCCCCGACGAGACTGTGAGCTGCCCGACTGATTTTCGGATTTCTCGCCGCATGTCGCCCATTCTTTCCTTCAAGGCCGGATTTGTTTTGGCTTGGTCAGCCATGGATTTCCGCAGGATCTTCAGGTTCTTGTGAATCTCTGCATATCTGTCGGGACGCGTCTGCGCTGGAGGCGGGGCGGGCGACCGTGATGTCCCGGAACTCGAAGTGATCCCGTTCGACTGCGGCGTGTTGTTGAGAAGGCCGTTGATGCCCAGAGGCGTGCTCGCAGGTCTTGTTGGTTCTGGCGCTTTGGGCAGGACAGTCGCCGGTTTCTGGCTTTGAGGTTGCGGTGCTAATGGGGCGGCAGGAGGTTTGGCGACAGGAATGTCTGGCAGACTCGCAGCCGCGGGTGCTGCTGGCTGCAATCCCGTCCCGTTGGCCTGAGCTGGCGCATTGGTGGCTGGTGGCGGGGCAGGCGCCTTTCCCTTGACTGCGGGCGCGACAGGCGGTTCGGGGTCCGGCAATGGCGGCGGGATCGCAATCTTCTTTGCCTTGAGCGCATTCAACCTCACGCGTTCGGCAGCGAGCTGCTCTTCCAGCTTGATTCTCTCCTCCTCTTTCCGCCGCTCATCGAGCAGTCGCTGCCTCTCCTCCTTCTGCAGCTGCTCCCAATATACTCTTTCGGCATCCTCCCGGACTCTCTCGTGTTCCCTCTTTGCGGCTTCAAGAAGGTATCTGTGCCGGGCCTCCGAGTTCCTGTCGTCGGCGAGGATTTCTTCGAGTACGGTGCGCTGTGGACTCCCCGACGCCCAGTTGTAGCTCTGTTGGCGGGTAGGAGACGAGCCTGCCATGATCGAATTCGCGGGCCGTGATGTTTCGTATGTGTTTATAGGGCCATGTTCTCGGGCGATGTTCAGTCGCGGTTGCTGATGGCCCGCGCGAGACTGGTGTTACCGTTTGGTCAATTTAATGATGGGGCGCAGCAGCTAGAAGCACCCCGGTGCGTCTGCAGGTTTCGGCCTAACCTCTTGCAGCGGCTAATGTCAGATCCGACCCATGGATCGGGAGCAACCCTAACCCTTGATCTAAGTGCTCTTTCTCCCATCAAGGGTCAGGAAGGCGGGAGTGCATGGCCCAAGATGCCCTGCCTTGGATTGATGCTGCCGCAGGCGGCACATGAATCAGTGTAAAACAGACAAAGTGTCGGTTCCTGTGGGCCTGCGGACTCGTCCTGTGGTTGACTGTTTGTAAATCCGAGCTGTCTTTCATATTTACCTTGCATTTGCTCCTCTCACCATCAGCCGCATAGTGGCCCATGTGGATGTTGAAATCAATGTCCAAAACGCCCGAGCACCAACGGTGACGGTTTCGGGCAGTTCCGCGGTGTAACAAGCCCATGCAACCTCGAGGGCGGCTACCGACTACCGAGCGGCAGAGACGGGACCTCTGGATTTATTTATATGCCTTCTTCTCCTCGCGCCGCAGCAAGTGAGTCGCGATGCCGCTCGTCATCATGCGTGATCCATCCAACATCCCATTGCGCCTCACCACTCGACGTCAGCACTCGCCTTCATTTTGTGTGCAAGAACAAGGCTAGAGGCAGCCCCTGGACCCCCCCTTGCGGCACACACTTTGATCTAAAAGCTCTTGGCGAGGCTCTGAGAACGATAAGGGCAAAAATATGTGCAGGAAAGGTTACAATGACGACTGTTGAGACCCGTCGTCCCTATTGCCGTTGCCTTGTTCTATTTTCCTTGAGAGAAATCAATCAATTAGTCAAACCGAAGAGCGTTTCTCGTACCTTGAGAAGAATAATCCTGCTTCTTTTCTGACAAGGCAGAGGGAGTGTTGACTCCCACTTGGACCCTGGGTGGAGGAGTCTTCCAATAGTTGGGGAGGAGACGACTGCTAGCAGCCTGGGCCCTGTTCCAATTTGGAAACTAGAACCTAGCCCCCAGCACAGGTGGGACTCTTGGGAGTGTCTCATGGGCATGCATCGATGATACTCCTCTCAGGAAATACCGAGCCTTGCTCTGTCTCAAGGGGAACATACCCCACGGCGTATCCCCGCGACTACGAGCCTGGAGGTTTGTGTATTTTGTACTGTGTATCCGCCGAATTGGCACACTAGCTCTCGTTTGGCTCGTCGAGGATCCATCAAGCCCGTATTGTGCAGGCGTGCTGCTGGGGGCAGCTGAAGAGACAGGGGTTGGGGGTTGAGTCGTGGAGGGCGCTGGACGCAGCCGCTTGGCCCCAGCCCCCCATCAGTGCGGGACCCAAGCCCCACTTTCTATTCCCCTTCTGGAGCTGTGAGCGTTGCTTGGGGCACGGAGCCATCTCCCCAAGAGCGGGCCTGGCCTGGAGCACTTCCTTCTCGACTGCTGCCAGCGTCATCAACTGATCACCTCAGTGCACTCTTTCGAGTTTCTCCTCACTCGAGGCACCTTCCTTCACCCTTCCAGCCTTCCGGCATCTAGCATTCCAACACCAAGCACGATTCCATCTCTCGAAAGCGATACTCACTCCCTCCTGTCTTTTTTCGATCTTTCATTAACCTCCTTGGGCTCCAAAGCTTCCACAACCTGCCCGCGAGCAACACCGCAGCAATCTGGAACCCCCCAAAAATACGGATTCAACAGCTCCAGCCAAGTCGCCATCCGGCAGACACGACGCAGCTCCTGCCGACGACTGCCTGCATACACATCCGACCAAAATCCGTTTTTGCACTTGACGTGCATCCATTGATCTGATCGATCAGCTCTGCTCGCCGCCCCTGTCGCTTGCGAAGACATATCGCCGCCATGGATCAGCAGCAGCAACACCAACAGCAGCCTCAGCCCGGAGGCGTCCCGGGTCCGGCCGGCCGCAGGCTGCACATCGCCCATCGCCGAAGCCCGTCGGAGCTGACCCCATTGATGAGCATGTTTGCTGCGAATCCGGGCAGTAAGTTGATGATTTGGTGTTTTCCGTTTTCTCGTTCCCGCGCTTTCCCCGGCTCGGTGGACAGCGCCACCGAGCTCGGTGCCCCTCTTTCTCTCGTGTGTTTTGTCCAGAGTAGGGAAGCTAACCTACCTCTTCTGCAGTGGAGCAGCTGGCCATCCAGCAGCAGATCGAACTGTTGCAGCAGCAGCAGCAGCAGCTCCAAGCTACCTACCAGCAGATGAGCATGCTGCCGGGTCAGCCCATGGGCGCTGGCGGCTACAACCCGCTCCAGGCCGCCATGACCAACATGTCACCGCAAGCCGGTTTTCAGTTCCCGGCCCAGCTCCCGCAGCCGAACGTGCCCCTGGCTCCGCCAACACAGCCCCTGTCACATCGCCGTAATCAGTCGGCTCTCCCCAACATGGGCATGGGCCCTCCCCCCGCGCCCTCGTCCGGTGCGTCGGGATCTGCCTTTGGCAACTTCGAGAATACGCAGCCACAGGGAAGAGAGAATATCGGCGGCCGCGGTGGTCGAGGCGGCGGCGCCGGAGGCGGTCATCAAAGGCGTCACTCGTTGGCCCTGGCCGATGCCAAGAAGGCCGCCGAGATTGCCCAGCAGAAACGCACCACCTCCGGTTTCCAGTTCCCCGCCCCCGGTGCCTCGGGCTCCGCCGAAAGGCCGGAGGACGAGGCCAAGGGTCCGGCTGCCGCTCAACCTGCCCCGGAAAGCCAGCCGGCCCCGGCTGCGTCTTTCCGCGGTGGCCGCGGCGGCCACGGGCGGAGCCAGAGCATGGCTGTTGGTGCGAATGGCCGCGGCGGCCTCGGCGGCGATTTCCCGCGCCGTGGTGGTGGCGGGGGCCATGCCCGCACTTCTTCCCGGAACTTTGACAGCAACTGGCGCACTCAAGGCCAGAACCAGGGCCAGGACCAGACGGGCGGCGCCGGCCACAACCAGGGATTCCAGCCGGGCCACCGCAGCCGTAGCTCCATCAGCCATCAGTCCATCTCCGGGATGGGAGGTTTCCAGTACCCTGGTCAACCCCAGCTGATGCAGATCCCTGGCCAGGTTATGATTCCCAATATCTACGGCGGCCAGCCCTTGAACCAGATGCAGCTCAACCAGCTGCAGGCCCTCCAGGTCGCGTCTATGGGAGGTCAGCCCATGGGCGGCCTGCAGGCGAGCCAGCATGCTCCTCAGATGGCTGCTCAGCAACCTCAACAGCAGCAACAACAGCGCAAGACGCTTTTTACTCCCTACCTCCCCCAGGCTACGCTTCCTGCTCTTCTGGGCGATGGGCAGCTCGTCTCCGGCATCCTCCGCGTGAACAAGAAGAACAGGAGCGATGCCTATGTCTCGACCCAGGATGGCCTGCTTGACGCTGACATCTTCATCTGCGGCAGCAAGGACCGCAACCGCGCCCTTGAGGGTGATTTGGTCGCTGTTGAGCTCCTGGATGTGGACGAAGTGTGGGGCCAGAAGCGGGAAAAGGAAGAAAAGAAGAAGCGCAAGGACATCACCGACACACGTTCCGGTTCCACCGCGGGTGCCAGCCAAGGCGGAAACGGTGACGACAATGGCGGCGGCGAGGGCGGCATCCGCCGCCGTGGCAGTCTGAGGCAGCGCCCCACTCAGAAGAAGAATGACGACGTTGAAGTTGAGGGCCAGAGCCTGCTCCTTGTTGAAGAGGAGGAGATCAGTGATGAGCAGAAGCCCCTCTATGCCGGCCACATTGTCGCCGTCATTGAGCGTGTGGCGGGTCAGATGTTCTCCGGCACTCTGGGTCTGCTGCGGCCCAGCAGCCAGGCGACCAAGGAGAAGCAGGAGGCCGAACGAGCTGCTCGGGACGGGAGCATGTCGCGGCACCAGGATTCGCGGTCCCAAGAGAAGCCCAAGATTGTGTGGTTCAAGCCGACGGATAAGCGTGTTCCTTTGATTGCCATCCCGACAGAACAGGCCCCCCGCGACTTTGTCGAGAAGCACCAGGACTACGCGGACCAGATATTTGTGGCCTGCATCAAGCGCTGGCCCATCACCTCGCTGCATCCGTTTGGTACTCTGGTCGAGAAGCTCGGCAAGATGGGTGATCTCAAGGTTGAGACTGATGCCCTCCTCCGCGACAACAACTTTGCCTCGGACGAATTCGCCGATGCGGTGTTGCGCAGTATCGGTCTTCAGGACTGGACGATCGCCAAGGAAGACGAGGCTGCCATCGCGGCCCGCCGGGATTTCCGTAACGAGAAGGTCTTCACTCTCGACTTGGACGGCTCGGCCGAACTCGGAAATGGCGTCCATGTCAAGTCCCTCCCCGACGGCAAGATCGAGGTCGGCATCCACGTGCCAGACGTCACACACTTTGTCAAGCCCAACTCGCTTCTTGACCGCGAGGCGAAGAAGCGCGGCACCGCCGTTCAGCTCGTCAACCGGTTCTGCGCCCTGCTTCCCCCGAAGCTTTCGGGCGAGCTCTGCTCGATCACCCCGAGCCAGGATCGGCTGACCGTCAGTGTGGTCTTCCACGTGAACCCGCACAGCGGCGCTGTTGCCGAGGGCGATATCTGGATTGGAAAGGGCATTGTCAAGAGCGGCGGCAAGCTCTCCCTTGCGCAGATGGATGATGCGCTGGCCGGCGCTGCCGGCTTTGCTCATGATGTTGTTGAGGCGAAGGACATTCAGATCCTTAACGTAAGTTGCCCTCCCCCCTGTGCTGCGCACAGCGAAATGGTGTTAACATTTGCCCCCAGGTCCTGACTCAGAAGTTCCGTGAAGCACGCCTCGGGGCTGGCGGTGAGCCCATCGCCCCTCTCCGCCTGCTTCAGCAGCTGGATGACGAGAACATCCCCGTCAAGCACAACATCTTCGACACGACCCCGGCGACGGAGCTGGTTGAAGAACTCGTGCACAAAGCCAACGCATATGTTGCTCAGCGCTTGGCCCGCGCGCTCCCCGAGAAGGCGCTTCTGCGTAGGCACGCAGCGCCCAACTCGCGCCGTCTGCAAACCTTTGTGGAACGCATGACGGCGCTCGGCTACGACATTGATCCCTCGAGCAGCGGCACACTCCAGAACAGCCTCTTCAAGGTTGAGGATGCAGAGATCAGGAGGGGCATGGAAACCCTGCTTCTCAAGTCGATGCAGCGGGCCAAGTATTTCATTGCGGGCAAGACGGCCAAGCACGTCTGGGCTCACTACTCGCTCAACCTCCCGCTGTACACTCACTTCACCAGCCCGACCAGACGTTATGCGGATATCCTGGTCCACCGTCAACTAGAGTCTGTCCTTTCGGATGGCCAGATCGAGTACACGGAGGATCTCGAGAACCTCGTCAAGACGGTTGAGTCGTGCAACACCAAGAAGGACTCGGCGCAGAACGCCCAGGAGCAGAGCGTCCACATCGAAGCGTGCCGCGTTATGGACAAGAAGCGCCAGGAAGTGAACGGCGACCTGATCAGCGAGGGCATCGTCCTCTGTGTCTACGAGTCGGCATTCGACGTTCTCATCCCCGAGTGGGGCTTTGAGAAGCGCGTGCATTGCGACCAACTGCCGTTGAAGAAGGCCGAGTTCAGGAAGGAGAAGAGGGTTCTCGAGCTCTACTGGGAGAAGGGTGTGCCCAGCTCGGCGTACGTCCCTGAGGATGAACGCCCCAAGGCCGCCATGTCCCAGCGGTTCTCCAATGCCATGGCTGCCGCTCGCCAGGCCGAGGAGGCCGAGCGCGCCAAGAAGGAGCGTGAAGAGGCAACCCGGAAGCAGACCGAGACGGGCACCATCTCGACGGATGACGTCGATGCCCTGTTTGATGACGATGAAGATAACGTATCCGACAACGCGTCGGACGTTACAGAGGCGATGGCGGGGGCGTCACTGGCCGAGCGGCCGACGCAGAGCGTCCCCGGGTCGCCGACCCGTGCGTCGGCGGATGCGGCTGGCAGCCTCCACCGCACCCGGTCGGACTCCAAGGTGCCCACGGCCGACGTGCCGGAGACGCGCCTGACCAACAAGGAGAAGTACCTGAAGCTGTTCAAGCTCAGGGAGGAGGGAGGCGATTACATCCAGGACGTGACGGAGATGACGCGTGTGCCGGTCATTCTCAAGACGGACCTCACCAAGAGCCCACCGTAAGTGTCTCTCCCCTTTTAGCACGCTTCAAGGCGACATGCCGCTAACAGAAGTCCAGGTGTCTGACCATCCGGTCACTCAACCCCTACGCACTCTAGACAACAGTGGAACAGTGGGCTGCGACGAGAGCATCTCTGAGTCGACGCAACAGCGAAACACAAGTGAAGTGCAGTGGTTTGGTGATAGTCAGGTGCAATAGGAGAGTGGAAGATTGATAAACACGGGCTCCCTAGAGAGAGGGGTTGCCTACCAAGATGCTATAGTTTTTGTATCGCCGGTGAGGGTAGCACGCGCGGTGCATTTGTTGGAGAGAATGGGGAAGGGGATTTTGCAGCAGGTTTGTCGCAAGGACGGTAGTAGTTCCTGCGATCGGCTGCTGTGAGTTAAAAGGAGAGACGGACGGGGGAAGAAAGACTGATGGGGGAGGGCAGGGCACATAGGACAGCCATCTAATAGTAAATGAAGGAGTATCGTTTTTGTGTTGCCGGCTCAAGGCTGCGTGTGTGGTTCGGTTGGTTGGTGTGGCAGCCGGTTTCATGGGCTGGGTTCCGTGCATGCTCTGACGCAGTGTGACCAGGAGAGAACGTGTCTCCCTTGGTACCGTACCTAGCCTATACTCGGCATGGTTTGCGCCGGGAGGTGCTTCGGACAAGGAGCATCATCCATGATTTCTTTCTATTACCCGTGTCTCGAGCTCGGGCATTGGGGCTCGTAGGAGAAGGAGCCGAGGAGTTTGCATCTGTCTCCCGAGAAACTTCCGGCTGATGGGTGGATTCATTCCGACTTGTAGCCCTCGGGTTCTCTCTTTGTTCGTACTGCAATCTTCCAGTGTTGTATTGTTCTCCTGTATGGACTTGGATTCCAAGTTTGCTATGTATTTTCAACGACAAGAGTATCTTACGACTGAAACGTGGGCACCGCGGGTGGCAGCTGCCTGGTTTTGATCATACAACCCGAGGACGGAAGGAGCAGTTGCCCAATCCAACATGAAGACACTTCAGGGAAGTCTATTCCACTGAAGGCAGATCCCAATCTGTTTTCTCTGGACCAGGTTCATCAACAATTGTGTTCCGCTAAGCAAATCCGGCCTGACTCCAAGGAGACACTAATGTTTTACGCCCGACTCAATCCCGACAGGTTCCTGCCCACCCTCTCGCAACATTGTTTCCATCGCCCTATGCGGAGAAGCCCGAGGGAACAGTGCTACCTTACCTACCCTCGCTACCTTAGGCTCCAAACTGTCCGGGCCCAACAGCCTATGCAGCTTCAGATCGTGGGATCTAGAAGCTTGCCGGACCCAGATGTGGGAAACAGTCTCGACGCGTGTCACACAACATGCAGAGGCGATTGCTGATCCCGGAGACAGACCCTCGCCCACACCGGCAGAAGTCGACGAGATCAGCCCGGGATTATGCGGCGACTTCTGTTCCCGACTCGTGCCGGCCGCGATGGCAACGCGGAGGCAATGGGGATCCCGGTCCGCACGGGCGCTCCCTGACTTGGTCACTCGAACAAACGAGTCCACGGCTAGATCTTGCGTCGTGTCAGTCGATTGTTCCACCACTGGCAAGTTTATCAGATTGGCCCTTTTTTCTTGTTTCGAAGGGCAAGATTTTTGCCCCTTGTTTTGCTGGTCAGCGAGATGGCGAACCGACCAACACCAAACCTCGACACCAGCACGCAACCACGCCCATGTTGGAGAACACGGATTTGACCCCAGCCATCCCACGGATTGCACATACGCGGCTCACCAGGCATTGTCCGGAAGCAGATTGCTGTTGTCGCAGATGCACTACCAAGACCTTCCCGATGCTTCGGTCTTGCTGCGGTCCGTTGGATTGAAACATGGCTGAGACGAGCATCGTGGGCGCCACTGTCGCAAATCCTCGCAGCGCGGTAACCGTGCACCCCCTGGCACCCTGGCGCTGGCTTGGCCCTCGCCCCCAGTGGCCAATCGAATCCCGAGCGCAACGGACCCGCATGCTGGATTCAGTGCGTCCCCCACAGAGCTCCACGAGACATCGGGACTCCAGCAGGGGTGCTGCTCCCTTCGTCCCAACCTTAAACATCACCCGCCCCGATCTGATTGGCCACCTTCAGCCTCATGCCGGTGTTGCACGACCGAGGACGGGGTCGCACGGGTCGCTATCACGGCGCCTGGAGCAGGGGATACTGACAGTGTAGGGCAGAGACGAGGAAACGAAACATCACGCCGTCTCTCCCTTCACTCCTTGCCATCTGAAGTTCCTCTTGGCTTTTGCTCTCGTCCCAACCAGAGCCAGCTTGGCTCGAAACCCCAGCTTAACGAGGCGGCACCATCCTGCCGAGGGGTTCTAGGCATGCCCTGAGCACCCCCGATGAAAGGGGACGGCATGCATCTACCCCGGAAGCATTGTTCTAGCTGCTGCTTGTTCTCGATCCCGCCTCCCTGTCGGGGTGCCGGAGGGGCCTCGACATGATGCGGATCCCGGAACGGTCAGCAGCCGCTGGTTCGAAAGAGATGGCGATCTTGGCAGGCCGTCTTATTCAAGACCGTTTCCCTCCTGCCACATGCCGGGATTCCCTTCTTCTTCTCCCTCCATCCCACGCCTTGTGTCCTGTTCGTTCTTCTCGCCCAAAGCGCTGGTCTGCTTTCACTCTCCTTCGAGCTGCTCAGTCTGTCCCTCTTTCAACACCGTTCGCTTTCCAGTACACGCCTTCTATCTTCCTAATAGTTTTGTAATAATCGACCCTCGGGCAGGCCTTCTTCGATTCTTCAGCCAGGCTGGTCTTTGCTCTTCTACCCGACGCTCACTTCGCTTCGGTCGACCAGGAACTCAGGACAGAGGGAAGGAAACGAAACAAGAGGGGACACCACCTAAAGCTTAATCGACCTACACACCAGCGAACATGCCTTCCTTCAAGAAGACTCTCGGGGTGGTCGTGGCGGGACTGGCGGCCGTGTCGTCGGCGCTACCAGCAATCCCGAAGTTGACGAGGTCGCAAATGAAGATGTACGAGCACGCGAAGCGCCAGAATGCTGCTGCTGCGGCGCTGGGCCTGACCGATATCGACATCCTGCAATTGTAAGAACGCACCACGTCTTCCCAAGCCCAGAGCCTTCCACTGACACCCTCGTCTAGCGCCCTCACACTCGAGTGGCTCGAAGCGACCTTCTACCAGCAAGGCTTCGCTCAGTTCCCGGCGACCGACTTCCAGGCGCTCGGCCTCGACCAGCGGGAAATCGACGACCTCCTCAAGATCGGCAAGACAGAAGAGGAGCACGTCATCCTCCTGCAGGGCGCCATCGCGCAGGCGGGCGTCCAGCCCGTCCAGCCGTGCACGTACAACTTTGGCTTCACCGACGCCGCCTCCATGGTCGGCACCGCCGCTGTGCTTGAGAACGTGGGCGTGTCGGCCTATCTCGGCGCCGCGGCCCTCGTCTCGGACGGCTCCATCCTCACCACCGCCGGCTCCATCCTCACCGTCGAGGCCCGCCACCAGACCTTTGTCCGCACCGCCACCCGCGGCGTCGCCGTGCCCCAGGCCTTTGACACGCCCCTCTCCCCCAAGCAGGTCTTCTCCCTCGCCGCGCCCTTCATCACGAGCTGCCCGGAGGGCTCCAACCTCATCCTCACCGCCTTCCCCACCCTCGCCATGGCCGCCGGCGCGAGCGCCACCGCCGTCGCTGCGGGCGCTACCGTCCAGCTGCAGAGCGACGCCGCGGCCGGCGCCACCCACTGCGCGTTCACCACGGGCGGCGTCCCCGGCGGCACCCTCTTCAGCCCCTTCGACCAGGCCGCCGGGTGCGTTGTGCCCCAGGGCCTCGCGGGCGTCGTCTATGTCAACCTGGCGAACGCCGGGCCGCTCAACGGCAAGCTGACGGATGATCTCATCGTGGCTGGGCCCATGGTGATGCAGGTGTCGTAAGCGGGTTGTGTGTCTTGGTGTGCATGTGTGTGGAAAGGGTTTTAGGGGTGTTGGTCTGGCGTTGGGGGCACTGTCGGTGACGAGGGCGAGGACCTATCGGGCTTGGTGGTCTAGACCAAACCGAACCGAACCAGACTCTGCAGCACGAAAAGAGATTTATTCCCTTTTATTTATCTTGTTCTTTTATATCCATCGTATAGTTCGCTTCTCTGGGGGATGTCGATAGTAGTAGCTCCCCGCTTGTTAAGGTAGATAGCCTGTATATAATCAGGATCTGGTCTTGTCACATATTGACTAAGGGGACGTGGTTGTTGTGTGGAGTTGACTCTGCGGTCTTTATTACTTTGCCTGGTGTGTTGGTTCGTTTCCACCCACCATGCTTCTGAGCCAAGGCATCGTTGGTTGGTAGTGTGAAAAGGCAGCGGTTGTTTTCATGACATGACCTGAAGACGAACCTCAACTCTAAAAAGAACTCTTGTCGAACGCAACGCTGATGCGCTCTTCTAACGTGTGTGGTTTGACTCTCTGGTTCAACACCCGCTCGTTAGAAGGACATGACGATGTTGGACAAGCAGTGGGAGACAAGTGTTGTTTGCCGCTTGGTTACCAGTTTTACTTCTCACTTTGCACATACCAACACACTTGGACTATTGCTAGGTCCGTAGGTATGTTGTTTGGCCACAATGTGAAGTCCTTTTTCCTCCTTCAATGAGAAGCGGTTGGGCTGTTCCTCAGCTCGTGTTTCAGATGGATCCCCGACTCGGATACGGCTTCGGACCTGTTTCGGTTGAGCGCCCGTTACAAATGGTGAGTGACAACACTCTTGGTATTTTGCTGGACCTTTTACTCCTGGTTTGCCTCGAAGAACCAGAGAGATCAACAAAATGGGTGGGAGATACGGGGAATGCCCCGAGGGAAAACTCCCTTGGGGAAATGGAGTGTCCGGGAGAGAAGCATGGTACTATTGTTGTAATATCACGAGTTGGACTAGGCAAGCGAGAATCCCGACATCAAATCAACATGTGGCACAACAGCGAGAGCTTTTTTGATGTTGCTTGGTTTTGGCTGACCGCCGAGTCTGTGCCATCATGTTACCTGTAGCCGGCAAGACTCGGGGAAAAAGGGAGCGGAGTTGTTGCAAGGAAGTAAACTGGAATCCTTCCAAAGGGGAAAGAAAGAGCAAGTACCTAAGGATGAAGAGAATGCGCGTTAGAGTCTACTGTTCTTGTTTCACAAAACAACACCTAACACAGTTCCTTATCTTCAATTTCGCCACCCAATCTCCGTCTTTTTCCTCACCTTCCTCTCCGTGCCCACGGAACCAGACACCCGAACTTCCTTAGCACAGGGCCACGGTATCCTTAGAGCCTTAGTAGCACCGCCGGCGCCGACAACGGCCCACACCCGCTTAAACCCGACTCGGCCCGGGCAAGACCAGGCACCGCAAACACGACACACCCACGCCGGCAAGCCCGCCCGGACGGTTTTCTGGCCCAACGCCCGGAAGAACGATGCCACTTGCGCGCTAGTGTAAGCATTTACCAAAACCCCATCCATCCCTGCGGGCTCCATCTTGAATTGAGCCTGCAACTGGCAAAGTCCAATCCACTCCGATTTCATGCATATCCGGCACCACGGAAAGCCCAACGGCAAGGGGGGGGGCACCAGGCCGGGTCTCACCGCCGCATCACCAACCCTCACTTGGCACCCGAAACCTTCCCTCTCCCCTCCTTCCCTCCAGTGAGCATCGAGCAAGCACCCAGCCGCCTGGGTTGGTTGAACCTTAAAACCTACCAGATCCCTGCCGCCACGGCGGATTCGGGGACTTTTTCGAAGGTTGGGCGGTGGGCATGGAAGGGACGGAAGACCGGGATGGCCTCGGCAAGCACAGACGGCCCAGCCGGGCACCAAGCAAGGAACCACCAAGCACTGACCGAACCGGGTGGTGGGATCCGCCGCGATTGGAGTCTTTCCATCTCGGAAGGGGGGCCACTGGGGGGGGCCAGAGATAAGGTTATCTCTGTGTGATAAGGACCCTGCATCTGGCGGCGGCGTGCGCGTGGCATCGCGGGAACGAAAGGCTGTCTCACGGTTTGTCACACGTGGGAACGAGGAACCAACGGGACATTCGGGTAAGGGGGTAGGGTATCACGGCCGGGTAGGACGAACAGGCGGGCAGGCAGGGCATGCTCTTGGCCGATAAGAGGCATGTGAGAGCATGTGATGCGTGAGAGGTGCGGAATACTTAAAGACGGACGGTTTCCCATGTCGTCGATGGTGTTTTCGAGGTTCGAGACGTTTTCCCCACTCGGTGTGCTTTGCGCCGAGAGAGGACAAGTTCGAAGGTTACATCGACTCCGCGGCGGACTCCTTGGCAACGCGAGCCGCAGCGTCGACTGTCGCATGCGCAACATGGCATTTCGACTTTGGCCATCACGTCGGGCACGCTCGTCGCCGTCGCCGTCGTCGTTGCCGTCGATGTTGTCCCAGGAGTCGGGGGATGGGAGGGCGAGGAGGGGCATCGGACTCCTTGCAACCTGGAGGAGGGGTCGAACAGGACGATCGGTAAGGCTGAAGGGAAGCAATGAACGAAAGGACCGATTCGAGGTGCCTATCACGGGCAACGTCGAATGCATTACCAGTTGACATTACAACTCGAGATAAGCGGAGCGCCGCGGTGGATGATCGGAAGTTGAAGACTGGCCCAACCCACGTCGGCAGCCATCAAGGGGGGAGGGGAAGCTGGGGTACCCTGCGTCGACTTGCCCAATCCGGAACGATCCGGAGGCGAGGGAACGTTCGGGTGCCCACCACCGGCCCCAGCGAGGTCGGAGACCGCGAAAACAGACCGGGTGTGCTGTCATATCTTTGACGGCCCTCTGGCCCCTGAAGAGTGAGCCCCACCACGCCGAGGTGCATTGCTCGGGACGGCTCCCGTCGACCCCGCCAAAGGTTGGATAAATCCGACATGGTAATTTTTTGAGGCGGCCAATCGATTTCCGCGGATAAACTTATTGGAACGCCGTGCAGGCGACCCCCAACCACCAGTGAGCCACTCATGACGCCGCTCGACAAGGGGGGCACGCGAGCACACGGAGCGCCCGATGATGGTCTTCTCCAAATTCAACACGGCTGCGCCAATCAGGTCACCGCGATGCTATCGATAACGACGGGCATCGCGCGCGACGAAGCAGACATGCGCAGGAGCATCAGAGGCCGGCCATTGCCAGACTCGCCGAGAATATGGCGCTCACCGGCGACATGGCCAGTCAATGGCCAGAGGATGATCACCACTGCACGTAGGCGAATTGGCAAATACAATCGGATAGGCGTATAGTGGTGCCATGTTTGGCGTGGGATGACGGATGCCGTTCTTCCAGGGGTGAGCGAAAACCGGCGCGGCTCGAGCCAAACCCTCGCCAAGAGGTGGCCACTCGTCCCGCACAGGGAAGTCCCTCGTGTGGGTATGCAGTCGAGTTCGCCGCCTGTCCATGCCCGACACGTCCAATCGAAGATGAGCGAGTTGTGAAACGGAGCTACGAGCTGCGAAGGCCTCGAACAACAGCCGCCTTTTTCGGCCGACCTGTTCTCGGAGCAGGGGAACGTGGGTTCCTCATCCCATCTCCATCGCTCCGCGCCTCCTAACACCCCCCACCTCGCCAGCCATCCGGTATATAGTCTGGCTTCTTTCTCGCCTCCCCTCCTCTGCCTCTCTTTCCTCTCGCATTCTCGCAGCGAAGTTCGAGTCGACAGTGATACCCCAGCCTCGCACCTTTCAGAGACACTCAACCCGAACAACACCGTCACCATGTCGCACCTCGCCCCCGAGCCCGAGTTCGAGCAGGCCTACAAGGGTGAGATGGCACCGCTTGGCAACATCTTGGCTTGCGACTTGATCTGACATGTGCTTCTTCGCAGAGCTCGCCCTCACCCTCGAGAACAGCACGCTGTTCCAGAAGAACCCCGAGTTCCGCACCGCCCTCAAGGTCGCCTCGATCCCCGAGCGTGTCATCCAGTTCCGTGTCGTCTGGGAGGACGATGCCGGCAACCTCCAGGTCAACCGCGGCTACCGCGTGCAGTTCAACTCGGCGCTCGGCCCCTACAAGGGCGGCCTGCGTCTGCACCCCTCCGTCAACCTCTCCATTCTGAAGTTCCTCGGCTTCGAGCAGATCTTCAAGAATGCCCTCACTGGCCGTAAGTTAAAAAAACAATCGCTGAAAGCGGAAATTGGCAGCACTTGCTGACTGTGGGGCGACAGTGATGATGGGTGGTGGCAAGGGTGGTGCCGACTTCGACCCCAAGGGCAAGAGCGACGCCGAGATCCGTCGCTTCTGCGTCTCCTTCATGCGCGAGCTCTCCAGGCACATTGGTGCCGACACCGACGTTCCCGCCGGTGATATCGGTGTTGGTGGCCGCGAGATCGGCTACATGTTCGGTGCCTACCGCCAGGCGCGCAACAGGTTCGAGGGTGTCCTGACCGGCAAGGGCCTCGACTGGGGTGGATCGCTCATCCGCCCCGAGGCCACCGGCTACGGCCTCGTCTACTACGTCGGCCACATGCTTGAGCTCGCCGGTGCTGGCACCTACGAGGGCAAGCGCGTCGCCATCTCGGGTTCCGGCAACGTTGCCCAGTACGCTGCCCTCAAGTGCATCGAGCTCGGCGCCACCGTCGTCTCGCTCTCCGACTCCAAGGGCTCGCTCGTCGCGGTCGATGACGGCCACGTCACGGTCGAGGACATCGAGGCCATCATGGACCTCAAGGTCAAGCGCCAGGCTCTGGCCGACTACACCCCCAAGGGCAAGCTCCAGTACATCGAGGGCGCCCGCCCCTGGCTCCACGTCGGCCACGTCGACATCGCTCTGCCGTGCGCCACCCAGAACGAGGTCAGCCAGGAGGAGGCCGTCGGCCTCGTCGCCAACGGCACCCGCTTCATCGCTGAGGGCTCCAACATGGGCTGCACGCTCGAGGCCATCGAGGTGTTCGAGAACGAGCGCCGCGCCAAGAAGGGCGAGGCCATCTGGTACGCCCCCGGCAAGGCCGCCAACTGCGGTGGTGTCGCCGTCTCGGGTCTCGAGATGTCGCAGAACAGCCAGCGCCTCGCGTGGACCAAGGAGGAGGTCGACCAGAAGCTGAAGGACATCATGAAGAACGCCTTCTACAACGGCCTTAACACCGCCAAGGAGTACGTCGAGACCGCCGAGGGCGAGCTTCCCAGCTTGGTCGCTGGCAGCAACATCGCCGGCTTCGTCAAGGTCGCCCAGGCCATGTCCGAGCACGGTGACTGGTGGTGAAAACGGGGCCCGCGTGGCTCTTGTTGAGGGGCGGTTTTCTTGCTTGTTTGGCCGGCGTTTTGGGTGTTTCCGTCAGGACGGAGTTGGAGGGTCGCACGAGTTAACGACATGATTCCCTGGGTTAGCCGGCGGTGGGTGGTCCATATCTCACGAAAGCGTGCTGCGGTCTGTCTTCGGCGAGAGATTGGGAGGAAACATTTATCGGGTACATAGAGGAGCGATTTGCTTTAGATATCAATGAAAGAATCATGCAAAAAACCAAGCAGCGCGCGCAAGTGATGCGAGAAATGCGAGATGAGGTGCGAGAAGCACGCGACAGGCAAACATATTTATGAAATATCCAGGTGACCATCAATTGCCCAATCAAGCCAGGGCCAAAGATAAGCGGTCCGTATCTCGTGCAACGCTGATAAGTTGGAGAGGTGCGACTGATAAGCTTGCAGGAGAGAGTATTTGCGGGCGCGGGATGTGCCTGGCGGGGGTGACGTTGCTGGGAAGGTGCAGTGTTCTATTGTGCGTGAGTCTGCCATGGCCGAGGTTGTGTCGAGTGATTCAAGTCCAGTCCGGGTACCATCGCGAAATCGCCGTTGTTGGTGTTGTGGCAACACACCCAGATGCTCTCCGCAAAACGCAACCAGACTGCGTCCCGTACCTGACATTCGTCACACGCAATTTGAACCAGGCTCGGCAAGAATAACCGCAACAAGCCAACCGATGAACACGATGGTGTTCGAGGAACTTTCAATGTTGTCGTGCAACACACAGCATTCACTGCCACAGTCCCTGCGGGTGGACTGCAGTGCATCGGACCGTCTGACTGTACGAGTGCCGATTCCTGGCACCCGGGAGCCAATGGCCATTGGCCGTTCTCTACTCGGTATCTTCTCACCGAGCTGAGCCATAGAACCGGCGGGTTGTCCGGAAAGTCTTCTTTGTGCCACACTTCTCTCGACTCCTGCCAAGAAGAGCGCACGAGTGGCCGATTTAGCTGCTTTCAAAAAGACAGCACATGTCCCTCAGGGATGGAAACGGTGCTTTGCGACCACCCGCCAGCATTCGCTGTTGGGCGCTGAGGCAGGCTGAGGTTCAATTAACATTTACCTGGCCCCCGGGAGGCTTGTTCGCATTGCAGCTCCACGGTACGGAACACCGCGGCAACGTTCGGGCACGGTGTGGTGGGCAACGTTTGGTGGCTTGCGGCGGTGCCCTCCAACCTTGCAAATCTGGATCTCATCAGGCAGCCTGGTTTCTTGGCTTGCCGGGGGACCTTGCTCGCCCGTGCCCAGGGCTGAAGGATCACGGGCCGACCCCAACCAAGGGGTTCGGTCACCCTTGGCTCGTGACGACTGCCGTCTGAGGCAGGAAACATCTTCCCTGAGCCTCCTTGCAGGGCGCCCAATCACCAACATCGAGTCCCGAGTTCATGACTGCAGCAGCAGAACGGTCTCGCCGAGCGATGTGATGCAGCCGCGATGTGCGCTCCCGCGTGGACTGCATGCCATTGGATGCCACTGGATTGGAGACCATCTCGGCTTCGACGGCAGCCTATCAGGACCGGGCCTCCTCTTCGTTTCCCATCCAATAGCGCGTTCAGCGCACTCCAGTTCCCGGCGGGCGACGAAAAGGGAACTTCTTCCGGGGGGTCGGGACTCCGCACTCACAGCACCAAGTCGCTTCTGGACTGCTATCCTCGGGACCCCAGGCAGTCCGTCGATCCATGTGAGACATGATCTTCTCGCGACAGAGTCCGGGGCGTCCGGTGTCAGAACGCCGCCCGGTTGACTCGAGGACTGACTTTTGTCGGGGGGCTTTGGGACAATGACGTCGGAAAACGGCATGGCGATGGGGCACGGCCAACGGTATCGCATGCGCAGAGACCTTGTCGAGGCGCCACAAGGCAGCAACGGTTTCGATGCTCGACAGAGACACGGTCGTCGAGACTGGGTATACCAAAAGCAGGGGTATCTCGTGGCTGTGGTTCCAAAAACTGTGGCCTGGTGTACCATGGAGCCGGCTTGTGCTGACGGGTACTCCACCATCATCCCTCCGGGATACCACCCTCACACGGCAGGCACTTTGCCCGCGGTATTTTGGCCAATGACAGCTGTGTTCTCCTGTCATGATTATTTTTGCCCAGCCCAAATATGGCGGCTGAAGACTGCGCCCTAGACGGCGGGCATGGAGATGGCGTGCAGTAGGGGGCTGCTAGACTCTTTTCTTACCCTCTCTATGGGGCACGCGTGGAGAATGGTGGACAGATCCGCAGCCTTTTTTCGACTGCCTGGGCGCATCCACTCCGATTCGGGAACGCTTAGCCCAGAAAGGTCAAGTTACGATGGGGTGCTGGTGGTTGTCTTCTGGACAGGGCGGAAGATTTATCAAGATGCCCTCCCAGCCCTGCCTGTGGGTGGTCTCTCGGTTTCTGAGTTTCTTAGTTTCTGAGACATCTCGATCCCGCGTTCCTTTCGACTGAACCCGTCGATAACTACTGGATAGGGAGCTCGCCTAATACTCCCTACATTCCTGTTGTCTCTGGCACACTTAGACTTCAGACTTGGATCTCAGGTGTCCTCTCCTCCCTGGACCGAGACCTCGTTACCGTCAGGGCGTCGAACACAGCATACCAGAGGCCATTGTACACTACCCATCACGATGGACAAGCCAACCCACAACCCGGCAGGGACATTGCAGGTCAATGGACCCCTATCGCCCCCCCTTACTCCGGCTCTGAACAGTGACCACAACCCCATTGGCATCATGGATCCCACCATCACCGTAGACGCCAACGGCACCGCCGAGCACTTCCACAATGCACGCCCCGTCTCGCCAGACCCCAGCGTCTCCTCCTCTAGTTCACAACCCGCCTCAAGCGCCACATCCAGCCCCCATGCCCGGCCATCATCAACCTTCACAGCAACCTCCTTCGCGGAGTCCCAACCGCCCACATCCACCACGTCCTCTCCGCTCCTCAACCGCAAAGACTCCCACCTGCCCCTACCCACACACCACACCACCCACCACGACCACGAGTACGACCACAGCAGCACCGCCAGCACCGCCAGCAGCGGCCGAAGCACGCGCACCAAGCCCCGCCACTACACCGACGGGCGCACCGAGTCCCAGGCCTTCCCCCGCCTGTCCAAGCCCGTCGAGCTGCTCCGCAGCGCCTACGACGTGGTCGTCATCGGGTCCGGGTACGGCGGCGGCGTCGCGGCGTCGCGCATGGCCCGCACGGGGCAGTCGGTGTGCCTGCTGGAGCGCGGGCGGGAGAAGTGGCCCGGCGAGTACCCCGCGGGCAGCGTCGACGCCGTCGGGGAGTTGCACGTCAGCGGCACATTCGCGCCCGGGTGGGTCAAGGGCAAGGCGGTCGAGGGCGGGGACCCGACGGGGCTGTACCATTTGGTGTTGGGGAGGGGGCAGAGTGCCGTAGTGGCGAATGGTGAGTTATTCCCTTACCCCTGTTGCGTGATTAGGGGGTGAATGGGGGGGTGAGAGATGCTGACCGGGAGATAGGACTTGGCGGGACGAGTCTGATCAATGCGAATGTGTTTATGGAGGCGGACAAGGAGACGTTGGCGATGAAGGCGTGGCCGCCCGAGATCAGGAAGAATGTGGACGGGTTGGACAAGTGTAAGTCTTGACAAGCGGCGGGTTTGGTGAGAAGAGCTTGCTGACGCAACCAACAGACTACGACAAGGTCGCCGAGGTCCTCGAGCCCGAGGAGTACCCGGCCGAATGGCCGGAGCTGCCCAAGGCGAAGTTGCTGCAGAAGCAGGCCGAGCTCCTGGGCCTGGGACACAAGTACAAAAGGGTCCGGCAGACCACCCGCTTCAGCAACGGCCCAAACAGCTGCGGTGTCGAGATGTCGCCGTCGAGCCTGACCGGCCAGGACACCACGGGTGTCAACGACGGCTCCAAGAACTCGACGCTCGTCACGTACGTCGCTGACGCGTGGAACTGGGGCGCCGAGATCTATTGCGAGTGCGAGGTGCGCTACATTGAGAAGGCCAAGAACGACGAGGGATACCGCATCTACTTTGCCTGGCACGGCCGGAATAGGGGCCTGTTCAAGGCCAACTTGCATGGCGACCTTATGTGGGTTCATGCGAAGAAGGCTGTTTTCCTCGGCGCTGGCGCCATCGCCTCGACTGAGATCCTGCTCCGGAGCAAGGCCATGGGACTCGAGATGAGCGACATGGTTGGCCAGAACATGAGCGGCAATGGGGACATGTTGGCATTTGGGTGAGTGCTAAAAATCGAGATGAACCTAAGGGGCTGTTGCTGACAGAGATCAGGTACAACACCGACGAGAACGCCAACGCCATCGGAAGGGAGAATCCGTCGCCATACAACCCCATCGGACCGACCATCACCAGCGTTATCGACTGCAGGGAGGGCAATGACAACCCCCTGGACGGCTTTGTCATCGAGGAAGGGGCTATTCCGCACGCGCTGGCCCCTCTCTTCCAGGCCATGCTGGATCTCATGCCAGGCAAGAAGGAGCCCAAGGACGAGACCCTCGTCGAGAGGACCCAAGCTGCCTTGGCCCGCTACGGCAGCCGATTCCTTGGGCCGTACTTCAAGAACGGCGCCGTCGAGAGGACGCAGGTTTACCTCGTCATGTCTCACGACAGCAACCAGGCCGTCCTGTCGCTCAAGGATGACAAGCCCATGCTTGAGTTCCTCGGCGTTTCCCGCAGCCACCACGTCAAGAAGCTCAATAAGCTGCTTGAGCGTGCCACCGAGGCTGTTGGCGGCACCCTCGTACAGAGCCCCTTTTACGAGCTGTTGGGCCAGCAGATCACGGTCCATCCCATCGGGTACGTAACATCCCGCTCGCTCCCGCCCCCTTGTGCTACCATGTCGGAACATAGTCTAATTTTAAACTGCAGCGGAGCTTGCATGGCGCGAGACAACACCGGTAGGACAGGTGTAACCAACCACGTGGGCCAAGTGTTCACCGGAAGGGAGAGCGAGACCCATGAAGGCCTGATCGTGACTGACGGCTCCGTGATCCCCACGGCGCTGGGTGCCAACCCCTTTGCCACGATTGCCGCGCTGGCCGAGCGCTCCGTCGAGGCATACGCCGCGTCCCAGGGTCTTACCATCAGTGAGGAGAAGAATGAGATCCTCAACCTGCTCGGCGAGCCTCAGCATGCTCCGAAGCAGAGCCCCCGGCCGAGGCAGAAGCGTGAGCAGGTCCATGCTATGGAAGAGCAGGCGAGCATCACTGTGGCCGACAAGGTCATTCGCACAGCACGCGACGTCAGCGCGAGTGGCATTGGTTTCACCGAGGTCATGTCCGGCTTCATTCACCATAACAGGAACCTCATCGAGGACAACCAGGAGACGTACGAGCTCGCCCACCGCGTCGCCAAGTCGCTTTGCGAGAGCGCCCGCTTCTTCCTGAGCGTACAGGCGTTCGACACGCAGGAGCTCATCAAGCACTCGCAGCACCGGGGCATGCTGACGGGCACATTTGTCTGCCCGGCTATCCCCGGGTCGCCGTTCATGGTGCAGCGTGGCGAGTTCAACCTCTTCATCCTCAACAACAAGGCTCCCGGCACCCGGAACCTGACCTACGACTTTGACATGACGGGCGTCAACGGCCGGAAGCTGCACTTCCACGGGTACAAGGTGGTCGACTCGTCGGTTGCCCTGGCCCCGTTCCAGTTCTGGAAGGCCACTAGCACCCTGTACGTGACCGTCAGCGAGCATGTGCCGGGTATGTGCGCCGATCTCGACGACGAGGATGCCTGGCGCCAGGGGGCCGTCATCGCCAAGGGCATGATGCACATCCAGCCGGCCGACTTCTTCTCGCAGATCAGCACCATGGCGCCGACGGGCAGCAATCTCATCAAGAAGGCCGTCAGCGCGGCGAGCTTCCTGACCTACTTCACCCGCAAGTCGCTGTCCCTCTTCCTCTCGCCGCTCACCCCCCTGCAGTATCCCACCAAAACCTTCAGCGGCTTCGTCAACAACACGCCCCCGACCAAGTCCGTCGACATCGTGGCCTCGGACGGCGTGTGCTCGCGCATGCACATCTGGGAGCCCACGCACATCCCCGGCAACGACCGCAAGAACATCCGCAACCTCTTCATGATTCCCGGCGCGTCGGTCGACCACCAGATCTACGCGCTGCCCACCATCCCCTACAACGCCGTCAACTACTTCACCCGCGCCGGCTACCGCGTCTTCATCACGGTCCACCGCATCAGCCAGCTCATGATTGCCGGCAGCGACTTCACGACCTTCGATGCCCGCCTCGACCTGCGCGCCTGCCTCGAGCACATCCGCGCGGCCCACGGCCCGGCCAAGATCTACACCATCGCGCACTGCATGGGCAGCGTGGCCTTCTCGTCAGGCCTGCTCGACGGCACCATCCCATCCTCGTGGATCCTCGGCATCACCTGCTCGCAGGTCTTCATGAACCCGGTCTGGTCTCCCACCAACATGGCCAAGGTCATGGCCGGGCCCCTCCCACTCGACAAGTTCTACTCGCTCGTCGCGGGCAGCTGGTTCTCGTGCAGCACCTCGCGCGGCGACACGCTCGTGCAGCAGGCCGTCAACCAGCTCCTACGGTTATACCCGCAGGCGCGGCGCGAGATGTGCAACAACGCGGCCTGCCACCGCACGTCGCTCGTGTTCGGCCGGTGCTGGAACCACGCCAACCTCAACGAGGCCACGCACCGGCAGATCGACCGCTTCTTCGGCGGCGTCAACATGCGCATGCTCAACCTGCTCATGAAGATGGGCTACGAGGGCCACGTCATGGGCAACGCGCCGCTGTACGACCGCCTGACCACGACCGAAAACATGGCCCGCCTGCGGGGGATCCCCATCATGATGTTTGTCGGGCGCGACAACGCCGTGCTCTCGCCCGAGGCCACCGAGCGCACCTACGAGACGCTGTGCGACGCCTTTGAGGACGGCGAGTACAAGCGCAAGGTGCTGCCCGGGTATGGGCATCTGGACGGGTGGATGGGCCGCAACGCGTGGAAGGATGTGTATCCGTTTGTGCGCGAGGAGGTGGATCGCGTGACGAGGGGGGAGGCGTACCGGTTCGAGGAGCCGGATGACAAGTTCAAGGCCATGGTGCACGGTGGGGAGCTGTTGTATTAATCCTGGGGTGTGGTGTGTTGGAATGAGTGAGTGTAAGAGTGTGTAATTGGAGTTTGGGATACCGTCTCTTTTGGAGTTGGATATCGGATGTTTTGGACACACAGAATGTGTTTGGTCTAGGTTTTGGGTTCGGCGTTTTGCTTTTCTATTATATACCGGCTGTCTCAGGACATGGAAGTCATTGACTGATGGACACATCACAGTTAAGCACGAGGCTGGAGCACTTGGCGGGACCAAGTGCAGTGAATGAGATAGTTTGTCGAGCAATCAACTCTAGTATCTATTGATACCCTCTCCACTTCGAACATCCTTTGTCTGGCTCTATTCCTCCCAACTATTCATCATTTCATCTTAAGACGAGTGGGTGGCTGCAGAATCTCGTCCCCGGATCAAGTCGTCAGATTGGGACTTCACTCAAACCCCTCGGGTCCTCGTTGTACCTCGGGAAACACAGACCTGGACTGTAGCACGTCGTCATGTTATCAACGAAGAAATACTCGCATTCCGATTCCCGTCCTAATATAAAGCCATTATGCCCCGAGCGCCATTGCCTTTGCCTCATATCAAATACATCGAACCCCAGTCCCATGCCCAGCCCCTTCCTTACCTCCCACTCACCAGATAGCAGCCTGGTCAAAATCAAACCTCGTCAACTCCTTGTTCCCATCCTCGAGATCCTTCTTCGCCTTCATGCGCATGTAAAAGATGGGGCAGTCTTTGCTGCTGCAAATGACCTCGCAGTGCATGCTGCCCTGGCAGCGCTGGCACTGCGTCCACAGCCGTCCGAACCGCACCTCGAGGTCCGACACCCTGTCCAGCGTCTTCTTGTACAGCTCGCCGATGCGCGGCGCGTCGTCGGCGCACACGGCGCCCTGGCTCTCCTCCTTGCCCGTCAGCGGCTTCTTGCAGCCCATGCACGTCTGCGTCTTCTTGGCAAACTTCATGAGCCCGCCGACGGTCGGCGCGGCGACCGAGATGGCGCGCGTGTGCGCGCCCGTCAGGAGGGACTTGGCCTTGGTCTCGCCGAGGATGGGCTCGAAGATGCGGCCGAGGGGCTTGGCGAGCTGGTTGTCGAGGTAGTACTTTGTGTCGATGGGCACGTTGTGCTCGAGCACGTAGATGGGGTCCTCGGAGCGCTCGAAGTTCTTGGAGCCGGCCGCGCCCTTGACCATGACGTAGGCGACGCGGTCGCCGAGACCCGGGGCGGAACCCGCGTCGCGCTTCTTCATGCGCTGCGCGAGCTCGACGTGGGCTTGCTTGGCGGCGTAGTCGTCCTTGGTGAGGGCCTTTGTGATGACGAGCTTGGACATGTCAATCTTGTTTTGCAGGAGGTCCGCGATGGTGTCCTTGACGTATCTGAGAATGGTTAGCAAGCGGGCATGAGGGGATGGTGTGGTGGACATACTCTTGCGCGCCAGGTACGTCTTGATCGATGAGAATCATCCTGAGGACCTTCTCGATGACGGTCTGCACCAGCAGGCAGTTGTCACGACGGACCGTCTCGATACCCTTGGTGTCCATCTTGTCGTACTTCTCCGGCTTCGTCCAGTAGAGCCCCGCGTAACGCTTCTTGTTGATGAGCAGGTACGGGAAGTAGACCTTCTCGAACTCGAGTTTGATGGGCTTGACGAATTTGCTCGAGACAAACTGCGACGCATCCTCACCAAGCTTCATGGCTTCGGCCAGGTCCTTGGTCCCGAATTTGACCATGACGGAATCGGTATCACCATAGATGACCTGGGCGTCGTGAGTGTAGCCGTTGGCGATGCAATAGCGCTTCTCGACCTCCTGCTTCGTCTTCTCAATCATTTGCCGGCCGTAGCTGGTTGTGCTGCTGGCAATCTCCAGACAGGGGAGCTTGCCGTTCGTCGCGCCCGTCAGACCGTAGACAGAGTTGGCACTGATCTTCAAGGCCAGCTGCCGACCGTTCAGAACGGCCTTCTTGAAGGGGTCCGTCTCGGCAGCCAGCTCCCGCTTCGCTTGTTTTCTGGCGGAGAGCAACTCCTCCAGAATTTGCGCCAGCAGGCCTTTCCTCTGCTTTGTGGTGACGAACATGTCCCCGTTGGGTGTGACCACGTAGTCTTCGTCCTTCTTCAGGTTCCACTTCTCAATGTCCTTCTTCTTGATGAGGGTGGTGTAGCAGAGGTTGTGGGCCTGGATGATACTGGGGTACAGCGAAGCGAAATCCAGGGTGGCGATAGGCACGTCGTAGTAGCCCCTGGTGGGCTCAATGACGGTGGCGCCTTCGTACTGCTCTTCTGACGACTCTGGCCTCACGTTGGGAATCACCAGCTTTTGCTCCAAAGCTTTGCGGCAGAGCTGACTCAGGAACTTGACTTGCTGGCCTCTCGCGAGAAGGAAGTTGAAGGGCACACCTGTGACTCTTGCCATTTCGGTGTAGTTTTCGAGACAGGATAGCTTGTCCATCAGTCGTTGAGGGAGATAGGCGTCTTTGAGGCAGTACAGTGCCAGTCTTCGCCTCGACTCCGGGGTCCCTTCGAAGAGCTCTGTGATCATGGAGTGGTGGACATCCTCCTTTTGCTCTCCGAGAAAATGAGAGCAGACTGAGTTCAGGGTGTAACTCCGAAGTTGGTGATCACGTTGAATCAACTGCAACAGATCGAGTTGGAGCCTTCCGTTGGTGTTGGTGGCCTTGGTATCGCGGTTGCCCATCTGCTTGCTGGAGAAATTGGTCTCCTTTGCCACAGACTTGACGTGGGTGCGGGACCAGTACTCAAAGCCGTGAACTTTGAGGTGCTTGGCCCGGTCAAGAAGATAGGGGAAATCGAAGTTGGCAATGTTGTAGCCCGTGATGATGTCGGGGTCCACCTTTTCGAGGAAGTCCCTCCAGGATGAGAGCATCTTCTCCTCCTTGTCAAAAGACAGGATCTGTGTGGCAACGATGGGACTCGTCGTGTCGAGGCAAAAGACATTCCGAACGAAAGGCTTCTTGTCTCCGTACTTGGTGACGACGTTCGCGATCTGGATGACGGAGTCGTGGTTGGCCTCGGGGAAGATACCCTTGCGGCCGGCGCACTCGATATCGAAGGAGAGAATTCTCAGGGGAGCCATCTTAGACCACTCGCCAACGGGCTTGTGGGCGATTAGATCTCGGTAGCTTATCTGTGCCTCGATCTGGCAGTTGGACTGCTTGTCGCTCATGATCGCATACCGGCCTGCCGGTGCCTCGACCCACGCCATGCCGGCAATCTGTACCTGCGGTCAGCCCCTATTTCCGTCGTCACTTTGTGCATAACATACCGAGCAGTCAACCATGAACCGGAGCAGGTACTGGATATTGTCATAGGTCATGATGGTGCCGTCAGCGCTCTTCCACATGCCCTTCCAGTTCGCATCGCCTCGCTCGATGGTTGTGCGGACCCTGTTGATGATTTTTGGGTCGTTCACGGTGATCTTGAGATAAGGGTTTTGGATGTTCCCCTGAAAGCCGAAGATGTTTTCTCGCATCGTCAGGACGACCGAGTGGATGGCGGGCTGGTGCGAAGCCAGCTGTGTCTCGAGATAGGCGCGGAACTTGGGGCAGTCCTCAGCAGTGAAGGAAACGGGGGCAGCGACATAGAGGTAGTGCTTGAAGTCCTTCACGTGAAGGAGGACAGAGTTCCCGTGGGCAGTGACGCCAAAGAGCTTCACTGTGGCCTGGCCGCCAGCAACGGTGCCCTCCTCGGCCTCGATGGCCTGGAAACAGAGGCTGTCCGTGTCTGGGTTGTAATCGCTGGGCACAGGTGGGCGATCCCAGACCTGGTCCTTCTCTGCGTTGCTCTGCTTGAGGTCCGAGATGTCCTGGCTCATGCGCTCCAGCACTTCGCTCTCGAAGGCGCTCTTCGGCTGGCTCGAGGCGAGCTTCCCCCTGCCATCGCCCTGGGAGCTCTTGAAACGGGCTGCGGGGGAGGAGGAGGGTTCGTCCAGACGGCGTTTCTTCGACGAGACGGGAGTAGCGACGATGTTACGACGGGCACTCGACGCCTCGCCGAATACCCGCTTCTGGGGGAGTGTCGCGGAGGGCATTGTGAGAGGTGAAAGTAATTGACGGGGGTAGGTTCGCGCAGTGTTGGATCAATTCATCGGGTCATGAACGCGGGTATCGTGGAGTCTGCCGTGGGTTTCTGGGCATCGTGCGCCAGATTTGAAGTTGGAGTTGTGAAGATGGAGGGCAAAGTGGGCTCGGCAACAATGAATGGCACGAAATTCCCCCCAGAGAATCCCGTTGACGCGCTCCTCCCCTTGTTACGTGACGTGCCCCACTTTCCTGACGCGACCGGTTTAATGGATCAGCCGCGGTACGTACCTCCCAACCCTTGTTGTTGCTGTTGGTTTGCACCCGGGCTGTTGTTGTGAGATCAATTCACCGTGTTGGGACCTGGGAGACCGGTCATTTTGCTGTGTCACAGACTCATCCGCAAAGGTCAAAGCCTCCCCAAGACCACACCTCGTGCAACTAAGTTGGCAGCCATCAGGAGCACGTGAATGCGCGTTCTAGACCCTAACCCTTGACTTGATTTACCCCGCCAACCAACTGCATCAGCCAAGCATTCACTCAACACTGTTTACTTCAGAAGTTCCGAATTGTCGTCAGCTCACATTCCAATTCTCCGCAACAGCCATACGGAATATATCCTACAGAAAACTGTAGATTTTCTTTCCCTTCCAGATGGCTGACAGACATGGTCCCCCTGCCCGGATGCTCACGTCGGGCGTCTCCAAGGCTCGCAGCGGGATGACGTCGGCCTCTCAGGGAGTCCGTCGCAACCTCTTCCAGAGCCAACTCACGCGCCGGCCGACAGCTCTCTCGGCATCGGAGGAGGAGGAACTGCATCTCGATGCCGAAGTGCATAGGGAGCACCAGCATCGCCACCACGGCCACTTCCAACCCCAGTCCGAGACGGCCTTCCCACAGGACGACATCGTGGTGCGCAACCACAACGGCGAGATTGAGCTAGGCGATCCCCCGACGTTACCCCTGGATGATGCCGAGGACATGGACGCACTGGACGCACGGCACGAGAATGAGAAGGAGAGGCAGCGGCTGGCCGAGGCGGTGAAGCAGCATCAGATTGACCGGCATAGTGTTCCTGCGCAACCCGAAGGCAAGGACCCCTCCTCCTCCACCAGCAGCAAGTGCTCTGTCAGACACGTTCCGCGTCATGTCGCTCCGGCTAAGACCAACCATTTTGCATCGTCTACAGAGCTCCTCGAGGCCGTCAAAGCAAGCCTGCGAGCCAAGGTTGCCGCGTTAGACGAAGACAACTGGCTGTACGAGCCAGTGCAGCCATCACAGCTGCATCAATGAGCGGCCCCTAACAAGACTCTATGCTCATAAAGCTACCGAGTCTCGACTCTTTGCGCATAAGACTATCGTGTCCCGGCTTCTCGGCTCGAACCGTCTAATCCCCCACAACTTCCCCAATCGAAGAACTGAATCAGTCCAACCCCTCAGCAGCCGGGGGCGCCTCTACCCGACGGGCCGCTGGCCTATTCTGTCCGCCTCCTGGTGCACCGCCGCCAAACAAGCTACCCATCATATCGAACAGCGGGTTGCTCTGGCGTGGCCTCTGGATGCCAAAGTACATCTCGGCAATCATCTCGAGCGCCGTGTCCCACGTTCCACCAAGCTCATTGATATTGGCAGCATACTTGTTCTTCAACTGTCGGAACAGGTCCGGTGTGCCCTTTTGCACCGCCAGGAGGAGCAGCCCGAGGAAGTTGAGCAGCGGCAGGCTGGGGAAGATGCGCACGTCGGAACCCTGGGAGCTCACGTCCTGGACTGACAAGCCCTTGTTGTCAGCAGCCAGCGCGCTGACGAAGGCGCGGTAGGACGCGTTGGCAGCGCGGACGTTGGCGACGAGCAGATAGGGCAGCACGGCGCGGGCGCAGTAGAGGGGCGCCGTGTAGGATTCGTCCTCCTTGTACCACTCGTACTCCATGCGGCTGAGCACCTCGGGCGAGTCCTTGGTGCCGAGGATCAGGTGCCGTTCCGCCTCCTCGGCCTCGTGCTCGTCGGCGTAGAGCGAGCCGACCACATGGTGCAGCTCCGGGTCGCCGGAGGGGTAGTCGCCGAACTTTTTGGACCACCTGTACATTATCACCCCATTAGCAAACCAACCCAAATCCCAAACTCCCAAAACCGATCACACTGTAAAGGTGGGGAGGAAAAAAGCCACGCACTCAATCATCTCCTTGATAAACTTCTTCCGCGTCGGCTCCGCCCTGTCAAACAGCCGCAGGCACGTCACCAGCTTGCCCTTGGCCCCGCCGTCGGGCTTCTGCCCGGCCTGCCGGTACACGTCGACCAGCAGCACCGCCAGGTCGCCGCCGCTGCCGCCCTGGCCCGCCCGCAGCAGCGCCTGCGACACGTGCGACAGGATGTCGATGGCCGCGGCCCAGTTGGCCTGCTTGGTGTAGCGCGCCGCCACCAGGCGCGTCTCCTGCGCCGCCTCGTACTGCTCCTCGAAGGCGCCCTCGGCGATGCGCTTTTGCAGCCGCGCGATGATCTTTTCGATTTTGGAGGCGGACATGGTGGG
>Ga0247824_10000089_pt1 | contig 35169 bp, 32 predicted proteins | sample 13C_PalmiticAcid_FD_194412 | JGI IMG/M metagenome (GOLD analysis project Ga0247824, IMG submission 194412) | Soil microbial communities from agricultural site in Penn Yan, New York, United States - 13C_PalmiticAcid_Day48 | ecosystem: Environmental > Terrestrial > Soil > Agricultural land...
GAACTCTCGTTGTCTATACATATAAAAAAAAAAAAAAAAAGCATGGCTGCACCCCAGTAGGTTCATCACCTTCTCTTCTATTCAACTCTCCACAAGCACTTTTCAGTTCCTGGGTCTTCGTCCTTGCTGATCCAAGATCAGTCTGGATGGTAGTTAACCCTTCTTTCTTTCTTTTGCCCGGAGCGATTATCTTTGACCGAACTTGGCGAGGCAACCATCGGGTGGAGAAGAGTGGGTTGTCTCTCCTTGTCGTTCCTGGGCACCAGCTCGATCTATCTGGCTCACCTTGGGCTACACATTGGTCTCCTGGGGTCATACCATCCATTCCCCTTGCTTAACCGGGCCTCTTATTTTCGTCCCTTCATACCTCCTGTCATGCACCTTTTCCCTCCTCCTTCTCCTTGGATGATGTTCTCGCGAGTTCTAACCTGTGGTTGTTCATGATTCATAGAGCCGAGGCCAGTGGCCTTGATATTAAAGACACTGAGATCGAGGTAAAGGCACTCGCCAGGACATTTGGTTCTCCACCAGAGTCATACGCTTTACATCTTCTCCAGTCAAAGGCATCAAATCGACATTGATAATAATGATGTTATGGCTCCTTGCCCCTGCATTCTGCTGAAATAGTCCAACTGGGATGAAATTGTCGACAACTTCGATAACATGGACCTGACTCCCGAGTTGCTCCGTGGTATCTATGCCTATGGGTATGTTCCTATTTGATCAGCAAAGGATGACTAGCTCGAGTGCGTGGCCAGGTGGTACAAACCTTGAGACTCATGTGCTCTTGAACAATTACTCTTTCTGTAAACTAGTTTCGAACGTCCTTCGGCCATTCAGCAACGTGCCATTCTCCCTGTCATCAAGGGCCATGATGTCATTGCTCAGGCTCAGTCTGGTACTGGAAAGACTGCTACCTTCTCGATCTCTGCTCTTCAGAAGCTGGATAAGAGTATCAAGCAGTGCCAGGCCTTGATCCTTGCCCCTACTCGTGAGTTGGCACAGCAAATCCAGAAGGTCGTCATTGCCCTCGGTGACTTCATGCAAGTCAGCTGCCACGCCTGCATTGGTGGCACCAACGTCCGTGACGACATGGGCAAACTCAAGGAGGGAGTGAATGTGGTTGTTGGTACTCCCGGTCGTGTCTTTGACATGATCAATCGTGGTGCCCTCAACACTGAGAAGATCAAGATGTTCATCCTCGACGAGGCCGATGAGATGTTGTCCCGAGGTTTCAAGGACCAGATCTATGATGTCTTCCAGCGCCTTCCCCAGTCCACCCAGGTCGTTCTTTTGTCCGCCACCATGCCCACCGAGGTCATGGAAGTCACCACCAAGTTCATGCGCGAACCCATTCGTATCTTGGTCAAGAAGGACGAATTGACCCTCGAGGGTATCAAGCAGTTTTATGTCTCTGTTGAGAAGGAGGAGTGGAAGCTTGACACTCTTTGCGATCTCTACGAGACCGTCACCATTACCCAGGCTGTTATTTTCTGCAACACTCGCAGAAAGGTCGACTGGTTGACTGAGAAGCTCACTGCACGCGAGTTCACTGTCTCGGCCATGCACGGAGATATGGAGCAGCAGCAGCGTGAGGTTATCATGAAGGAGTTCCGCTCTGGCTCCTCTCGTGTTTTGATCGCCACCGACTTGTTGGCCCGTGGTATTGATGTCCAGCAGGTTTCCTTGGTCATCAACTATGACCTCCCCGCCAACAAGGAGAACTACATTCATCGTATTGGTCGTGGTGGTCGTTTCGGTCGTAAGGGTGTTGCCATCAACTTTGTCACCTCAGAAGACGTCCGCATGCTCCGTGAGATCGAACAGTTCTATTCAACTCAGATCTCTGAGATGCCCATGAACGTTGCTGACCTCATCTAAGCACGGTGCGACCTAATACTTTTCAGTGTAAGTTCCATCACATTACTGCTACCTAATGGTCAAATATACCGAGGTCTTTTTAGTTAACCATTTCTGTTTTTTATCATTTCTCTCTTCTCCTTCACATCCTATACTTTTTTTGCAATGTCAGAATAAATCTTGTTCTTTGTTGAGCAATGTGTGCACAGGATGAAAGGATAGGACACCAGGGGAACTGGAGTCCTATCGGAATAAGCCATCATTAGATGGCTCTGCTGTTGTGTAATCGCATTGCATGAGTGTGTGCTCTAATGATCCACAATAGAGACAGATGTGCATGTATGGACACGGGCTCTTGTTGACCAAGAACCGGCATCCTCTTGGTGCGATGTTGTAGGACAGGCAAGGGCGGATGAGAACCATGGCCTCATCATCCCTTGCTCCAACGCCAGACGCCCCCAATGTCCCTGTTCCAATTCCAGAAGACGCAGGTCCCGACAATGCTCCCGAGGTTGTTGATGATGGCGGTCCTCCTGTCTCTGCGCTGTTGGGAGATCCGTTCGATGACCCCACCTCTGCAAAACGCTTCCTGGCACCATGCAGCGTCGAATTAATACCCATTTCACCATTGCCATCAGAGCCAACATGGCCATCTTCGAACCCTGGTTTTCTTTTCCTTGATATACCGCTGCTCTCCGTCAACGTTCCTTGATTAATAGATTGCAAAGTCGAATGACCATTTTCAGTAAGCTTTGCAAGGGTAAGCGTGGCCGCGGGGGTTATCGCACTGGACACATATCCCGTTCCTTGTGACAATCCTGGGTTAGATTCATGCGTCGTGTTACTTGATATTCGCAACTTGGGAGTGGCGACTACAGCAGTCGCTGACCCTGCTGCTGCCGATGTCGAGAGATGGCTTAATCGCGATATCAGCTCCTGTGTAGCCCGCATCGTCTTTCCAAGCTCAGGTAATTGTTGTTTCTCCAATTGCTGCTTCAAATCGCGATGCATCTGGTTCGTCTTGAGTTCTAGATCGATCTGTGCTCCGAGTTGAGCAAGTCGTGCATCTGACTCAAGCGCCTTAGAAGTAGCCTCGTTTAGCTGGGTAGTGGCAGCCGAGTATCGCTGCTGTAGCTGTTGAAGGTCAACAGCACAACGGTCGATAACTTCAAATGCCAAAGACATATCGCTTCGTTCAACGTCTCCTTGTGGAGTTGGGACTATGTTGAGGCCATTACTGTTGAAAAATGGTGAATTTTGAGGTCGGTTGTGGTTTGAGAAGGGTGTGATGCCGAGTCCTGACGATGTCTGACTGGATAAGGAAGATGAGGTCAAGCCGAAACCCGATGATCCAAAGCCACTTTTCCGACTGGCTGCAGAAAAGAGGATAGGTGCATCCATGCTGTGTTGAAGCCTGTTGGCGGATGTGAAGAGTATAGGGGATCCTACTTTGCTTGTCCTGTCCACCATTCTTGGATCCAATTGGTCCCCTGTACTCTCTTGGTGTGGTTGCTGCACTCTACCTATCGACGAGAATATGATGGGTTCGTCTTGAGTCGGAAGCAAGGATTCTGTGGGTTTGGCTGATGAATGGTGCTGACCTGATTGCGTTGTGTCAGAGTTGGTTTGCACCCGATTTGCAGCCGAAAAAAAGATGGGAGCATCGTCCGATGAATCTGGCTTGACGATTGGAACTGTATCCAACTTGCTGGCTCCTCCCTGAAGCTCTCTCTCCCTTGGCGAATCGTTTCCTCTTCCACGTTCAGATGATCTATCGGGCATCTTATCTGAAGGTCGATCGGTTCCTTTCTCACGGCTAGAATCAGCCAACTTCTTCTCACCACTGCCTAGTAAAATCCTGTCTGACGATGATTGCGAATTACGATCAATGCCACGTTCCAGACCTTGATCACTTCCTCGATCGCTTCCACGGTCGCTTCCCCTGTCACTTGTCCTGTCATTCAGCCGGTCGCTTGGTCGGTCATATCCACGTTCAGTGACTCTGGTACCCCCACGTTCATACCGATCGTTACGATCAGATTCCCTGTCTACATCACGATACCCTCGATCCGTGTACCGTTCATATCGATCATATCGGTCGTATCGGTCGTATCGATCGTATCCACTTCGATCGTTTCCACGATCTGCAGCTCTATCACAACTCCTATCGGAACCCCTATCACGTTCCCGATCCACTTCTCGATCTGACATGCGTATCTTATCCTGGCTCCTGGCTGATTCCGCAGCTTTCTCGGCTTCCTTGCTTGATTGGGTCGGTCTCCTTTCTTTCTCAGCCTCCAAATCACTTCTCTTTGCTACTCTGGGGTCTTTTGGAACCCGAGATATCTGGGATGATGAAAGGTTCGTGGGTTCTTTGGAGGTAGGAGTAGGCTGCCTGATAATAGAAGCAGATGCGATGGTAGAAGCAGATGCAACAGCCGCTCGTTCCTCTCGAATAGCACTCAGGCTCAGTCCATTGATAGATTCGTTGGCATCATTTCCAGCCTTGATTCGTTTCAAGGCTTGTTGGTCTTGGTTGTCAGGATCCGGGTGAGACTTCCTTAGTGTCGAGAGGATAATAGGACTTGACTGTCGAGTTCGCTTATTATTATCATCATATCCCGCGCTATTTCCACCATTTCTTTGTGATCCTGACTCGTTGTTAGCCTCTTCCTTCCTGGATGTCATAAGTGCTAGAACCTTTTGCTTCAAGCGCTCCTCCTGTGTACTGATCCCTGTGAGACCTTGGCTAGCCGTGTCAGGTGTCGTGGTGTATAGTTTTATGGGTGTTGGTTGAGCCAAGGGGCTTGATACCGGCGTAGAGCCTTTTGAACTGGATGGTGAAGATTGAATGATGATAGTCATGGGCGCAGCGCTGGCCGTTTTGCGGTTGTTGCCCTTGGTGGCCATAGACGCACTGCTTGATGAGGATGATGTAGGTGAACCAACATATGCGTGTGGTTTCGAATCGTGTTGTGGAGCGGATTGTGTGTTGGCTGTCGCAGACAGACTAGGCGCTGGAGGCTTTGTAGAGGGTGGTTGTGGTGTATGGATTGCGAGCCCTCGATCATGCGGCGAAGGCGGTACATCAATCAGTATGGATGTAGATGAACTGTTGTTACCGAGAGTGTTCTTAGCAGCAGTTTGGTCCGGCTTACGATCTTGAGACATGAAGGTAATGGTGTTGCCAGAGTTGTTGGACGAGGTAGCGAGAGATGATTGACTCTCTCGAATTGCGGTGGACTCTACGCTGTTATCCTGTCGGAAGGTGATGGAGGCGACAGTGCTGGAACCAATGTCTACATTCGAGTCGTTGCGACTGACGATTAGTTCGGTGCAATTCGCAACAATGATACGACATGCTTATGTACGAAGCCATGGCTCTACCTTGATCCTTAGTATACGTATACATCGGTTGACCAGGTGCTGTTGTCAGGCCCTTGGGAGGGTTTGGTGAAAGAGTAGGGTGTCAATTCCTGACAACAACTCAAAACCCTTCCCGCCAAATTGTAACGGCTAACGCTCTGGCAACAGTACAGAAATTAATGTCGTCCTGATCCAGTGCCTTACCTTGAATTTGACATCAGGGCCGCTAGCTCCATCCTGACTCTGTTGATGAGAGACTCCAGCGGATCGATGAGCTTGGAGAAGTTCTCGCAGATCGGCCGCCTCACTTGAATATCCCAATGAGTGTAAAGTAGGGGTTGTAGATGAGGGCGGTTCGTGGTACTGTTGATTCCAATGTAGATGAGCGAGGGCCTCATCTCTCAGAGATTGTAGAGATATACCTCGCTCATCATGATGCTCATAACCAGGTGGATAGTAGTCGCGAATACCCGCATATCCCGCCGTGATCGACCGTCTGGAGCGGGTATCAGAGGGTGTTGCTGAAGCTCTCTGAGTTCGAAGTGCAGCTTGCTTTTGACGAAGCATGTCCTTGAAAGCGTCTTTCTTATTTGGAGCCGTGGTCAGGCCAAGTGCAGTGGAGCTTGATTCCGTCGACTGGGACTGATCACCCTGACTTGCGGTTGGCTGCAGGCTCATAGTGTCCTGTGTGATCTGTAGGTGTTGCCGATCAGTATGAGAACAGCTCGTGTGAACGTTGTTTTGCTCCTTGCTGCTTGATCGATCGTTGAACCCGGATCTTTAAAGTGAGGTGCTGTCGCGCTAACTATGACGGCGGTGATGTTGCTGATTGGAGAAGGCTCGGGTTGAGGCAACTTGCATTGATTGGAGTGAGCAAAAGAGAAAGTCAGAAACGGAAGAGAAGAGCTCAGTGTGTTGATAAGCCGCCAAAGTTTTTTTTTTTTTTTTTTTTTTTTTTTTTTTGTCATGTCTCTGCCCTATGAGGATTTGTTCTCACGCGTTGGGCAGTGGACCCGATCTTTACCCACAATGGGCTGCAAGCTTGTGGCAGTTCGCACAGAGACCATAACACGAGCAACGGGCTCAGTCACCAGTCGACTTCATTGCATCAGATTGATGTTGCTTAGCCCAGTGCGTTTTGAACACTCCTTTCCAACGGTTACACCCAGCCTTCTGATTCTTTCTGTCCCCAAGCATTGCTCTTCGATAACATGCCCTCCTTGTTTGCCAGGATTCTGAAGCTTGATCGCTTTGAGCCCAACCGAATTGTCACCTCGAACATCGTTCGCCCACGGACACTTGTCTTCATTCGTGCGTTCGGGTTCGTCTATGTGCTTGCTGCCACGATCTCTGTGTGGGCAACCACAGACTCTGCCGTCGATTACTTCAAATACTTCACTCACTTGTCCTACTTTGGCCTCATGGCATATCTCTTTGTAAGCACCGTAACGAGATCTATGTTCTTTGCGAGGTTGATCTTGACCAGCCTAACTCGCTCTGCTTCATTATGGATAGGCGTCCGTGATATGGGGAATACTCTACCTGCGTCAACCCGAGTCTGAGCGAGCTTATTGGATCAAGAACGGATCTTCTTGGTGGGGTTATTTGCATTGGCTTCTCTACTCAACAGTCGTAACGTACTCTGCGTTTGTGCCGATCGTCTTTTGGGCATTTCTGGCCTGGGACATTGGTTCATGGACACCGCTGGATTTTTATCAAAACATTAGTGAGCACGCAATGGACGGAGCATTCGGTACTATTGTTGAGCTCGTCTTCAACCGCCACTATCTGGAGCCTGTGCACTCGCTCGTTGTCGCAATCGTGATGACATGTTACATGCTTCTAACGTTTGTTGTTTACGTTATACACGGAGATTGGTAAGGAGCACGCTGGGATCAATGTTGTTTGAAGTTGCATGTGTATGGAGCGTCATTCCTCAGAGAGTGTTGAAACGTTCATAGGGTATATCCATTTCTCGACTGGAGCCACGGTCCTGTTGCTGTTGCATATTATCTCGGCATCGCCATTGGCCTCTTCGTGGTGTACTTTGTACTCTACTTCGTCCACAAGCATCGGAATAGGTGGCTCGCACGTTACAGCAACATGATCAATAATGATATAATTCAAGGGCATCATGATGTTCAGGAACGTTGCGAGATCATAGCGTAGTCAGCCCAGAAGAAAACGTTCAACATCAATTCCCTTGTGGCTTGCAACTTCGTGTTTGATGCCCCCGAACTGCCCAAGGGCTTTCTCACCTTCACACAAGCCGTATATATCGCGATAATGTCCCGGCCTGCCACCATCTTCACTGGCCTCGTGGTCTCAGGAGCGATCCTGTACCACTTCAGGGCGGAACTCTCATCCGACATGCGCCAGGTCAGGAATCAGTTGAGTGATGTCCAGAACCGTCTTGCTGGATCTGTTCCTGGAAGCAAGATTAGCAACGTAAGGATGAGGTCGTGCCTGAACTTGGAGGACGACTGGTGATCTATCTCAGGAAGCCAATGCGCGGGAATCGTGCCTGAAAGGGACATGATTGTCATTCATACTTGTCACTTACTCCACTATTTTGATGCAACTGGGATACAGGCCCTTACCTCGCATCCCACAGCTTCGATCCTGGAGAAGCCCAAGGAAATGCTGGACCAGTCAACGGAATATGTCCAGAACAGGATCCTGCCTTCGGTCAAGGACACTTGGAACGCACATCTCATTGACTTTGCTCAGAACGTGAATGAGTTGGATGCAGAGAAGATTCAGAAGGCCGCCAAGGATGTCAAGGACAAGTGGTTGTAATGCAACATCCGGAATGAATGATCATTCTATAGGCTTATCAAACAGGAGCGCATGAACTTGGCTCTGCGACACCGCCCTACTTCCCACATTTCTTGCTTTATCGTGTGATGACGGGCTAATAAACTCATAGATGGCATCCCGAACGTTGGGATTTGGGACCATCCGAAGACTTTGGGCAAGCACTTAAGAGGTAGACTCGCAAATTTTTTTTTTTCTCACAGTGTGCACTCTCCTGATCCTCTTTCCCCAACGGCATCGTCCCTCCGTCCCTACTCGTCAGATTCCTCCTCGACCGACAAACAATGACTACTAACACCCGTCGTGTTGCCATTGTTGGCGCAGGCCCTGTCGGCGCTCTCATGGCAGTTTACTGTGCGAATCGCGGCTGGAACGTGCACCTTTATGAAGCCCGCCCAGGTATCCAATTGAGTGACACTCCTGTCCCACCAAGAGGCTTCTGATCGTGGGAATAAGGAACCTGACTCTATGTTGTTTGCTATAGACATGAGATTGCCCGAAAACAAGGCCCTGATCCAGAACCGATCTATCAACTTGGCACTTTCTGTCCGCGGTCTAACCGCGCTGAAGGCTACAGGGTTAGCCCTGGACGATTTGATCATGAAAGCGGGTCTGCCCATGCGTGGACGCATGCTCCATATTGGAAAGGAAGGACACCTCGTTAGTCGTGATTATGGTGTTCATGGAGAGGTAAGAGATCAAATGACTGCGCTGATTCAGGCAGTAACCGACTCAGAGTGAATTGATTCTTACTACGACCATTACAATATTCTTGTCATGGTTCAAGTGCATCAATTCTGTAGACCGCGCGAAACTAAACGAGGATCTCATTACGGCGGCAGAATCCATGAACAATGTCAAAGTGATATTTAACCATACGCTCAGGCGAGCGGATCTTGATAAAGGGACACTTGAACTAGAAAACAGGTACACAACTAGGGCCTGCATCCTTCATGAAGCTCACTCCTGTGGAATGATGTCCAAGGCAAAACCCCTGATATATGTGGCCGCCGTTGGCCTTTTGGTATCTCTTGTAGGGCAACAAAGGAAATTGTCAAGGAAGAGGCAGACCTGATCATTGGATGTGATGGCGCCCACTCATCTGTCCGAAGTTCGTTAATGCGGTACATCAGGTATGTTCTAACTTTTAAGAGTCTTGGTTACAATAACCCATGGATGAATCACTCATTGGCGATCACTCACTCCTTACTGTGAACTCCTAGAATGGATTTTGAGCAGGAATATATCCCTCACGGGTACTGCGAGCTGACCATCCCACCTAAGATTGGTCCCGATGGTCAGCCTGAATTTGCCATGGACCCCGAGCATCTTCATATCTGGCCCCGTCATAAGTTTATGATGATTGCGCTCCCCAATCCTGTATGAGATCATTGGCAACGAACGCTCTTTGGTTGCTATTTCTATCGCGCACATGGCTCATTTCAAGGTTCTTGTTAATGTAGGACAAATCATTCACGGTGACACTGTTCATGCCCTTCGCCAATTTTGAAAAGATTCACAACGAGAGTGATCTGCTGGACTTTTTCAAGAAGTACTTTACCGATGCGATCGAACTCATGGGCAAAGAACTATTGATCAAGGAGTACTTCAAGAACCCTAAGGGGTCCCTTGTCATGATCAAGGTAACATGGCGCTGTCGCGCTAGCCATCGTATCTCCTTGCTGATCCCTGGATGTTCTACCTAATACGCGTGTCTGTGGATGTTGCGAACAAATCTTCCATAGGCCAATCCTTATCATTATAAGGATCGCTGCATCGTCATAGGAGACGCAGCACACAGCATGGTTCCATTCTATGGACAAGGTATGAACTGCGGCTTCGAGGATGTCCGTATCCTGGACTCACTCTTCTCAGAATTCAATGTCAAGACTGATTCAACGCCGGGCGAGACAGACAAGGAATTGGAGCAAGCCTTGCAGGCGTACACGGATCGCCGTGCCAAAGATCTGAAGGCTATCTGTGAACTTGCGCTGTACAACTATGTTGAGATGCGTCATGGTGTCACCTCCCCTGAGTATCTGTTGCGGAATAAGGTCGAGTCCTGGCTGCACCTGCTAGTCCCTACAAGAGTGATCCCACTTTACACGATGGTCAGCTTCTCAAACAAGCCTTACTCGGAGGCGTACGCAAGACATCAGCGTCAAGGATTCTGGTTGGGTATTGCTGGGGCGACCATTGGATTGGGTACTGCTGTTGGACTTGCGATGGCTGGATGGAGTCAACGTAGACACTTGAAAGACGTCGGGGAGCTCTTTAGAGCGGCGCTCGTAAACGCCGCCCATTCCGTACAGAAAATGATCCAATAGAGGGTTCAATACGCGCGCGTCGTCTCAGCAAAATAAAGAGCATCCCACTGTGAATTGTGGCAGTGCGGCGTGAAATATGCTCTCTACAGACAAGGATGGTATAAGATTCACCCCTGATAAAATGACAATATGGAGCAGGAGTCGGCTCAATCGAGGGATGATGTTTCGTCAGGATTTATTTGATGCATGGTAGAGGAAATGGATACAATGTGAAGCAAAGCAATACACAGTCTATGTACAGGTATGGGAAGGGAAAACGCCCTAGCGGATCGCCTCAGCTTTAACAGCTTCCCTTCAGAGCCAGCTGCTCGCGGCCATACGCGTTCAAAATTCATCGTCGGTCAGCCTGAACCCGGTATCCAACAACTCGTTCCCTGCATCGTCATCCCGCTCGTCCATTACAAAGCGTCCATAAACAGAGGGCGCTGTTCGTGATGCTGGGCGACCATTACGTTCGAACTGGAGATCAGAGGCAGCGGCAGGAAAAGGGACGACATCATCGGAAACAGAAGAGAGGAAATCGAGTCCTGAGGGCGGTTGGTTGGCACGTTCATTGAGCAATCTTTTTGAAGTATGAGAGTGCTTGTGGATGTGCCGGCGCTTGAGGCGTGTTGGTGTTTGCACTGATGCCATATGTGCGACGGGTTGAGGAGCAAGAATACGGGCAATTGGGGCAGCATCAGCAGCGATATTGTTATTGGCGATGGAGACAGTCCCGACGAGCGTCGCCAGCAGGATCAAACATGAGTACTTCATGACGAGATAAATATGGTGAATGAGAAGAGAGTGTGGATATGTCTGCAGAAAGAGAGAGAAAGAGAGAGAGAGATGTGTAATGGGTGGTTTAAGGAGGAATGGCTGTATTTAAAAGGTCCTGGTGGTGTAGGGAACTGCCTCCGTGGCGTCAAGTACGATTGATTCAGTCGGAGACGTAACGTTTGAGATACTTGTGTGAACCAGGATCGCCCAATTGCCTCACAGTCCACCCTCCTCTTACGTTGCATGGGGTACACCAAATTGCACAGTGCAAGGCGGGGGATCAAATGCTCAAACACACACCACACTTGGGCGTCATGTTGCAGGTGTCGACACGCCCTTTCGTAAAAACCTATTGCACTTTGATCCACAAGTCGAGGGGTGCAGAGGGGGGTGGGCGATGGGAGAAACAAGATGAGGCCCATGTATCCACACATAGTATCAATGCCCCATCTCTGCCTTCCCGCATCTCATGTGGACGTGGTCCTCTTGACACTCGTAGAACCATACGACATTGTCTTTCGCCTTTCTTGCCCGTTTGACTTGTGGAGAGTGTAAGCGAGCTTTGATCACTCTTCCCAGTCGAATTCATGGCAATAGGGCACCACACTTGCGGCACACAATCACATTTCAGGCTGTTTCCAGTCCCCCTGGTGTTTCATGTTCCGAGATTTGATTTCGTTCGCTGATTGCAGCGAAAAGATATATCATCCATCAGGGGGAGCAGATGTAGACAATCCCCAACCCCAACGTTGTCTACCCGTCTCCCCTTGGGGTTGACAGGGAGCTCCAAAAGACGGTGCTTTTGTCCAAAGCTCGGATTTACCTGGCGTTGAGTAAATGGCTCACACTGCACTGTGCGACCTTTTGCCCGAAACCCTCTTTTGGACCGGGCTCACTTTGTCAGACAGCCAGGGTTCTCTCTCTCAGCCAAATCATAGCTTTTGTTAGTTCCCGCGATCAATAACGGTACAGTCATTGTCAATACGAAGCCATGGCACCATCAGCTATACCTCTTCTAATAGATCCTTGCATGGCTTAAGTCCAGGAGCTTTCTTCAATTGCCTGTCTACATTCGCTCTAATGGCTCCAACCCCAGTACTCTCATGCCATTACCTAAAGTAACGCGTGCAGCCCAGAGGAGCAACATCCTTGCCTCTGCGAGATGTCGTTCACCAGCCTCTGCAGTCGACTTGACCTGTAAAACCTGGTTCGCCGATGATATCGCATGGGAGAGTCCAAAGAGGTAGTTCACAATCGTTGATGGTTCAAACGAGTGGAGTGCTTGAAGAGTCACCTCTGGATAAATCGAAATCGCGTTGGCGAGCTCGAACGCTTCGGGTTCCGTCAGAAGGTCCGTGTTGGCGTCCGGGTTGAAGCGTACGCCAGACCTACTTTCGATTCTGTTGAGAATAGAAATCCCGGATGTATTAGCCAAAGGCAAGAGTGTAACAAGGACCATCATGTACGATATTACAACTCGAAAACGTTACCCACAGAGACGCGCATGGGCGTATTGGAGATAGATGCCTGTGTTGCCTGTGGATTCTGTCATGCGTTTCCAGCTGAACTCGTATCCTTTGGAACTGCGTGCCTGAAAGTCCTGGATGACAACAGCAGAAATCCCCAGTTGATCCGCTACCAGTGCGACGCCCTCCTCCTTCTCCTCGAGCCCAACACCGTTTTTGCCACCACCTGCCTCTGTTCCTTTAAGACCCTTTTGTAATTGGAATGACTCTTTGACAGCCTCGAACTTTGATTCGTTCTCTTTCATCTTCTCCAACATGGTGCTCTGAGCCGTATCGAGAATGTCCTCTAGAAAGATGGCTTTCCCCTTGCGGGTCGACATGCCCTGTACTTTCCCAAACGAGATGTGCTGCAGTGCGCGACTCCAATGCGGCTGTAAAGAGGATGATGCCAAGGTTTCCGCCTCATTCTCGTACGCCAGTTCCATAATCTTGAACAAGCGTTTCATATGAAGATTTTGATCATCCCCGATCATATATAGATGTCTGTCGAATCTGAACCGTTCTCTCCGCTCTAAACATGCTGCGATATCTCTTGTTAGATACAGCGTTGTTCCGTCTGCTCTTCGTAATGTGCAGGTCCCTAACCCATGGTCGGTTAAATCCACAATCCAGGCACCATCCTCCTGTTCCTTGAGTAAACCTCTGTCCTTCAGTAATTCGTACGTCTGAGGAACATATTTGGCACTCTCAGATTCCCCCGAATACACATCAAACTCGATCCCCAGACGCTTGTACATGACCTTGTATACTTCGATCGAAAGTGAACGGAACTCCTGCCACAGGGAAAGGACCACAGGATCGCCGTCCTCCATCTGCTTAAAATATTGATTGGCAAGTTTGTCGAGTTCCGGATTGTCTGCAATGTCGCAGTTGATCTTGACGTAGACGTCGTAAAGGTGCTTGATGGGATCCTGGCGCAACTTCGTCCTATCACCATAGCGATCAAAGCCTACAGCCATCAGGCCTAATTGTGCAATAGACCAGTGTTAAAATTTGGTCCACCTGGCCTGGTTTTATGAGAGTACCCATACGATTTTCCTCCCAAGTTACCATACTGTTTTCCCCAGTCTCCAAGGTAGTTGATGCCGATGACCTGATGCCCGAAACCTCGAAGGAGTCTCGTCGCAAAGTTTCCGAGAATCGCCCCACGTAAATGTCCTCCGTGGAAGGGTTTCGCGATATTAGGAGAGCTATAATCCATCGCCACGATCTGGCCCTTTCCTAAGGTCGGATCCATACCATAGCCAAGGCTTGCCAAATGCTGGTTGGTTCCTGAAAGCGGATTCGCTGTGGATGTTGACACCGAATGAAGTGGTTGACTCTGTTTCGCCTGTTCTGCTTGGATTACATCCTGGATCGTCTCTCGCGTATATTGACGTTCGTCCACACTGAAGTTCAGGAACTGACCCGTATGTGTAGCAGATCGGATAGGACCATATGCACTGAACTGTAAAACAGACGAATGCAGACATAATCGCGTTAGTCGTGAGAGCTTGGTGTTGATCCTGCAATTAGATACGATAAATCAATACCTCTAGTTGTATCCTTGCTAAAAGGGCAGTGTTGGTGTCTGATGTGTTTGTATCCATTCCGGTGCCCTTCCTCTTCTTTTTCTGAGCATCGGAAGAAGGGAAAAGTCGCGGTATGGAAATTGCAAACGTGCCGTGGCCCCTGATCTTGGGTCGCTCGATCGCTCGTGCAATGACTGAAGCATCGCCTCCTGTGAGCTTGGCCAGCTGAGTGGCAATCAAGCCTTTAAACCGCGTCGACGCCATAGGCTCCTGCACTCCTCTGAGCTTGCTTCCTATATGCCGATGAGTTACGTTGTGGTCGGGAAGGATGAGAGGAAAGTGCACCACCCAGGCACAAGCAAGAGATTTATCAGCCACCGCGCTGCCTGTCTGAGCAAAGAGTTTTTTTTTATTTCGCACTTCACCCAGCAAAAACATGCCACGATTCGGATAGAGTAACAGCGAACTTGTCCTCGACTGTAAAGAGTCTTTACATAGTGAGTTCCTGCAATAGGCGAATTCAAGCATGACAGAGGGGGTAATGTTAGCATCATTCCTGACTGCAATGGAATCGATCCGCTCGCATCGTACTGATTGCGATGAGCCTACCATGATAGCATTGACAATATCATTGTCGTGGGCCTTGAGGGCCTTGACAGCCTTGGCGCGACTGACATTAGCTTGGGTCATAACAAGCTCAATATCACCCTTGTTGACGCCCTCATCGTCAACCTCCTCGTCGTCCTCATCAGGAGTAGCATCGGGCGAAGTGGCAGAAGTTTCGGGAGTCTCGTCAGCATCCTTGAGGACATCCTCAGCAGCCTGGAGTTGAGATTGCAAGCTGCTGGCATCCTCGGATTGACCCTCGCCGAAAACAATGTAGGTATCCGAGACCAGGGACTTGAAGACATCGGGCTGGGAGATGGCCAACAAAGACTGACCGGAGCGGCGGATCGTGACGCGGGTAACGCCCTTGACCTTGACGAGACCGAGCTTGGAGAGAGCCTTGCGGGCCTTGATCTCACCGCGGGACTGGGTTCTGGAAGAGGACGAGAACTCCTCAGTATCAGGCTCGATCTCCTCAATAGAAGCGGTCTTGTTCTCGATATCGGCCCTATTGGTTGAGTTCGATGTAGTCGTCAGTCTAACAGATCGAATGCCAGCCGAGCAAAGCTAGAATGTTCCTGTCCAATCCTTGCCATGAACATCTGAGCGATAGCGAAGTTGAAATGGCATTGACACTTTGTCAAGATCAAGACAGTCGGTTGAAAGCTACCCATCGCGCAATTGGCTCCTGGTAGATATCCGTGGTGACTCTGGCTCCTCGCACTTGCTGGTTTGTGTGGCATGCAAGGATGTAGAGTGCTGATAATCGTCGCCTCCATTTTGCGAGTCCGCCGGACTGAAGGTACGTGTTCCGTGGGAGGGTTCCCGAATAACAGATCCGGCTATCTTGAATACACGATCTGAGCTTTGTGGTTCCTCTCGGTACGCTTACATTATGACTACTGGTTTGCTGTAACTGAGTATGGAGTGAACGGAAGGATGAGTGGATTCAGCTGAGGTCAAGGTTTTTCGTTTTTGTTTTGATCCAAGCCAAGCACGTACTGCGCACGTGATGGCGATCAATAATCGCGCGTGCTTCGCCAGGGTCCCATGAACAGGTCGCTGTGAGCTTCTACAAAGCGCCTGACAGAGTGGGAGTGGGAGTGGGATGCATGCAAGCTTGCCAACCCGCCTGTGTTCGTTGTTCTCCCGACCTGCCCAGACATCGGTTCTGTTTTCCCCCATAGTGCAACTGTGCAGTGTCATTCATTGTCTCCTTTTCAGCCAAGGAGAGCTCTCCAGTGGTGTGCGGGTTATGTTGTTGCGCAATGGGCTGGGATAGACAGCAGGACGAAGAACTGGTTCTGACACCCCTCTCCCCCTTGGCCCACCACACAAGGTTCGGTGAGAGCACAAAAGGCGACCTTGCAACACCCTCCTCTTACACTTCTTCTTTTCTCTTCTTACTCCTCGTCCTCAACGCTTTCCATCCTCTCACGTCTGCCCTCTCCTTGCCACCTTCCGCCAGCCCTTCTTTCCCCCCCGACTCATGTTAACGAACTAGACTTCTTGACCTGCTTGACCTTGTCCCGCTTGACCTCCTCCACATCCTCTCCTCTGTCCGCTTTTCTTTGTACATATCCTTATTCTCTTGAACGCGAAACCCACTCGTACCGCCAGGACTGGTGGCAGAAGCGTTCGATCCATCGCTATCCCAAAGACAATATCCAATACATCCTTTTCCGTTCCATATAACCCTATCTACCTTTCTAGCACACCTCCAGCACAAGTAGCCCAAGCATCCTTTACTCATGACGACCAAGCAACTCGACATGGCGACCTTTGACGCAATGTCTCTCCGAGACAACAGCCCGACCTCGCCGATTGACCATCAGCAGCATCAGCACCACCAGCCGCAGCATCAGCGACGCTACTCGCAGTATGGATCTGAGCGCGGCCCTGCCACCCCCCTGACCCGCAAGAACACTAACGGAGGCAATGCTTCTGGCTACCAGTCGCAGCGAAACAGCATGGGTATGGGCATGGGCATGAATGGCACCCAGAGCATGAATGGCAGACGCCAGTCGAACCGCATGTCTCTGGCCAGCGTGGTAAGTGAATTGATAGCTTTGCCTAGCACCGAATGCCTTCAAACTGGCGTTTCCAGTGTTATGTCGCTGGTCGTTGTTGTTTGTCATGGCCTTCAAACAACAAGGTTGGGCGAGGTGCATCAGCAAAAAACAAAAAGGCTCGGGTGGTGCTGTTGTTAGTGGTGTCCCCTGGCAATGATGCATGCGATGCAACCATGTCCATTGCTCTCCCTCCCTCTCCTTGCAATCCCTGTCTGCCCATTCCAATACCAGCGCGGAAAAGGAGAACAAGCCCAAGGCGAGAAGGGAGGGATGATGGAGAAGCACATTTCCCTGTGTTACCGTTTGCTCACGGATGACCATGAGCTTTGGTTGCATGCGGGTCTTTGCTGTAATCGATCTGGATGTACCCTAGATATTGTTGGCTTCTTAATTTTTCCCGACCATCATCCTGCTTGCTATTCCGCCTATCTCGCCACCCCTCTCTCCCTGGAAGTATGTGGTGATGATCCCGTTTACTGACACTCTATTCTTTGTTGTTGTTGTTTTTCTTCTCCACTACCTGCGGATTCAACTCTCATGCCCTGACTTCATCGCTGCTGTAGAACTGGAGTCCTCCACAGGCTTCGCCCATTCAGTCACCTGTTCTGCAGCAGGACCCACGTCAGCAACAGTACTACCCGCATCAAGGCTACCCCTACCAACCCATGATGCAACCCGGTCCTCTGCTGGGCCAGTTCCAACCTCAGCCCTACCAGCAGCCCCCGCCACAATATCACCCACAGCAGCAACCTCTACTGCAACAGCCGCAAGCCCAACAGCTGCCACCACAGCAGCTCCAGCTCCAGCAGCTCCAGCAGCTCCAGCAATTGGGAGAGGAACACGTCGATACCATCCCAACTGCTATTGTGATTAAGAACATCCCCTTCTCCGTCAAGCGCGAAACTTTGCTTGCCATTCTGGACAATTTGGACATCCCCAAGCCGTATGCGTTCAATTATCACTTTGATGCCGGTATCTTCCGTGGTCTAGCTTTTGCAAACTATAGAACAGCAGAAGAAGCGGATCAGGTGTACCACGCCGTCAATGGATTCGATGTCCAAGGTAGAAAGCTCAGGGTCGAGTACAAGAAGGTGATGCCACCTGCGGAGCAAGAGAAGCGAGAACAGGAGAAGGCTGCCGCTGCCGCTGCTGCTGCGTTGGCCGCACAGGAAGCCCTCCAGCGCAGGGACATGGAACAACAGTTGCTTGAACAGCAACAGGAACGACAAGAGAGACAGCGTGAATTGATGGAATACCAGAACCGCGAGTATGAACGTACTCGTAACCGCGCTTCTGTCTCGTTGGAGCGACGAGACTCTGGACGCAGCCTCTTGGACCGAGACGATTCTGCTTGTAAGCAGCTGTCATCACTTTGAACTCTTCATACCACGACACCTCTTCGTCTTCCTCTAACCATGTCCATCTCGTATATATTTTTTCTCTTGACATAGCGTCCTTGACCCAACTGGACCTGAACGACGGAGAGACTTTGGCATTTTATGATCGTCTGCTTATGTTCCGAGGCGATTCTGCCAAAGATGACATGGTCTTCCCTGAGAACCTCAGCGCCCGCCAGCGTCGTATCCTGCATCTTATTGCGGACAAGCTGTCCCTGCACCATTTCACAGAAGGCGAGGGCCACCATCGCCGACTGATCATCACGAAAACCCCTCCTCCAAACTCTGCTTTGGAACCCTCTTCAGGACATGGCACCCCTACCAAGGTAGGAAACTGTCTTGTATTTGGTTATCAAACTGATGTAGGAAATCCCAACTGACTTGATGACTGTTCTTCTCGTTTCCATAGCAACGTCCAATGTCATTCGCCGGTCGAGGCTCACTCCGATCCGAAAGTCCAATCTACGTATCGCGCTCACCTCTTCCGGACATTCCCTCTTCGACTACACCTACACCCACCGCCAACTACTCTTATACTTCGACGACTAGATCCACGGGCTCAGCCTCGCCGACCCGATCGCTTTACAGGAAATCATTGGTGTTCGATGCGGTTGCAGGAAACAACGCCCCTGGCGCGAATTTGATATATCCTATCCGCCAGCCTAAGGGACCAGAGCCCGGCAAGGTGTTCACTGTTCGTGAACAAAAGCAGCTGCGTGATGCGACTATGATCAAGCCTGCGGGTTTTTGAAACTGATGAGGAACGGGGCAAAATGAGGGTCAAGCAGGAGGGAATGATACCATTGAGGACAAGCGTACTCCCCCAACCTTTGTATAGTCCCTGGGCAAGACATGATATTTAGAGAGAGAGACATTGGTTGTTCCAAGACATAAAGATATTGCTGCATTGACATTGGTGACTCTCTCTCTGTGGAACGGTAGTCCAATGAACCAAGTCTGTGCTTCGCTGCATTCCATGACAACTTTGAGATGTGGAGTGTAGGATTCCGGGCTAAAACGCAGATTGCCGGTATACCTTCGTTCAAAGGTGTCATTATCCTGTCCACCCAATCTGTTTTATTGTTCAGCAGAGAACGGCTGAAGAGCTTACTTCACCAAGTCCCTCCACAGCCCCACCTTGCGTTAAGATCCTTGTATTGAGCTGGTCCAATCCATGGACATTGCGTATTGATGCATCGGTCACGGAAAGTTCGCCCTTCGTTGTTTTCCAGTGCAGACGTAAATGACACAGGCCTCCGACGTCTTTCACCTGCCAAATGCGTACCGATCCACCAGAACAACCAGCAATCAGATAGTCGGCTTCTGAAGTCGCAGTCCAGACGACCTGATGGACATTATCTTGAAACTCTCGAATCGTTGCTCGGCACTGTCCTGATCCAACATCCCATAACCGCACGGTGTTGTCGTTACTGGCTGAAGCAACTAGATCCCCTTGAGGCGAGTATGCGACCTTGTTAACCCAGTGGCTATGTCCAATCAAGATGTGATTGCAAGCTCCAGTTCCTACATCCCACAGCTGTAGTGTCTCGTCGTAACTACTTGAGGCAAGCTGGCCGCCTTTTGGAGAATGCACAATGTTCGTGATTTCGTCGCTATGGCCGACCAGAACGTGGCGGCAAGCTCCAGACTCCACATCCCACAGTCGTGTAGTATTGTCATAACTGGCAGAGGCAACAAGATCTCCTTGTGCCGAGTATTCAACTTTGTGGACCTCGTCGCTATGACCCGTGAAGACGTGATGGCAAGTTCCTGACTCAACATCCCACAGCCGTACTGTACTATCCATGCTGCCAGAAGCAATCTGGTGGTCTCTCGGCGAATACGCGACACTTAGGACTTTCCCTGTATGACCAGTTAAGGCGAGATGGCAATCACCGGTTCTCACATCCCACAGCCGGAGAGTCTTGTCGTCACTAGCGGAAGTAAGTAGGTCACCCTGAGGCGAAACGCGACCGAGACGATGTCGTGATCATGGCCAGTCAAAGTTGGGTAACAAACCCCAGTCTCTACATCCCATAACTGTACCTTGTAATCTCGACTGCTCGAAGCAATCTGGTCTCCTTGGGGCGAAAATGCGATCATGTTGATGCGATCAGCTTGGTGTCGTACTATGGCGTGGAGACAAGATCCTGTTTCCACATCCCAGAGCATTATCTCCAGAAAACTACATGATGCAATCCGGTCCCCTTTTGGCGAGCAAACGATACTTACAACAACTCGGTCGCGGTGGGAATATGAGACATGACCCGTGGTCATGGCTCCCGTACGGATTGGAGGAAGCTTGAGGTGGGGCGGGAAATGGCTCCGTCGTCTATTGCTACAATTGAACATGGTTGTCGTGCTCACGGACGAGTACTGTTTACATCGCATGGAACCAGCAACATCATCGCGACTGATCGGGACAGACATCAAAAAAAGAGCTGTCCATGGGAGCATGTGTTGCCACAACCCGGAATGTGTTGCAGTCCAGAACGGGTACTCTGCTCGACCTCGCGACAGCAATGCCGCGGTGGGTATCCTGATATCGGCCATGACGATCATGACAGCAGATCCAGAAAAGCCGCCCTGGCCGATCCCACCCTACAGTCGGTACTGGCGATCTGCCAACCCCTATCAACCTGCGTCATCCAGGAAATAACCGACGCTTCGAACAGCGCCCAGTAGGGCCTGCAATCGCAGCACGTTCCGGAGGGAACGCAACTCCGTATGTTCAAACAAGTGGCAAACAAGTGGTTGTGATCAACTGCATCACAACTGTTCTTGGAATTGTTCAAGTGCACAACTGAACAAACATGATTCTTTATGTATTGCACAATAGACCTTGCGACCATGGACGCGAATTGCATGATCTTTAGATAGTTATCATGTAGGGATGCGAGTTATCTATTGATAATGACATTACCCTACAAGATGAGGCACCGTGTATCTTGGTATCCATCAGGAGGACCAGCAAGTCCTAGTCGAGCGCGCTGCAGCAGACCCAGGGACCTGTTTCGGTGACGAAGTTGTTGTTGAAGAATCTCCTGCTGCATCTGCACAAACTGCAAACTGGTCTGCGAACTATTCAACGTACTGCTCTCAGAGTCTGGGTCTTCGTTGTCCGTATCCCCTCCCTCTTCTGCATCCAGTCCTTCAATTGAACCACTGCCTCCGAAAAGAGCAGACGCTGTAGGAGGTGGAGTCGAGGGGTTGGTCCAAGAGTGATAACTCCTGATCTTAAGCGTAGGGTAGTTGTTCAGAGCAGCTTCTACCCCTTCTTGTGTAATGTTTCGGCAGTCAAATACCTGAACGGTTGGTTTGACGATCTTCGTCCTCGCCCGCACGTTGGTTGAAGTCTTGCGCGAGATGGCATCAGAAGACCACAAGGACAGGAGCGAGGACGAAGAGGACGTCGAGGACGTCGAATTTGATCGAGTAGGAGCTAAAACTTGCATTCCTGGACGTGTCTTCTTGATAACCATCTCTTCAGAGAGCGAAGTTGAGGCCAAGACACTTCGAGGCTGCAATGGCGATGACGAATATGATGAGACGGAGCCACCAGCCAAGGACCTGTGCCGCAAGCGGTTGGGAATGTTGACTGGCACAGAAGAGACAAATATGCCATCTCCTGCGATTGGTACCATCTTGCTGGATAGACGTTTATCTCCCCGAGATTGTTCCTCACTTCTTTCCTCACACTGCTGCTCATGTCTCAGCCCTTGGGTCTCCCAACCCCTTTTCCGGCCCGTTAGTAACTGTTCTCGCTTCTGTCGACGAAGTTTCCTCTTTCGTTCCTCGCGCTTTCTTTCCTTCTCCTTCATCCGCTCCGTCGCAGCTGCCTTACGTTCCGCCAGAATGCTAGCGAACTCCAGTAAAAGGCGGTCCGTGATCAACATGCAGCTGTCTAGTTCCAGGTGCGTCAACTTGCGACAATAATGCGAGGAAGGCCCAGGACTGATGATCGTGGTGGTTGAAAGTGTTGTAGGGTTAGGTGATGGTCTTAGCATCCGTAGAATACCCTGATCAGTCACGTTCTCACAGAAGGAGAGACAGATCCGTTCGAGTTTCTGTAGGTGCACTGCAAATGCCCGAAGGGACATATCCGTCAGCAAGGTGATGTCCTCGAGATCTAGGAACCTGAGGTGGGTGCAGCGCTGAGCTAGATGAACCAATCCCTCGTCGTCAAGGTTCTTACAGCCAGATAGCTCAAGGCGACGCAATTGACGGTTGCAGTATTGACTGACGGAACGAAGGGCTTCCAGCGTGAGCAGCTGACATTGCGAAAGGCCAAGATAAACCAGGCAAGCTTGGGGATTCTCTTGATCCCCCTCCGATGTATCAGTGTCCTCGCCGTCTTCAGTACTGTCGACATCGCTCTCGCCGAAATCGTCATCGTCCTTGTCGAGATCATTGTCGCAGTAGGCAGTCTGGCTGGCCGACAACTCTCCTAGTGCTTGCGCCGAAGTTATGGACCTCTTCTCCCTTCTCAAGCCCTGAAGCCTCTTGTGCGAGCCAACTGACAACCCCCACAACAACTCCATCAGCCCACGGTCCGTCAATGAGCCGCAACCATTCAGGCACAGCTCTCTCAACTTTGACAAGTTCAAGCCTATTGTACGCATCCACTGGTCCTCCAAGTTTGCGCAACCTGACACGTTCAGCTTCCTCAGCTCTTGACAGCCCTTGGATAGGTTCATAAGCCCAGAACCCGAAATCATCTTACACCAGCTCAGGTTTAAGACCTGGAGTGAATGGCAATTCATGGCCATGACTTGGAGTGTGCTGTCGTTGACACCGTGCAGACCTGCAAGATCGAGCTGAGTGAGCGAGGCCATATTATTGCAAACATCCTCAATAACTTTCGAAGTAGCCAGTCGGCACCCTGTCAAGTTGAGTCGCTCAATGTTCGGGCAGTGCTTTGCGATCGCGCTCAACGTCTCCGCTGACATTTGTACGCATCCTCTGACATCACAGAATGAGATCTCGCGTTAGTGTGGACTGCATGAAGAGACTGTGCAACAGAAACTCGAACAGGTCAAGAGATATGTGCCTTACCGAAAGCTGGCAAAGCGTAAAAATCCTGATGCGGCTAAACCAAGTCCTTTGAGTTGGCCATCCTTGATTCTCCTATAATACTTTGTTGTGTCGATCGATTTCCAGAGTGATCCATCCATGGCAAGTCGCCTCCAGGATCGACTGACCTATCAAGTTGTCAATGAAATAAAAAAAAGCGGATCCAACCCAATGCCATAGAAAGGTTAATGTGACGCAAACGAGCTCAGAAGGCTGAACAAATCAATCCAAATGTTGATGATGAGTTGGCTTGTATCTTGATTCCGTTACCCTGGAAACACGGACAAGCTGGTATGTCAATAGATATCGGAAGATGTGGATCTTGATCTCACGAGGCAATTTGTCAAAGCCTGGTTTCCGTTGGGTGTTTCGGCGTCTCCTCGTAGGCTCCTTGCCATTACTTTCATAGTTTCCTGCGCTCTCTGGAAGCGAAGCAAACCGTTGTGACATGAGTGATCCCTGGGGGTTTGCCAAGGACGACGACGCACTGTATGATTCCCTCGGACACATGATGCTTCCATATCCAATGTTCGATGGCATGGCTCTTGTGTTTGACATATATGGTACTGAAGTGGAAGGTTCTGCTGAGCTGTCGGTATCGAAAGTACTGAGACAACTGCGACCGTCTGGTAGGTGGTCATGTAAGGAATGGAAGCCATGGACCAAATTGCATGGAGCTTGGACACGCGTTACAGGAGGTACGGTTGATGGCCCTACACCGGCACCAGTATCGACGTCGCCGGGTAGTAAATGTTCTTCCGAGAATGCCTTGGGGGTACGGACTATCTTTGAGACCAGCGATGGGAGCACAACGAACGACTGTGCAGCGGGATTGTTGTTGTTGTTGTTGTTGTTGTTACAACTTCTACTGCTATGGCCAGAGTAAGCTTCCATGCAGTCGCTGTTAAATAAAGATGGCCACAAGGCCAAAGGTGGCACGATAGTATTACTAGCCTCACCGCATCCTCCCATACCCCTTCCTGTAGAAATAGGTGTCTCCTTCGATAACTCAGGAGCGAGTTCAAGTGACAGGAATGCGGATGAAATAGATTTGTGTCCCTCCTGAGGCGGCGATGCGACGCGCAATGTTGCCATAGAACAATCAGAGCACATGCATGTGGAAGACGCAGAAGAATATGATGACGGAGCAGAGTCTGACGCAGTGACCGAGTGCAAGGCGGTGGCAGGGAGTGGGGTATGGAGGGGAAAAGGGGCAGTCGTAGTATCGTTCTGCTGTTGTGCCTGCACGTACTGTTGGTGTTCTTGACTTTGACCTTGACGTAACGCAGGGCTTCGATCCGAATCACATTTACAGACGTGGATTTGCCGAGTGCGGTTCTCAGTCGTGTGAACATGGTGCACGTCTTGGTCATTGGGGTCATTTGATCCTAGTAGCCCACGTTGTCTTCGTAGCCCTTGTTTTTGTTGCTGTAATCCCCGATCCATTTCAAGTCCCTGTCCTGGCTCACAACGCACGGTGTGGGAAGAATACGCCATGTTTGTATCATTTGACACAAGACAGGGCTCTGATCTTTCAGCTCTTTCTTGTGGTTCTGACTGTGATGATCCCGTCTCTCGTCCAGCCATATCCTCGCCTTCATCTTTCGTCACAGTGAATGAAGAGGACAGATAACTGCAGCTGACCAACTCACGTTCATCTGCCTCAATATTCATGGTATGGGCTCCACGGTCTGCGCTCATACTCGAGATGGCCGAAAGAAACGAGCAGGGAGACGAAGAGACGGAGGATTGGTGTATTGTTATCTCACCCCTTTGACTCGGGCTTTCGCTGAAGGCTTGAATGTCAATGCCGTTTGAAGGAACCATCCAGCTGTCGGATGACAACGGAACTGGCGTGAGATTGGGATCCATGGGTCCAACTCTGCCGTGGTTGTTTTCGATGGTGATCAGCTGCGGTTGTAGGGAACCTACAGCAACGTTGAATTAAATCAACGTAGAAAGCATGCATCAAAGGGAGCAATATAAGTACAAGAATGTTGCACAAGCAAGGAGTTCCATGCAAACATCGTTTCTACAAAGATCTTAGAAGCAACTCACTTGAACAGATCGCAGACCAAATGGGTGGTCAGTCGATATTTTCTCAGCGAGGAAAGGCGAAAGTATGAGAAAACAGAAAGAGGGTTGTGCGTGAGAGAGGGTATTTGAGTGGACGAGAACAGGAGGGACAAAGATAGTCGAGGACGAAGGGAGGAAAGAAATGTCAAGTGCAAGATCGACAACGGTGAAATAAAAACCACTACACCCCAACCTTTGGGGGAACAGTGCATTCAGGGTGGTCCAGGGACTAACAGGAACAATAGGACCCACACCAGGTTGGAATCAAGTTCCTTCACTCATTCGCCCAAGGTTGCATCAGCTTCATTCGAGGCTGTAGACACTCTCAGAATAGGGTTCCTTGCTATTCAGAAATAACCCCATGAAAGGGGTGCAGAATGCGAATGTTGCAGGTGAACAAGCAGGGGCGGGCATGCAAAGAGTGACAGAAGATCATCCAAGTCTGACTGCGCGATACCGCCTATTGTCTTTTTGATGGGGGGGAACACTGATGGACACATGCCTGTGCCGCCATATCTTGGAGGGGATGACCAAGAGAACACCATGGGCATTCCGCAACCTATCAGGACAAGTGCTGCGATGGTTTGCACCATATGCCGTGTTCCAAATGGTTAGGCTTCTCGCCACTGTATTGGGGATCTTCATCCGTACGAATCAGAGCAAGTGGCCGTGGTGCTTGAACATTCGCAGGTTCGCAGTCCATGGACTCTCTCCGCACACTCCGCACAGCCTCAACTGGAGAAGTTGTCCACGGAGGTAGGCTCCTTAACAAGGTCACGTGTTAGAGGACGGGTTTGGTTGCCCGCAAAAGACGCGATTGACTGGATCAATCAATTGGCATTCGAACCGAACGGGAGTCGAGAAAAGTCCTTGTGCAGGATTGGCTGCGTGGGGGTCTCCGGGCACTCTACTCTGTGCTGGCCGGCTGCTCTGTTGGCAATAGGGTTCCGGAGGTCCGAGAAGTGTGCATTGTGCGCCCACACACCCACTTTTTTTTCGTTCTCTCGGACAACACTTCCCATCCTCGTGGACGACTATAAGTATTTGCACCCCCTGTTGTTTTTTCTTTTCCTTTCTTCATTCACCACACGAATCCCTTTCAAAGAGAATCACCATGGCATCCACTCTCACCACATCCAACGGCAACCCCGTCGAGGACAACCAGAACTCCATCACTGCTGGTCAGTTTGGTCCTATGTAAGTGTTCTCTCTACCGACACCTTCTCCCCTTGCCCCTCTTTCACCTTTCCGAGCCGAAGCTCGCTGCTTTGACCCCACAATGAATGGTGCTACTCTTTGAACAGCAACTGCAGCTGTCTCTTTACGATGTTTATTTAGTTCGGGATGATCTTCCCTCTACACGGACCTTCCGCGCATGCTAAAACTGTATGTGATTCTAACACCCATCCTCCGTGCCTGTCCATTGTAGTTTGCTCCAGGATTTCGCTCTCATTGACAAGCTTTCTCACTTTGACCGCGAGCGCATTCCCGAGCGTGTCGTCCATGCCAAGGGTGCTGGTGCCCATGGTTACTTCGAGGTCACCCACGACATCAGCAAGTACACCAAGGCCAAGTTCTTGAACCGCGTTGGCAAGCGCACCCCTCTCTTCACTCGCTTCTCGACTGTCGGAGGTGAGAAGGGTTCCGCAGATACTGCCCGCGATCCCCGTGGATTCGCCGTCAAGTTCTACACTGAGGAGGGTAACTGGGACATGGTCGGAAACAACACTCCAGTCTTCTTCATGTAAGTACATGTATACCGAACCAGGACGGAGATATTGAAAGAAAATAGAATGGTTGGCAGATCGGACAGCGACCAAAACAACCCTGACGGACGGAATGGCACCCAACCAGTGGACCCGGAGACGTGTACCATACGCCAATCGGACCAGCAAATCACATGTCACTCGATGCCGGGAGAGGATCCCTCCGACTAAAGTATTCTCATCTAACCAACTGATCTTGTCCAACTATCCTACTTAGCCGTGACCCTATCAAGTTCCCCGACTTCATCCACACCCAGAAGCGCAACCCCCAGACCAACTGTGGCGATCCCGATGCTTTCTGGGACTTCATCTCACTCGTCCCTGAGACCCTTCACCAGGTCGCCATCCTCTTCTCCAACCGTGGAACCCCAGATGGCTACCGCCACATGCATGGCTTCTCGTCCCACACTCTCAAGCTCGTCAACGAGGCTGGTGAGTCCCACTTCGTCAAGTGGCACTTCAAGTGCGACCAGGGTATTAAGAACTTCAAGGCTGCCGAGGCTGCCAAGCTCGCTTCATCCGAGCCTGACTATGCCACCGCCGATCTGTTCAATGCCATTGCCAAGGGTGACTTCCCCTCATGGACTGTCCACATCCAGGTCATGAAAGCCAAGGATGCCGCCACCTACCGCTGGAACCCCTTCGATGTCACCAAGGTTTGGTCCCAGAAGGACTACCCCTTGATCCCTGTTGGCAAGATGGTCCTCAACCGCAACCCCGATAACTACTTCGCCGAGGTTGAGCAGGCTGCCTTCTCGCCCTCGCACTTGGTTCCCGGTATCGAGGCCTCAACTGATCGTATGCTTCAGGGACGTCTCTTCTCGTACCCCGATACCCACCGCCACCGTCTCGGCACCAACTACCAGCAGATCCCCATTAACGTTGCCTACAATGCTCGCATTTCCAACCAGCAACGCGATGGTTTCATGGCCATCAACGGCAACGGTGGTTCTGCTCCCAACTACGAGCCCAACTCCTTCGGAGGTGCTAAGCAGACTGCTATCGCCAACACCTACTCCACCTTCGATATCAATGCCATTGCTGCCCGCCACATCATCACTCTCTCTGATGAGGACTTTGTCCAGCCTGGCGACCTGTACCGTCTTTTGAGTGCCGAGGAGAAGTCGGATTTGATTGATAACATGGCCGGCCACTTGAAGAACGCCAAGCCCTTCCTCCAGGAACGCCAGGTTGGACACATCAAGCGTGCTGATAAGGAGTGGGGTGCCCGTCTCGAAGCTAAGCTCAAGACTCTCCAGTCCAAGGCTTAAACGTACCTCGTTTTCTTGTTCCATAGTTCCAACATTCTAGTAAAAAAGACATGAAGTGAAAGTCCATGGGTGTCTCTTTCCCCCCACAATTGGCCAAACTACTCCGAGCAATACTCCGAAAAAAACAACACGGGACCCAAAGCCCTTATCGCGACGTATACTTGGTCGCGATTGAATGATGATGACACTCAATGTTGGCGGTTGAGGTGAAGATCGACGACCGTGCACATCCACCGCAGTTGCGGTCGATTGTTGTCTCGGCGCAGGAACCCGTCTGTGTGTCCTGTTTGCCGCAGCCCTTGGGCCGACTGAAAAAATTTTCCGTCGTCATTTTTACATATTCTTTCTGTGCTGTGGTTGATCTCGCACCTTTCTTCTCTTCTTCCATCACTTTTTCTTGCGTACCCTCTCGCACACCCACAACACTTTCACACTCGCCTCCACCTTCAGTTGAATAGGATCGACTCAGCCTTGACTCTTGATCACCTATTCACTCCTCATCCCCTCCACGGAACAGCCGACCCTTTGCGCCTTGGTGCGAGTACATGCCACCCTTGACATCCAATGAAAAAAACTGACCCTTCTAGTAGTCGCTTGAACACCATACATCTCTCCGCCCCTCGACGAGCTGTCTCCGGAGACCACGCAAACTCCCTCATCACCTTCCTGACCGAATTCTACTCGACATCGTGCTTGGATGATCCCTAACTTGAGCACTGGCAATATCTTCAAGTTATTCTCCTTCCAAGTTCTCGACGCCAGGCAAGTGTTCACTCGTGTATACTCCTCTCTCGCCTTTCTGCCTTCTGCTCTGTCCTTCCTCCTGCTACCTCTCCAACTGCCTGTTGCTGTGGATTTTTGGTCCATGGTCCTCGCACTGTGTCTGTTGTTCCTTTGCAAAGGGAGGGGGTTGGGAGGGAGCCACAACCCCCCCCCCCCCATTATTGTCTCATTGACCACATCGCTTATGGTTCATGCTTATGCAAGGAACTGAACGCCAGCTGTCTTGTCTTGTCCTGCTGCAGCCAGTGATACTCACCTGCTCTATCACCTCCTCATTGTTCCATGCTGTTGGACCATACAGCACATAGAGCAGTTCATCTCGTTATTTTTAATCTTCTATCCAATCCGCCGATATATATCAAACATCAATCAGCGACTTAACCCAGCAACAAAACCCCATCAAAAGAACAACAACAGCACCCAAGAAAAATGAGCACCATCTCCACCAACACCATCACCCAGAGCCAGCACGCTCCTATCAGCATGTTCCGGTCAGTCTCGGCAGATTCCTCAGCTTCGTCTGTAGCTATCAACCCTGCAACAGCCGCCCGCCTCCAGCGATTGCCTACGCCTCCTCGCAGTCCTGGATTGGCCCCTTTGGGAAGACAGCTGACGCTGATTGAGCCCCCAATGACAAAGGGGATCCGTTTCCTGATCCTCGATTGCCCCACGGACTCGACTCTACCATTCTACCTCAGCGAATTGAAGCGCAACAATGTCACGGATGTTGTGCGATGCTGCGAACCCACCTACAGGGCAGAGACCCTCCAGAACGAGGGCATCACCGTTCATGATTGGCCCTTCCGCGATGGCGCTGTGGTAAGTATTACTCAATATCATGATCTTATGACAGCAAGTGTTTGAGTTTCGATCGTATAAGGTTGCAGGAAGATGGCACTGCAATGGATAAAAAGGATACGACCATGCAATTGAATTGCTATGAGCCTGGATATATATACATTTCATGGAGAATGGAAGCTCACACACACAGGAGCAGATCGACAGTATCCAACCCGGGGCTTCTGTTGCGACAAGCCAAACGATGAAAGAGTAGTGTGGATGTTAAGCCGGAGACCTTTACAGTTACCAAGTGGCGACACAGGAAAAAAAAATAAGTTATTTCACCTTTGGGAACACATTGATTCTTCAGTGTGATCTGTGAGAGCACCTCAATCGTTTGGAGTCAAGAGCGTAGTTTGATTGGCACACTGCAAGGATGAGCCTACTGTCGATCCTTGGTATTCTTGAAAGGCACAGCACACAACAGCACACAACAGCACACAACAGCACACAACAGCACACAACAGCACACAGCACACATGCATACCTCGGCTCTTTCGGCTCTCACTCACATCCACCTTTACCTTGAATGACCTTGGAAGTCCGAATCTAACATTGTGATTTGTTTTTACAACCATGTCTAGCCTCCCACCAACATCATCAAGAACTGGCTGCAATTGGTTGACTCTCGCATTGTCAGGCGAAGCCCCTCGCCCTCAGGCAGTGAGGACAAGGATGAGCAAGCTCCAGCCCCTCCTACGATTGCAGTCCACTGTGTTGCAGGACTTGGACGTGCGCCTATCCTAGTAGCCATTGCACTGATTGAGATGGGCATGGCGAACCTTGACACTGTGGAGTTCATCCGTCAACGTCGTCGTGGCTGTTTCAATAGCAACCAGATCCAGTACTTGGATGGATTCAAGCGTGGCAAGATTTTAAAGCACTCTCTTGGCAGTGGATCGATCAACAATGGATCGGGATCGAACGCCGCCTCTGGAAGTGGTCTGAAGAGTGGATTGAGCAGAATGTTCCGGCTCAAGGGTTGACTCCTCGTAGGAAGGTTATTGTGTTCCTTGGTCGCACACAGGAAGAAGTTGGAGAACTTGTACGACGTTATTATTACCTTTGACAGGACCAAGCAATCATGGATCGAGAAAAAGAAAAGGCAACAACAACAACAACAACAAACAAGAGACTTTAGAATAGTTTTGACGAGAAGGATGGCGAAACCGACAGATGGAGCAAGTCATAGAAGGGATCAGTATGGGCTTGAATTATTACGGCCCATGAGTAGACTTGTCAGTACACCCTTTCGTTTAGATCAGCGTTCGATTCTTACCCACCCCACTCTTAGACGAATAAAACCTTGAAAAAAAAAAAAAGTGCAAGTGCTCTCATTGTCGCATTGTTGTAGACGAGATGGCGTCCAACAACTCTCGGACTTGACTACCTAATCCGCTCAAAGTTAGGAGCAAAGTCAATGGTGGGAATGTCGCAGGCGATCTTTGCTCTTCACACACTCTCTCCGCATCGCTGCTCATAAACTAGCCTTGCAGCGATGTAAAGGTGCTCTCATAGGAATCCCACTGAGAATACGTTAGCCGTTGATTCTGTCCAACCTGATCTTCTCTTTCGTCCCCTCATTACAAATTATATAGTACCATGCGAACGGAAACAAAGAGAAAGAATAATTGTGATAATGACGCTGGACAAACGATGATCTTGGCGAAAAATGGCGAGGAAGAGCAAGATGGGAAGCAAAAAAAAAAAAGTCAAAGCCAGTTAAGGTTGTCATTCCCTTTCGGCGTCTTGAGATGACTGAAGAACGAACGAACACGAACGAACGAAAACCAACAAGGGGATATCAAACATCGTCGGGGTGGAACCATGTCTGTGTACATGTATATACTATGGATGAAGACCAGGTTCCCAATAATCAGGTACATGATGACGCCTTTTCGAGTGGTTCTCGTGCTTTCTGCGGAACGGGTCCGACACTTGGCTCAACATGACACAAAAAAGAATACTTGGTCTAGCCGTTTTTTTTCTTTTCTTTATGCAACACCCGCGTATCGCCTGCGAGGAAAAAACACAACAGCTGGACAAGTTGTGGGTCAAACGAAACACAAAATCGTTTTTCGGGGCTGCGGACAGTGGGCGTTTCTGGAATGCTTGATAATGCCATTATCGCGCCGTGCGTCGTCATCCTTTTTGTTGTTGTTGCGTTGCACTTGCCAAGGGCTGATTGTTTATCCATTTTCACAAGACGTTTAGGGCGAAGGGAGGACATCTCATCACCAAATCAAGAGGGGGCTCCATCTTATAAGGCAAACTGCTCCATTGTCCACAAGCACACTTGTGTATTTCGCCGGCATCCTCCACCCCTTACAGCCATTAGGTCACTCCATAAATACCCCCCAGACCCCCAACTTCAATTTGCACATTGTCCCAACCTCCTGCTAGATACAATGGCCACAATTGAAGGATCAACGCCAGCTCGAATGCACGACCAGAATCTAGATACCACTCATATCCACGAGGACTATCCCCACCATGACTTGCCTCACTTTACTGCAAGTGCCAGCCGCCGTTGCTTGTCGCAGCTTGTACCCAAACGTCCATGGAGTTGCATTCTCATTTTAACGTTGCGTATCGTCTCTCTCCTGTACCCATTTTCTCTTTCTCTAGTGGCGGGCAGTCATTGTGGGCATCTTCATCGGCACATTGCTGTGCTTCACAAACATGTACTTTGGACTCCAGACTGGCTGGATCAGCATGATGTCTCTTCAGTCTTCATTGCTAGGATTTGCACTCTTCAAGGCGGCAAGACGTTACTTGAAGATTCCTTTTGGTCCCGCGGAAAACATTGTGCTCCAGTCAGTCGCTGTTGCCACTGGAACGATGCCCTTGGCTGCGGGTTTTGTTGGTATCATTCCAGCCTTACAGATGATGACTGTCGCTGACAATCCACCAACAGCCACTTCTCCTGGAGGTGGATTTTTCCTCACGGCTGGAGAGATGATCCTCTGGAGTTTGGCCATCGCATTCTTTGGAGTTTTCATTGCGGTTCCGTTGAGGCGACAGGTCATAGTGAAGGAGAAGCTACCCTTCCCATCGGGTACAGCGACGGCGCAGATGATTGCTGTCTTACACAACACACCTTTGGTTGTTCGTAGTCCCGTCCGCAGGGCACACGCTCATGAAACATCCACAACACATCAGGATGGTGGTATTCGAAGACGCAGATCACCCCCCTCGGACAAAGACAGCGCCGAAGAACAGTTGGACAGTCCTGAAGACAAGAAAACCACTGGACCCACTCATTCGCGGCTCTTGGACGAAGTTCCCCCACAACATGCCATGGGTCAGATTGCACCAGTTGACTATGTCGATAAGGAGGATCTTGAGGTGGCCCATAGCATGCGCAGTCATAACCATCAGGATGGAGATATTGTCGAGATCAAGGGCGAGAACGGCGAGCACTTCACTCTGAGCAAGAATTTTCTGCAGGAAGACAGCTGGCGGATCAACATGATCGCTCTCGGAGTGTCATTTGCCGCTTCGGGCTTGTATACGGTTCTCTCTTACTTCTTCCCAGTCGTTGCCTCGGTCCCAGTTTTTGACTGGCTCTCTGGAATGACTGTCTCGGTTGCAGGCACTTGGCAATGGTACTTGACTCCTTCGCTTAGCTACGTGGGCCAAGGTGTGATCATGGGATTTCCAACGACAGCTTCCATGCTACTCGGTTGCGTTGTCGGGTGGGGCATCCTATCACCTATTGTAACCAAAAAGAAGTGGGTTGCAGGAGCCGTTGGCGATTCGACAGGCGCTCGTGGCTGGATACTTTGGATCTCACTGGGAGTCATGATTGCTGAGGCGGTTGTTTCATTGTTAGGCGTCATTGCCCTTTCGTTGATTGCACATTATCGCCGCAGGACTCGCGAAAAGCGTCGCGCGGAACGGAGGGCGGCTCTGGAAGCCTCTGCTGCTCAGACTGGTGCGGAGGTGGATGCTTTCAGTGAGCTGGATGATTTCATTGACGACGACGCGCCTATTGATCAGCTTGTACCTCTCAAGGTCTGGGTCTGTGGGTTGATCCTGTCCACAGCACTTTGTCTCCTGTTAATCTGGGTTATCTTCAAGGATCAGCACATGCCTGTCTATGCAACCTTGTTGGCCGTTATTCTGGGATGCATCCTTTCTGTCCTGGGAGTCCGTGCATTGGGATCGACGGATTTGAACCCTGTCAGCGGTATCGGCAAAGTCTCTCAGTTTGTCTTTGCAGGTGTCGTCCCTGGAGGTATTGTCGCCAACTTGATTGCAGGAGGCATCGCAGAAGCTGGAGCACAGCAGGCCGGTGATTTGATGCAGGATCTCAAGACAGGACACCTCTTGGCCGCCTCGCCTAAGGCTCAGTACTATGCCCAGTTGATTGGCTCGCTTGCATCGGTCTTTATCTCGACTGGCGTCTACAAGTTGTATTCATCTGCGTATGAACTGCCAGGTCCTCAGTTTGCGGTGCCCACTGCCAAAGTCTGGCTTAACCTAGCGCGTCTCGTCAATGGTGGATCCCTGCCTTACAATACCTCGCCATTCATTTGGGGGTTTGCAGCATTCTTCGCAGTTTTGACTTTGATCACTGTTGTGTTCTCGGATGCAGCGTACTTGCGATCTCGTGGTCCCAATGGTTCTGTCCGTGGTCGGCCTCGCTGGGTTGGTTGGATCCCATCGGGTATTGCGTTTGCGATTGGCATGTACAACTTGCCCAACTTTACATTGGCTCGTTTTGCAGGTGGCATTGTCTCGTTGTGGTGGGACTGGCACTGTAAAAAGTACGCAAACCATCCTCAGGCTCGATTCGCAAAGTTGGGACGTGTATTCCTGATCATCGTTGCGTCCGGGTTCGTCTTGGGAGAGGGCACGTTCTCGATTGTGAACTTGATCCTGAAGACTGCAAATGTACACTCTGCCTCTTGTGTTGGGTGCTACCTGGATGCCTGCAAGTGCAACTAGTAAGAAAAGAAAAGAACAAGAAATAAAGACGATACCCTTGCAACAAGTCCTGATGGCCTTCACCTACGTACGGGCGTACATCCTGGCGGCTATAAAGAGATGATGATTCATCCTACATTTCGTAGGACACTTTTGGCCCCTACAAAGGATAGTGAGAGGGAGGATC
>Ga0247824_10000090_pt1 | contig 35080 bp, 27 predicted proteins | sample 13C_PalmiticAcid_FD_194412 | JGI IMG/M metagenome (GOLD analysis project Ga0247824, IMG submission 194412) | Soil microbial communities from agricultural site in Penn Yan, New York, United States - 13C_PalmiticAcid_Day48 | ecosystem: Environmental > Terrestrial > Soil > Agricultural land...
GTAGATACCTGGTTCTAACGCAGCCTTTGCAGAAACCCGTCTTGTCGTCTCTGATCAGTGTTGTGGCGTGGTCTCTGATCGAAGAATGCCCCCACGACGTCTCATTCTTCCTCAAGATACGCGCTTGGCAAGAGCTCGCGCTCATGACCATCATTGTTCTTGCGACCATCTTCTTCTCGCTGTCCTTCGGCATGGCCATCGGGGTCGGTCTTTCCCTGCTACAGGTAATCCGGCATGCCACACGCCCGCGGATTCAGATTCTTGGCCGGATTCCGGGCACCAACCGGTTTGAGAACGCAGAAGTCAACTTGGACCGTCTCGAGTTCATCGAGGGCTGCCTGATTGTCAAGATCCCCGAGCCGCTGACGTTCGCAAACACGGGTGAACTTAAGACCCGACTCCGTCGGCTGGAGCTGTATGGCACGAGTGAGGCGCATCCGGCGCTGCCGCGGCTCAGGAGGGAGGACTGGAACCGCAACATCATCTTTGACATCCACGGCGTGACTTCACTCGACGGCAGCGGAACGCAGGTGCTGGAGGAGATTGTGCGCGATTACCGGCAGCGCGGGGTGCGCATTTTCTTCAGCCGTGGCCCGGGACGTGACTCCGAAGTCGGACGGTTGTTGCGAAGCAGCGGCATCATTGAGCTCGCCGGCGGAGAACACCATTTCGTTGACGATGTTCACGAGGCGTTGAAGCTTACCGAGGCCGAGGACGGGGGCGAGCCGGGCTTCTCAGACGACCGTATCTCTGGGCTACGGTAGCTCATTCATACAAAAAATGCCCACCTTGGATTTTCAGCGTACAGACCCCATGCTCTGGCCGAGTTGTCTTCTCCCGATGCACCGCAGTCGTCTCCGGCTCCCAAGCTTTGGCTGGACCCATCCCACCGCGGCCATGGCGTTGCCGTTTCCTGCAAAGTCTGCTTCGCTCACAACTCGCCTCGCTCGAATAGGATTCCGACACGCGGGAACTCCTGGCAGCCCTTGAGGCAGCCCTTGGGGCGGTGCACCAGGGCTGAGTTCGCGGCTGACCTTGGGGGAATTGCTCAGGCCGCCACTCCCATGACAACAGAGCCCTAACCCTTTGTCCAATTGGGCAATGAGCGCGACTAGGCCCCAGCGCTGCTTGACAACACGAATTTGATCCAAACATCAGTCACAATCAACATTAGAGATATTCAAAGTCATCATGTCAGACTCCTCCGCCCCCACCCGCCAGGAACGGATCCTTGGCGCACTGCTTGGTGTGCACGCCGGCGACTCGCTGGGCGCGACTGTCGAATTCGAAGCGTGGGAGAACATCCGGGCCAAGCATCCCCATGGCGTGCGGGACATTGTCGGTGGTGGCCATTTTGACTGGCCGCCGGGGCATGCAACCGACGACACCGACTTGACCCGCGCGGTCCTGCTCGCCTACCGCGACGCCGAGCAGCTGAAACGGGCCCAGTCTTCCAAGACCCCAGACGTCGTCAGGCTTGCCGCGCAGTACATGGTCGACTGGTACGATGGCCGCTGGCCCGACCGTGTCCGCGGCCAGATGCCTCGCGATGTCGGCGGCGCCACGTCTGTCGGCATCTCCAGATTCAAGCAGACGGCCGATCCGCGCACGTCCGGGGCCGGAGAGGGCCGCGCGGGGAACGGGTCTCTCATGCGCTGCATCCCGACCGCCCTGTTCCAGCCGGATGTGGACAAGGCCTTTACGGAGTCCATCGACATCTCGGCCGTCACCCACGACGACTTTCACTGCACCATCGCCTGCGCGGCCTACAACGCCATGGTGCGGGCCCTGGTCGACGGCAAGTCACCCGACGAGGCTTGGCAAGCGGGGAACCAAGCTGTTGAGCGGGCCGCAGCCCAAGCTGCCCAAGAGCCGACAGCAGCCCGGAAAGTCAAGATGGGTCGCGCAGCGACCAAGGTTGGGGCGGCCATGGACGCGGGCAAGTCGCTCGTGCAAGTCCAGGACCTTGCCGCCAACGGCCCCAAGAAGGCAACAAACGCCGCCAAGGCCATACCCTTCAAGGCGTCTGGCCATGTCCTCGAGTCTCTGATCCTCGCCGTGGCCGCCTTGTTCGACCCCCGCCCGCTGGAGGATGTTGTGGTGGATGTGGTGCGCTTTGGGCAGGACACTGACACGAATGGTGCCATTGCGGGAGGTCTGCTGGGAGCGAGGGATGGTGTCAACGCGATACCCCTGCGGTGGAGGGAGAAGCTGCAGTTTGGGAAGGAGTTTACCGAGGTTGCGGGCTATTTGCTTTCGCCGTAGGAGGGTGGTAGTAGCGAGCTTGAGACACCATTCCCCATTGGTAGCTGCCTAGGCCTAAACAACTCCCGGCTCATGGAGATTTGGTGATATGTTCTTCCTCCCTTTTTTGTTCCAACTCCAAGCAGTGTCCCAACCACGAAAGAAACCGCGCATTTGAGGGGCAGCCCTCTGGTGGCAGCACAGGTGACACCCAATCTCCGCGTTACTACCTGCCTCCTTGGATCATTTTGGGGGTGGTCTGGTGATGTTTGATAAACGCAGGGGGGCGCACCACCAATGGCGTCGAAGAAACAATCCAACGAGACGTCCCCAAGAAGGTCGGTTGTGTAAGCGAACAAGAAGCAGATGCCAGTACCCGGATTCTCTTGTTTCTTTAGGACCAGCAGGCAGACGAGTCTGCGGAGAATCTCCAGACGGAAAGTGGCCAAGCCGTCGGGCACTTTATCCATATATGAAGACCTTCCGTCTGGGCCCTATCGACGAGCAGCAATCCCACCCAAGCACCCGGTCCTTCCGCTCTGGGCGTTTGACCGATAAAATCGACCCCAAAATATGCGGTGTCAGGGTCTGCCATGATGTCAAGTTCTAGACCTCAGAGAGTGAGCGTATGGAAAGTCAACCAGGACCACAAGCCATGCTGTGAATCCAAGGGAACAGATCTGCAATGAGCGACAGGCAACCCTAGGCACCCGAATGGTTCTTAATGTCCCGAGATTGATAGAGAACGTAGTGGTTCCCCAAATCATGCGAGGCTTGCCGCGCCTCTTGGGTAGTACCGGGCCGAACCTGCCAATCGCGTGTCCCATGGTCGTGAGAATGGAAAAGGATGGTGGTGAGCTGCTGATATCCGAGCCAAGGTCCCTTGACCGATTCGCCGGTTCCAACTCGCTCCAGGACAGCAGTCCATTGGACAATCCATGGCTGCGACTCGATGCTGCTGCAGCTTGCCATTCCAAGTGGTCTCATACCTAGTCGAGCATCTTCACACCACTGCTGCAGTCTGGGCGTCTGGGTTTGGAAACTCGTCCCGGCAGGAAGGAGTCCTGGGCTTGAAAGCGAGCAGACAACTCATCAAACTATCGACATTGTCACACTGATGTTGCTACAAATAGTTTCCCCGACAAACGTGCAGTGTGACAAACCATGCGAGGGAGTCAGAGACCCGGGTTACCTCGCATCCCCTCCTAACCCAAACCGCATGCTTGGATCGCATGAAACCAGTGAGGGCATCGAGAGATACCAACAACCCGGTCAAGGGAGGCATTCAAGGTGCTGATTAATTTCGGTACAATATGAGCCTTGACAAAAATAGCGACAGAAGAGCTGAAAATAGAGCTTCTCTCTTTATCAGGAGGGTCGTCGTAGGGAGTAAGGTGTTGAAAACGAGCAATGCAACCCGGACAAGGGCCTCTTCCCTCCGACCAACCTTATTCCGACCTCCCCAAACGCCACCAAGGCGACGTCGGTAACGTTGATGACCCCAGGGGCGTTGTCAACATCACATCGCGAAGCTGGCCGAGCGGGGATGGCAGCATCGGTTGCAACATGATGTTCAAGGTCAGGTGTTTCACTGCTCGGCCTTGCCGTCGTTCCGTCCACCTCCGTCTGAAGAAGGGCTGGAAAGGGATAAACACGGTGTTGGGTCCCGGCGAGGCGATCCGATGTCCCAGTTCAGTTTAGAGGCAAGGAAGAGAGCAGGCGGGGCGACGTAGGTTCCATCCGATGGCTCAGGGCCTCAGAATCTATAAGATGTCAGTAAGCCCAACTCGAGGTTGGTTGCCCACCAGCAGCCTTTCCTCAAATACTTGTCGCACTTAAGATAGTTCAAGCGTCTGCAATCACCTCCTTCATCCTTTTGAATCGGTCAACCTCCAACATGCGTCTTCTCTCCGGTCTCCTCCTTGCCAGCGCGGTTAGCGCAGCCGTCATTGCTGCCGCACCGCCTGCTCCCAAAGACATCAAGATCCTCAACGTTACCGCCATTGGCTCTGGCTGCCCTGTCGGCCATGCCTACGTCAATGTCGATGCCACTGGCACCATCTTTGACGTCGCCTTCGACGAATACATTGTGACCGCCGGCCCGGGCAGCAGTCCTTCCAACAGCCGCAAGAACTGCCGCATCAGCATCAACCTCCAGTTCCCGGCTGGATACCAGTGAGTGCAAGTTGAGACTTGTGTTGGAGGTCATGACAAGAAGGAAATCTTGAGTCTCCAAGTGCTGTCCTGGACAGAACAAGGATAAAAAGAATGAAGTCGGGTACTGAAATGATGGTATAGGTTCTCCGTCATTGAGACCCGCTTCACCGGCTATGCTAGCCTCTCTCAGGGCCAGACGGGCACTTGCCGCGCCGGCTACACCTTTGCTGGCGACAGCAGCCAGGAGGTCGTTTTCCAGAAGAACATTCTGGCCCCGTACGAGGACAACTACAACATGATTGCGGGCGTCGGCGTCGAGTCCTTTTCGCGCTGCGGCGGCTCGACGGCCATCCTCAACGTCAACTCGGAAATCCGCATCACCCCCATCTCCACCCCCTATCCGGGGACCATGACTGTGAGAGCCCCCTACAAGGCGACGCTGCAGTGGCGCCGCTGCGATCCCACAGACTCTTCCGACGCCTGAGTTTGACGTCTGGTTGATGTCTTGCTTCTTCCTTCTGTTGTTTGTTGCTTGTTGCTTGTTTGCGTTGCTTGCTGTTTCAACAGGGGGGGAAAAGCTATGGATCGGGAAAACTGGAAGAAAAAGGGGCAAGACAAAAAGAAAACAAAAATTTGAATAGATGGGCTAATGTGAGGGCAACTTCGATGAATCACTTAGGTGGACGCCTTCGACGGAAGCCTGCACCTCATCTTCCGCACCAACTGGCAGACCTGCCGTTAAGACCGGGTCAGAGACTTCTGCAGCCCTGGGCGGTTTGCCGCTCGGAGGAACGGATGGGAAGGATAGGCTGGGGATATCCGAGCCTGCGGTGGGACTGGTGCGACATGGAGCGATGGGAGGAGATTGAGATGGAAATGAGTGTATGGAAGGCGGGGATTACCTTCAGTTCAGTTGCACATTCTTACCCTCCCCCTTTTGTGGGGAGGGCCAGTTAGCTAGCCAGAATCAAGTCAGAGTCTGGCTCGAGTGTTGCCATTGAGAACGTGAATGTTGCGATTCAGGACTGTATTGCTGTCAGTTGCTGCAAACACAGGTGCCAACAGAAGTCATCACCTGAAGCTACCGTTTTCTTCAGAGGAGATTCGAGAGATGCTCTCGACTTCGAGTTCAACAAAAAGCAGACGCCCGGTATTGTCAACAACATCAGTCAGATTAACCCCAGTCACAAAACATACGACTCCCGCCTGAGCTACACCCATCACAGTGCACCACTTACTAGTGGAGGATGCCAGGGAAACCCCATGCCTGGTCCGCCCTCTACGCACATATTTCCCATCCAGACATCGACCTCGAGATTGATGTTCGTTTAGCATGAATGCGCCTTGTTTCCCCATGGGGCACATTTAGGCAAAAGAGCTTCCCCACAGATCGACGTCAGCCTGAGCCTGTCGATCTACGACAGCGTGACACCGCTCGGTATTTCACCCGCGCTTATTGCCCCTGTATTGCCGGCTCCTATAGACAAACAACACTATGCCAAGCATCAACATAAGTGAAACCGGGCTCCCATTCGCCCTGAGCATGGATCGTCAGGGCCATTTACTATCGGCTATACAGCATGTTGAGGAGCCCACGAGGCTTTGCATTACGTTGTGGATAGATCCGGGTCGGTCTTCAGGCTTCGATGATGCCGCCACACAGAAGATCGCCGTGTGTTCCGTTCTTATTTGGCACAAGTTGAGTTATACTGGGAGCTTCTCTTGGCAAATGCGATCTAGAGAGGTGGCTATTACCAGACATCTGAGTTCGGCGTACCTTACGGTGCTCTAGAGCCATTCTTGCACGACAGCTTGGACCGCGTACCCGGTGATGGTTGGTTCGGGGGTATAACAGACTCAATGTGAGCTCAATATTGTCCGAAGGGACTTTCGGATTGAGACTAGGTCCCGCCGTGGCATTCGGCAGCCTTCCGCCGAGCCCATCTCCGCGTTCCCTTTTTCGATCACCCGTCCGTCCGGACCCGGGTGAGGGTCCAGACTGATATCATGTGTATAAGAAGCTTCCAAACTCAGGTTGGAGGACGATCTTGCCCAGCACCACCGATCAACACATCTCTCGCATCCTCCATCGCGACTCAAGACAAACATCCAACATGAAGGTCTCCGCTGTTGCCATCCCCGTTCTTGCCGGCCTTGTCAGTGCCGGCCCAGTCGACATCGAGGCCCGGCAGTCATGCCCCGGGGTGCACATCTTCGGAGCGCGTGAGACGACGGCGCCTGCGGGCTACGGCACCTCCCAGGGTCTCGTCAACATGGTCAAGCAGGCCTACCCCGGCTCGACGAGCGAGGCCATCACCTACCCTGCGTGCGGTGGCCAGTCCCAGTGCGGCGGTGTCAGCTACGAGAACTCGGCGAGTCAGGGCACCCAGGCCGTCGTCAAAGCTGTCACCAGCTTGAACCAGCGCTGCCCCAACACCAAGATCGTCCTGATCGGTTACTCTCAAGGTGGCCAGATTGTGGACAATGCCCTCTGCGGCGGTGCTGGTGCCACTCTTACCGGCAACGCCCTCAACGCCGTCAAGGCCGCCATCTTCATGGGCGACCCGCACAACGTGGTTGGCCTCCCGTACAACGTCGGCACATGCCAAGCCCAGGGTGTAAGTCCGGTCATGGTCATGGTGTTGGTGCGGATTCCAAGGTCTCAAGCTCACAAAATGAACAGTTCGCCGCCCGCGCCAGGGGCTTCCAGTGCTCGCCGGCCAAGCCGTCCATCATCCAGTCGTACTGCGACTCGACCGACCCCTACTGCTGCACTGGCAACGATGCCAACTCGCACCAGCAGTACGTCAACAAGTACGGGCAGCAAGCGCTCGCCTTCATCAAGAAGCTTCTCGATGCCGCCTAAATGCGAGTGTTGTTCGCAATGGTGCAGAATTGCCAACTTCAGCGTTGAAGTTGCATATAGGGCGATGCCAGGGTCTCTGTACAAATACAGCAAAAAGTCATGCTCGATCCCTGTCCTTCTCCGTGTCGGTTTGGACCGCGGACCTCAATCCTCGACGCCCCTTGAATGCCCAACCCGAAGCTCTAAAGGCCGTGTCTGCCTCACCCGCTCCACGAGTCCCTTCTTCTCAGCCTATGAGAACTTGTTCGCTGCCGCGGTGTAACGCTGCAGCTCTCCACGAGCGCCCTGGTACTCCTTCTCAATCACACGTGCATGCTTCTCCGAGCGTGGGGTGATGGCACATTCAAACGGCAGCGGGATCGAGTTGAATCCATCAGTAAAGGCAAAGCTGCAGGCTGTTAGCGATGTCACAACAATAGCCGGGGCTGGTGGTGAGCGGTCCACGTACATGTCCACGTCAATCTTCTCCCCCTTTTGGTTCACGGCTGGCTTAACGTTGAATGCCCACAGGATCCGGGCAATGTTAATGGCGATGGACGCAGATCCAAGGTGCATTCCGGGGCAAATACGGCGGCCCCAGCCAAAAGCACTGTGGCCCAGGGTGCCAGGGTAGTCGTCCCGCTGCTCAAGGAAGCGTTCCGGCTTGAAGGTATGAGGCTCCGGGAAGTCTGCTTCGTTGAGGTGGACTAAAACAAATTGTCAGTTGATGATGCAGCAGCGAACAAGGTGCTGCGTCTCGACTTACTGCCCCACAACGGCGCGATGATGGTGCTTCCCTTGGGGATGAACATGCCCTTGTACGTGTCATCGGCCGTGGTTGCGTGCGGCGTGCCACCCAGGACGGCCACGGGCCGCCAACGCAGTGTCTCGGAGACAATGGCGCGAATGTAGTCCAGGGACGCCAAATCGTCAAAGGTGGGCAGCCTGTCGCCCCCCACAACCCGGTCCAACTCGGCTTGGGCCTTTGGAATGAAGCTGTCGCCGAACTTGACGCACGCAAGGATGAAGCTGGCGAGAGAGCCCGCCGACTAACTCCATGTCAGTTCCATGCTGCCCTCAAGAATTCCAACGAAACATTGTAGGGGACTCACTGTTTCCACACCTGCCCCGAAAGGTGTTCCTGCGGTGTAGGCCACTTCGAGATCGGTCATGCCCAGGCCCTGCTGCTCATCCAGGAGGTGCTTCGCAAAGCAGTCTGGCAACACACCCTGTGCCAGCCTCTTCTTGACATCGTTCATGAGGCCGGTGTACATCTGAATGTCATTGTTCCGCTGCCGAAGCACCTGGGCTTTCCAGGGAGCAAAGATGCTGGGGATGTACTTGAGTGCCGGGTACCGCTCGACGGCATATTTGCCCGGGATGCTAGGAGAGAGAGAAGTCTTAGCAAACCGCTGGTCGTGTTGGTTTTAAGACAAATGGATGCCACTCACTTGACGGATGTCAGCCTTTCCATCGACTCGGCGTTCATGCGCACCACGGCGTCGGTCCGCACGTCCTCGACTCTGCGACCATATGTGACAGTCACCACAACCGAGGCTGCATACCGCTCCAGGTGTGTCCGGTAGTTTTTGGGGTCCGCCAGCAGCTCGTGCATGAGCACCTTGGATTCGAGGCTCTGCACTGGGCGATACGTCTCGCTCTGGCGCTGCATGAAGCCGCTGTGCAGCAGCTTCCGCCAGCGGCGCCAAAATGCCGAGTAAGGGGCCATCAGCCCGCGCATATTGTTCGACAGCAACTCGCCGCCCATGATGAAGCGAGGCCGAGACGAGTAGATGGCGCCGCGTTTCTCAAGGAGGTCCCAGGCGGCCTGCGCCGAGCCCAGGATGATGGTGGGCGTCGGCCCCATCTGGAGGTAGACGACGTCGCCATACTGCTGGTTCAGCTCGCGGAACCACACCCACGGCTTCTGCACGCCCGTCTTGAGCGTTTTAGGCCCCGGCGGGAGCTGTGAGCGGTGCGACCACAACCGCCATGTTTGGCGCAGCTGGTGGTGGGATTCAAGGGTCAGCAACCGGGATTGCGCAGAGCTGGGACTCGGCGGAGATGCTTACCCGGGGCAAGTTCAACACTAGATATCCAAGGACGATGGCAAGCCCCAAACTAAGGGCAACGGTGCCGAGCATTTTGTAGACTTACGGCTGCGTGGACTCGACCTGAAGCACAAAGGTAGAGACATCGCGATGGGGGTGTGAGGGGAGGTATATCAGCCCTAAGTACCCATGCAGCGCCGCCCCTTTCGGGGCTCGATAACCTGCAACTGCCGCTATCCATCGCACCCCAAGTTGGTCTTGGCGAACCGCTATCCTGGGACCACCAAGATCCTCTCGGCATCGAAATTCCGACATCCCGAGTCCCTTGTGGCAAATCCGGGAATGCAAGAAACGGGCATCTGAAATACCATATTTAGAAACACTCGACTTCCTGCTGTGGATAGAAGAAAACCTCTGACTGTCTGACAGGAGATGGGCACGAAGAACTGAGCCTTCCCTTTTGATTTTGACTAATACCCAAGAAGGTGGATGGCGATCTTCTCCTCGGCGTTTTCTGACCATTCTCGACACTGACATTGGACAAGGTCAATCAGCGTTGGAGCTTGTGGCCTTCGATCTTGTGCAACCATTTACCCGGGTCTCTTAGTGCTCCACGTCAGGCGACCATCAACACGTGGTGGCGGGTACCGACTCCCGACTGGAGCCCGGCAGGGTTGAACTTGTTCACATTGATGTTATTTCCGGAACAACGGGGAAAGCCGATTGATCAATCCCGGGAGCTTTCTGATCAAGCAATTCCCAAACTCCTCAAGGGAACAACACATTAGTAGGTTACCTAGGTATTGTTCATGTCACAAGCTTCACAAAAACTGAGTCTCATACATGGTTTTGAACTAATAAGCACACCAAATTGGCTATCTTGGATTAAACTATAAAACACCGGTAACAATCTCTTGGGGGCAATGTGGGCATCTAGCCTCTTCGCCTCTATCTCTGGCCCTATCGATCCACCATGTGAGACAGTTGCTTCCAACTACATGTCCACATCCGAGTATAATACGGCTTTCGCGATCTGTGTTGTCCTCCTGCGGGCTGGGGACCACAAGCTTATCTCCACATCCAAAACACCGGGCCACAGCCTCCGGTCGCCCCTGACCTTTCTTGACCGATTGTTGGAGCCTAGCCCCCGCAGAGACTTTGCCCGAGTTGTCCCTCCGGGATGGGGGCTTCGTCGGCGGCCAATTCTTCTTTGCCTCGGCCAATGACGCCTCAATTGCCATCTGGAACTGAAGTTCCTCGAGGTCGGCGTTTCCTTGATGGTTGCTTTGAGCTGCTGGCTTGGGGCGAGACTGAGTGGCCTCCGCCATGGCCACGGGGGGCTTGATGGCCATGTCGGGGGTCTGTTGCCTGGCCACCCATCGGTCCTTTGCATCGTTGATGCTCCCTTTAATCCTTCTGAGTCTTCTGTGGCCAGACATTGAGAGTAAAGCAATATGAATACTTACCACCAAGAAGCAAGGGGGTTTGGATCTTTGAGTAACTAGGTGGACCCTGAAGCGAAAATCCTAGGAGAAATCGAGAATGGGACGGATGACCTTCTTTAAATGTGCGTTATAAACTTCATGCCTTCTACGAGCTATCTAGTAGGGCTGGTTTCTTTGTTTTCTTTTGAGCTGTGTCCAGTATTCCATCATCAGAAGGTTGACAACAAAGCGTTTGTGATAGAGCACAACTTAACAAAAGGACAAAGGAAAATGCGCTGGAGAGGAGAATGGCATTTGGTTAATCGTCACGGTTTTGGTAATAGGACGATTGATCTCATGAGGAAATAGAGCATAATCAGATCCTTAGGAGTGATCACCGCGCTATTGAGCTTGGGGACGGGAAGTGATTCGCAAACACAAGACACTGTACCGGACAATGACAATCGTCTCTCGGCATCGCACTACACACTTACACAGACCCGCTACTTTAACTTCCTGCTTACCCAGAGTCAACACGTTTCGCCTGCTGGTGCCTGAATTCCATGTTGATCGATTTAGGGTATCATTTTCCAGTCCCCGGACCGCCAACTCCTTTCCCCTAGAATAGAGACACAAATGCATAGGTAGACCAAGGATGGTCGCCGCCCTTGAATAGTAGCGGGCAAGCTTCACACAGCCACCATTTGAGCCTGGGCCTTCTCCACCAACCCTGCAAGCAGTTCCAAGACAGCGCCTTTCTGTCCGAGCAACGGCACACCCTCGCCTTCAGCGTCTGTCGAGCCCGCTGGAGTAAACACCTTGAGCCGCATCTCGGACATGGCAAAGCCCCCACAGGCAATCTTGACGACGCGCACGCCAGGATGAAACATGTTCAGGCCCATGTGCTCTTTCAGATAGCACGCCAGCGCTTCGGTAAAAGGCTGCGGGAAACCCCCTTCGTCTTGGCTCGCACCATGCCACTCCCAGCCTTCTTCACCTAGCCGTCCTGCCAGCTTCCTCCGCTGTTTCAAGTCGTTCTCCCACCCCCAGTTTGGTGTTGAACTCGTTTGTTGGCTCTGCGCTCTTGCCAGGCGTTTCCCCGCGGCAACAAACTTGCGCAGCTCTGTAGCAGGAACGATGACATCGATGGTTTTCAGACCAAGCGGCTGTTGGTGATCCGCCGCCGCCGCATCTTCCTCTCCTGACGGCTGGCTCGGGGCGCCGCCAGACGGCGGGATGTGGAATCCCAAACTGAGCACCACGTCTTTGGCGAGGGGGCCTCGCGAGGGCAGACCGGCGGACCGGATCCATGCTTCCCAGCTCCGGACCAGACTTCGCGTGCCCAGTCGCATGGCACTGACGCGGCAGTCAAAGGTCGTCGACAGAAACTCGCCAACGACGGTCTTGAGAGGGGTCGGCATGCGCAGAAGGAGCAGCGGCAGGGCGAGAAAATGGGCCGGGTCGATCGAGTGCTCCCAGTCCATGTCGTCTGTGTTGCCGCCCACCGCAAAGCGTGTTTTCGCAGCGTCTGTCCCTGCATCCCGTCCCGGTATCAATGGTGGCAGCATGAGCGCAGTACACGATGCCATCTCGTACTGCAACGAAATGTGCAGCGCCTTTTTGTCGGGCAGCTGCGCAGCCGCTGACCGCCAGTCCGTCGTTGCCGTTCCCTCCACCTCAGTCAAACTTCCCAACTCATCCCGGGAGAGGCCCAGTACCTCGGCGACGCCCACCCAGCGTATCTCGACCTTCTCAAGGGCGCCGGCCCGGCCAATAATCGAGTCCTCCCCGTCCGGCGCCCCAATCCCAACCTCGACGCCGCGGACGACATCCCCGACTAACCGGTCTCGTAATCGCTGCGCAAGAACTTGTAGCCGGGTTGCTGTCAGCGGTTCGCTGCCGAGATATAGCGGCGAGACGCGGTGGGCGGAGAAGGTGGTGTTGTAAAAGGGGAGAGGGAGAGAGGGGTTGTTATCGTCGTCGTCCTCTTCTTCGTTGGCTGAGACAGATTGGTCACGGCCGGGGGAGGATGCAGCGCGTGTGGGCTCGGGGTCGGGTGGGTTGTTTCGGCGTCGCTTGGGAGGCATTGGGACGGACGGGCGTGTGCGTGTGGTGATTCAGTGCAGTCGCGGTGGGTCGGCGCGTCCAAAGGGGCCGGGGAGAGCGGATTGAGGCAATTTTTGGGCGTGATCAGGGAATATCGCTGGAGTGTCGCGTCAGACAGAAATCTTTTGGCGGCGAAAGTCAAGAGGTGGTGATGATGGTCGGTTTTGGTTTGGGACAGGAGGGATGTTGAAGGTCTTGTGGAATGACGACAGCGGGGTTGGCGTGTGTTGCGTGAGTTTGGAAACAACCCTAACCCTCTGTTGCTAAACCTGCCCCTTTTTCTTCCAGACAGCAACCGCACATTGACCTTTCTGAACGATGCCCAAGATATCATCTGCAGAAGTTGGCTACGTTCATTTGTAAACCGCATTATTTCTTTTATTTCCACTTCGAACTCAAAGTCGTGACTTGCTACCTTAATCCACCAGCCGGTATCAACCTGTATGTTGTCGTGTCCCCAAACTCCATGCCATGCTGATCCCATCATGATAAAACAACTTCAGTCATCAGCTCGAGTACCATGCAAGAAGGCTCTCACGATCCCGCAGAATATAACCCCTCCCACCGCTCCTCTACGCCTGCAACCAGCCGTTTTGACCCCTCGATCTCCTTATCCAGCTCCTCCAGATTGCTGGTCAAGGCGCTCGCCTCCTCGAACCGCCTGGCGCTACGCGCGGCGTTGAGCATCTCCTGCACCATGAACCGCTGCTCCTCCAGCACAACCAGTTTCTCCCTGGCCTCCTTCTCCTCCGTCTCCAGCGCCGTCGAGACGACGGTGCTGACCTCGCTTGCCCCGCCCAGACTAGATGTTTCTGGGTCGAACCGGGCTGTCTCGCCGTTGCGCAGCGGAGAGGCGTGGTTCCCGCCGGAGAGCAGCCGCCGGTGGTTCGAGCTTTGCGATTTGAGCATCGCGGGGACACTCTTGAGTGGGATGAGGTTGGCGTGTAAAAAGCTCGAGGCGGACGCGTAGATGGCTTTTTGCAGCCGCAGCTGCGTCGGGCTGTCGGTTTTCATGTCGCGGATGCGTTTTGCGGCGAGATCGTACTTGGAGAAGGCGTCTATGAGGCGTTTGCGAATCTTGGCCGCGTCCTGGATCTGCGCATGCGTCGGTGGCGGCTTGTCGTGCCCGTCCCTGCTCTCGTCGGGCGGTTGGAGTGCTTGCAGTGATTTGTGGAACGAGGGCATCAGCATCCGGATGCCGCGCTCAAATTGGCGGAGAGTCTCGTAAGCGCGCTGGTCTGGCGGCCGATGCCTGATGGCCTCGATGAAATCTCGGTGTGAGAAGATTGCCTGCTTACACTCGCAGCACATCCGGACGTCGATGCTGACCTGCCCGTTTGCTGGCGGTGCGGGTTTCTCGGCTGTGGGTATTGCAGTTGCTGTTTCGCGTCAGCCGACTATTTTCTCTTTGACAGAGGCAATGGACCTACGGTTCGCAACGTTCAAGCCAATCTCGCTCGAACAGTTGGTTTCCGGGTCGGCGCACACGACTCTGCCGCATATCCTGCAGTGGTGCCGCCGGAATGTCCACGACCGGAACTCTTGTTTGCAAAATGGGCACTTGGAGACCGCTGCATCGTCCTCCCACGTCACGACCGACTGCTCAAGCAGCTTCCTCTGACTCCTCTGCCCGGCCAGCGGTGAGAGAAGACCCGAGCTCACGCCCGCTTCTGGCGGTGCTTCCACCAGCAGCCGCGTCAGTTTCGTCAACCTCTTTTCCAGTCTTTGTACTTCCAGCCGCTGTCTCTCCACCTTTTTCGCTCGCACCGCGGCAAAATTCGCTGTGTGATCGCGGGACAGTCCCGTGTGGTCGTTGTATCCGTCTCTCGACTTGTAGCACGTCTCGCACACCCGGCACCACACGCCCCTGACCGGCTCATGGGTGGCTGCCCGGGAGAGCTTCATTTGGTACATGGTGTGCTCCTCGCAGAACAGCCGCCCACACTTGCGGCAGTTGACGCTGCCAGTGATGGGGCCCAGTTTCCTCTCACACAGCGGGTCGGTGCATGTGTCGTTTGCTGTCTGCCGCTGCCAGTGTTTTCTTGTAACTAGCTCCTCGGGGTCGATGACCGTCTCGACTGGCCTTCCGGGGGCAACTCCAACAGATACTGGCTGTGTCTCGTTCGACTCGAAAACTTCCAAGCCGCGCAGCTTCTGGTTGATGAGCGACAGAGGCTGGAATCGCTTGGCCTTCAGGACCTGCTTGTCGAACCACGACTTGACTTCATCTTGTTCTGCCTCGGGCAGCTCCTGGTGCACGTCGTCGAGGTGTCTGTTGAGCTGCAGAAGTGTGACCTGCACATGCGTTAATACCCGCCCTCGTCATCTATCCTCACTCTGCCGCAACGCACCATCTCCTCCTCGCATATTGGGCAGGCTATCCTGTCCCCCCGCGAGGCGGTATTGGACGGGCCGGCAACGGTGACATTGGAGGCAAGGTCTTGGGAGAAGTCGGGGAGCGGGCTGGAGGAAGACGGCGAGAGGGACGTCGGCGTCGAGTTGCGCGAGGGGAACGACACGGTACTGCTGTCGGACGGAGCAAAGGGACTCGCGGCTCGAGGGGAGCGGGCATTGGCGTGGGCTGGTGGTGGCGGGGCGAGGGTCTTGCCGTTGCCGAGCACCCTGCCTTTGCCCAGCACTCTGCCGCCGCCCCCGACCTTCCGAGCAGACATGAGGCGATCGCTGTCGCTGGCGGCTGTGCCGGTTTCCTGTTGGGTCGGCACCCGTTGCAGGGCTGCTACGCTGTGGTAATTGAGGCTGGCGGGATGGACATCGCGCTTGTGGTGTTGTGTGACAGGAACACTTTCTTGGTTGGTTGGGAGTTGGAAGCGGCGAGGCGATGATGCGGCGGTCGAGGCTGCAAGGATGGGATTCACGGAATGGCGGTGCTGCGAGCGCTTGGCGGAGCCGGCGCCCGGGATGCAGTGGGTCGACAGGCAGCAGGCCCACCAATGGGTCGCTGCTGAATCCTTGGCGATTCTGGCTAGGCTTATCGATTGCTGTTATCGGGCTTGCAACTTGCCCAATGACAAGCTTCTGAACTTTTGTCAACGCCCACCCACGGACGCTTTTCCGTGGAGCTTCTTCCAATCGCCATGAAGTTGTCTTTACAGCAAGCGCAAGCAGGACGCCCTGATTCTGGCGCGCATCAGTATGGCTGAGACACCTGCAAAGTTTCCGGAGGTGCAAGGGGGCGGGAGTTTGATCCTCGCGTGGCAGATCAAGGGCAAGAAGGTGCTGGTTGTCGGCGGCGGCGAGGTGCGTGGATCCCGGCATCGGCCTCGTCCCTCCCCCCATTGATGTTGACTGACATACCTCCCTGAACAACACAGGTCGCCGCCGGCCGCATCCTCCACTGCCTCAATGCCGACGCCAACGTGACTGTCGTCTCCCCCGCTGCCCGCCTCAACCCCGAGGTTGCCTATCGCGTCGCGCAGAAGCAGGTCTCGCACATCGACCGCAACTTCGAGACGGCTGACCTCGATGGCGCCGACATGGTCTTGGTCGCCGTCGACGACCCAGCAGCATCCACCACCATCTGGAAGCTGTGCAAGGCCCGCCGCATCCCCGCCAACATCGCCGATGTCCCGCCCGAGTGCGATTTCTACTTTGGCAGCGTCCACCGCGACGGGCCCCTGCAGATCATGGTCAGCACCAACGGCAAGGGCCCGAGGCTGGCGAGCATAATTCGCAAGTTCATTGCCAAGTGCCTGCCGTCGGACGCGGGCAGGGCGATCGAGACGGTGGGCCATCTCCGCGTCAGGCTGCGGCAGATTGCGCCCAGGCCAGAGGAGGGGCCGAAGCGCATGGCGTGGATGACCAAAGTCAGCGATGCGTACCCCTGGGACCAGATGTGCGGCCTGACGGACGAGGACATGACCAACCTCCTGCGCTTCTACCCCTCGGGCAAGGTTCCGTCGCTGGACGAGCTCAAGGCCATGCGCGCCACCCCTGATGTTGCTTTTGACGGGTCTTTTGGCTTTAGTGTTGGTGCCTGAACAAGGAATGGCATATCGGAGTTGGGGAAGGTTGATGATACCACGAGTCTCAAATTGTGACGTCCGCGACCTGGTTGTTGCTGGGTTCAGGAGGCGACCGGCGCAGCCATCTGCGCCAGTAGTTTCATGCACGGTCAACTGCAAATGCTATCCAAAGAAGCCGGGCCATTACCCATGATGTATTTCAAACAAATGCCAGATGAATAGGGTAGAACTGACAAACCAACGAGGTATCGTATCCCATAATCCGCCTAGAAGGCGCAGAAGCGCAAAAACACAAGACGCTGGGCGGAAGCACGCACCACAACCCCCCTTATGTACAGAAACCGCACAAGAGCACTTCCAGTCCGGCGGTTCCCAAATCACGCAACACCCTCCACCCCGCCCAGGAATCTCCTGACCCGCCCAATCTCCAGCTCGCCCTTCTCCGACTCGACCGCCCGCGTCAGCGTCTCCAGCAGCGTGTCCACCTCGGTCTCGGGCCGGTGCGTGCACAGTGCCACCAGACGCCGGTACTTGAGCTCGCGGTCTTTGCTGCGCGCCTGCAGCGCCTCGACTGACCGGCGCGTCTGCGACGACCGCTCGCGGAGGGCGTTGATGCGCGCCCGGAGGACTGACGCGCTCGGTAACCTCGCCGCGTACTCCTCCACCGAACCACCCGCGGCATGATAGCCGTTCATCGCCGTGTCGGCGGACTGCTGCTGCTGCTGCCTAGCAGATGCATCGGCGATCCCGTCCAGCACCATCTCGAGGTCCATCTCCCAGGCGTTGGCGCTCGCCACGTCCAGGCGGCCGTGCCGCTGTTCCAGCTGGAGCAGCTGGTACTCCTCCTCCTGGCACGCCCGCTTGAAGTTGGACACCTTTTGGCGCGCCAGCTGCTGCGCCTTGAGCTTTTCCTGCAGGGCCTCGAGCGTGCGCCGGGCCTCGCCAACTTGCGCCGATGTGCTGCGGAGCGAGCTGTGGAGTCCGTCAATCGACTCTTGCTTCTTTTTCAGCTCGGCCTGGAACAGAGACGATGACTCGGTAATGAGGTGAGTGATGGCTGGGAGTGGAATGTTAGTGCCCGGAAAGCGGCGAAGAGAGTGTGTGGAGAATGGGGACTCACAGTTCACCACCTCCTCGCTGTTTTCCCTGTTCTTCTGGCTTGACCCCTGCGCCGCGCCGTTCCTGTCCGACGCCTCGCCGTTCCGTTGATCCTCGGTATCCGCGCCGATACCAAAATCCAGTGGCCTGAGTCCTGCGCGGTTGGCAATGTTGGGGTCTGCGCCTACCTCGAGAAGTTGCGAGACGATGCTGCGGTTGCCGATCCGGGCGGCAATGTTGAGTGCTGTATCGCCGCTGCTGTCCTGTGAGTTGACAATCTCGCTCATGAACCGGCCGATACCCATCCTCGCCGGCGCGGTGAATCCCGTGTTTTGACTGCTCGGGGCGCTGCCCTGTCGCACCACCCACTCCAGCAGGCTCTCGAGATAATACCTGCTCGCCGAGTTCCTACCCTTCACGGCGCTGGTCACGGCGATGTGGTGCAGCACCGTCCGGCCCTTGTCGTCTCTTACGTCGATCGTGCCGCCGAGAACGTCCAGCAGCTCGGGAAACGAGTTGTGGTCCATCGAGTTGGTCACGATGCAGGCTCGCATCAGCGCCGTCTCTCCTGACGCGTTCACGCGGAACGGGCTTGCCCCGGCCTCGATGAGGGCCCGGAGCAGGGGCATCCGAGAAAGGGTGGCGGCCCAGTGCAGGGCGGTATGGCTCTGCGTGTCGATCGGGGCGTCAAGCTCCTGGGGGATCATGTTCCGGAGGGCGTTGATTTTCGCCTCGTCCGGGCCGGTCGGATCCATGAAGAGTCCCATCAACATGCTCCTCTTTGCTTCGGCCTCGGGAGACATGTCGTAAGGGAGAGGCCGGAGCGGTCCGGGGGGGTAGTTGGGCTCCTGCTCGACGTGAACGCCCGCCTGTGAGTAGATGAAGGACTCGTTTGGTTCGGTAGGCGAGCCTGGGTAGTTGGCCGCATATGCGTCGACCTGGGGATAGGTCGGGGTCAAGCCGCCAAAGCTGTGTGCGGGTGTGAGAACCCTCTGTCGTTTCCGCGGAGGCTGCTCGCCATCAGCAGCTGGCGGTTGGGTGGGCTGGGATCCAAAGGCAGATTCTGCATGGCCATAGTCGGACACGAAACTTTGCTGTGAGTTTGGCGGGAAATCGTTGGCGTCCTGCATCGACGACTGCCTGTTGAAGCTCGGCGCGCGACTGGGGCCACTGCGGTTCCTCGGTCCGGGCGAGTCGAAGCGGGCCTTGCTGATGGCGTTGATGGCGTGGGAGGCCGTAGATGAGATGTTCTTGAAGAAGGTCCCGGCGAGCCCATTGGCGCGGTTCTCTTGCGAGCTTGCGTTGTACATGCGCTTTCTTTGGGCCGCCATGGCTTGTTCCTTGGTTGGCGTGTCGACATCGGTTCCCGCGCCTTCCTGGCCACGCTTGTGGGTGAGAAGTCGCATCAGGAGCTCTGCGACACCGTATTGGTGGCACACCTCGACACCGCGCTCAAACGGAATCCAGGTTCCCTGGTATTTGCCGTACCCGCCCTGGACCTTCTCGTGCTCGCCTGTCTGGATCTCCTTCTCAAGAATCTTGGTGCGGCGGCCTTTATCGACACCTGCAACCTTGAGAATCTGGGTCGCATTGAGCCAGCCGTCGGTTTGGCGCCGCATGACGGCGATGTTGTTGACCTCCATTTCGTAAACATTGACGCCGGAATAGACGGCCTGGAAACACGAGATTAGCAGGATGCCTGAGGGCAAGCTCTGTCGGCGTCTGAACCGCACCGAGTAGATGCCCATGTCTGGGTCATTCTGTGGCTTTTGGGGCATGTCGGCATATTGGCGGTACCCGGTGGTTTGCGAGGATGGTTGGCTCATGGAGAAGGATTGTTGAGAGGAGGGCTGCGACTGCTGCTGTTGTTGCGGCTGCGAGCCAGAAGGCATGTGTGATGGCGGCATGCTGGTTTAAGCGCCCCGACGAGGGCAGAGTTTGGTGTGTAACGGGCTCGCAGTCGTCTCCGAGAGGGGATACGGGAATGCGACAATGGTGATGCGCACAGGGAGACACAGAGGCGGTGACGGCGACGTGTCAGGGGTTAATTCAACAGCCCATCGAGATTCGACCCGGATGCGAGAGTTGGAGGTGGTGCGATGCACAATATCCAACAATCGACTTGCGACGTCGAGTGTTGGACTCGTGGGAGACCGACTGAGAGGGAGAAATGGTGTGTGGTAAGAATGCGGCGCTGCAGTCGTGAGTGAGACTCGGGGCGCAAAACGGGTTGCGTTGCAGTGGATCGTGGAAAATGGGGTTAGTCGATGCGCTTGCCGAGTCGCCCGCAGGAGAATGAGGATTGTGCGACCAGGGAACTTGTTGATGGCGAGCCCGGGACAGACAAGAAATGAAAAGAAGATATCCCAAGAGATACAGGGCAGTGACGGCGCCTGCCAGCTTTACACCGGGACTGCGAATGACGAGGTGCCCGTTCTTGGGACTTCAATTAAGACACGGGCACCGACGTGTGCTTTTCGTGTTCTCGTGGTCGTGTCTCCGCCAGTGGAGCCCAGGGAAGACGCGCCCTCACACTTCCCGGGAGCGGGGCTCCCGTCGAGCGCACAGAGCCTGGCGCGCGAATCCGTCAAGGCTGCCAAGCCGCCAAGCAACGGTAAGTGCACGAGCCAATCAATCCCGCGGCGCCAGCTGCAAATCTCCTGTCCCGCAGGCTTGCAGTGCAGCTTTCTTGATGCCGAAACCTGAGCTCAACCAGAACCCGACCATGTCGCGCCCTCTACGGATTCCCAAGCCCCAAACGCCACTACATCTCTACCGCCATCTTCTTCGAGAATCGTCATATCTCCCGCCTCCCGCGCGACCGTTTATCGACAAGCAGATCAAGGACCGGTTTGCAAGAGACAGGAACGATGTCGACGAGAGAAGCGCAAAGCGCATTCGCCAGGCGCACCACGACCTCCGCTACCTCCGAGCAGCCAATGCTGGAGATATGACTCGCATGCAGCGGGTGTTGTTACGGGCGTTTGGCCGTCTGGGTCGTCGGCGTCGAGAGTTGATGTCACGCGTGCTGGTCCGCGATGCGCCCACCGACACCGACGAGCTGGCCAGGCAGGCGGCCGATGCAGCCGCCATCGCGTCCGAAAACCGGCGGATCGATTGGCTGGACTCCTGGGATATCGACAAGCTTCGCAGATACGCCAACTCACAAGTCCAGGCGGGATTAACCAACTCGCCCAGGCCCCAGATCGCTACCCATCAGACACAGCCAGCCAAGGTGATCCCAGCCGAGAACTCATGGGGCCGGCCGCTTGCGCCCAAGCTGTATCGCACCAAGCTGAAAAAGATGTGGGCGGCAGTAGCGGATAAATGCATGCCGCCTCTTCCCAGAAAGGAGTGGGAGACGCTCAAGGCTATCGCGGAAGGGACGGTGCAAGGGGGATGGCTACCTCCTCCCCGGCGGGCATTGGCGCGATGCATGTCAGGAGAGGGGCAGGGAGGTCACGGTTGGGATTGGCAGGCGTATGCCGTCTGGCCCGTCGCTTTCGTGGACCGCCCCGCGAACAGGCGCAACAAGCTGCTGACCGGGGCGGTCCACGACAACACGCCCACCGGAGACCCTCAGCCCATCGGATGCCACAAATACACGAGGCGGACTTGGCGCCGAATGATGAGCGACGTCTGGCGGCTCACCGCGACCATGGAGAAGAAGCCCGGTGGGCAACATTTGGATATTCGCTGGGGAAAGACAGTATTCCAACCGCCACCGGCCACGGCCACTCCAGGCGCCATGGAGTTTTTCAAGGATTTCCCGGAGCCCGAGGAAGCCAAGTCTGGCAGAACACGGGGGAAACAAGGGAGCTGAACAACAAGAAACATTGATGGAAGGGAAAATTGGATTGATGCACTCTTGTGCTCCCAAGTCTTCTCCCCATAACCCCCCCTCCTCTCTCAGTCCAACAGCGTGGCCAGCTTGGTCAGCCCGTCGCCGTCAACGCGCATGGTCACCCACTCGTTCATCATCTTGGCGCCGATGCTCTCGTAGAACTTGATGGACGGCTCGTTCCACTTGAGCACGCACCACTCGAGGCGGCCGCCGCGCATGGCCACGACCTCCTTGGCCAGCTCGACCAGCAGGAGCTTGCCGTAGCCGCGCTTGCGCTCCGTCTGCTTGACGTACAGGTCCTCGAGGTAGATGCCCGGGCGCGCGCGCCAGGTGCTGTAGTTGTAAAAGTAGAGGGCGATGCCAGCGGTGGTCCCCGAGGGCGTGGTGAGGACCAGGCACCGCGCGGGCCGGGAAGGCGAGGTGGGCTCCGTCACGGGGAGGCCGTCGGGTGTGGTGGTGGAGGTGGCGTCGGAGGGGGCGAAGGCGATGGTCTCGAGCAGCTTGGCCTCGGTGGCCTCGACGCTGTGGAGCTCCTTTTCGTAGTCGGCCAGCTCACGGATCAGGTCGAGGATGGCGGGGACGTCTGATGTGTGTCAGCCAAGAGTCGACTTGATGAAGAGGGACAGAAGACACGACCTTCGCGGCGGGCATGGCGCACCGTGGGGGTGTTGGAGGCCATGGCTGTGTGAGATTGAGTGTGCGGGCTGCAGATACACTTGAGTTCAACCCGAGTCACCTCTTAGGATCGGCATTGAAATATTTCTGCTTGGTTTCTCGGCACCCTTTTACACTTTTACAGTGTTGCCGGACAAGTGGATAGGTAGGGAAGATTTGCCCCGCACCTCCGACGCATGGCGGGGTCTGCCTTGGTCACGAAGGGCGTGTCTGTCAAGAATCCACCAGAAAACAACGAGGCGAGGAGAGGAAACTTGGAAAGATCATGGCACCTCACTCTGGGTTGTCTGGCCAGGAACAGACGAAAGAGTGAGTGGCTCGCATGGACTCCGTACTATGCCGGTCTTTCAATGGGAGCTAAGGTCAGGGTCAAGTCGGGTTAGACATGTTGATCAAGACAACTACAAGTAGGGCTTCTGTCATGTTATTGGCAGGTACCTATGTACCTGAATTGGCTGCGGCGGTGGTGTCCCACGGCGCGCCTTGGGTTGCACTGCGGATCAGGGACGGGTGCCCAAGCGGGGCGTTTCAGCTCCATCTCGACTCCAGCCCCGCCATCCTCTGGCACAAAGCAGGTATCCAGCAAGCAGCGGCTGACGTGCTGGAAGCAGTTTCAGGGTTTCGAGTGGCCCACCGGAATACATCGAGACATCTTTCATTCAGCCCTTGCTTCATCAAAGTCCAAGACCGAAAACGCCCGAGATATTCAGAATTTCAGAATCGCCTTCTCGTCCTTGGTCGCCATGAGCCCCTCATCGACCCCACCATCGGCCGAGCCCCAGACCACCTTCAGCTCCGGCCAGGATGTCAACACGCCGCCCGATTTGAGGCTACTGCACTACAACGACGTCTACCACCTCGACCCATCGTCAGCAGAACCCGCCGGGGGCATCGCCCGGTTCGTGAGCGTGTGCAAGGAGTACCGGGAGGCCGAGCGCTTCAAGGGCCAGCCAGGGCTGGTCACGCTCTTCTCGGGCGATGTCTTCAACCCGAGTCTCGAGAGCTCCATCACCAAGGGTCAGTTTACACGCACCGAGGACACCTCTACTTGACATGTTCTCACGCGTGGCCTAGGCAGCCACATGGTCCCTCTCCTGAACCTCATCGGGACCGACTGCGCCTGTGTTGGGGTATGTCGACCTCACCCTGCTCACTTCCATCCAGCACTCTAATTCCTTGGTGCCCAGAACCATGATCTCGATTTTGGCGTCCGCCAATACCGCCATCTCACCTCCAAGTGCCACTTCCCCTGGCTCCTGGCCAACGTGCTGGACCCGGCCCTGGGGGAGGGCGTCCCGCTGGGCAACGCCAAGAAGACGCACATGATCACCGCCTCCAACGGCATCAAGATCGGCCTCCTGGGCCTTGGCGAGCGCGAGTGGCTCGAGACCATCAACGCCTTGCCTCCCGACATCATCTACCGCTCCGCCAGCGAAGTCGCCCGCGAGCTGGTACCGCAGCTGCGCGCCGAGGGCGCCGACATCATCATCGCCCTCACCCACATGCGCGAGCCCAACGACAACAAGCTGGCAACCCAACTTGGCGGGGACATGATCGACATCATCCTCGGCGGGCACGACCACTTCTACGCCCACAGCTTCATCAACGGCACCCACGTGCTGCGGTCCGGCGCCGACTTCAAGCAGCTGAGCTATCTCGAGGTGCGCCGGGCGGCAGCCGACAGCGGGAGGAAGTGGGACGTCGACATCTGGCGCCGGGACATTGTGCGGGCCATCCCGGAAGACGCCGAAACGCTCGCACTCGTCGACAAGCTCACGGCCAAGCTCAAAAAGAGCCTCGAGAAGCCCGTCGGGTGGACTGCCGCCCCGCTGGACGCCCGGTTCACCACGGTCCGGCTCAAGGAGAGCAACCTGGGGAACTTTGTGTGCGACATCATGCGGCATCACTACAACGCCGACTGCGCCCTCATGGCCGCGGGGACAATCCGTGGGGACCAGGTTTATGCGCCGGGACCGATCCGGGTCAAGGACGTGACCGACTGCTTCCCGTTCGAGGACCCCGTGATTGTGATCAAGGTGTCGGGCAAGGGGATATGGGACGCGCTGGAGAATGGCGTGTCCCTCTATCCTGCGCTAGAAGGTATGACGGTCCCCTGTGGCGATGAAATCTAGTGCTTTGTGGGCTGACAAGCGATTCCAGGCCGATTTGCTCAGGTATCCAACATCAAGTACGCCTTTAACCCGTCTCTTCCGGTGGGCTCGCGCATCCTCTCTGTCGAAATTGACGGGTCGCCGCTGGACAATGACCGCATCTACGTCCTCGCCACCCGGGGGTACATGGGCCGCGGCAAGGACGGGTACCGCAGCCTGTTGGTCCAGCCCGAGGGCGGCGAGTGCGAGGAGGTCGTGTCCGAGGAGAATGGCATGCTCATCTCGGCCATGCTGCGGCAATATTTTATGTCTCTAACCGTACTGGCCAAGTGGAAGGGCTGGGGGCCCTCGTTGGACCGCCACTGGTTCGTGTCTGTGTGCCCCTCGTGTTAGCGCAAGGTCACTGACAAAGTGTATCAGGTCCAAGGTTGCCGACTCCGTCGCCAAGTGCCACCCCACCGTCGGGAACCCGTCCGCCTCACCACCCGTTAGCCCAACGAGGGGCAGGGGTAGCAACGGACAGACAGGAGGCAAACGAGACAGCTGGGAGGAGCTGTCGCCGGCTAGGATCAGGCAGCGGAGATCCAGCATCCCGCCCATGGTGGGCCACGCCGAGGACGACAGCGACAGCGACTCCGGGGAGGAGCAGGAGCAGGCCCGCCAGGGCGCCCGTGCCCTCGACCGGGAGCTGTCCATCATGCGCCGCGTCTTCCGCAAGTGGTGCCGCCTGGCCGGAGTTGAAGGAGGTGCGTGCGACGGCCTGCCCGAGGACGAGTGCGAGGTGGCGTGGACGCGGGCTATTGCTCCGCGCGTCGAGGGGCGGATACGCATGGTTGATTCCCAGTAGGTGTTTTGGGCGAGGTGCCTGGTTGCCACGAGTTACCTGTGTCTCAGCCATATCCAGTGGCTCGAGCGTGAATGCTCGTACCTAGGTAGTTAGGTAGATATTGCCACGAGGAAAACGTGGCTGTATGCTCGGGCTGTCCTGCGGCCCATTGAGTAAAGTTCATTGCACAGATCAGACAATGGACTCCATCACCATCACTCCACTGCATCCCACACTCGCCTCGTCAAAGCAACATGCCCGTGGCGACAGGAAAATCATGTGCCTTTACGCCTTGAGTTCGGTCCCAGCTCATGGCCACGTTTCTTCTCTGCAAAATCAAACAACCCGGCTCCCCGTCCAGCTTTGACAGCTTGGCGGACCGTGGAGGCAGGGAAACATGTTGCAGCCGACTTCATCAGAGGCATGTCAATCTGTCAGAGTCGCACAATCTCCCACCCGTCTGATCGCCCCCTGCCTTGCAGCCGGAGTTCGAGTGGGATTGACAAGGAGCCTCATCCGACTTGCCAAGAGCGGGACGAGGAGAAGACCCGGAAGCTATCTCCGGATCCAAGATGTGTCCGGGGCGAGGAGATGAGGCGCCAAGGAACGACCACGGTTTTGCAAGCAGGGATGCTCTCGGGATTCTTGCGCGGCAGACTGGCTTTCCACACTGGCGACCGACCTCGGGCTCCTCCATCGGGAGTGAGGAGGTGTTCTCCGAAGACTCCGATGACAAAGGCGGCGATGGGTTGTTAGTCAACGCTCCATCTCAACTTGCACGTTTGTTGACCCCGCTTCCGCATGGCAGTCTGGCGACGTCGACCGTCGAGGTGGCGTCTCGGACTCCCGGCCTCGGAAGGCCTCGCACGAGCCAGAGGCTTTATCGTGTCATGATTCACATGGAGCAGTGCGAGCGCCCGCTGCAGCGGGAAGGGTCGCTTGGCGCCATGTCAACCCCGGACCATTGTTGCTGCACTGCAACGCTGCTAGTTCCCGAAGATTTCCTGGCAACGATCCCTCAGCAGCACGGACAACGGGACATGGGCTTGGCCCGAGACGGAGATCTCGGTTGGAGTCTGCGCCAATCGACGACAAGTCGGCTACAAAATCTGCTGGGCGTTACAGATGCAGTATAGTCCCTCTGCCAGGCACCATGTATCAACCCACACTCCGGCTCGCGGGGAGAGGAGACGACGTCGGACGCTCTCCCACATGCCTAGCCCGCGAGATGGCGTCTTGCCGTGTCTGGACAAGACGCATCTTCATCCTTGAGACGGTGGGGACCTTGACCAATCGCCGCCCCGCCCCGATCGCATCTGGTGGACCTCGCCCCCTCGAGACGGTTAGAACGAGCTTGGGAGTGCCCGTGTGGGGAAGTGGAGTGTCGCAAGCCCTGCCGCAGGAGTGCATGTGTTGATATGCAACGCCAGGGGTTCACTCACACCGGCTGTCCTGCTCTTTCCATGTGGCTCGCCGAGGCTTGTTGTTGATTTGCGGCTCTCGGCCTGTGAAAAAAGGAAAACGAATTTGGGTGCAAGGAGATCAAGGAATTCGCGAGCTCTGGGGTACGGGTCGGTTTCGGGTCCATGATTCGGCATGCCGTCAAGTCCACGGACCTGGTTACCGAACCAGGCATGACTCGCTCAGGAGGGTAGCGCGCCCGCCGGGATGTCCACGCCTCCCGGGCCTTGTCAAAAGCTGGGGAAGGAGATGTCACGATCATCGGTGGAGCCTGCGGCTGGTCTAGACGGATTTGTCCTTCTTTCGAAGAATTCCCATCACGCGGAGGCGGACTCGAGGCGCCACTGCGGAGTGGGCAGCGAGGTCGCTGGCTGTCACTTCAATCCCAGTGCAAACCGGAGCTCCCAAGCCGACGATAGGTGCCACAGTATATATCCCCCCCTGTCCTACCCCGGATTTTCCGTCCTCGATTTGTTCCCAACATGTTTGGTTCATATCGACTGCGCGACCTCGGTTGCAACGCAACAACTTGATGCCCTGAGGTGCCCATTGTGCCGGCGGAAACCTCAACGATACAACTGGTTCATCGAGGACCATCCAGGCTCTACATGTCTGCCGTGATCTTTGGCCGGTGCGGGCAATAACCCGGGATCCTCGTATTCGACGGCGACGCAGGCGACGTTTCCCTGCCCTCAAACAACATGAGGCTGCCGCCTCCCGACGTCGTGGCCACGTGGCCGCCCCCGAATTACACCAACCCAGACACCCGGGGGCCAGCTCTCATCATCGTCGAGCTCATCACGCTCCCGGTCGCTCTGATATGTCTCGGCCTGCGTCTCTACGTCAGATTCAACATCATCCACCAAGGACACCACTGGGATGACTGGATGATGGTGGGCGGAGCGGTAGGTTGCCAGTCCCGACATGTCCGCGAGTGGACGCTGATCAAGACACGCGCCATGTCCAGATCTTTGGCGCAGGAGTCACCACTTGCGTTGTCCTGGCCTTCACCCACTATGGCTGGGACATTCATGTCTGGGACTTGTCCTTGGACAAGATGATCGCGGGACGGCAGGTCTCGTTTGCGGCCCAGGCCCTGTTCGTCCCAGCGACATGCCTGGCCAAGATTTCCATCCTGGTCAGCTACCTGCGGCTCGCCCCTCGGGACTCGCTGTTCCGCCGCATGACTTGTAAGTCGGGCAGACTGCTCTTGAAAGCCCCATCTGCTCGAATCGGAGAGCTGACAAGGTCTCAAGTTGCTGCCATCGTGTTCATCCTCGTCGTCAACGTTGCCTTTTTCGTCGTCCTGTTCACCCAGTGCATGTAAGTCTGCCGCAAAAGCAAGGTAGTCTCAGAGAGCTGGGTTGCTGACCAATTGGTGCCGTTGCAGTCCCCTTTCGAGCTACTGGAACCTCCTCAGAAACCACCGCGACTGCCTCCCCGAAGACCGGGCGCTGCTCGCCCAAGCCATCACGACGGCCGTGTGCGACTTTATCGTGTGGGTGCTGCCGCTGCCGTCGCTCTACCAAGCCAAGCTGCCGCTCATGCAGCGGCTGGCCCTCATCACGCTCTTCAGCTTCGGCCTCATCGTCGTCTTTGCGGCGTGCATCCGCACGTACTGGATCCACTACGTCGTCCAGGAAACGTACGACGTGACGTGGTATGGGTTCCACCTGTGGATGTGGACGGCTATCGAGGTCCAGCTGGGCATCATCTGCGGCTGCGTCCCGTGGCTCAAGTCGCTGTTCAAGTTCTGGAGGACCAGGCGGACCGTCATCGACATCACCGACAACAGCGGAAAGATGTCCGGTTCGCGGTCGGACGGGCAGCGGACGATGACATCCAAGGGCGGCACCGTGGTGCGGATGGATAGTCTCGGGAAGACTTCGACATTTGGAGGAAGGGGGAGGGAGGGAGCCGGCGGGGAAATATACGTCGACCTCGAGCGCGCCCCCGAAACCCGCGACCCGGACGTGATCGAGGTGTTTCCCGACAGTCCACGGGGGAGCCTCCGAGAAGTGCCAAGAGAGGCAGCAAGAGAAACCTTCAGAGCAACAACTCCAACAGACATTCTCAGAGAAACCGCGACAGATACTCTGAGAGAAACACCAACAGACGATTTCCGAGATACCCCACCATACACACCAAGAGACACACCTGCAGAGACACCGAGGGTGACTCCATCAGACATCTCTCTGGACAGTAGGTCGTCAGACACTCCGCTGGCACTGTCCACCACCATACAGAAGTTCCCTGACCTTCGGCATGTGTTACCAGCCAACACACCGGGGTTAGCAATGTCATGTTAGAAAAAAAAGATAAAAAATGGCATGACGTTTGATGCATGAAATCTTGACGCGCATCCTCGTGTATGCACGCACGCATGCATGTCTGTGTCCCTGCAACAAACAAACCTTGTGCCGACGTCTGTTATGTGCGCCAGTCTGTGATGGTCCAAGGGGTAGCTGGTAGGGTCCATGCAAGCCGTGCAGTCCACAATGCGTCCTTGAGTTTGCCGCAATAACACGAGCTTTGAGCCCGGGCCTGGAATAGGCAAGGGCTCAACGGTCGTCGCGGGAATGGATCCTTTGGCCGTCAGAGCGGTCCGGGCCCTTCCCCACGAGACTCCACATGCAGATCCAAGCGTGGTGTGGACACAAGGGGAAGGGATCCGCAAACGGTTGCCGAAGATGGATCCCGCGAGAGCTGCATTGGGGATTGACGAAACAATGTGAACTTTCCGATGTCTCCAACCCCGCGTGTTTTGACAAAAACAAGTCTTGATCGCCGGCCAGGTTGGAAGCCAAAATGGACTCGCATGCATTGGCCGCCCAGCGCCCTTCGGCGCCCCTTGTCCAGGTCACACCACAGCTCTCGATCCAACCCCCGCTCTCCCGGCGGGGCAACGGCCCAGGCCTGGTGTTGGTCGTTTCAGCCGCCCTCGATCTGGGCCGACATGAGAAGACGCTGGATCCTCCCCCGCAACAGAAGTGGGCCGAGGAGGGATACGCGGTTGCGCAGATCCTCGTCAGCGATGGGGTGTCTGGCATTGCAGAGCAGCTGGGGACAGCCATTGCTGAGCTGGGGAAGCTGCCGGAGTGCACCGGCAACAAGTTTGGCTTGGTTGGTACGGCGTCCTTTCCAGCCAGCTTGGACTGGCTCAGTGTAGCCCCAGAAACCTGTACTGATGCTGCTTTACATCCATAGTCATAACCGGTGAAAGCGCCTCGAGCACCACGGAGCTCTTTGATGCCATCGGTACTCACCCGAGTATTGTGGGCGCCGTCTTCTATGGGGCCTCTCCAGACAGGGAGTTGGCAGTCCCAGTGCTGGCACATATCCCGGGCAGCGGCCGTGTGTCTCACCAAGCGGGGAGAGGGGCCACAGGCCTGGTGGTCCACGCCTACCCAGCAGCTGCCCGATTCTTCAGTGTCCCAGCGCACACAGACTACCGTGCCAGTGCGGCGGCTGTAGCGCACACGCGCTCGCTGTCGTTCCTGAAGCCGCTCATGGGAGGCCCCTACTTCGACCTCGAGGCCATCTGGGATGAACATACCCGCTACGAGTTCGCCGACCGCAGCGTCGAGGAGACCATGGCGACCATGGTGGACGAGCCCTATGTCAACCATGTGCCGACTCTGACCGGAGGCATCGGGCGGGCGAAGCTGACTCGCTTCTACCGGGACCACTTCATCTTCAGCAACCCAGACGATGCGGTGCTGGAGTTGGTGAGCAGGACGGTGGGGATCGACCGTGTTGTCGACGAGTTCCTGTTCAACTGCACGCACGACCGCGTCATTGACTGGCTGTAAGCTCACCCTGTCCCTGCCCTCCACTAGGTAATGATGAGATTGACGAATGGTGCGTTGGTGCAGGATCCCCGGCGTGCCCCCGACGTTCAGACCTCTGAGCATCCCGTTCACGAGCATTGTCAACATCCGCGGGGACCGCCTCTACCACGAGCACATCGCCTGGGACCAGGGCACGGTGCTCCGGCAGCTAGGTTTGCTCCCCGAGTACCTGCCATTCCCATATCCCCTGCCGGGTGGGAGAGAAGCAGCGGATGGACAGCAGTTCGAGTACCATGTGCCTGTGGCGGGCGGGGAGACAGCCAAGAAGCTGGTTGACGAGAACGCGTGGCCGTCTAACGAAATGATTGCGTTTGCGGTCAGGGAAGTGTCCAAGAAAGAATGAGGCCAGCTCGAAAAATAGAATAAACAGTAAATAGTAAACAGTGGCAGTGAGGTGGTGGAGCAGCAACCAGGAAACCAAGAAGGCAGGAAGGGAGCCGGTTGTAAACAATGACGGCATCGGTGCGGGTGCAAGTTGCTCGGTGCGTCCGAGTCAGTCTGTTCGGAGTCTGTTCGTAGTGGAGACCTGGCGCTGTGGAAGTGACCTGGAATTATCAGATGTTGATTGGAAATGGCTGGGTCCGGCAAGGGAAAAGAAAAGGACACCGGTATAAAGCAGGGGGACATGTCCTCACCAGAAAAGAGAGCCAGGTTTGGCTGCTCACTGACGGCAAGAGCCACAAATCGCGGTTCCCACTCCGAAACGCGCACAGTGCGATTTCTTAGCGTTGCAGAGCGAAACAGCGTTCTCGCACTGGCTTGTTGCCAATTTTCACACCAGAAGATCACGAGTGTGGTCACGTTCCGCACCAAGTGGGTCTTGCTCGGCATCGAACTTTCCTTCCACTGCACGGCTTCGTCGAAACTTTGCAAAAAAGGGAAGCTCTGTCTCTTCGCAGCCCCATCCGCAAACCTTCGCCTCTCAAAACCGCGAAATCCATCTTTTTAGCACCGCCAGCGACCTGCATTCCACGCCCTCCCTACACCTGCATCTCCCATCGTGCGGCAATTGGCCCTTTTTTCCGAGTTCTCGCCTGCACGACCCGAACCCACCATGCCTCAGTTAACATCGAGCTTTGCCTCCGCCGCCGCTGGCCAGAACCGAGACTCGAGAGGAAGTGGACGGAGCGATTCCAACCGCGGCTCTGGAAGTGGTGACTGGTGAGTGCGCCCTCTCGCCCCCCCAGTCGCCCCCTTTTCCTGCGATTAAACCCCCCGCCTGTTGTTTTGCCGATTTCCCCATCTGGTCGACCGGTCACTTTTTTCGAGTCGCGTGTCGATGCACAAGAAAGTCCGTGCCGGGACAGCGGGGAAACCTGAGCGACCGGTGGTCATTGCAATCACCATCCCCGCGCTCGATCAGTGCTGAACCTTGTTGCAGGCCTCGCTCGAATGGCACTAGGACCTTCCGCCGAGCCTCTACGACCCCATTCAACCAGTCCTCCGCCGCAAGCCCGCCCGACATGTCACAACCTGTCAACGACCTCCATTCTTTGTCCACCGCTAATTCCCAGCCCGCCTACGATTCACACAACTCACTCCGGTATACCAGAGAGGAGTTGCTGGAAATTTACAAGGACCACTTCGACCCGTCTCAGATGGACACAGCCGGCCTCCTCATGCCCAACTGGAACCCTGCACAAGCGAATGGGAACCACCCTCGGTCCTGGGGCAAGCCTTCCGACTCACCCCACGTGCCGCAGGACCCAAGCGTGTGTTGGGATGCGAATGGTGCTGTGAAACCTGTCACTTTTGAAGACATGTCTGCTGAGGAGCGCGACATGTTCGCGACCGATGTCAACTCGACTTTGAAGCCGCCCCAGCAGCAGACCAAAGAAGGGAATCATCCAGCGGCTGGGGCAGTGAATGGGCGCAAGACTTCAGTTAGTGTCGGGAACCCCGCCAACTATCAGAACTCGTCCCCGTCTACAGCTTCCCGTCCCGGGACCCGCCGTCGGGAGACGGCAGATACGAACCCCTTCCCCGGCGGCTCCACCGCGTCTCCGACGGCAAACAGGTTTACGCGCGACGAATCCTGGCTTCTCCGCCGGAATACCGAGCTCAAGGAAACGATATCCGACGAGCCCGAGGAGGAGCCAACTGCCCATGATCCCACTCCGGCCAGGTCCCAGCCCTTCACTTTGCCGCGCAGCAATACCACCGGCGCCCAGGGCTTTGGCAGCCAAGGCTCGCTTTGGGGTCCCGGAGCCGCCGCGTCTACCAGCAATATCGGTGCGTTTGGAAGCTTCGCCCTCCCGACCCCGGGCATTGGAGACAGCAAGCGTCTCGGTACCGGCGGCAGCCGTTTGGCTCACCTCATTCCCAAAGACTCAGCCGAGGTTGCCAGCCCGAAGGCCAGCGATGCCCCGAGCTGGCGCCCTCGTCAGCGCACGGATACCGACCCCTTCGCCAGCGACGATATTCCTTCCGGCAGCGCCACCTTGGGCGGAGGCCACGACAGCAGCCCGCCCCCCTCGGTGGCTCAGCACCAGCGCGGTGGCGCATTTGACACACCCGTCAAGGGCAACGCTGGAGATTTTGGCATGGCCGGTCTGAATCTGGGCGGCCACGGGGGCGGCAACGGTCCGGCGAGCCCCTCCGAAACGAATCCCTTCCGCAGCCCGCAGGCCGACCGTATCGATGAGGGCCATGGCGAGCACGACGGCGGTCGCCTCACCCAGCCTGGTCCCAGCTCCGATCAGCACTCTAACTTCGGCACGTTTCCCCGCTCATTCGGTGGTGCAGCATTTGATGGCAGCGACCGAAGCCAGACGTCGAGTGTTGGAGCCAAGGGTTTCGCCAGTGTCAACTCTCTGTCGGGCTGGCCTGCTGGGCCTTCGGTCGGCACGCCGGACCGCGAGCGTGCACCTTTCCAGCATGCCTTTGGGGGCAGCATCTTTGGCCCTCTGGGTGACCTTCCGTCCCCTGGACTTGGTGGACTCGGCGGCGTGTTTGGACCTCCCAGCTCCTCGAGAGTGGGGCGCGGCAAACTCGAGTCCCTCCTCCCCATGGCCATGCAGGCGCAGATGCACGGCCACGATCAAGACAACCTCAGCGACTCGGTCCCCGACCTGCGCCAGGCCAATCCTCTCGGCGCCATCGGCCGCGGCGCCGTCGGTCTGCAGCGTGACACGGACAGCCCGGTGAGGTCTGGCAGGGGCGGCTTTGAGGATCTCTTCCCCACTCTGGATTCCGCCCGCTCGCCCTTCTCGACTGCCGAACAAGCTCAGCCCGGCCTCACTTCGACGGCTCCCCAGTCTTTCCCGACGACAGCCGGCGGTGCATCGTTCCCGACTTCCCAGCCGGCTCCGCAAGACCCCACCGTCGTTAGAACCATGGTGATGCCGGATCGGATGCGCTGGGTTTATCTGGATCCCCAGGGTACCATGCAGGGACCGTTCAGCGGTCTGGAGATGAACGATTGGTATAAGGCGAACTTCTTCACTCCTGACCTCCGCGTCAAGCGCCTCGAGGATCCCGACTTTGAGCCCCTCGGCCAGCTCATTCGGCGGATTGGCAACTCGCGCGAGCCTTTCCTCGTGCCGCAGATGGGTATTGCACACGGACCTCCTCCTACACAGGGACCATTCGGCGGCGGTGTCTCGGACGCCATCCCGCCGCTCCAGAGCGCGTTCCCCTCCTTTGGACGGACCCTTACCGCCCAGCAGCAGAACGACCTTGAGCGTAGAAAGCAGGAGGAGCAGATGTTCCATGCCAGACAGCGGGAGATGGCCCAGCACCACCATCCTGCCTTTGGTAGGCTGCCGCCCATCCAGCCTGGCGGACCCGGCGGTCTGCACCATCACTCGAGCGCCCACAGCCTTCAAAGCCAGCCCAGCTTTGGAAGCATCACGTCTCCGATCGGCATGGCTCCCCAGCACCCCCTGGGCCCTATCGCACCCTCAGCGGGCTTCTTTGACTCGGCCGCAGCCATGACGACCGGTCCCGCCCAGGCTCCCATCGGGCCTACGGCCGACCTCTACAGCCAGGAACTGAACTTCAGCGAGCGCCAGATGCTGGCCAATATGCAGGGACCCGTTGGCGTGTCGGGCACCTTCGCCTCTGCCCAGACAATCGGGGGCCCGGTAGGCGAGGACGGCGGGCTGCGCAGCCAGCTCCCCACCGTTGATCAGCTTCAGAAGGACTCGGAGGGTTTTAGTGAGAGACTGGAGGAGTTCCACGAGCTACGGGCTCAATTTGATGCCGAGGAAGCCGCTGCCGCTGCCGCTGCTGGAACGGCTGCCGGGCTGACTTCGGAGGCGACACAGGGCAAGGCACAGCACGAGGAGCAGGTTGCGATGGCTGCGCATGCGGCTGAAGCTGCCAGCACGGCGAAGAGCGCCACTATCCCTTCCGGCCCTGCCGAGGCGAAGAAGACTGCCCAGGTCCAGGCTGAGCTCACTC
>Ga0247824_10000092_pt1 | contig 34873 bp, 25 predicted proteins | sample 13C_PalmiticAcid_FD_194412 | JGI IMG/M metagenome (GOLD analysis project Ga0247824, IMG submission 194412) | Soil microbial communities from agricultural site in Penn Yan, New York, United States - 13C_PalmiticAcid_Day48 | ecosystem: Environmental > Terrestrial > Soil > Agricultural land...
GGTTAGGGGGGGGTTGTCAACACTGCGTCAGGGGCAATGTCAACAAACCCACTGCCACCCACCAGGAAAGTCCAGGCTCGCAGTTGAAGGCGCCGCCTTCAGTTTCTCCAACATGGCGGCATCCACCGCAACTACGGTCGGAACAATCTCCGCGCAGAGACTCCCGTGCTTTGGTGAGCACACCACCACAGTCGCTGCACAGTCCCCGACAATCTCTCGAAGCCGGGTAACGGGATGCGCTGGATCGAGGGGCACGAAGGCAGCCCCCGTTTTGAGGATTGCCAGCATGGCCACCACGGCAAAAGTCGACTTTTCGAAGCAAAATGGAACGAACCTGCAGCTGTTAGCACCAACCCCCTTTGCCACAAGCTCACCTGCCAGCGCCGACGAGAGCGCATCCAGCTCGCCGTTGGTCAGCTTCGCGTCCCAGCCGACGACAGCGGTGGCAGAGCTTCCCATCACTGCCATCTTGTCGCAAATCATGTCGTGCACCCGCCCCTCAACAAATGGACCCGGAGTCCTGTTCCACTCGTGAACAGCGGTCTTGTCATCGGGCGAGAGGAGGTCGACCTCACCAACTCTCTGTCGCTGACACTCCGTGGCCGAAAGCCGCAATAGGACCGTTTCAAACTGCCCCAAGATCCGAGCAACCTGCCAGCGTGGCACGACCTTGTCGTCAAAGATCGCGTGCACTTGGATCCCGTCGCCGTCGCTGTTGCGTCCCAAAGTGCATGTGACGTTGAGCGGATAGCTGAAGAAGTCGGGCCCCTGACTCGAACCGTCGCCCTTCATGCTGCCCCACAGGCTTCCTTCAGGGACCTCCTCTGCCATGTCGACTGCCAGCAGGTTCTGAAACTCGCATGCCGCCGCCGCAATGGGATTGAGCCCCCTGATGCGCTGCAGACCGGCGAACTGGTGCGGTGAGACCTCGCTGAGTTGGTCATGGACGTCGGCAAGCATCTGCTTCACCGTCATGCCACGGTCGATGCGGACGCGGCGGGGCACCGAAGCCAGCGTTGGTCCCACGAGGTCCTCGATGCCAGCCACCAGAACATCACGTCCGTTGAGAATTTCGCCAAAGGCGATGTCGTCAGACGACGAGTAGATCGACAAGACAAGGGCCCACGCCGCGCGCAAGAACGATGCCGTGGCGAAGACCGCGCCCTTGGGTCGGGTGAAATGCACCACCCTGCTGGCTTGGCTGGTTGCCTGGACTCGATAGCCAGGATGAGGAAGCTGCGGGAAGTGCATGGTTCCGGGCTCTGAGAGCTTCACAGCCCAGAAGGCATCTGAGGCGGTGGGATCGAGGTTGGAAAGATGCTCCACAAACCGGGAGTAGTGTGGTGTCGGGCTTCGAGGGATTTGGGGGTGGTGATACCGCGACTCGACCCGGTCCAGGAGGGCCGGCAGGCTCCATCCGTCGTAGATTGCATGGTGTGCCGTCCAGGCGAATGTCGGCTGGTTGCTACCGTCGCGGATGATGGAATAGCGAGATAGGACTCCGCCGTCGTGTGGTGGTAGGTGTCGGTGATCTGGGGTCGACAGTGCATCGGTGCTTGCGGCAGTGTCCCAGGGGATTTGGCCCCGAACGACAACCTGCAAGAAACCGATGCTCTCGATGAACACGACCCGAGTCCGGAGGATTGCTTCCGAGTCGACAACCTGCTGCCATGCGGCCTTGAAACGCGGTAGGTCAACATCTCGGGGCAGCTCGTAAGCGCTCACTGCGACGTAGGCCCCAGGTCGCCGTTGGGATGCCGCTACAAGACCAGCTTGCAGCGGCGTGCAGGGGTAGATGTCCTCGATCGAGGTGAGGTCAACCCGGCAGATGGAGGCTACCAGCTGCTGCAGCTTGGCGAGACCCATGCTGACCTTGTCGCCCAGCAAAGAAAACGGCTCAACAGGTCCTGGCAGGGGGTTGTCTTCCACGACCGTGCTAGCCGAACTGTTCCCTGACTTCCCACCATGATCGGAACCATGAACCGTCGTGGCCTTTGCCATGTCGGCGAGCCGGGGAGCCTGGAAGACGTTGGCAACCGTCAGGGACATGCCAGCCCGCCTCGATGCCGCAACCAGGCGCATGGCCCCGACCGAATCTCCTCCATGGCTGAAGAAGCTGTCGTCGGCCGAGATGGAATTGGCGCTGACGTTGAGCACAGACGCCCACAGGTCCTGGAGCTGCTTCTCCGCAGGCGTCTCAGGTGCCCGACCGACAGCTGCTTCAGCCCCGAGCCGGTACTCGGCGACAATGTCGCCCAGGTCCTGAACCAGGGACCGCAAATGGCGACGATCCAGTTTGCCTGATGACGTGACCGGCATCCTCGACACGGGGAAAACGAGTCCGGGAAGCATGTATGCCGCAAGCTGTGTTGCCATGCCTCCCACGACGGTCTGAGAGAGCGTTCGGAGGTCGCTCGTCATGGGAAGAAGTCGGATTGTTTCTTCGCTGTTGAAAGGCGGCATGCAGAAGAACATGGCCAGCGCCTTGCTGTTGCCTGCGATGACCAGTTCGACACAGGATCGGGCAGCTGACGGGAGACCGGCCTTGACGTGGTGTTCAATCTCGCCGAGCTCGATTCGTTGCCCGTGAAGCTTGACCTGCGTGTCCTTTCTACCGAGGTAGATGAGAGAGCCCTCTGAGTTGTAACGCACGAGGTCTCCAGTCTTGTACATCCTGCGGCTGCCTCTTGCCCCGTGGCGGGGGTCTGACGTCGCCCATGCAGGCATCTCGATAAAGACTTTGGCAGTCTCGGCTGGACGTCCGAGGTACCCGCGTGCGAGGATGGGGCCCTCGATCAGCAACTCGCCCACACATCCGATTGGGACCAGGCGGTCGTGGTTCTCCGGGTCCACGACCCACGACACACTTCCAACACTAGTGCCGATGCTGTGGGTATCGCCATCTTTGGTGAGATGCAGCTTGTGAGTCGCGTTGATGGAACACTCGCTCGGGCCGTACTGGTTGTGGACGGGAACAGCACCCGCCCAAATATCCAGAACTTCCTGTGTCATGGCCTCCCCACCGACGGCCATGCCCTTGATCTTGGGCAGCTGCTCCGGCCGCACGAGCGCCGCCACGGTCGGGGTCAGGTCCATGAAGTTGGCGTCGAGCCTGTCGATAGCACCGGGCAAATCGCCAAGCCGGTCCTCATCAGAGGGCACGCAGACGCATCCACCGTGGATGAGCGTTGTGAACATTTCCTCAACGCTATTGTCGAATGTGTACGCGGCGAACTGAAGGACTCTGCTCTGCGGCCCGAATTCGAGCGCAGACCCGTGTGCCAGAGCGCTCGAAACCAGGGCATTGTGGCAGAGCACGACGCCCTTGGGTTTGCCGGTGCTGCCGGATGTGAACAAGACAAAGGCGGCACTTTCAGGGGTGACACCAGACTTGAGCTGCCGTTGGCCAACAGCGGGGAGCTGAGCCATCGACTCTGGCCCAACGGCAACCACATATGGGACCATGGGCTCGAACATCATCGCTCGGGCTGCCGAGGCCACAACCACATGTGCCCCTGCATCCACCACCTTGCCTTCAAGAGCATCGGCGGGGTGTGTGGCATCAAGGGGCACCACGCCACCCCCCGCTTTCAGCACCGCAAGCATGGAAATGACTGTCCAGGCGGACTTGTCGAAGCAGACGGGCACGAGTGTCTCTGGACCAACGCCAAAGCTGGTCAAGTGGACAGCCAGGCGGTTTGCCAAAGTGTCCATCTCCTCATACGAGAAGTCGGCGTCCCAGCCCCGGATAGCCTGGTCCTTTGGACGGAGGGCGACCTGCCGTTCCACCATGTGGTGCATGCACTCGGATGTTGTGGACGGCATGTGGGCGTTCCAAGTCCAGATCTGTGCCTTGCTGGTCGGGTGGACGAAGTCCAGCTCCGAGATTGGGATGCTGGGAAGTTCGACGAGGTTTGAAAGCACCTGCAGGAACGTGGCCGCGATGTGGTTGGCGTGTGGGCGGGCGACCGCATCGGTCCAGTAGTCGAGGTCGATGACGGCACCCTCTTCATCGTCCATCTCAATGTTCAGCGATATGGGATACTCCGTCGGGTCGTGAATGGGGCCGAGATCTTCAAAGACAATGGTTAACTTCTCCTCTGTCTTGGTCTGGTGCTGGCGCCGCCGGTACGATACGCAAGTGTCGAACAGAGACATCCCGCCGGGAAGGTTGAGTGCGTGTTGTACCTCGGCAAGCGAGGCCTGTGAATACGGCATGCACTCAATGTTGTCCTGCTGGACGGCTTCCAAAACTTGCAGCAGGGTGAGCGGCCTCTCGCCGCAGCCCAGTCTCACGCGCTGTGTGGCCATGTTGATGAAGGGACCGACGGCATCCTCTGATCCATCCACGCGTGTAGCATCCCGCCCCGAGACCAGATATCCGAAGCACACCTCGCCCGTCCCCGTGTAGCACGACAACGTCACAGCCCAGGCTGTGTGGAAGGCGTTGGACAGAGTGAAACCAGTCTCGTTGCAGAAGCTTTGCAGTGCTGCGAGCCTGGGCACTGGGACGCGGAGAGCGCACAAAGCCCGCTCCGAGTCGGACACAGCGACGCCATCATTCAGAACGGGGAAGCGGCAGGGTTCCGCTCCCGCGAGATGACCTACCCAGAAGGCCATGTCCGCTTCGGGGTTCCGTTGCTGGAGGATGTGGACAAAGGGGCTGAACAGTGGCTTTGGAGCAGTCGCCAAGGGGCCCTCGTACGCGCGCCCAAGATCGCGCAAGAGAATGTCCATCGACGCGCCGTCCATAATAGCGTGGCTCATTTCTAGCACCCCGACCACGCAGCTCCCGCCGTGGAGGATGGAGAAATGATGCTGAGGTTCCTCATCCTGGTAGTCTCTAGACTGCATGCAGTCCACCAGCCTGCGAATCTCGGGTTCGCCACCAGCGCACTCCCGCACCGTCATCGGGGGCTTGAGGTCGTGCAACACCACTTGATCATAGCTGCCAGCCCTTGCCTGGCTGATGGCATCGACAAAGACTGTCCGGAGAAGGGCGTGGTGATGCACAACTTGCTCCCACGCAGGTATCAAACGCGCGACATCCACGGTCAGCTCCCTGCCGGAGCTGAGGTTGACGTAGAAGGCCCGGCGGACAGCGTAAAAGTCGTCGTCCTTCGTTCGGCTCAGCAGCAACCCTTCTTGAATAGGGGAGGCAGGGTAGATGTCCTCGACTGCTTTCCATCCTCGACCCCCGGTCAATCGACGCAGGTGAGCTTGGTCAAATGTGTCGAGATCCTCAGGGGTGAGCTCTGGGAGAAGCTTGAAGTCGCCGAGTGTCATCCTGCGAGCAAGCTTGGGCAACGTGATTGCAGCCTCAGCAAGCACTCCACGGCACGCAGCAACCCACGCATGGATCTGGTTCTGGTGTCGCATCTTGCGGTTCCATGCGAAGCCGAACCGTAACACGCCCTGCACGATCACGGCCGAGATCTCGAAGAGGGAAAACCGCGGTGTTGAGGCCCCGAAATCAGCAGTTGGGCTGCCTGGATGTGCCTCGCCTGCCATGAGGGCTCCATCGGCTGGTTGGAACAAGCCCCCTTCGCGTTCCAGCTGCTGGTAACGACCCAGGAAATTGAACGACACCTCCATATCTTTGTGGGACCTGGCCCAGCGTTCGCGGCCTTCAGGGGTATGAAACCTGGCAGCGAAGTACGGGCGGCCGTTGCCGGGGAGACGTTGGCGGAGATCTTTGGTCTGGATCAGTGCCTCGGAAAAGGTGGAGGGCGACGCGAGCGCGATGGGGGAGAGTGTTGTGAACCATCCGACGGTGCGGGTGATGTCGATTTGATCAGTGGGCGGCTCGCGTCCATGGCCTTCGTTGAACACGGTAGGCGGGTCGCGATCCGAGAAGGGGTCCTGGAAGGACCAGATGAGCGCTGCGGTGAGCAGGTCCACTGTTTCGGTGTGAAAAGGAGCATGACAGGCAGAAAGGAGTGCGGTAGTTGTTTCGCGGTCGAGATCAAAGCCCTCGCAAGCCACATCACCGTACAGGTTTGGCTGGTTGTGCATGTCCCAGTATGCGAACCGCGCCTCAGGAACTTGATCTGCCGAGGGGAGGGCCTTGGTGAGGGGCGTGGCGATCGAGTCTTCAGTCTGAAGCCTTGCCCACCTCCGGAACGACAGGGACTGGCGATAGACTGGTAGGTTGCTCTGAGCCGCAGGGTTCGCCAGATATTCTTCCATTTCCTCGAGGATGACGCGCCACGAGACGAGGTCAACCACGAGATGATGTGCCGTTAGGAACAAGATTTGTTCGGTCTTGTCCCGCAGGGTGAACAACTCTCCTGCAAGCAAGGGGCCTTGGCGAATGTCGAGACACGCCTGGGCGCTGGCGATACCAGCATCAGCCTCTGCACGGCAAAGGACTGTCTGCTCCCGGAACCGATAGGAGGTGTCAACGTCGGCAGTGATGAATTGCTGCCACTGCCCTGTCTCGGGGCCCTCCACGAACCGGGACCTGAGCATGGCGTGGCGCTTGACAACACTCCGAAGGGCTTCTCGGACAGGGGCAGCTTCCACGGGGCGGGAAAGACGCAGACAAAAGCTCTGGTTGAAGTGTCCATCATGCTGGGCATCGCCACGGACGGCCATGTGCAGTTGTTGGATCGGAGTCAAGTCGAACGGGGTGGCGATCTCAACTTCTGTCTCCTTCTCACTGTCCGGTGGGCCGTCGGATTCCATCATTTTGTTGGTGGCAGCAGCCAACTGTCTCAGGGATTTGGCCTTGAGCGTGGCTTGCACGGACACTTGCAGGCCAGCTTTCTGGGCATGGCCGACGCACGTCATGGCTGAAATGGAATCGCCACCGAGAGAAAGGAAGCTCTGGCCATCAGGGAGGATGTCGTTGGCAGGAAAGTTCAAGACCAAACTCCATGTGTCCCGAAGTTTGGTTTCGATGTCGGAGAGGGTCACGACCTGGGGTTGGTCGCCCTCTTCGGCAGGGGCCGCATGCATCGAAGAAGCGTTGCCCCGGATGATATCCTGGCACGTCTCCGCGTCGAGGACAGTTTCCACCCAGGTCATGACTGTCTTCCGGTCCATCTTGCGTGACGGCAGCATGGGGATTGTCTCAACACACAGCCAGGTGGACGGCACCATGTATGGAGGGAGGCGTTTGTCCAGTCGTGCCCGGACGCGGGCAAGGGCCTGCTCAGTCTGGGCTCGGTTTCGGCTCAGCTTCATGAATTCTTTGCCCGGGTTATTGGTTTGTTCAGAGGACGAGTCTGATGGCGCCGATGAGTCCAGCAACGTGAGCACGGTGACCAGCCGTTTTGCCAACGGGCCAGTCTTCGGCAGAAGGACCATGGCGTGTTGCACGCCCTTGTCAACAGCCAGGTGGTGCTCGATTTCTCCGAGCTCGATTCTTTGACCGTGGAGCTTGATCTGCGTGTCCTTTCTCCCAACGTAGGTCAGGGAGCCCGAGGCTGAGGTGTAGCGTGCCAGGTCGCCAGTCTTGTAAAATCGGCGTTGGGACTGGTCTTGGGCCGATGCCCACGATGGTGCCGGGATGAAGCTCGCCTGTGTCTGGGCGACGTTGTCCAGATATCCCCGAGCGAGACTCGGACCCTCGAGCAGCATCTCGCCCACACACCCAACGGGGAGCAGGCGGTGGTGGTCAGTCGGATCGACAATCCAAACTCTCACGCCACATGGAGTGCCGATATCTGTAGGCTCCGTGTCGCGGCTGACACTGGAGTTGACTACCGCCGCGACCGAGCTCTCCGTCGGGCCATAGCCATTGACAAGCTCGATGTGCGACCACGTCGCAACATGCAAGCGGGACATGGCCTCGCCCGCCAGCACAAGCCTGCGGAGCCCGGGCACGGCGGCGGGCGTGAGGAAGTTGATGAAGGATGGAGTGAGGACAGCATGGTCGACGCGCATGCGGTTCATGGCAACCGCCAGGTTGTTGAGTCTCTCGTGCTCGCTGGGGATGCAGACACACGCTCCCACCATCAGCGGCGTGAGGATCTCGACCAAACTCGAATCGAATACATGGGCCGCAAACTGCAGTACCCGGCATGTGCCGTCCATCCGCACGGCTGGGCCATGTGCCCGGGCACTGGAGCAGAAGGCTTGATGCTCGATGACGGTGCCCTGGTTGGACGAGGTTAGAGGTTATTAAACGATTGCAATGGGAGTTGCTGAAGGCTTACTTTGGGCTTTCCAGTCGATCCAGACGTAAAGATCACGTAGGCAACATTGGTGGGAGTTACCGTGGGTGTGGTTGCGTTCGGGAGGCGCTCCGGTGTGCCGGTTGTGATGCTGTCATCGACGGGTAGGACTCTGTCCGCGACGCCAGCGAGGGTCTGGACGAGGTGGCTGGAGCACAGGATGATCTTTGCGCCGACCGAGTGGCAGAGTCCTTGGAGCCTCTCGACTGGATGAGAAGGGTCAAGGGGCACAAACGCGCCCCCGGCTTTCAGGACCGCAAGCATCGCGACGATTGTCCATTTCTATCACATCGAGTTCGTCAACGTTGGTCCTGCAGCGCGAAGGTGAAGGTGAGGGTACGAACCGATTTCTCAAAACAGAGCGGGACTAGAACCTCAGGGCCAACGCCGAATCCCACCAACGCGGTGGCCAGACTCTCAGCCACGCCATCCAGCTCGCGATATGTAAAGGCGCCATCCCACGCGTGCACAGCCTCGGCGTCGGGACGCGACAGAACCTGGTCCGCGATCACGTCGTGGATGCAGCGCGCGACGGGCTGGACTGAGTGCTCGTCATTCCACCTGTACACTTGATCCAGATTCGCCTGGCTCAGGGTACTCAACGACCTCAGGGGCGCATCTTGCGAGCTTGTCAGGAGGCCCGAAAGGATCTTGTCCAGGGTGCTGGCCACCAACACCCCTTGTCCGGGTGACATCGCGAGGCGACTGTTGTCCCATTCTAGGAACAGGTTTAGCGTGGTTGCACCACGCTTGGCCAAGAGCCGAAGGCTGTGTTGCGGCTGGTCCTGGTGTCAGACAGATGGATTTCAACACAACGCAGGGTTAGGGTTGGCTCGAGGGGCACCGAGTTCCAATCCCAGCTCTGGCTGTTGTGCGACGGCGGGGAGAGTAAATGAAAGCAATACGTACGGGTACCGGAGCCTGGAACGGGGTAGATAGTTGTGTGAGGAACCAGAGAACAATTGCCGTGTCGAACGAGTCGGGAGAACCGGGTTGAGGGCGGGAAGCTGGGTTTGCATCCCTGGTTGCCAGCTGTGCTTTGGCGTGAGACAGCATCTGCGCAACGGATGCTGAATCGTCCAGGCGAAGGCGGGTTGAAATGGAATAACCGGGGCCATTTCCAATCAACTGGAAGCCAAAGCTGACGTCGTCCTGGCCCGTGTAGCATCCAAGCAGCAGCGCCCACGCGGTGCGGAGCAGAGCACCCAGCCCGTCGGGATCGATGGCCATCAAGGAGACCAGGGTGTCTGCGCGCTCGAAATTCACGCGGGCCGATGAGACTTTTCTGGAGTTGGCTGCGTTGGGCCGGCGCCCAAAGGAAGGGAAAAGACAAGGCATCCCGCGGTCTGGTGTGTGTGTCTCACCGTCGAAGCTCGGGTTGGCGGTGGAGTCCATGATGCTCAACTTGGGCGTAATACGAGACTGGACCAAAGGTGAACGGCATAAAATGTGTGGTAAAGGGGCAAAGGTCTGCAGGTAAGGAGGAAGGATGAACCTGCTGGACGTACTGGATCTGTTGAATGGGTGGGGAAAATCAAACGCAGTATGAACGAAGTGTGGGTGTTTCCAACGACGGGCGACATGCAGCCACAGTGAGGAGGAGACTCGGCGCAGGTAAACGACGTCAAGAACCAATGTCGATCCCACAAAGTACCTGGAGAGCAGGATTGTTCGAAAGTCATGGAAGCAGCTCCAAGTTGGAAGCGATGACTCGGTCCAACATGGGCCCGTTAATATTAAATAGCACGCTCATCAACCTGGTTCTCGTGCTTCTCCGGCCTTTCTTTTTTCGTTTTTCCCTCCGAGCTCCACGCCTTCCGCGCCCTTGAGGCTGAAGGAGGGAGGGAAATTTGCGTGAAACGTAAACCGGCGAGCAAACGGACTTGGGAGCCTGCACTCACCCCTAGCAGGGCGCCGCGATGGTGACATCCGTCGAGACCCAGACGGGCCCATTTGCCCCCCTATTTTTGGGAGTGTCAAAACCATCGGGCACCGGCGTCCCAGAAATAAGTGCTTGCCGGCTGAATAACACCTCGGCCAAACGACCGGCACCTTGGTGCAGAGATCGACACTCCAGTTGCGGTATTCGGAACCGTGTGTTGTGCATTCCGGCTCTCGAGAACGAAGGCGTCAGTCATGGATGCAGGGGTGGTCTCAGCCGTCCTGCAGCGGCCATCTAACAAAGTAGCCGGCATCCCACGACGGGAAACGGCACTGTCGATCCCCTAGGGCGGCGGCCGAAGGGCGGGAGATGATCCGGCCAATTAGCCCCGGGGCGCTCGGCCCCGACGGCGTCGACAGCTGGTAAAATCCACCGGACACGACGTTGGATACAACCATCCGCGGCGTGCAGGCGGAGCGGCAGCTTGGGGCCCCGAACGGGATTGCGCTCTGGCGCGGCTGCAGCTGAAGCTGTGTCCAGACCACGCCGCTGACCACATACGGCGCAAGATCGGCCGCCCTGCCAAGGTTTGCCGCCCTCACTGGCACGGGTCGGCTGGCCGACTGCTGCCGTTGAGTGACAGCAGCCAACCGAACGGCCCTTGCAAACAGGATTCAAGGCCGTCTTCCTGGACCGGTATGTCTGGGGGGTCGTATTGGTCCAGTCTTTGTCCGTCCATCCTGCACAGTGGCACAACAACCTGGCAGCAAATATTTCCAGCCACGGAACATGGGGACCACGTTTCCTGTTAATAATAATATGCATTGTCATCGTGCCCCGGGGGTTGGTCATCGTCTGTCCGTCCGTCGGTCAATCACCAAGGTAAGCGGAAGAAGCATCGTCGTCCCCGGCCTGGGGCCATTATCCCTTCCCCCCTTCCGGATCATCGGGCCTATGCCTAGAAGGTCAGGAAAAGAAATGTGGCTGTTTACCACACGATTGGCCACCGAGAGCCGTGTTGCAGATGCCCCGGGTCAAAACCTGCCTCCCCACCCCTTGACGCGTTATTCTCACTCTCGATTTCCCGTTTCCCGTTTCCCCCTCGCCTGCCTTGTCTCGCGCCCCGCAAGTCTTTCTGCCAGCGCGTACTTCATGCTCGATCTCGGTAACCATGGACCGATCACCCCTCCTTTCGTGCTCCCAGATCGATGACTTGTTTGGGCCCCATGCCGGAACATGTCGGGGCGGCTTCGATTTCACCCTCTTGTTCGAGGAGACTATCCTCACACTGGCGCCAGTGGGCCTTGTCGTTGCGGTGATTCCTCCACGCATCTGGTATCTGCTCAGCCGGGTGAAGAAAGTTGAAGCTGCCAGCCACTCGGCAACGCTGAAGATCGTAAGAAGTCTTGCCGCCTCATATGTCGATCCTTCAATAGTCGACGTCACTGACATTTTGGCCCCTACAGTCCGTCTGGGTTGTCCTCGGTGCCCTTCAGCTTGCTTCCTTGATCCTCTGGGCAAAATCATCGGGTACCCGAACCAGGACGACGTTGGCTGCTGAGACACTCACGCTGCTCTCCACAGTCGGACTGTGCCTCCTCTCATACACCGAACACACCAGAGCCGTCCGGCCTTCTTCCATTCTTAATTCCTTCCTGTTTGTTACCCTTCTGCTTGACATCGCCCATGCCAGGACGCTCTGGCTCCGTGCTGGGGATGATCTTAGTACTGCCATTGCCTGCGTTTGTATCGCCGCGGTCGTGGCGAAGTCCCTCGTTCTCGGGGTGGAGGCGATCCACAAACGCCGAATTCTGCGCCCCGAGTACCAGGTGTATCCTCCAGAAGCCACAAGCGGCATTTACAGTCGATCCTTCTTTTGGTGGCTCAACCCCCTCTTCCGCCGGGGCTTCGGGCGCGAACTCGCTCTTGACGACCTGTTCGTGCTGGACAAACACCTTCGCGCTTCGTACTCGTGTAAAGAGTTTGAAACAGCATGGCGTTCAGGTCAGTCATCTTCATTGGGCCCTTCTCCAGATTCCAAGTTACACACCACTCTTGATCGCCATAATTGTCGATCACCCGTTGCCGCCACTGACTTTTGCCGGGGTGAAACAGTCGATCAACCGTCGCCGTACTCGCTGCAGTGGACGTCATTTGGTGTCCTAAAACGGACGGTTTTACAGACCATTCCACCTCGCGCCTGCCTCACGGCGCTCTCCTTTTGCCAACCGTTTCTCATCAACCACGCCATCAAGCTGTCCCAGGAGGACATTACCAATGAGACAACGCAACGAGGATATGGCCTGGTTGGTGCCTACTTTCTGGTCTACGTCGGCATCGCAGTACGTGTAACCTCTTTATCCCCCGTTTCCTTTCCACCGCACGAGACCCTGACGCAGAATGCAGGTCACCATGGGTATGTACCAGCATCGAACATACCGGACCATTGCCATGGTCCGCGCTGGTCTCGTATCCATGATTTACCGCAAAACCGGCTCCCTGAGCCTCAAGGATCTCGACCCAGCAACGTCGATGACTCTCATGAGTGCCGACATTGAGCGCATCGTGCAGGGTTGGCAAACGATGCACGAGGTCTGGGGCAATGCGGTCGAGGTTGGCGTCGCGATATACCTCCTGGAACGACAGCTTGGCGTTGCTTGCGCCGTCCCTGTCGCGGTCTCCATTTGTCAGTCCCTCTCCCAGCGCGTATTTGGTGGAATCAATGTTAACCCCGTCATTCGCGGCGCAGTGTCCTTGTTGGGGTCCATCTTTGCCATGAACTTCATCATGTCTCGCCAGGCCATGTGGCTCGAGGCCATTGAGAAACGCATCTCGGCAACCTCGGCGATGCTGAATTCAATGAAAGGGGTCAAGCTGTGCGGCTTGAAGGACACGCTTCTCACCAGCCTGCAAAAGCTGCGGGTCGACGAGTTGCGTATTTCAAAGAAATTTCGCAAGTTGATCATCTGGAACATGGTCTTTGGTAGGTGCCGGTTTCCCCAAACATGAGAGCCAGCCTGCTGATTTCCATTGATCTCTAGCCTATCTCACCCAGGTCTTTGCTCCGGTCTTGACGTTTACCGTATTCTCGGTGCGTGCCCGCGACAGCGGTGACTCGACATTGGATACGGCGCGTGTTTTCACCGCGCTGTCATTGTTCGCTCTGCTCTCTGAGCCACTGGCCTCTCTCGTCATGGCCTTGGCTGCCTTTCTGGGCGCAGCCGGGAGTTTTGTCCGCATCCAACAGTTTCTCGTCTCGGAGGAGCGGGCAGACGCAAACGACCAGGATGATGTGTCGGAGAAACCGAGGCTTGACAAGTCGGCCACAGGCGCTATCACAGTCGAGCATGGGACGTTTGGGTGGGATCCAGCCAAGGACCCCCTCCTCAAGAACGTCGACCTTTGTGTTCCGTGGCGAAAGCTTACCATCGTTGTCGGGCCAGTCGGCTGCGGCAAGTCAACTTTGTTGCAGTCCCTTTTGGGCGAGGTTCCCGCCCTTGGCGAGGAGGGCTCAGTGCGGCTCGGCTCTAGGAGCATTGCCTACTGCGCCCAAGAACCCTGGCACATGAATGGAACTGTCCGAGAGGCCATCGTGGGCTGCGGAGAGTATGACAAGAAGTGGTATAGTCGAGTTGTGCAGGCTTGTTGCTTGTGCCGAGACTTCCGAGAGCTTCCCCTGGGCGACTCCTCGCGGGTTGGGAGCGGAGGAATTGCCCTCAGCGGCGGGCAGAGTCAGCGAATTGTAAGACACTCCTGCGCTGGCCGATACCTAATCAGCTCCTTCTTTGACACTAATATCCCCTAGGCTCTTGCTCGTGCGGTCTATGCTCGAAGGAAAATCACCATCTTGGATGATGTCCTCAGTGGGCTCGACAACACGACCGAAAACCAGGTATTCCACAATCTCCTGGGCACCAGGGGCATTCTCCGCGACATGCATTCGACTGTGCTGCTTGCGTCATCATCGGGTATGAGAAACCAGAGTCCAGAACATCAGAGTTCTTTCCCCACGCTGACCATTCACAGCCAAGCGTCTTCCATACGCAGACCACATCGTCTGTCTCAACCCAAAAGGAGAGATCGATGCCCAAGGGACATTCGACAATCTCAACAGCGCGGGGGGCTATGTGTCTTCTTTCTCCCTGCCCCGTGCCGATTGGACTTACGGCTCTGAGGTCGATGCAGCAGGAAACATCGACCTCGAAAAGGAGAAGAACGATATCGCCATTTCCCAGTCCCCAGACACAGGCTCCAGTGCTTCGCTGTCATCAACCGAGGGCCCAGGTCCACAGGTTGGCGAAGATGGGACGAGCCGCCGAACAGGTGACGTTCAAATCTATCTCTACTATGTGAAATCCGTCGGGTGGTGGGCAACCCTCATCTTTGTGCTGGCCATTGTGGGCTTCATCTTTTGCACCTCGTTTCCGAGTAGGTCAATCCATTGCGCTCTCTGTTGGACTGAAGCCACTGATCTGACATCTCCCTTCTAGCTATTTGGATTCAGTGGTGGGCTGCATACAATGAGTCAGACCCTAACGGAAGACTGGGGTACTGGCTGGGGATCTACGCCATGCTCGGAGGCGTCGGCATCGTGTGCTTGTTCATCAGTTGCTGGTGAGTTCCTCGTGTTGAAGCACGAACAATGGATTCCATCTAACACCCCCAGGCAAATGATCATCACCATGGTGCCCCTGTCCGGAGAGCAATTCCACCTCACCCTTCTCACCACAGTTCTCAGCGCACCCATGTCATTCTTTGTCAAGACGGACTCTGGTGTCACCTTGAACCGTTTCAGCCAAGATCTCCAGCTGATCGACATGGAGCTTCCGACTGCAGCTCTCAACACCTTTGCCAGTAAGATCACTTCCTTGACTCGCAGGAACTCAGAGGCTCACATTGCGGCTATCAGCATTTGTCCTCTGCCTCGCCCAGATGGCACTCATCGGCTACGGGTCCATCTACGCCGCGGTTTCCTTTCCCATCGTCCTCGCGTCGCTGTACTTAATCCAGATGGTGTACCTCCGGACATCACGACAGCTTCGTCTCATGGACATCGAGACCAAGGCTCCGCTTTACTCTCTCTTCGAGGAGTCGCTCAGCGGTCTGGCAACCATCCGCGCCTTCGGATGGCAGGACGCCTTGAACGACAAGAACCACAGGCTCTTGGACACCTCGCAAAGGCCGTTCTATCTGCTCTTTGCCATCCAGCGGTGGCTTACCCTGGTTCTGGACCTTGTCGTTGCCGCCATCGCCGTCATGCTGATGATCCTGGTGGTCCAGCTCCGCGGTACCATGGCGGCCGGTGGTGTGGGCCTGGCGCTGCTGAACGTGATCCAGTTCAGCCAAAACATCAAACTCTTGGTGACCTTTTGGACGACGCTCGAGACACACATCGGTTCCGTCGCGCGCATTAAGAGCTTCACCGAGACGGCCGTGCCAGAGGATCTGCCTGGGGAGGACCAGCCGGCTCCGCCAGGGTGGCCATCGGTCGGTGCAATGGAGTTTGAGAACCTGTCCGCCTCATACAAGTAAGGTTCCCTGCCGACACTGACCTGGGGTCTTCTACTAACCACAACCCTCCTCGCTTACGAAACAGCCCGGATGAGCTTGTCTTGAGGGATGTTTCCATCTCCATCAAGCCTGGGGAGAAGATTGGGATTTGCGGCAGAACGGGCAGTGGCAAGACGTCCCTCATCTTGAGCCTCTTCCGCCTCATCGACTTGCACGGAGGCTCCATCCGCGTGGATGGGGTGGACATTACGACCCTCCCTCGACAGGAGATCCGCAGTCGGATTGTCGCGGTTCCGCAGCATCCTTTCCTCCTCAAGGGCTCCGTACGGCTCAACGCCAATCCATATGGAGGCGCCTCGGACGACGAGATCATCGCAGCGCTTCAATGTGTGCAGATAATGGAGCAGGTTGAAAAGAACGGGGGTCTAGATGCCGACGTCGACGCCCTCAATCTCTCCGCGGGACAGAAGCAGCTGTTTTGTCTCGCTCGGGCCATGTTGCGACCTGGAACCATCCTTGTCTTGGACGAAGCAACAAGCAGGTATGACGATGCTGGCCTCCGATTTCCAGATCGCGGGTATAGTCCAAACTTGCTAACGGATTCTCCGCACCTCACAGCATCGACGCAAAGACTGAGGAAACGATGCAGCGCTTGATCCGTAAAAAGTTCGCCAACCACACCATCCTCGCCGTGGCCCACAAGATTGAGACCATCATGGACTTCGACAAGGTGGCGGTCCTTGATGCTGGAGAGCTTGTTGAGTTTGACAACCCGTATACCCTCCTCGACGTGCCCGGCTCTGCGTTTTCAAAGTTGTACAACGCAGCAGTGGTTGCAGAGGAGGAGAATGTGGCGGAAACGCCGAGGTCTTAGGTGACTGGGAATGCATGGCGCTCAAAACATGGTTTATGAGAATCTAGAATCACGAAATTGAAGTTTGCTGTTTCTTCCAAAATATCAGGATTGTTTCATGTTCATTCAACCAGCAACCCGCCATAGCCCAACCTCTTCGAGCCAAAAGAAAACATTGAAAAGGGAAAGGAAAGGGACAAGAAGAGACCAATGTTCAAAACAGTCAACAACAAGAGCTCCCGCGTGCCAGTTGTGGCTGATCCGACTTATCTGTTTCAACTTCAACTAGGTTCTGGGATGAACTGTCTTGATTTTTTTGCATTGATGATTCCAAAACCTGGCCGCCGTGCAGATCCCGGCTGATTATTCCACGGAGATGGCAGCACTCACCCTTATGTCAGTCGGCCTCCTCGATTGTAGAGAATCCACCCGAGTTGGCAGGTTCTGATTTCGATGGAGGGGGTTTACCCGATGGTGTTTCTATTCTAGCTGTGACCCTGGTTTTCAGATCGATGTGTTTTCCCGATTCTATCTGGCTGGGGTGGTGTCATTGGTCCAGTTATCCGTCCTGGTTAATGCACGCCTCAACGGCCGAGGGCGAGAAACACGCCAGCGGGTGTCAGGGTGTCATCGCGCTTGATGGAGGCTTTGCGCCAAAATAGGGCATCAGGCCAGCCCTGCCGGGGCAAGCTCGCCTCAGCTGGTTCTATTTCGGGTGGGCTGCCAGGGGCCGTTCCAGCGATCTCCAAGCGCAGCGTTACATCCGCCGCCCACAAGCCTCAACGCTTACTCCTTGGCACGGTACAACATTTGTCCCACCCTCCCAGAGCGGGGACGCGCTGCGCCATTGGACGGCTGAGACCAACCAGGTGGGAGCTTGTTCTTTGCTGTCGGTATGTTTTACACCCTGGCTCGTCATCACCACCAAGTTTGCCCTCTCCGAGCATAAACCTGTGCCGCAAGGCAGTCATGGTGCAGACTGGGGCATCTTGCACTGTCAACACCCCTGCATCCTCGTGGGAGGCTCACCGAAGGTCGGACTGAACTGTCCGCCCCGGGTCATCATGTTGCAACAAACCGGCCAAGCTTCTAATTTTGACAACCGATGATGAGCGTGGTTCGGCATGGTGACAGACAGCAAGCTCCTCGAGACCGTCAGACAGGGCTTTTCGGGACGATTAGGGGCTCGTGGTCTCCACGCTGTGAACGTCGTCGCTCAACCACCAAGAGAGGTTGCAAAATGGACCATCATGTATAAAGAAAGTGAACTTGTCTGCTCCAATTGTTCCCAATCATCAGCCTCTTCATCCAACACTCCCTTCCACATCAGACTCTCACCACCAACTCTCCTTCAAATACCATATTTCTTTGAATTCCACAACCTACCACCACACCCACCACCCTCAACTACTCGGCCCCCTTTCATATCTGTCCAGTTTCCAACATGAAGTTCCAATTCGTCACCACTGCCGCGGCGCTCCTGGTGGCCGTTGCCGCCCTTCCCACGCCCCGGCCAGACAACCATGGTCTCGTCCCCGACGCTGACAACGTGGTGGACGATGGCACCATCGAATTCATCGACGCCCGTGGCCTCTCAGAAGACGACAACGCCAGTGAGGGCATCATGGCCCGCAGCGCCGAGGACGCCGAAGTGAGCGAGTCGATCGAGTTCATCGAAGTGCGCTCCACGGCTCGTGATGTCGACGACGAAGTCACAGAGACCATCGAAATCGTCGAAGCTCGGGATGTCGACGACGGCGAGGAGGTCGGTGAAGGGAACGAGTGGCTCGAGGCTCGTGATGTTGACGACGAGGAGGACGTCGGTGAAGGAAACGAGTGGCTCGAGGCCCGGGATGTTGACGACGATGTCTCAGAGACGATCGAAGTCGTCGAAGCTCGGGACGTCGGCGACGAGGTTACCGAGGACATCGAGGTTCTCACTGCTCGCTCCGCCGATGCTGACGAGGAGGACGTGGGTGAAGGAAACGAATGGCTCGAGGCACGCGACGCCGAGGACGACGAGGTTACCGAGGACATCGAGGTCCTTACCGCCCGCTCCGCCGACGCCGATGACGAGGACGTCGGCGAAGGGAACGAGTGGCTCGAGGCCCGCGAGGCGGAGGCCAACGAGGGTATCGAGGCCCGGTCTCCAGAGGACGACGATGTCACTGAGACCATCGAAGAGGTTGACGCTACCGAGGTTGTGGCGCGCGGAATTGACGAGACGGAGGCCAGCGAGACTATTGAGGCCCGGTCCCCAGAGGAGGACGACGTCACCGAGACCATCGAAGTGGTTGACGCCAGCGATGTTGAGGCCCGGTCCCCGGAAGACGACGTCACTGAGACCATCGAGGAGGTTGGCGCTGGCGAGGTCGAGGCCCGTAGCGTTGAGGAGATTGAGGTCAGTCATGTCACCACCGGAGCCGTGGAGCAATTTGACGGCATCGATACTGACGCTCGCAGTAATTACTGAGTAGACCGCCGCCAGCGAGGCCATTGAAGCCCGTGCCGTCCGCGTGACTGAGGCCGCCGCCAACTTCAACTTCACGACTGACTTTGACTCTGCGCTCGACCGCCTACTTGCCGCCATCGACGACATCCCCGACGACATCTTGGAGCAGGGCGACGAGGCGCTGCACAAGTGGCTTGTCGAGCACGGCTACCGCGAGGGCAACGAGAAGCTGAAGCGCGACGACGACACCGATGTCCTCGCACTCCTCACGCGCGGCGAGCTCGCGGCCCGGGCCTCGATCTGGAAGATCGCCAAGTGCGTGGCCTCGATTGTCCAGCTGCTTGCCACCACCGCCGTCCCTGCTGCCAAGCTTCTCCGGATCAAGAAGTACATCAAGGCGCTCGGCGGCACCAAGGACGCCGTCAAGCTTCTTCTCGGCGCGACCACCAAGGCCGAGAAGCTCAAGGTCGGTGGCGAGGCGCTGGTTGCCCTGGCGGCGGAGTTGCTCGGCATCAGCACCGTCAAGAACAACTGTTTCTAAGTGCGCAAAAAGCGGAACCAGGTGTTGCGATGGCGGTGGCATTCGAGCGGCGTTTGGCTTTGGCTTGGGTTTGGCGGTGCCATACATTTTTTTGTTTTGTACATATGGGCTTGTCCTTTGGGTTTTGGTCACTTTTCTTTGTGTTCGGCTGTTCACTTTCTTTAGGTCCAGTATATATGCTCACTGTTCAACACTGCTTGTTTTATGCCCAGTTCAAATCATGCTTTGCGTTGACCGGGTGGGGGAAAACTTGAAGGATGGGGCAAAACGGAGGATCAACACCCACGACCCCAAAAACACGATCCACCCAGGGGTCGAACCTGGAACCTCCTGATTGCCCCGTCTCAAGTGTTGAGACGGTCGTAGTCAGACGCTCTGCCATTGAGCCAGCGGACCTTGTTGGGATGCCGAGCCCAAATTTGGGATGAAGAGATTTCGGCGCTGCGCGATTCCCCAAGTTTCCAGCGGGGCGTTTGCGCTTTCGTCATGGACCGCCCCCGTGCCTGTGCTTGGTCAACCCTGTCCATTTCATGGAAAATGGGAGCCCTGTGACTCGAGAATACGATACCGAGGGTGGGGGGAACTGGCAGGATCGGCCGACCACCAAACCATAGCTCCAACGTGCTTCGATCGGCTGCTTGCACGTTGAACAGAGTCCGAGGCAAGCTCATGGTGTGTGACAGACGAGAGTTAACAATAGACGGCAATTAACCCAAGGGTATTTCGCCAATCCAATTCCTGAGAACAATATAGAGCAGACTGGCATTGCCGGCACGCATTGGCCGGCCGTGATTGGGCTGTCGGGGGATAGTCTGGCATGGTGGGGCCGTGCCGACTGCTGCCGGCCATGTCCTGCGGCCAAGAGCCCCGGCATGCTCCGTCTTTTTAGCCCGATTCGGACGGAATTCTGCAATTTGTCGCCGGCTTGGGGCCGGCATGTCTCAGGAATTTATTGAACACGTCGTGCTACTGCTGCCCGGTGAGAATAGGCCGCGTTGGCTTTGTTCTTTATTACGTGAGCATGATTCCGGTGTCCAGTGCCTTGTGTGTTTTGCATTGGTGTTTTCTTGCCTTGTTGTTTTTGACTTGGTGACCCGTGCGTGTTTCCGGACATGTGTGTGCCATGATAAATTCATCACACGCAGGCACCCTTCGTGATCTTTCTCTCCCACACGCGCAACACTTCCTCCCTCTGCGGCAGCCACCGCCGCTTTTTTCTCTCCCCTCCCGTCCCACCACAGCCGTCGCCAACGCCCGACGTTTTTTTTTTAACTTTATCAAAATGAGCGGCCGTCGTGGCATCCTTGGGCTCCCCGACGCCGTGCTCAGGCAGATCTGCACGCAGTTCTGCCCGCACTGCGGCGGGGAGGACTGCTTGGGCGGCTGCGAGCTGCCCGACAGTTTCTGGGGCCCCGAGTACTTCGGTACTCTGACCGCCCTGGCCCAAGTCAATGTCCGCCTGGGGCGGCAAGCGCAGGCCGTCCGCCTGCATGTCTTCTGCGGCCGTCGGGACTCGCTCCCACTGCTCGCCCGCACTCTTGCGGAGCACCCGGGGCTCGCCGCCCACATCTGCGTCGTCCGCCTGGGCGACCGCGACAGGGACGCCGGCCATGGCGGCATCCTCGGGGAGCTGGCCACTCCCGGCATCATCGACAGTCTGGCGTCCCTTGTTGCGCCCAGCGTGGGTGACAACACCCTCTTCACCGGCGCCTCGGGTGACCAGCCGCTGCTGGCCCCGTTCATGCAGCTCCCCACCGTTGAGGAGCCCTTCTTGTGCGCCCCTGGAGGCGAGGAGATGCCCGCCGGCACTCCCGAGGCCATGGTAAGTCAAGGAGCTAACGGTCCACCCACTCCCACCGCCCACTCCCACCAACATTATCACTTACAGCCCACGCTGACACCGGTGCTTCCTGAGAACCACATCGCCAACGCCCGGCTGAACGCCTTCATAGTCTTCAGCCTGGCCAAGAACATCAAGTCCCTTGCCATCCTGGGCGAGTGGCCGCTTGCCCTGTTTCCCGACTCGACCCAGGGCCAGAAGACCATCGACATCGGCCCGCTGCCTGCGGTGGAGAGCCTGCGCCTCGGAAGCAGCAGCAGCAGCAAGAGCGGCAACAGCGGCAACATTGGCCCACAGACACTCGGCGTCGACATGCGCAAGATTGCCGGCCTGCTCGCCCGCCTCCCAAACCTCGGCAGCCTCGAGCTCCGCGGTGGCCACAACACACTCTCCGCCGCCCAGCTCCGCTCCTGCAGCCCCATGGCCAACCTCACGGCCATCAAGCTGACCGCTACGAGCCTCTCCGCCGTGGACGACATCCTCCTCGCCTGCCGCTCCGGTCCGCTGAAGCACTTCCACTTCAGCATCCCCGGCGGAATCGAAGCAGCCCGCAGCCACGGTAACGACGTCCAAGGCCGGGAGCTCATTGACCGCCTCATCGAGTACGGTCTCGAGGCCTCCATCGAGAGCCTCCACATCGACACGTCGGCCAGCGTCCTCTTCGCTGCAGATCCGTGGGATATTCAGCTCAGCTTCCAGACCGTCCGCACCCTCCGCGACTTCCACGCCCTCCGCCACCTCTCCATCAGCGCCGACTCCATCTACTATCCGTCCGGCTACCCACGGGTGCTGCTGCGCGACCCCAACACGGGCGAGGAGCGCTCCGGCGGCCGGCTGTGCGCCTTGCTCCCGGCATACATCGAGTCGCTCGAGATCACGGGCATCTACGCCATCCGCACCAAGGACGTGCTGGAGCTTGCCAGGGCCGCCTTCCCCAGGGTTCGGTTTGGCGATCTAAAGACTGTGAGGCTGCGCGGCGACATGAGCGACGCCATCATACCCATCGCCGACATTCCGTACCCCGTGTACTACGATGACGAATTGGACGAAGAGGCATCGGGTGAAGAGGCGTCGGGTGAAGAGGCGTCGGGTGATGAGGCAGAGGACAACAGCGAGGACTGGGACAACATCCCCGACTCCGAGGGAACAGGCATCTGCCACGGCCCCACGGCAAACAAGGAAATTGCGAGGATGTTTTTGGCGGCCGGGGTCGATTACGAGTTTGACATGCCGCAGTACTATTTCAACAAGTATCTCGGGAACTGGGACAAGGATCCTCGGGATTGAGGCGGGAGCAGGGTTGCCAGAGCACGATGTATTCCTTGCTGACAACATGACGCCAGGTTTTCTGTGTTTTTGCGGTGCTTTTTGTGTTTTTCTTTTCGGACTCGGGAGGCAAGTGGCGATGGCCAGAGGAAGAGACAGCAGGGTAATGGGGATTTTCTCCGCGTGGACGCGCGATTATTATTAGATCATGAATCCAATCATGCCACCCCTCTGCAATCTTAGCGACTCAAAACCACCCCAATAAACTGATCAACGTGATACTCGGCATTCTATCGCCCAGGAAAAAGGTCTGGGAGAATGTTGTAGTATCCGACGTCGTAGAACCCAGCCCGCCCACAATGGATGATTGCCACATGCACAACGCGTACCATGATGTTCCTTGCCTCCAGATCACTGTGCGTCAGGACAATATCATGATAAGTCTTGGGCTGGTTTGAGATGATCGTCCAAAGGGCAGGAGGGCAGGTCGAGACCAGGCCGTGGAGCAGGAACCGATCCCATCCAACTTCGTCGGCAAATGGACCACCCTCCCAGTCAAAGCGCCGCAGGTCAACGGCCAGACTCTGGTCAAACCCGCCAACTGCCACACCTTGACCCTACACACAGCAATCACGCTGTGACACGACATGTAGCAATCAGCTGCTGCAGGGTGGCATGTATCTCGGCATCAAATCCTCGTGTTCCTATTCTTCTTCCGGCCTTTCAACAGGCAGGGAAACATGCAACGAAACTAAACAGACAAAGAAAGCAGATGAGATGCCACAAGCTGAGTTGCATGTATTGAATCACGAAGCACCTCGCTTGGTCGATAGCGGGCGAGCGAATGACTCAAAGAAAACAACTAATTACATCCATCACAACACCATTCCACCCACCTGCTTCCCTCACGCCGTGACCTCCACAACAGTCGCCGTCAGCGCCAGCGGGCCGCACTGGCTCGCCTGGCCGCCGGTCAGTACAAACTTGAGGTCCTCGGCCTCGAGCGCGGCGAGCGCCGCCTCGGAGACGTCCTTGACGAGGAAGACCTTGTTGAGCTGGTTCTCGATGGCACACATGACGGGGAACAGGTAGTCGCCGGCCGGGTCGATGGCCACGAGCAGGGGCTCGGTGACGGGGCCCGAGGTCGGGGTCACGGGAGCCAAGTTGACCAGGTGCGAGCCGACGGGCAGCTTGTCCCACGAGGCGAGGCGCAGACGCGACGCGCCCAGGCCAGCCACCTCGTCGGGGAAGTAGTGAAGCAGCCGGTCAGCCGAGTCGCTGTTGACGAGGTACGGCACGTCGTCGTTGCCCGGGAGCGTCATGGCGTTGAGGACCGCGCCGTTGGTGAGTACGCTGAGGTCGTCGTCCGAGTCCACCGGCGCGAGGAAGAGGTTGCCGTTGATGGCGGGGTAGAGCTGCAGCGAGCCGGTGCTGTCGCGGACGGTGGCAATGCCGTTGCCGGGCTCCGCGTCGGGGACCGTTGTGTTGGACGGCCGCGTCGAGTTGGAGTACTGCCCCGAAACCTCCTCTTGGCGTGGAGGGAGCGTGAGAAGGTCTCTCTTGAACAAACCGCTCGGGCTCATCACCTTGAGTCCCTCGTTCTCGATACCCGTGACCATGTACAGGGGCCCATCATCGCCGTTACGGATGTCCTTGTACCAGATGACGGCCGACTTGGTCACGCCGTACCATGTGTCGCCGAAGAGGGTGTTGGTGGCGGCGGTCGGGTTGTTGGTGGCGGCGTTGCGGTAGATTGTATTCCAAGCAAGTCCATCACGGTTCTGGGACGCGCCGTAGCAGATCTCGATGATCTGGATGAACTTGGGCATTGGGATCTTGCCGAAGAGGGTCTTGGGCGGCGCCCATCCCGTCGTGAGCATGCTTCCTACCCCGACGGGGCCGGGGCGGATCGTCAAGGTGTTCGAGATGCCCGTGTTTTGCTTGCCCACCCACGACCGCATCTCCGCACCATAGCGGTACAGCATGAAGATCGACTTTTGCGTGCCGGGCAGCCGGTCCTGCGCCGCCGTGATGGAGTTCGAGATCGTGTTTGTGTTGATCTCGATCCGGTTACCGACCTGCCAGTTCTGGACCGCGTAGTTGGTGATGTCAACGGTGCCATAGACGACGCTGATGATCTCAAAGGGGCTCATGAGCATAAGCGAGTGATACGGGCCGGCGCGGGCGGGGCCTGCCCGGGAACGTCCCCAGCAGTTCCAGTGGCCCGAGGCACCCGCGGTGCCGTAAGAGACACCAGCGCAGTTGGCCTGAGTGGCGCACCAGTCCATGCACTCGTTCATGGTGTCGGCCCAAATCTGCCTCGTGTCGTAGTACATGTAGTCGTAGTTGCACCGGATCTCCCACTGATTGCCCTTGTCATCGGTGTACGTCTGCCGGTCGTACTGGGGGCAGACGATGGTCCCGTTGTCGCCGCCGGGCAGGCTTGGGATGACCGGGGGATTGCCACCGCCGGTTCCGTTGTTGTTGCCGCCGCTGCCACCACCGGGGGTGTAACCGATGCAGCCCTCGGCCAGGGCGGGGCTGGCCCACTCGGTGATCTTCCACTCGGGGCCATTGTCAACCTCGAGCGTCAACTCGTTGGTAAGCTTGATGTCCCACGTGACTCCCACGCACTCGTCGGTGCCGACTGAGGTCTGGTCAGTTCCGACGTCAACCTGGTACTCGGCCTCGCCTGTGAGAGCGGGCGTGTCGACGAGAGCGATGCCCTCCTTGAAAGCGCCGTTGAGGATGTCAATGCCGAACCACAGGCTGACGGGCAGGCCGAGGGCAGCTGTGGCCTTGACGCCGCCGTGGACCTGGAAGACATGGTCGATCATGGGCGTCCAGCCTTTCTGGTTCGAGTTCCTCGGGTTCTTCAGGTCGAGCGTGGCCTGGAAGTCGGGCCAGGTGAGAGACGCGCCGGTGAGCAGCTGGCCCTCGGCCTCAACACTGAGAGTAAACTTCCCGCTGAGGCTGATCTTGGGGCCGAGCGTGACAATGCCGGGGATGGACCAGCCCGGAAGGCCCTTGGAAAAGAGCTCCTTCTCCCACTCCTTCTCCCACTGGGTAAAGCCGTTGACGCCGAGGTACATGCCAACGTACATGCTGCCGCTGAGACCGATGGACGCCTCCTTGACGCCGCTGAGCGGGGTGGCGTTGATCCTGCCAGTTGCCTTGACGGAGCCACGGGCACCGCAGTTCACGCAGTAGACCTCGACGCCGGCCTCAGGCTTCTGCTCGCCGATGAGATCTTCAGCGAGGTTATCAAGCAGCGTTTGGGTGGCCGAGAACTTTTCGTTGTCCTTGCCCATCTTGAATGTGTGCATCTTGAACGCCTTGCCAAAGGGAGAATCGACTTGAAGTTTGGCCGGGGGCCCGACGTTGACGGGAAGGGTGAGTGAGTTCTCGTACTTTCCGGTAACGACGAAGCCGACCATTTTGACGGCGTGGACGGCGAGCGTGACGGCGACTTTGGCGACAGCCTTGGCGGTGTTGACGACAAATTTGATGGCACCCGATACGCCGTCCGCAATGGCGTTTCCAATGGCCTTGCCCGTGTTGACGACAATGTCGACCGCCGCCTTCCCGACGGCCTTGGCTCCCTCCCACATATCGCCGAGGATTCCACGAGCCTCGATGTGGTTGCTGTCTTCGACGGGGGCGGCAAGCTCGAGAACGGCCTGGGGAGTGGGCAAAAGGGTCAGTCGCGGCGTCGGATACATGAAAAGAAAATTAATGTTTACAAACCTGAGCATCGCGACCGCCTGCACTGTAGTATCCAAGCTTGTCGTCAAGAGACTTGTCAAAGTCGGTGCCGCACGCTACCGCCGGCAGGCCACGCAGGGTGTCTCCTGAGGGTGAGCCGCAAGCATTGGGCCCCTCGTCTTCGGGCGACCCGGTGACGGTGATGTTGCCAAAGTCCACCGTCAGGTCGGCAAACACGTCCTTGAGCTCAACGAGCTGGCCGAGGGCCTCGAAGGAAAGCGAAGACTCCTCGAAGGAGATGGTGTGGGCGAGGAAGAAGGCATTTTGCGCGGCCTCGTTGCCGCAGGTGGCCGCCGAGGTGATGAGGATGACGTCCTCGTCGGTCTCCCAGGAGTCTTGAGCGAAGTAGAAGGGGTAGGAGGTGTTGAAACGGCCGTGGAGAGCGCCAGCTTCGCAGACCACGTCCTTGATGTAGATGGAGTGGTCGAGGACAAGGGAAGGATAGCTGTAGGTAATGTTCAGACGAACAGTCACGGGGCCGAGGTCGCTGCCGTCGCTCTCGGTCTGCGTGCCGTTGTACCAAAGCTCCGACACGGGGTCAGGGGTCAGCACGCCGGTGCCGGCCATGTTGACACCGGGAGGGGGGACAGGGCCGAGGGTGGCGATGGGCGCCGGCTCGAGCTCGATGGGGCCTTCAAAGTTCTCCTCAGTGCCGGAGCCCGGGTCCATCGGGGTGACGGTGGGAAAGGCGAAGATGGACCCAGGCGACTTGAGCTGCTTGGCCGTCCACACGTAGCCAACCTTGCTCATCTCTCCCAGCGCCTTCTTTAGGTAACACGACGGCGCAACGTAGCTAAGAGAGAGGGTGTCAGTCAGGTCGTCCAGGGTGCCGGGCCACGGGTTGCTTAATTACCTGACAGTCACACACTCTGTGTTGTCATCACACGCCGCGATACAGGCCTCGAAGCTCGAGACCGAGGTGGCCGTGAGGTCGTTGCCGCCATAGTCCACGCCACACAGAACCTGATACAAGCCGTTCTTGGCAGACGTATACTTGACAAGATTGCTGGCGTTGCCCTCGCAGCTGAGGGGGCCCTCAGACTCTGAAGGCAAGGTCGGAGTGGTTACAGGCTTGCGCACGGCACCCCAAACCGCGGCGCTGTCGACAGCCGGGTTCTGCTGCTTCTTGAGGTAACAACCTCCAGACACAAAAGCCACATTAATGCACTCCACATGGGCGTCGCAGGCCTCGATGCACTCCTCAAAAGATGCCGTGCCGAGACCCAGCAAATCCCCCCCAGCATAGTCCTTGCCGCAGGTGATCTCGAAGTTGTCGTTTTTGGCCTTGTATATCTTGCCATCGCTCGCATTGCCATCACACGACAGCTTGGTGCTCGACTGGCCGCCGCCATTGCTGTTGTCGGCGGCAACAAGTTTGGCGGTCCACACCCAGTCTCGGTCCTGGGCAGCCTCGAGCTTGTTCTTCATGTAGCATGCTGAGCCGGCATAGCTCACGTCAATGCAGCCAGGAGTGGAGGCGCAGGTGTCGATGCAGGCCCCGAACGTCGGCGTGTTGGTGGCGCCCATGTCTCCCCCGGCGTAGTCGACGCCGCACTGGACTTGGAAGGTGGTGCCGGAGGGGGTGGTGTAAGTGGCCTTGTCACTCTTCTTGTCGACGCATGAGAGATTTGCTGTGATGCCGGTGCCGGAAGTGGCGGGCGAAACCTGCTTGGCCGTCCAGACCCAGTCCCGCTCAAGAGGCGTCTCGATCTTGTTTTTCAGGTAGCATGCCTCGCCGGCATAACTGATGTCGATGCACCCTGGGGTCGCGTCACAGGCGTCGATGCAGGCGGCGAAAGTCGAAGCTGAGAGCGAGTTAGCATCACGCAGTAGGAAAAGAGGCTGGACAAGCCATACTGTATGTCGAGGAGAGGTCGGAGCCTGTGAAATCGACGCCGCACAGGATCTGGTAGACAGCACCGCTGGGGGCCGTGTAGCTGGCTTGGTCGCTGGCCTTTCCGGCGCAGGTCAACTCGGCGAGGGCGGCTGGGATCCCGGCAAGGCCCAGCAGGGCGAGCCGGCGAAGGCCCCGAGCCATGGCGAATGACCGTCGGAACGTCGGGGTTTGTAGAGAAAGAGAGCGGATGTGGTGGCAGTGTTGCCGGCCACGGAAAGTACCAGAATAAGAATAATATTCAAAATGAGTGTGCTGTGGTCGGGATGCCTCGGGGCGCGAGGGCAAAGGAGGGGACGCAACTCGCGAGAGCCGCTGGTGTGCAGAGGGTGCCGACTTGCTCCTGGAAACAAAGACTTTGCAACCGGCGGCCCATTGTGACTTAATAAGTAGACCATCTCGCCGGCCGGCCCGTTCTGCCACTGCTTGAGCTGGTGTTGCCCAGGCACTATTGAGAAAATAATACAACGGGCCTCGACCCAGTGCTCCCCCTGAGTGCATGCATCACCGAGGCATACCCCTTTCTCCCTGCAGCTTGTCGACGCTCTGACTTCGACTGACCCCCCGTTCTGGCCCGTGAGTGTTGATGCCGGGTCGTCGAAGTTGACAACGGTCTGGGCCAGTCTCCCGACAAGGGTTTTCCTCCCAGCCAAGCTCACTAATGGCTCAGCCTGGCCCGGTGGATCTCAGATCCAGACCCAGACACGCGACCACGCTATCGAGGTTGGCCGGATTGGGCCTCCTCAGCTCCCCACCACGAGGAACCTGCCAACGGAGCGAGCGGCGCCACCATGCAGGAACTGACCTGTGGCGCCCGGATCGAGCAACGTGCCATGGCAGGACCCGAGCTGAAGGCGCTTGGATCCCAGTAGCCCGGTTCAGAGTCCAGACTGTTGGAGTTTGGGTGGCTCGGGGGTGACGGAGTCCGAAAATGCGGCCGCCAAGCAGAGGCCTGAGCGAGATTCTCCCAGGAAGTGAGCGACCGCCTGGCTGTGGTGTTCTCGATCCCGTGGGGGCCCTGTGTGTATACCTAATTTGCTCGCCAACCCCACCCACGGCTCCCTCGGGTGGTCGACGGGAGGTGGTTGAGAAGGTTTAGGTTCGATGGGGTGTGGAGAACGGGCACGGCGGAGCGAGTCTAGAACGTCGAGGCCCGTGAGCTGAACATGTGGGCGCCGTGGTGCAAAGAACCGAGGGAATGGTTTGGTGGAGCAGGGAAAAGCTACCCCTGTTGTGTTTTATGTTGTATCCAACTGGTAATTCCTCCGCATCCACGTGGAAGCGGCCGGAGTCGGGATCGCTTACCAACGCTCTGTCATGTCCGACGTTGCGGCGCTCAGCAAGAGTGAACGAAGTTGGAGCCTCCCACCACAGCCTGACGGATCTGTGCTTGTGACTCAACTCTAGGTGGAGTGACGTCCAAAGCGGATGGGCTCTAGCAAGGACAATTCGCGGGCGGGCTGGCAAAAGGACTCGTGATCGGAACCATAACGCTCCTACGCATCATTCCCGCCCGAGTCAACGCAGGTTTTGTTGACCAGTGAGAGAACTATCCACACAGTTAGCCCCGCGTGAAGGAATCATTGACAGGATGTGCCGCAATAATAACCATCTCCACCTCAGCAAGCCACCGAGCTGCGTGTTGTGTGACAGCGCCGCTCGTTGAGGGGTGCCAAGGGCGTGTTGGCTCCGCCTCAGCGGTCAAAAAGCACACGGGACACACCCCCAGGGCCTCAGCCAACAGCGGGTTGTTGGCGGGTATTGTAGAAGGGAAATATGGCTAGGGTGGGATTACGCATCCGCTCGGGGGAGTCGACCCCATTCATGCCATCGCCATTAACCCGATGGACGTATTCATCCGTAGGGCGGTTGGCACCCATTGGCAGCAGTGCACAAGTGAGAGAGCAGCCGAAGACTTGGTGGCGCCGGAAAGCAGGCGGCTGCCCGTCGCCGTCATATCCGGGAATGGGCGTGTCTTGCTCGGCGTTGTATTTCGGAACTCGGTGGTCGCTTGGTCCGCATGGACGGGGACGGTGTGAGCAGCCTGACTTATTATCATGGCCCTCCCAACATCACCCGGCCGCAATAACTCGTGGCTTGGCTTCTGGCGTGAGGTTATCCGGTCTTCTAGAATGGTTTGTCCGGCCTTCCGCACCGCCCCCGCATCGAAGCGAGCGGCCGGTGGTGTCACCGTCCCCCTGAGCGTCGGGTCCTACGGCCTGCGCCCGAGATTGCGCCATGACTTATGTCCCCTCCCATTCGGCCCCTGCCGAGCACCGCAGAGGAGTGCCGAGAGAGGCCTATCAGGTCCCCAATGTCCGGGTCTTTGCCGGGTTACCGCCAAGGTGGTTTTCGGCCACGGCGACACGGCTCAGGTCCCGCCGCCCCTTGCAGATGCCGCAAAGGTCGGTAAAATCGGCAGGCTATTATTTAGCCTCTTTCACGACTTCTCGTGATATATCAGAGCAATGCTCCGGATAGTGCTCGTTGTCACCATTTGGCTTGTTAGATTAATTCTTGGGCAACATTGCCCTATCTCACTCGCCCTACCCACCTGGGCTGGTGTCTCTCTGCGCGGGCCCTTGATCTACAGCCGGCAGCCGAGCTGGTGGAAGACGGGATGCGGGTGTTGGGTGCCACAACGGTGAGAATAGAGAGCTTCAAATCTCGCTCGACACCCCCCGCATCGGTGGCCGGCGAGCTTGCTCCTCGTCGATCGCGCTGTACCCCGCCCACCCACATCTCCTGAACCGTGCAGATCGCGGGACGGAACACTAAGACAATGCGCTCCATCTACTTTGGCCTGGCAGCGGCCGTGTGCTGGACCGGCGCGTTGGGCGCCAGCCCGGCACAGGGGGAGGGGAGTGTTGAGATGGCAGCGATGCTTGGTCGCCGCCGTCTCCCGGTCAATGGCGGCCGCCGCTACGCTTCCACCAACTTTGCCTCGCTCGGCGTGAGGCAAGCCAACCCCCAGTGCGGCTCGGGGGTTGGCAAGTGCCCGGGGGACCTTTGCTGTTCCAGCTACGGCTTCTGCGGAGACTCGGTCGACCACTGCCACCCGCTGTTTGACTGCCAGCCACAATACGGCACGTGTGGATGGCCCAGGGTTGTGCAGACAACGACTTCAAGTACCAGCACCAGCACGACAAGCACCTCGCGTACGACCAGCACCACTAGCACGACGAGCACGACAAGCACCACCAGCTCGACCACCTCGCAGACCACGTCCAGCACGACTACCAGGCAAACCTCTACTTCGACGACCACCGTCGTGATCCCGACGGGCTCGCTCCAGGTCACCACCAACGGGATGTGCGGAAACAACACCATGTGCATCGGCAACCCCAACTACGGCCCGTGCTGCTCTCAGTTCTTCTGGTGTGGCTCCACCATGGAATTCTGCGGAGCCGGGTGCCGAAGCGAATTCGGCGCCTGTCTCGGCGTTCCGGGCATCCCAGGAGAGCCGGCTGGCAACGTCACGACCACGGCTGGTGGGCCGACCACGACAACGTCGAGTACCACGCGCATCACCACGAGCACTACCAGCACTACCAGCACCATCCGCACCACGAGCAGCACCACCACTTCGAGCGGACCGAGTTTCACACTCCCCGCGGGCCAACGGAGCAGCACAGACGGGCGCTGCGGCAACAACGTCAACTGCCTTGGGTCGACTTTCGGAAGGTGCTGCAGCCAGTTCGGGTTCTGTGGTGACGGCGACCAGTTCTGCCCGTACATTGTCGGCTGCCAGCCCGAGTTTGGGTACTGCGATCCGCAGTGATCCGCAGTGTTGGGTCGATTGGATTGCGTGGTCATTTCTTTGGGCCTGTGGAAGAGGATGGAGGACGGGCAACTTGAGAAGTCAAGGCTAGAGTAAAGATAATCGTGCGACTCCGTATTGAGTATACTCTCAGATTCAATGATTATCGTACAACACAAACAGTCCCTCCATGCCTGTATCTGTCGCGAGTTGCGTGTAAGTGAATTTGCGGGTGATGCACTCAGGGGCTGATTCAAAAGGGTTCGGATGAGGGTTAGGGTTCATTTTGCCTCCCAGCACCCTCCACGACGAAGACCAACCCCATCATGTGTATTCCATGGGCGGAAACGTTTCCAACACGTGTTTTTGACATCCCATTCCACGTGACCTCCCTGCTCGCCGTCCACAACCAGGAGACCAAGGCGGGAGGGCGACCGCAGACGATCAACGGAGACCTTTAGACTTGGCTCCGAGGGTCCACGTCGTGGTTACCGTTGAGCACGTCGTGGTTACCGTTCAGCGCGCCATTGGTCACTGGTCCTTGGCCTGGTGGATGATTCGCCTTCCCGTCGTTGAAGTGCTGGTGATCAGCTTCGCGCTTCTCGATGTCGTTCCTGTTGTTCAAGGATTTGTGTGAGCGAATGAACACAAACCACCCGGACCGACTGCCGAGTTGCACTCACCAATCCTGCCCTGGATTGCACTCCTTCCATCGGAGATACTTGAGAATGGTATAAAAGCCAGATGCCAGCAGCGACCCAAGAAGCGGGCCGAGCCAGTAGATCCAGAAATAGCCGGGGAAGCTGCGGTTCACCACGGCCGGGCCGAGGGAACGGGCCGGGTTCAAAGAACCGCCAGTGAAATACACGCCTGAACGAGATGATCAGCGATTTGTATTCGATGCCTCAACACCTCTCCACGCAGAATTACCGCTAAGTTCGGCCACGAAGAAGGCGATTCCAATTCCAATCGGCGCAAGATACGTCGACTTGTGCTTCTCGGCGGCGAGCATGATGATGACGAAGACGAGCTCGGTGGTCAGGAACATCTCGATAAAGAGACCCCGGGATATGCTCGTGCCTCCTCCAAGCGTGGTGGCGACCGTCATGGGACCCGGGAAGCAGGCAGAGGCGACGGCAGCGGCGCAAATTCCGCCGAGGAACTCGGCAAAGATGACGACAATGGTGCGGACCAGAGGAAGGCCCCCGACGAGGAAGAGAGCCAGTGCGACCTGTTTTCGGGTTGATTCTCAGCTCATACAGAGCACATCTCTCACCGACCATCCTCAGCTGCGGCTTGGGTGGGGGGTTCACGTACGGCTGGATTAAACAAACCGCCGCAGACACGGTAGAAGGCCCAAACATTGGCCATCAAGCTGAATCCGAAAACAACGGCGATGAACATGAGATTGGACGTATTGGGCAATGGAAACGCGCTGCCAGCTGGCGCGGTTGGTGCTGGCGTGTTGGCGATCTGAGTACCGGCAAAGGCCAGGAAGAGGAATAGGAAGGTTCCTACGAATTCCCCAAGGCCTGCCGTGATGTTGTTAGTCAGAGTCGAGGGGTTGCTCAGCATGGGGAGCCCCTTATGCGACGGAGCGTGACCCGCGTCCGACGCATAGGAGAACATGCTGTGCCGTCTGAAGCCGCTCATATTGGCGGTGTTGAATGTCTGAATGGGATGTCGAGGGTGTCAATGTTCGTAGTGGTCGGGAGGTACTGGGATAGGAAGGCGGAGGAGCGAAGAAAGGCCTGACCACAGAAGATGTGGGTGAGGGAGGGAGGACAAGCAGGGGGAGAGCTCAGAGCTCATGCCCGAGCTCATAAAATACCTGTGCCGTCTGATATAAAAATACAGCTCCGCCCATGGTCCCGATCCATCAGTCTGATCCTTGCACCCCATCGGGCCTGTGGACTTCAGCGCTGAGAAATCACCAGCACATGGCGAGCCCCTCCCGCCAGCCTTCGTGTTGCGACCATCCAGCAGTACAATGCATTCGGTTTTCGCGCGGAGCGGGTGTATCAAACACGGCATCCCGCCGGGTCGAACCTATGGGAAATGCAGGAGATATGCGCTCTGGCACGCCGTGTCATCAGTCGGGGCCTTGTTTGTGTTACTGGACTGGCCACCATCCCGTCGGTTCGGGGGCGGCTTGTGCCGACCACGGCTGCGGACGGGCCCCGCGCTGGTGCTGTCAGCCGACTGACTGCTACACTCCCAGAGATTGTTAAGCCCGGTATTGTAGCTCTGTAAATGACAGAAACCCTCCACCGCCCCGGCCAGGAACAACGGGTGTGCGGGCAAATGTGACATGTGCCTAGAATCCGAATGACGAAAAGGGGGCCCATCGAGCATTGATAGCATCGAGGCTCGATTCATGACGCGCAGACCAGGTGAATACGAAGGCCGGAATGGCTTGCCCCGAAAGGAGGCGCCGAGCATGGCTCCGGATTGCCACCACGAGCGGGGAGGGGGGCCCAGGGATAACGAGGCGGCTTGTGGCAGCTGAAGCTTCCGGGACCCCCTCAGACCTGGCCCCGGCCCGTCGCACCGCGTCAACTTCAAACACGGCGCCAGAAAATGGAAAAAAAGGGACGCGGTCCCGCCCCCATCATGACGCTCTGCCTCCTCCTCTCCATTGTGGTGGAAGAACGCCTCCCATCCCCCGACGGCCCAATCGCAGCCGGCGACCTCGCTCATCAGACGCCGAACTCGACACCTTCACGTCGCCCAACAGGGCGGCACGTTTCCGAGCCGTCTCTGATTGCGTCACTCATCACTCAGGGACTTCCACGCCACGGATCCCGGCCAGCTCCGCCAGCAGTTGGTCTCGCAGCCTTACATCACCCCGCCACCACGCCCGGCCGTCTCTCCCGGAAGCGCCAAAAGTACCCACCGGTACCCCATCCCGCCTCCCCTTGCCCCGCCA
>Ga0247824_10000093_pt1 | contig 34846 bp, 41 predicted proteins | sample 13C_PalmiticAcid_FD_194412 | JGI IMG/M metagenome (GOLD analysis project Ga0247824, IMG submission 194412) | Soil microbial communities from agricultural site in Penn Yan, New York, United States - 13C_PalmiticAcid_Day48 | ecosystem: Environmental > Terrestrial > Soil > Agricultural land...
TCCTTGTCATCTGCAATGGGTTCTGTTAGGTACATTCTTTTGGGAGTTGTACAGGCACATTAGGTACTAAGGCCTGTCTCGTTCCAGTAGCAACAGACCTTGTCTGTCTTCCTTCCCGCATCCACGGGATTAGGTTGCAGACACAAATAGTTACCTACCTGACTACGGAATTTGAGGTGCCTTTCAAATAGCGTGCTGCAATCTCGCACCGCTTCTCTCATCACTGATAAGTGGCTCTTTCTATTGTAGCCGACGACACTGAAAGTGTCTACCAAGTGCAGTATCGTGCCGATTATCCATCATGACCTGCATGACTTTGATCGCTGAATGAAGCTTCCATAGCGCGGTTTGCCCTTTCTAACTCTACCAGCACATTCTCGGTTGCAGGCAGAAGAGTTGTCATTGAACCTGGGCTTGCACAGGGCTCGTGCATGAGGAATCGGGGATCATGCTTAAACTCGTGATTATTTTCATTTAACAGAGTTTGGTCGCAGATCCTTTCTCAATTATGTAATCAGCGGCCAAAGGCTTGAATGGGTGGTCTTTTACAGGTGTCTTATCACAATGTCGACAGATTACCAGGTAGTTGCAAAGAAGACTCCCGTCTCTGAGAAAGGAAAAGATCAACCGGGAACGGCAGCAGCCACTTGTCGCCACCGGCCAATAGGTGGCCCCTGCAACGCCCAATTGGGTAGGTGGGCTAGATCTTTGCTCACCCACCCATTTATGTGCACTTGGACAACCAGTTGCGGAGGCAGCAGACTTGGGCCGTAGAAGGATCTAGTTCACACAAGACCGGACCTCGGGTGAGATGAAAAATGCTTGCCTGGAAACTGTCTTACAAGTCCCCAACGCAAGCCAGACCGTTCTGCGTGGGGAAACAACACAAAACAGACACACCAGAGCAAACGGGGACGAATCAAGAGTCGCACAGTCTTGTTGATTGCGTTGTGCCTGGGCAACATGGTTTGCAATGGGCCGTGCTGCAAACGGCCTTGCCATGGGACAACCTCACCGCCCTACCCAGCTTGGAAGCTCAACACAAAAACAACTGCCCTCTCAATTCCTTCCCCCAAAGCTCGACCCGTTCTCAGCCTCCCCGCCCGCACAACGAAAAGGTCGGCAACATCATGGCCCGGAACGCGTCGTTCAGGAGTTCCTTCAAGGACATGCGGCGATCCCTTCCCCAAAACAACAACTCTACAACACCGATCTCGTCAGCTCTCGTCAGACAGCTTCCCTTCCCAAACGGGGTCGTTCCGGAATGCCTCGTCACTGCGTTTCTCGAGTTGATGCACGGCACCGAGGCGGAGAAAGAACAGGTTGACGCCTATGCCAACTCATCTGCCAATGGCCCGGCTATCGATTCGCTTGTCATCCTTTTTCGGCTGGTTCTCGCCCTCGGTCTCGACCCCAAAACAAGTCTAGAACCCAGGCTCTTCGAGCTTGCTTTCCATGACTTTGGCCGGAACATACAAGATGACTACATTGTCAAAGGCAGATTGCTCGACATCCTGTACCCGCTCAGAACGATCCGGTCAAAGCGCGTTGAAGACACTCTCGGAGAGCTCGTCCGCCACCCGCTCGTCAAAGCTTCCCTGTGGTCACATCCTTCGCTCCAGTTCTTCAATCGGCACACGTGGGCGAAGAAAGTCGGCAAGTCGGAATTCGAGCCTCACAAGCTCGATAGGCAATTTGTCTTCCGCGACCTCCATTTCTTCCTCGACGACAATTACCCCCGCGACCTGGGCAAATACTTCTCCAGGATGCTCGGCATTCGGAACATTGACGGCGACAGCGTTGCCTTCACCGGAGCCATGCCCTTTATCATTCCACTCGTCATGAAAGGCGGCTGGAAGTTGAAACACATCCGCTCCTTCACAGTTGCGGGCCCCCACGCCTACAGCAAGCTGGCGGATGGCACATTGGCGCCCGAGACCAAAAAGCGGTGCTACCACCTGCGGGCGGTGCTCAACCTTGCCGAGAGCGACATTCGGATGTATTACCAAGACACCAGCCCGGTCGCTGAATGGTTAGACCTGGGGCCAGGCTCAGACAACCCCCAAGCAAAGCTGAAGCGAGGAGAGCACGCACAGGGCTGGACGTTTGAGAATGGCGCACCATGCTACTTCCTCCTCATCTACGCCAAGTACTACGATTCCAAGGCACGGCCGTACCAGCCCCCGAACCATCGATTCGGCGAAATTCCTGGAGTGCCCAAGAGTGGTATGTCCTAGCAGTCGTTATGCCTGGTAGAACCCCAAGCATCTGGTATTTTCTCGCAAGGGATGGGGCGATTGTTGTTCCACCACACCATCAGGTGGAGAGAAACCAGAATAAGCTGGCCTCGCATCGCGGATCCTCACTCACTGAGGGAGTGGCGAGCACAGAGCGTAATGTGGCGAGCACAGCTCAAGGAAGGAAACTTGGAAAGCCGTTGTTGGCAACGCCAACACTGAGACCAACTTGGGGACTGGGAAACTGGAGGTTGACGGGTGTCAAGAGAACAAACAACATTGGCAATGTAGATACCTAGTACCTGATACAGCTAATTCTGACCGCCAAACACATTAAACTGAGATCGTTTATCTACTTCCTCTTGCCCATGCTTCCTGGTCCCCAATCCCACGACACAGCCTACGGACCTAACATCACCGGTTCGTCCTCGGTGGAGAGAGGCCAAATCAGCCCTCGCAGCACCTTCTCGTGAGCCGGCGTAATCCCCAGCAACTCACCACAGTCAAAGTGCTCCGGGTAGCTGTCGCTAGGATCAACATCCCCGACCCAGTGTTCGGCGCCCTGACCGATGCCGTGCTCCCAGCGCCTGACAGACACAATCCAGTCCCGCCTGATGGCCAAGTGACAAGCCTTCTTCCACTCCTTGAGCGTCTCCGTATCCGCGGGGAGAAGTGGGCCGAAGGGAGTCCGCGCAATCCACTGCTGATATCCTTCAAAATACTCCACGCAAGTTTTCGGGTACAGGGAGCTATGGAGGAGGTTGCTGTCCAACGCATTCATGACGGCGTCAACATCCCTGCTCTCCAGCACAAAGAGCATCTGCTCAACCGAGGTGCCCTCGCCATTCTCCTCTCCGGCGGGCAGGTCGTCCTTCTTGACCGTCTTCTTGAGTTGCTCGCAGAGTTTCTGAATGTGGGGATCGGCGATGTATTTGGGCGAATTGTAGGCGCTCACGAGCAAATGGCGATAATGGTCCATGTCAAGGCTTGATTTGAGTGCCTGCATCGGTCCTTTGGCCTCCTCGGGCACTCGCATCGGGCCAATCTGCTTGATGTGACCGGGCACACGGAGCGCGATGGCCTCTTGCAAGAGGTACCGGACGGGCGCCAGATCTCCCCACCAGAGGGGGTGACAGAGCAGCATTTGCAGGGCCTCGCATAACTCCTCGGACATGTACGGGCCGCGCTCGCCGGCTTCGCCGTCCTCGCCATCCTCACCCGAGCTGTGCTTCAGGCCGTATTTGAAGAGCTGGTGCGGGTGCTGTCTGAAGGTGCACAGGATGAGCGCCCAGAGCGCCTGCTCCTCTGTGTCTGCGTTTGTATCCTTGGTCAAGCACTCCTCATCCTCGTCGGTCCAGGATTGTTGCAGCTGTGCCTCGTCGGCCTCGGACCACAGAGAATGCTTGGGAATGCTTGGCAGGAGGTTCTCGGCGTCCTCAAGGCTCATGAAGGGGGGAAAGGATAGGTCGCTGCTGGTGGCTGGTAGCCGGCCATGTTGCTCTCGCTTCTTTTCTGCTGCAAGATTACATGCGTCAGCGATGAACAACCCCTCAGTAACTCTGGTTAACTTCGTTACTGTACCTCAATCGTCTGGGGTTTGCAAGTGGTGATTGAAAAAAGGGTCGAGCACACACTTTGTGTGCCGCTTGGTTGTGGTCAAGCTCAGGTTTTGGTGTGGCAGGACGATGACAGCAAAGAGGTAAAAGTCGCTCCCAATCAGAATCAGCACTCTCCGGCCCAGAATCAGCACTCTCCGGCAGCTAAGAGGCTCCTTTTTGTTCAATCCAACCCAAAAAAAACTTGGAAATTTACTGCGGCTTGGAAGAAACGCCAGGTACCTCAAAAGAAAGCCGGCCCGCATCCATCTCCGCGCCCAACCACTCGAGCACCACCAGCGCGGAACCCACCCCAGCAACCATCGACCGACGTTCAACACGCCAAAAACCAACTTTGATCCTTTTGATGTCGGGTCTCAATACTACACCACACAATATGACTCTGAAAGCATCTGAGGATGTGGCCCTCAGCGCCGTCAGACGAATGGACAGTTTCAACTTTCTCTTCATGCTGCATTCGCAGCCTGATAGCCGCTACCCCGAGTCCAAGCCTCGGCTCTTTGGGGTCAAAGTTTCCGAGATCATTCTGCACGAGGCCAGGGCACACCGAAACACCATGTGCTCGCTGGACCACCTCGTCTACGCAATCCATCGGAAGACTTGTCTGTTCTTGACAGGTAAGAAATTGTCAGACCCCGACTTTGCTCACCTTACGCTCCAAGTCGGGAAATCGAGGCGGAAGAATCGGGACCATAAGCAATTCAACTGACCTGTGTCAAACTTTTAGGTTCGGAGGTTTTTGGGTTTGAAGACTTCAGCCTCGCAGAGAAGTTCTCAGGGACTCCACTTGTAGACTTCCGCGTCCTTCTGAATCGGCTTGAGAAAGGGACTGGCAGCAAGCGCCAGATCTTGACCCAGTATGTCGCCGACCGCGTCACTCCATACTGCTCAGCCGCTCCCAAGGCCGTCGTCATGGCAGGGCCAGGACCTCTCGCATGGTCTGACGACCAGCTTCTCAATACAAATTCTTCCGACTACGTTTGGGGGGTTGTGAACCCTGGCGCGCAACCCACAGAGGAACCGCAAAACAAAGAAGAGAAGGAACCAATTCCCGAGGAGCACGCAGACAGAGGCACTCTGGACGGAGTGCTCTCAAAGTCTGAGCAAGAATGGGCCGAGATTGTGGCACATTCCAGCAGTGTTTGACATGATTGGAGGCAAGGAGAAACCCAACACATTTGACCGGATCACTGGCAACTGACATGAATTAGGGGTTTCCAGCTGTGTCTTAGCTGTTCACCTCCAACACAAAGGCGCGTAGTGATCTGAGAATAACTGTGGTGGAGAGGAATTTGGCCCAGAACAAGGGATGCTAGTGGAGAAAGAGCGTAGGTTGTCAGCGAGTCAGGCAGAAGTTCCCCAGAAGGTCGGCCAGGACATGGGAAGGCCATCTCCCTTCGAGGCTTCAGATGGATGAGCGATTATGGGCGAATTATGGACAGGACCTGAAAAAAGGAAAAAGACTCCGCGGTTTGGCGCGCTCTGGCCTTTTCGGTCGAGACCGGCCGTGTGCTTGCCCCTTTTCTGGTGTGACAGGTTGGTGTTGCGGAGAGTTCTCGGTATTGGTATCGAACAACCGCCCGACAGTCCCCACATCTGCCTTCGCCTCCGTTCCAAGATATGCCGGACTTAAGGATGCTTAACTCCATGCGTGCCTGCCGTGCCTTCATACGAGCGTCGAATACCCATCCTGGTAAAAACCCTCTGTACCGTCGGAGATAGGTCTCGTATATCTCCGTATGCCTCACAATTCCATTTTGCAACCATCACCATCGCTGGCGATGCGAGAGTCAGGAGGGTGCGTATTCTGCCTTATCCCTGGACTCGTGATGGCGAACGACAAAACGACACGGACAAGGGACATGTATATAACAGACGGTTCCCCATCCTTTCCAATGGCTGTCTCTAGTTGATTCATCGGCAGCAGCATCACAGCATCGTGATAGATACTCATCTCCCACCTCGCTTTACTATCTCAACAACCCAAGTCACCACCATGGCCAAAGTTTGGTTCGTCACGGGCTCCTCTCGCGGTCTCGGCCGTTGCATTGTCGAGGCCGCCCTGGCTTCCGGCGCCTCGGTCATCGCAACCGCTCGCTCCGTCAAGAGCCTCGATGCCCTCGCCGAGAAGTTCGGTCCGGACCGGTTTCTCGCTCTGGCCCTCGACGTGACCAAGGAGAGTGAGGTCATCAACGCCATCGCCGCCGGCCACCAAAAGTTTGGCCGCATCGACATCGTCGTGAACAACGCCGGCTACGCCAACACGGCCTCTCTGGAGGACATGGAGATCCAGGACTTCCAGCAGCAGCTTGACACCAACTTTATGGGCGTCGTCTACGTCACCAAGGCCATCATCCCCATCCTCCGGACTCAGGGCTCCGGCCACATCTTCCAGGTCTCGTCCCTGGGCGGCCGGCTCGGCATCGCCGGCCTCAGCGCCTACCAGAGCGCCAAGTGGGCCGTCGGCGGCTTCTCGACCGTCGTCGCCCAGGAGATTGCCCCCTTTGGCGTCAAGATGACGGTCCTCGAGCCCGGTGGAATCAGGACCGACTGGGCCGGCGCGTCCATGAAGATCCCCGACATCAGCGAGCCGTACAAGCAGACCGTCGGGGCGGTCGCGGAGATGCTCCAGAACATGTCGGGCACGGAGGAGTCGCTCCCCGAGAAGATCGCGCAGATCATCATCAAGCTGTCCGAGGAGAAGGAGCCCCCGCTCCGCATTGTTCTCGGTCCCCATGCGACTGAGTTGGCTGCGCAGGGCGCGCAGGCCTTGGCTGAGTCGGACCGCAAGTGGCACCATGTCAGTGTCAGCTCGGCGTGAAGGATTTGAAGGAGGGGGCATTCGAGGCATGTGGTTGGTATTTGATGGTGGCGTATTGCGGAATTTAGAGAGTGTACTAGTATGAGGGGAGGTCTGTAGAATCTATGTACTGGAGAGGTCATCAAATACCCAAACGTTGTTGTCTCGAACAGGTTTTGGATTCGCACTCTCCAAACGTTGACTCTGAACTTCTGAAGGACGTTAACCTTGCCCAATGAGGTCTATTGATCAACTTCAAGTGCACACTGTCTGACAGTGTTGAGTTGACAGTGTTGCAAGCAACCAGCCAATGAGCAAGAAGCGGTGAGTTTTCAGGCATCGCTGTTCCCCCCGACAACCTCCCCCGACACCTAACTCTTCAGTCTCCAGACCCTCCCAAATCTTTCCGGCCCTGAAATGGCAACCTTCGCGTACCAAAACAGCAATCCAGGAGACCTGCCGCCGTTTGACAATGAGATTCTCGAAGGCCCGCCACCAACAACCTGGCGTGATTTGAAACGTCCGAAGCTGCGCCGGTTTACCAAACATGGGGAAGAGATACAGTGGCTCGATTATCTTGGGCATGGCATCGCGGGGCTCGTCTTCAAGGTCAACAATCGGCGGCGGTGATCCAGTTGCTCTGAAGATTGTAAGTGCTCGCATTCCACGCACATGTCACCCAACCGCGACGCTGACTGGTACCCAAGTTCTGGCGCACACGACGCCCAAAACCCCGACTCTTGCCCACCGGCAAGGACTACACCCAGGACGAGTGGCCGCTCGAGGATGAAAGCCATAAGGTCACCCTTCTCGAAAAGCTCGAATATCTGATCAACAATCCCGACCTCGACCGACCCCTCCCAATCCTGAGGAGACCAAAGACGCTTGCAGACATTGTCGCCAACTTGCGCGGGTTCAGCGACGAGACTCGAGATTCACCAGCCATACCACCCTTGCCCGAGGACCCGATCCGCATGCCGGATTTCCCCCCGCTCCCCGCCTGCTACGGCTGGACAACCGTCCACCAGGACAAGATCCCCCATCTCATTCCCGCAGCATCAGACTACGTCGACGACGAACTCGACTGGCACTGGGCCATCGTGTATGAGCTGGTCCCGGGAGCCCCGCAGGACCTTGCGGTCGGCCAGGCTCATCTGGACTTCTTCTATGCCATGCGCTTCGCCGTGCAGGGGTACAACCCCGAGAACTGGCACGGCGGCAGGCTGATCGACATGAATGATGTCTCGGCGCCGTTTACCACGGGTTGGAGGCGGCCTTCTATTACTCCTCGCGATGCCAAGACGTGGTTTTGGACGCTGGACTTTGAGAATGGGCCGAAAAGGAAGCGCAAGCTGATTCATCGGTCGTTCAAGCGGAAAGTGGCGTCAGAGGTGAGAGAGGGTGTTGCTGCTCCCGTTGGTATGGGCAAGGGTCCGGCCGATGATCAGGGTCTTCCGCCCGGCAGATAGGTTTGGATAGGTACAGAGTGCAGAGTTGGGTCGAGACAATCCTCTCTTCCCTTTGCCGTTTCAGGATCGTAAAGGCGGCGAGGGGGGCTCGAATAGGCCGGATGTTAAGACCGGGCATGGCCGAGACTGACATTTTCATGGGATCTTCAGGATCTATGTACCCCTGGACCCTGAGCCTGCGCACCCCCGGTCTCCTCGTCGTACTTTATCGTGATGTTCGTCACCTGCACAATCCCTTTCGTTGCCTGCAACTCCAGTCCATCGTTGCCCAGGATGCTGCGGTCGCTGCGGTCGTCGCCTAGCTTGTGCAGCTCAACCTCGCTGGTCTCCGGCCCGTGTCGGCTCGTGATACTCACAAACCGGCTGTGGTTGCTCGTCAGGCCAGTTTCCCTGTCGTGGTAGCCGCTCGCGTACTGCCGGGAGGACTTGGCGTCGCGCACGAGCACGCGGAGCATGGGGATGCTCGCGGCGACGATGGAGCAGCAGACCTCGGCGTTGCCCCAGATCCAGAGGGAGACCGAGTCAGCTGTTTCGCGTCTGTCAGCACTCTGCATCTTTGGGTTCTACCCCATCAGGGATCGCAGCGACCTACAGAAATCCGCCGACAACATCTGCGGCAACTTGGCCGTCTTGACCACCGCCGTAGCACCCGCAAACACACCCATGCTCATGGCCAGGCACACGCCAATCTTTTCGCTCCGCTTCATCTGCAGGCTCCAGAGGAACTTCCACGGCAGCATGGCGAGCACCATGTCCATCAGCGCCGAGTACGCCGCCGAGAAGATGTTGTAGTACACCGTGACGCGGGGGTCCCAGCACCTGCCGCCCACCACGGTCAGGTCCCACGACTTCCGCACTGGCCTGCAGGCGATCCAGGGAAACAGCGCGGAGAGGAACATGAGGACGTTCATCGAGATGATGCAGAACCACGTGAGCTTCCGCGTCCACCCGTCGGTGATCCCCAACAACGTGATGCCGAACGACGTCTTGCTCCAGACGGCCGCCGTGACCGAGAAGGTGCCCCCCACGGTGATCGGCAGCATGATGGGCTGCATGTTGCGGAGGTCAAAGTCCCAGATGTGCCGCCCGTATCCGAGCGTGGTCATGTAGGACAGGAGGGACGATTCAATGATGATGCACACCTGCGGGCGGGTTGTTGCGTCATCAGCGCCGTTGAAAATCGCAATCTGACCTCTGGAAAGTTGTACGTACCCAAGCGGCAATCAAAATGCCGTCGTCCCACCACAGACGCCGTGCCTTAAGCAGACGGCAATAGATGCGCATACACAAGAACACGGTGGCGACGAAAGCCAACGTCCAGATGCTGGCGAGGAGCTTGGTGGCTTGGCTATCATGCGGGAGGGCAGCCAGCTGCTCGGGCGTCAGCGGCGCCGGCGCCGCGTACTGCTCCGGGTTGCCTTTTGGTGCCTGCTCCATCACGACCGCCGTCCCGTTTCGGGGCCTGTACCGGCTGTGTTGAAGGTTTGCTCGCTGGTATGTCGATTTGCCAGGTTATGTATCCCGTGGCATACGGAATGGCAGCCTTTTATAGTCCCCTCCCGTTTACATGATGAAAGAGGAGTGGAAGAAGTTGGCCGAATTTCAACCTGGGCCTCAACTTCCACCATGTCAGGGTTCTCGAAGGATGGCCCCTGGGCAACCCTTCATGGGCAACTGCCGGCTCTTGATACTCCAGAACGGGCAACTCTAAATGGCGGTACGTTCGTAAGCGCCGTGACTTCATCGGAAATATCTGCATGATCAACGCCCCAGGCCTCGATCTGACCAATCTCTCGATTGGCAGTGGAGAGGTGGCTGCCAAACGTTGCAGGGATTGTCTGCGGTTTTTGTGGGTGGCTTCCCCGGACCCAGTGGTCTCACTGGTCTGGACCTAGTTCGGATTGACGATGGCATCTCCGCTGACTAGCAGGCACTGTTTCCGTGACACCCTCCCGTTCAAGACCTGGGAAAGGGCTAGTCGAGATCAGGGGCACAGCTGCCCCTTGTGGCTTTCGGCAGCAAGCGTTGCCCCTGAACAGCAAATTTTGTAGACAAGGTGGCCAAATCCAGCTTGATGGCGGTTGAAGAGGTGCTCTTCCCAAACACTGGGTGTGGTGGCGAATCTAGACCACCAGCGTGGTGGACCATCAGGGGTTAACCCTCCAGCTCCCGGCGATCTCCCAAGGGGGCGGGTATGCTCCACATCAGCATCCATCTCCCCCACACGATGAAACTCTGGCGTGGTCTAAGGGTCGATATGAGTTGACGGGGCAGATGGGAGGTCGACAAGGCCTTTGGGTTGGTCGGTAGGATGAGCCGGACCGAGGACCACCAGCCCACACTCTCACACCCTACGATTTCGAGATCTTGGTGGGCTTGGTGGGCTAGCATGGCTAGGCGAGAATCTTCATCTGCCCTCCTTCCCCTGGAGAAAGGGTTGATGAAGATCGCCCGGATCGATTTGAAGTGATACGCCTCTTTGTGACCGTTGGGGTTTGGGATGGACTTCAAGCTGATCCTTCTTCAACCGAACCTCTGGTCTAAAAGCCTAAGCCCTTCTTGCCGGCCACACCGACAACAGCGCTTGTGACATTCCCAGTGTCGCAAGATCCTTGTCTGAGGTGCACTTGTAGCCTTCGTCGAGACAACATGCCCGTGATCCAAAAAAAACAGGCCGTTGTCCCGGCTCCCCGCTTACAACGACAACATCATCCGTGGTCTTCCCGCGTCAGAAAGAACATAGCCTGAAGATGCGCACCACAAAAGGGGATGGTCCTTGTAAAGAAGAAGAGGGTGTTCGAATGAACCTTCCCCGAACCTCCGAGCCGGGTGCCACTCCATCTTGCTTGATAATCACTGAGATGGTCGCGGCCTCGCCACCGACCTGTCGAATGACGACACATGCCGCCCAACCTCGGCGAATGCTTCCAGAGTTCTCTTCTGGTCAAGATATCGCGCTCGTGAACCCGAATCCCCGCTCACCTCCGGATTCCAAGCATTCTGAGAAACCCTGTCCGCTTCTTTGGACCCTTATTCCGGCTCAGCGTTTCTGTCTCGTCGGCGACACGGAGAATATCTTCCCACCCCCCAGGGTGGTCTCGCAAAAATGACAGTTCCCCGCCAAGCTGTCTCCGTTGGAGCGGAATCAGCTTGATCAACAAGGACCGGCTAGCCGCCAGGAGCTCTGCTTTCCCCGCCCCGTCAGGGTCGTCGGTTGGTGCGGTCTTGTAGTCTCGGGCTTTCAAGTATGACAGGACAAAGCGGAGTGCTTCCTCGGGGTCTGCACCAAAGTCGACGAGGGACTCGACCGTTCGGGGACTGCAGAACCTCCCGTATCCCACCCTGGGTGTCAGTGCTCGTGACAACAAGCTGCGCCGCTTTGACTTGGCCTCTTCCAGGATGATGTTGTCCTGTTGCAGCAGGTGGCGGATGTACTGATGCAAACCGCACTCGACCGCAATCGTGTATCTGGTCGACTCGGGGTGAAAGATCGGCTGACTCGACGGTGCGAGCTTGATCCAGTGGTGCGCTGTGGTCATGAGCTCATCCAGAACCGCGTTGATCTGGCCCCGCGGCGCGTCGGAGCGCGACTCGAGACGGCGTGCGTGCAAGATGGCAACGTTCAGGACGGTGTCTGCGTATCTGCTGTCCGCGACTCTGTCCTCAGCTTTGAGCAGTAGCACCATAGACTTCAGTATTGCAAATTCGGGGATGAAAGGTGTCGCCGGGTTCTTGGTCGCTTTCCTTTCGAGGAGGGTCTTGCTCTCGGGCCTCTCAAGGAAGTCCTTGACCGTTCGGTGCATGAATGTGATGTCTGTCCTGGCCAGGATTGTTCGCTTGTTGACGTGAGCTTCGAGGAGGCCACCGCAGCGGGTAACGAGTTTGGAGATGATAGTCTTGCTCCACTCGGTGATGGTGCCATAGTCAGCAAAGTGCATGGGTGCCGTCAATGCGAGGGAGTCGTGGTCCTCCGCCGCAAACTTGAGCGCCAATGCACTCAGGGGCGTCACGCCCGTCATGTCGTCCCACCGTGGGAAGGTGGCCGTCCCGACGAGGAGAAACATGCGTGACGATTCTTGCTGGTATACCTCCTCCACACGCAGGATCATGTGCGTGTATAGGGCCTCCAGGTCTTTGGGGAGGGCTCTTAGCCTCGCTTGTAAGTCTTCGATGTCGTCGTCGTTGCCAAGGCCTCTGAGGAGTGAGGCAACAACCAGACGGACCCAGAGAAACACACCGCTGGCCGATGTCACGATTTCGTCGACGAGGTCTTGAACATCGTGTTGGCGGGTCATGGCGAGTCGCTGCATCTTGGCGTCCGCCTCCAGCTTGTCTGACACATATTGCTGGATGTCAGGATACGTCAGGTCTTGGAGTCGAAGGCTGGGGATGTTGGCGAAGGCGTCAAGAAACGGCTTGTGTGGCCTGCTGGATACGCAGCACTTTATCCTATCCGTTGTCGAAAACTGGGCAAAGAGTTCTGCAATCTCGGTTTCGTCGCCTTCGTACTCGTCCAAGCCATCGACAAAGAGGCAGAGCTTAAGTGGCATCATGTTCTGCAAGATGACCCTGCGCATCGCTCGTTTCAGCTCCGATAGGGACCAGCTGAACTTCTAAATGGCATGTGAGATAGAGCAATTGTGCGTCAAACACTACGACATACCTGGTTGCCAAGAGCCAGTGTGGAGGGCATGTTGCTTCCATTCACATCAAAAGTGAACCCCAACGACTTGGAATACAGGCTTGACCACTGTTCCGGGAACGCCACGGGCACGAGGTGTGGCTCCTGTATCAATAACTCGTACAGGATGGATCTGAGAAGGCCTGATTGCGACCGCTGCTCTTTGGTGCCGCCCGCCCAAAAGAAAAAGCTGGCAAATCGAGGACGAAGGGCTCCAGTTGGGTCAGAGCTGGCGGCCCAGCGGGCCAGGTGGCGTGAGGTGGCTGGGTGGGCCAAAATGTACTTCATCAAGGTCGATTTGCCCGAGGCCGCTTTCCCGTTGATCCAGTAGACGCCCGACTCCTCTGCAAGCCAATGTGTAAAGCCGGCTGGTTGCTGGGCCCCAGTCTCCTCGGCTGTCGAATTCTCCCGAGGTGGTTGAAATATCCAGCCAAAAGTATTTTGATGGGCTTCGTCTATGCCTTCGAACCGGGCTCGAATGGACTCAAATGCGAGCATGTTCAAGAGGTCCTTGGTGACATGCTGCCTCAGCTGCCTCTCGGTCAAAGTGGTGTTGCCGGAGGTGGATTCCGAAGCCGGGGAGCCGTGTCCAGGAGTTGAATCGGCAGCGACCCCTGCTCCAGAGCGACTCAGGAGCAAGCTCAGAGCAGCCACTTGGCTCTGAAAGCCGGTGACAAGATCTGCTTGGACATTCAACAACGCTGAGGTGATCTTCTGGTTGTTGTCACTGAGAGCCTTGAACTGTGCCGACTGCTGGATGAGAAGGAAATCAACCTTGGCGCTTGGGGTTGTCAGCAAAGATGACTCGCTCCGCTTGTACAGGTCACAGCTTACCTTAGGGACGATATGAGAACCGATCCAATCTCACTCTTGATATCTCTCAGGCGGGCCAGATGAGCCTTGATTTCCGACTCTGATGCGACGCTCCTGATGGCAACGAGAAGGCTTATCCATCCTCGAGACGGGGCGTTTTTTGGTAACTTTAGCTTCTCCAGAACACTTTGGAGGTGCTGCGCAGTATCGAGGCATTCGTGAGACAACTTCACAATCACAGCGTCATGCTGCACGAGTGTCGCTGGAAGTGCGTCCGGATCGGTGGCACGTCGAAACCTGCGCTTGAAGTCGTCGCACTGGGAAATTCCCTCCTGGGAGATCGCGCGGATTCGTTGAATTGATTCCAGGACCCTAGCATTTGAGTCGAGGTCCCCTTTGTTATACAGCTCGCTGGATGAGGTGAGCAGTTTGATGGCGAACTCTGCGAACTGGAGCACGTTCCCCGCCAGGGCGACGGCAGCGAGAGCCTCCATCTCCGCGTCGGACAGTATCGGCCGTAAGATTCATAAATTACTTCGAAGAACAAGAATTGAGGAACAGAAGAAACGGGGGTCGAGAGATTCCCTGGTGTAGCGAACAAATGCCGGTGTTGGGACCTTGGCCAAAGACTGGACGGGATCTGGACCACGGTGGTTCAGCCAAGGGTGGCGAGTGCGAACGCCTTGCATGAGGCTTTCTCAGCTCTAAACAACCCGAAATGGAACAGTCTGCTGCAGAGACTGTGCTCGAGTCGAGGCTGGCTGTTCAAGAACATTATCGACTGGCTGGCCCAAATTGTGCAGACCCCTGGACAAGTGGCGGTGCTGCGCCGCAGCGCTAACGCTAGCCACTGGCAAGACTGTCGAGACCGGCAGCGCGAGATTTGTCCCTTCAGGGGCGGTGCAACGAAGGGACATGGCCTGACGTCTCGAGCCTTGTCAAAACAATGAGATACAGACCAAGGGACGGATCCCCACACTGATAACAGTCCCAAACGATGACAATGTCGTCGAAAGTTCGAACTGTGCCAGAAGACAGCCATCTCAGAACATGCTCCGGCAATGTCACGTTAGCGACACCACATTGTCGGCACCATCAGGCCGAATTTTGGTCGGCGGTGAGAACGGCAGTGACAATGATGATGTGTTTTACCACCGAGAGGAGAGATGGTTCTCGAGTCGATGTGGAAAGATCAACCACACTCACCCAGCGCGGCCCTCAGGCATGCCCAGAGTGCCGCCGGGCTGGTCTGCCATTTGATCAGCGGTCATCAAAAAACCCGGTCAGGTGCTCTTTCGTCGACGATGTCTGGAATCTTCTCTACTCACTCCCGTACCCTCGCTCAGGGCACACACTTCTGCCACAACGCATACACAGCTGGAACAGCACCTCTCGTTGCACTGAACTCGACAGTTTGTCTGGTTGTTCTTAAGACAACTGATCAAGTACCGAATCCACGTACAAAAGGGGGGTTCCAACCCAATGACACATTCGTCATGATCTCTCCAACAGGTCTCGATGATTCCTTCTCCCGTGAGCCGCAACCAACAGTGAACTCAACCCTCCTCCCGTCCCCAGAAGCTCGCGTCAGGAGCCAAAGTCTTGCTCAGCGGCCAGATAGTGCCGCGCAAGAGCTCGACATGCCTCTTCGTGGCGCCCAATTTCTCGCAGTAGAGATGCGCAGGGTACGGGTCGCCTTCAGGTATGTCATATGCTCGTGCCTCATCCTCAGAACTGGCAGCCCCGCCATTGTTCCAATGCCGGGTTGCTATGATCCATTTGCGCCGCGTGGCAAGTATCCAGTCCTTTCTCCATCGGCCCAGTCTCGCTATTTTTGCCTCAACCGTGTCTGGGTTGTTCTGGCCGTGGATCTTGGCTTTGTACTGGATGACGTGATCCATGCATGTCGCGCTTCCGTGTGTCTTGAGTTGGTCGAGGGTCTTGATGACTGCTTGCACGTCCGTGTTTCTCAAGAGGAAGAGCATCTCCTGTCGGTCAAAGCTGGTGGATGACACGTACCCTCGCTCCACGTGTCGATGTAGGTTGTCGCAGAGCTGCTTGATGGCAGGTCGGGTGAGTGGCTCGCTCATCGTGTAGGCCATAAAGTTTGCATCTTCAGCCCACTTGGTGGCGTTCACGGCAAGCAGCTCGCTGACGAACGCCGATCGCTCTGGCGAGTCCGGCAGCGGCGCGATGGGAAAGATGTGGCACGGCACCCTGTGCATGATCGCTGTTTGGAGAGTGTAGCGGACTAGGGAGAGGTTGCCTTCCCAGATTGGGTGACAAAGCAAGGCTTGGAGACTCCCGCAAAGCGCTGGTGACGGGCAGTGTTCGTATTCGATAACCGGTTGATCGTCAGGGGACGTGGTTTGCGGCCAGCTCGAGTCGTCGATCTTCAGACCATACGTGAAAAGGTCCGCCAGGGACTTGGAGAAAATTTGATGGACCATGTCCCACACAGTGATCTCAAGATCGTGGATGTCGTGATAACCGTCAAGAGAAAGCTGATCTGATGCCGTCCATGATTGTTGGAGACGGTGCTCGTCGCCGTCCGTCCACAACCGGCGGCTGACCAGAGGTGTTTCTTCCTTGGCCGGGAGGGCCGCAACTTGTACACTCCCCGAATTCCCGCCGGCCCCCGCTGGTGTCATCTTTCCAGGGTGTTCATCGCCATTCTTTCTGGGCCTGCCTCGAGGCCTACCCGTGCTTATCCTCACTCGCTTTGATTGGCCTGGGGTGTTGGGAGGTCGTCCGCGGGATCGCTTTGTCGGCACAAGCTGCTCTGTGCTCTCGTTCTGCCCGGTGTCGTTCTGCTCATCTTCGTCTTGCCCATGCTCCACACTCGCCGCAATGCTCGCTTCTAACGCGATGGAATGCTGCTCTTCGTCATAAATCACTGGCTGCAAGGATTTGCGCAGCCGAGATGGACGTACATTGCCGGCGGAAATGGGGGGTGAGATCTCAGTCTCCTCAGCATCGTGACTGCAAGATTGCCTTTGTGACGACATCCTGTTCTGTGAGGTGTGGTTGTTGGGTGTTGATCGAGGTTGGTGGCTTCAAAAGTTGTGTGGTCGACGCCGCGCCAAAAGGGAAAATTGAACTTCCAGCGCCTTGTCGACGGTCCTAGAACCATGGCGTGGGAGAATGCAATTAACATTCCGGTCGTGATTTTTTTGGAAGAATCCTGGAAGAATCAGAACCAACCCCTCCATCAACTAGCAGTCTGGAGGTTTGTAACACCGTCACGGACTGCAAGTTCACCATCAAGAGGTACGGTCGGTTTATAGTACGCTATTTTCTCCTTTCTCGGTGGCCATGGTACTAGCTCTCACTGTCCAACCACACCACCGCCGACTCACATCCGCTTGCCGGAGGGTTAGGGTTGGAAGAATGTTGCTCAGACAACTGTTCCTCCAGGCAGCCGCCCCACAGAATCCTCTGATTCCTCTCTGTTGACTCCTCGGTCTCGGATCACTCGATTATCCGCACACCATATGGAGAGCCCCGAAAAGCGCGCGAGGGTGATTGAGAAGGACAAGACCAGCTGTTTCTCAGCTATTTAAGCCTGCCATCATCTCGCCGCCATGGGACTCGTTCCCCGCCAGACCCGTCTTCAAGCACGGCAACTTCAGCAGGCCCAAACGACCATCGAACTTGGCACCGACACGCCACCACAGGAAACAGGGAAGAACACGCCCGCTTCAAGCCCCCCCATTACCCCTCTACCCGCCCGCCTCGTTCAGTCCCACACCAAGCTCTCCAAGAAAGACCACGCCCTCCTGCTCCTGAAGCAAGCCCGCCTGCAAGCCTCCAGCCTCTCCAAACCCTCCAGCTCAGGGGGAGCCACACCAGCCGTCTCCGCAACCCTCATCTTCGCCCAAGCCGAAGCCGGCACGGCAGTTTGCATCCACCCCTCCGGCCTGCTCCTCACCTGCGCCCACTGCATCGCCGAAACCGAGGCCGAACTCGACCTCTCCAAGAGCCACCACCTCCTCTTCGCCTCGGGCACCGTCGTCACAGCGCGCTGCACGGCCTGGGATCCCACACGCGACCTGGCGTTGCTCCAGATCACGGCGGCGCAGCACCCGCCAGCAGGCAGCCAGGACCCCGAGTCCGGTCTGAGCCCTCCTCCTCACTGGCAGTTCCCGGCCCTCGCAGTCGCCGACCGGCCTCCCAAGCTCGGCGCGAGACTCGTCTGCGTCGGGCAGCCGGGGAGCGAGGATCTGGAGTGCGAGGAAGCGGGCGTGGAGACGGGGTACGAGGTGCTGTGCGTCAGCGAGGGGAGGTTCCGGGGCTACGCGGACGGGCAGGACGTGCAGGACAATGCGGAGATTGGGGCGCTGATGCACAGTTGCTGGACGTATTGGGGCCATAGTGGAGCCCCGTTGGTGGAGGAGACGGCGCGGGCGGGGGAGAGGTTGGTGGGTCTGCATAGCTCGTGGGACGACGAGACGGGGATGAGGAGGGGTGTTGGGGTGGAGGCGATTCGAGAGTTTTTGGGGGGGAGGGTTGGTTTCGAGTGAGTGAGGGTAACGCGCAATGTCTTGGAGCAAATGAGCAAGACACACTCCCTGGGGACTACTGGGCAGAATGAGTTTGTCAAGAACAGGTGGTCGACATGGGAGGAACTTTGCGGCAAACAGTGAGCAACAGGCAATGTATTAACAGTTTGATGGGCTACCGCTAGATTAGAGTTTACCGTTCAGGGCCGGCGATGGCGTGAAGTCGGCGCCGAGGAAGATTCGCCGGTCCATGTCTTGCTCCTTCTCCCAGTCGGCAGCTTCGAAGTGATGCCTTGTAGCCGGAATGGCATTCGAGCTCACGTATCTCGTAGCCACGGCCGAGCTGATCTCGTCGTGATCGGTATTCGCGTCGTGCAGCAGCGCAACGGCTGTGGTGATGATCTCGAGATGCACGAGGACATGACGTCCGTTGTACTCGAGATGCCGATCATTGCCTTTGACACGCGCCAGCAGGGACAAAAGGGCATCCAACCGTTCGAGAACAACGCTGCACTCCCTGGCAAAATTCGGCCGGCAGGGCTCGAGAACCTTCCGCACCCACGGGGCGTACACGTCCTCGACGATCTTCCCGTTCGCGAGGCGCTTGTCTTTCAGGACACGCCCAATGTCGTCGGCCATGATGCTGGTGGTGCCCTCCCAGATGGTGTTGACGGTTGTGTCGCGAAACAATTTCGCCACGTTCAAGATCCCCCCATCCTCGTAGTTCTCGCAGTACCCCACGCCGCCAATCGACTCCATGCATTCTCGGATGGCGATCGTCGAGCCAACGCTAACCTGCGATTTGATCACTGGCGTCAGCAGCCGCAGGAGGAGGCGGGCTGTTTTGTCGTCGGGGAAGAGCGCTGCTGCGGGGGTGCCAGCCATGATGCTGACGCCTTGTTCGGCGCAGCCGAGTAGAGCCACGCCGAGGAAGCCAAGTTGCGTGGCAGCCCAGTACTTGACGGTGACAGACGCCATCCAGAAATTGAGTTGCGGGTGGTGGTACAGCCTGGCGCCTCTCACGTCTCGGGCCTTGGTGTACGCCCTGCTGATTGCCAGAGCCCGTGACCAGGACGACGTGCTGCCGCAGCCAGCGTGGAGGCGGGTGATGTTGAGGAGGGTGGAGATCTCCTTGACGCCTTTGCCTTCCTCTCCCACGAGCCAACCCCGTGCGCCCTTGATCTCGAGCTCGGCAGTGGGTAGGGCTTTGGTGCCCAGCTTGTTCTTCAGCCGTTGGATTCGGATGCCGTTGAGCTCCGTGGAACTCCCGGCCTTGCGTCGCAGAGGTACGCAAAAAGCGCTGAGGCCCTTGGATGTCTGCGCCAGCAGCATCGTCATGTCCGAGTCCGTGGCGCTGCTGAACCACTTGAAGCCGTCAATGACCCAGGGGCCCAGTGGCAGCCCAAGAACGTCCTCGCCCACGGCACCAGACTCGGTCAGCGGTACGCGGCGCGCGATGGTCTCGGTGCCTCGGACGTCGCTGCCGCCCGACCGCTCAGTCATCCACTGCCCGCTCGTCCAGCTCTCCTTTGAGTCCCGAGAAACCAGTCGGCGGCGGTATTCCCGAAGTACTCGCTGCCGACCTGGCTGGTCCCCATCCAGATCGTTGAGGCGGGCCAGGAGCAGGCTGGCACTTCCGTCTGTCATGGTCATGGGACACATGGTCATACAGGCGGTGTGACTCCAGTTGTGGTTGACCATGAACTGATGCACCCTCCGATTGTGCCGGCTTAGCGAGAGATCATACGCCGTGGCCACTGCTCCGAGCTCGACGCCAATGGCTTTCAGCGCCTTCCAACCGTGACAGGTGATGAGTGGAGAGTCGCGGTTTTCCTCTCCAAATGTTGTGAGAGGCGACAAGTGCGGCAGGACAGTCTCGGCCTCGACGGCATGGGCCAAGACGGAGGGCTGCAGCACCATGCGGGAAACCTGGTGCATGTCGCTGCACACTCGCGGCTGGGAGTCGGCGGGAATGTACTGCTTGAGCAAGCGGTCCAGTACAGGGTCGTCAGTGGGTGCATCGGTGCGCTTCGTGAGGTGCTTTGATGTGTATTGGGGCTTGATCTCGGGGAGCGTCTGGAAGAAGCCCGACGTGGCTGACGACGCGACATGAGAGGCGCTCATGATTGGTACTCGAGTTGACAGTTACGGCTGTTGTGGGTTTTGGCTTGTTGTGTTCAGGACGAAGATCATTCCAGGCACAATCCGCTCCTGTGGAACGGCGACGTTTAAATGGACAATTGAGGAACGAAAGATGGCTCCGAGGACCGAGGTCTTCTAGTCCCGGCTTCATGGTTGGTAGCCATGTGATGCCCTTCTCCGCGTTGACAGCACGCCGAGCGTCTCGACTCGATCGACTGACAGAGCGCGCAACCTCCTGCGGGGTTGCAGTCTGCCATGTTCGGAGCCGGTCGCTCGCGACACGGCTCTGACTCGGCCCATGCACGGACTCACGCGGCTCACCTCCGGCTCACCTCCGGCTCACTTTAGCATGGTCTTTAGCGGCGCGGCGCTACCCATTTCGTTGAAGCAGGCGTCTTCGCACCTGGTGAATACTTGACGCAGCCGTGGAAGACAGGAAATAGGGCGGATCATCCCGACCAAAACGACGGCATCGACATTGACGTGCTTGCGTCTGTGTACCTCTTCCGTGGCCGGGCTAGTCTTAAGAACAATCGGAAAACGATTCAGCTTGCTCAAGCTTCAAGGGGCGTGGGCCTCCTACCAACAGACGGAACGGAGCTGGCACACTTTGACCATTGGAAGAGGTGGAACCGAGTGGGATGCAGTGCACAGGACATTCCAACTCCCCGGCTAGGTAGTGCAAGAGCGACAACTCGGATGACCAGTCTGAGATTCACTCGGCGAAGCGGTGCTGTTGCAAAACACGGGTCTTAGCATGTAAACAATGACACTGCTGTGTTTTTTGTGAGGACAAGCCAGCTCGCAGCCCATTGATGACTTTGAAGGCAGTGTCAAAGGTTCGTATGACTCGGTTATACCTCGTTCTCGTTACCTTACCTATTGATGACAGAAAATTGGTTCAAGATTTGATGAAATTATGATACAGGTACGAAACCAGCCGACATGCGCTTCCAATTCATGCTACAACTTGACAGCAAAGCTGTTCTCTTTCACGGCCAAATCTCGCAGCTGTCGGCGGAGGATTTTACCAGTTGCGCTCTTGGGAATAGCCTCAATAAATATGACGCCGCCACGGAGCTGCTTGTGCGACGCAAGGCTGCTCTTGACCCACGACTTGACATCGGCCACCGAGATCTGGCTTGCATCCGCGACGATGTACGCCCGCGGCACCTCGTTCCCGGCACTTTGTGGGTCTGCCACACCAATCACTGCGGCATCCTTGATGTTGGGATGTGACAGCAAGTGCGCTTCAATCTCTGCAGGAGCGACCTGGAGACCTTTGTACTTGATGAGCTCCTGGAAATCACCGTGTTGTTAGTTTGGGCACTGTTTTCAGTAGTGAGAAACGACAAGACAACTCCAAAGCTCACCTTTTTCCGGTCGACGAGATAGAACTTCTTATCTCGTCTGACAGCCATGTCGCCCGTCTTGAACCACCGACCGCACTTTGTAAAAGCCTCTGCGGTAGCTTGAGGGTTTTTCCAGTAGCCCGTGGTGACGCCGTCGGATTGGACGACGAGCTCGCCGGGGCTTCCATCGGGGACGTCTCTTTCCTCGTCGTCTAACAGACGCACCTTGGTATTAGGTTGAAGGGCCGAGATGTCCGCCTTGTCAGTAACCTCATCCCATGGCTGCATTGTGACGGCGCCAGTCGTCTCGCTGAGGCCATACACCTGCATCACTGGACAGCCGAGCTTTGCCTCCACCCGCTTCGTCAGCTCCGCACTCATTGGCGCAGCACCCGAGATGGCGTGATGCAGTGCCGCAAACTGGTTCTCGACCATGGGGCTGTGAGCGATGGCGAGGTAGATGGGCGGCACACTGAAGAAGGTCGTGATGCGAAGGCTGGCATTCAGCTCGAGGAAGTTGGCAAAGTCAAACTTGGGCATCCAATAGACAGTACCGCCGTGAACTATGGGGTGGACAAAGAATCCCTGGATACCAGCAATGTGGGCGGCTGGCACATGTGCAAGCGTGCGGTACTCGAAGCTGTGCGATGGGTCCTTCGCACGCTGCCGGGCTTGCCAGTCGCGAAAGGCGTACCGGGAGACCAGTGCATAGGATACCAAGCCCTTGTGAGTGATCTTCACACCTGGTGAGCGTTAGAATTAGCATTGTCGGGGGGTGGGTGAACGGAATGCACCGCGTACCCTTGGGGTGACCGGTTGTCCCGCTGCTGTACACCAAACAGATGGTGCGAGTACTGAGCTCTCGCGGATCCCTGATTCTCTCCCACGAAAGCTCACCAACAGTCTCGGCGAGAAGATCGACGGCCTGCTGGGACAGCAGCATCTTCTTGCCACCCGTGCTCTCAATCAGCAAGACTCTGTCCTTGGACAGACCAGCCTGTTCAGCAGCCCGGTAGGCTACGTCGCGGCAATCCGTAGAAGCGACGAGGAGTGCTGCACCGCCGTCTGTGATCTGGCGCAGAAGTTCCGTGACAGTCAGAGCGCTGCTGGCCGCGCTGTACACACCGCCGGCGGCAATGGTTCCGTAGAATACCGCCGGCAGGAGGACTTGGCCAGACGAGATGCACACAACCACGTCTTTGCCGGGCCCAGAGGCGCCAATGCCATACCCGTGTCTCAGGATGTGCGCAACGCGCCTGGTGAGCTTCCGCATCTGCGTCTTGGTGAGATTGTTGTCTGGATGAGCGGCTTCGGCGTGAAGGATGGTGTCGTCTGTTGCCATGAGTTCGGGCGAGTCTGCAGTGCCAGTGGACTAGCGCGTCAGCAGCGTACTCATCGCGACAGATACAAAAGAGCGCAGATGCAGCAGTTGCTCCTCACCAAAAATGAGACTCAGCAGGTCGATCTCGGCAAGATCATAGTCGACTTCAGCATTGTAAACAGACATGGCTGGTAGCTTGATTTCGGAGGGTTCGGTCAAGGATAGGGTGGACAATATCTCGGCGGTCTTTTGTAGGTGTTCTCTGCCGAAAGGACAGGATGATGATTAGACGGCTGCAGGTCTTTCTGCTGAGTGATTCGGGGGGCCATTGGGATGATTTTTGAAGTGGGCTACTTTATGTCTTCTTCCTGAGCCGAAGATGCACGAAACACTCAACCGCAACACAGCGAAGGGGTATCCCGGTCTTGGGTCTTAGGTCTTAGGTCTTGGAAGGCGCAACTGTTGCCTCGGTCTAGTGGGGCCGAGACGGTGCCCAGGAATGCGGGGATTGTGGGGTGCGTAGGAGGCTAGGAGCCGGTGCATCGGCTCGCTGTCGGCTCCTTACTCAAGACAAGCACCTGGGCACCGTCATCCATTTTCGAGAGGCGGCTCCCACAACACGTTGTCTCCCAAACTCAATTGCGCCGCCGGCTCACACATACATACTTCCATGAAAACATCAAACGGCATAATTATTATCCCTTGTCCTGGATGTCGCCGACCGACAAGGGACCGAAGCGGATCCGGCATGCCTGCAGCCGATGCCGCCGGCAGAAACTACGGGTGGGTCCCGGCTCCGAGCCTGTGCTCAAGATTGCTCGAGAACTCGTGCAAGCGGATAGCGCGATAGTCTTGCTGACAGCCTCTGCCGCGGCGATAGTGCGACCAAGAACGCCCCTGCCACCTTTGTGTAAGGGCAGGTGCGGAATGCACCGAGGCCACCGAGAGAACATGGTCAGTCTCCCGTCGTTCTTGAACAAGGTGTCATCATCAACTGACGGTGTGCACGTTGTACTGTGCACAGGAGGTCAAACCGACCCAACAGCGCGGCATACAAATCACGACACGCGGCGCTGCAACGATCAAGGGACAGACCGGCGCCGTCTGTAAGCAGATCTCCCGTCAGCCCTCGTAACGGAAGCCGGGCCACCTCTGTTTCAGAGGCCGACCGGGGCCATGGCCCAAGCGCAGACAACAGTGCTTCGGTACTGAACCTGGTTGACGAGGTAAAGCATCAATATCACAGACCCATCATTGCAATCCATTTGTCTCGCCGCGCCTGGTTGTGATGTGTATGATGGGAACCAGGCACGCCCCAGTCACTCTCAGGTTGCGGACTGCCCTAACCCGCTAACTCCGATCCCAGATTTTCAAGAAATACCGGGTTTCTGGCACAGGAATGGCCCAACCGCTCGATGCCATTCCAGCATCAGATTCTTCTGGTGGGACCGTCTCTCCATGGGACAACTCTCACCCGGTACCGGTAAGGGAAATCCTTGCCATTGATCTCCCACCGGCCGACCTAGTCGAGACGCTCCTCGACTCATATCGAGATAGCTTCCACTGGTATCTGACGGTGGTGCACGAACCCTCATTGCGAACACGGTTGCGGCCAATCGTCGAAAGTGGTCTCGCATCACGACAGCAACGCCCTCTCCTGTTGCTGGCTCTCATTGTTCTCGTCGTCGGCGCACGCTGCCTCCCCGAGGCCAAACGTGAAGAGACTTTCAACGGCCTTTCCATCACCAAGATCACGGCCAAGTTGTTTGAAGCGGCGGAACGGTGGTTTTTGCCGTCGATGAACTCCATTACCGTGGATACGGTTGCCTACTCGTTTCTTCTGGCCATGCACTACATGTGGATTCGCCAGACAAAGGCCGCATTCATCACCATGAACACAACGATCAGAGCGGCCAAGTCGATCGGTCTCGACCGGGAGTCCTCCTGGGGCGATATCTGTGCCATGGAGCGGGAGTTCCGGAGGCGGGCCTGGTGGGCTACCTTCTTAGGAGCCGGGTGAGTCGCCGTGGTCCACCCTGTAGTGTCTGCTGATTGTTGTCCGTACTGATGTTGTTCCTGGCAGTTTCATATCCATCTGCTGGGGTGTGCCACCCGTGCTTGGCGAGATGGACTACAACGTCCGACAGCCACTCGACTTCGAGGATCTTGCCTACCAATGTCCAGGGTTCGACTCGCTCGAGCTGAGGGAAGACGGCGAACTGAGTCCCGTAACAATTGGCTCGTACAACCGATACAAGGCAGAACTGTACAAGATCGGCGTCACGATCATGCGCGACGTGTATTTCACTCGACACCGCGAGACCGACGCCCTACACGGTCTGATCAGTCGCCTTTACGAACGACTTCGGCGCTGGGAACAGTCCATTCCACCGGAACTTTGCGTCGAGTCGCATCCTCCTGTCGATGCCGGCACGGGGCCAGACAGACTGCGCCGGGGGATTTTCGCCATTCAAGCATTGAGTTTGCGCGTGTCCTACGACAGCATGCAGATGCTGCTTTTCCGTCCGCTGGTCTCCCCTAGCAGTGGCATTGAGTCTCAAGGCTCAGTCCGGGGATCGTTCTCAGTCTCGTCGACCGCAAGCACAAATTCGGAGAAGCTGTCGAGGCTGTTGCGGGTGGCTCAACATCAATGCTGGACGTCTGCGACACGAACCTCCCTGATCACACAGCGGCCCGACTTGCTGGACTCGTTTCTGTTCGCCGTTCCTGCCATCTACACTGGGGTTCACGCCTTTGCTGCCGGCGTGGTGCTCGTCCTGCTGGCGCTCTCTGAACCGTTGTCGGCGCGTGGGCAGGAGAGCAAACGCGGCATCGCCAGAATCATACGAATACCCAAGACGACCAAGCTCCGGTCCCCCGTGTGGAACCAGATGACTGAGGTCCTCACTGATCTGTTGCGCGTCGTCGCAGCGGAGGAAACTGCGGCGTTACTTTCGGAATCAGGTCGCCTAGATCTCGGCGAAGCACCCCCGAGGCTTGACACGTTTGGAGCCCCCACAATTCAGTATGAGGCACCTGAAGCCGAGGCCTGCATTGACTCTCAGCGCGACAGCCTCCAGAATGAACTTGCAAGCCCTTGCGGCCAAGTTCCGACAGCCACGATCGCAAGAGCTGCGACTACCGACGGTGCTGCAGATCTGCCTACGCCGGGAGCTCAGGGCGATGGCACGGTAGAGACATCTCTGCAGCCCACAGCAGATGCTCCAGACAACGCCACGGCCGGCATGGAGGACCTATGGAATTCTTACCAAGTGGCGTACTCTTTGGACTTTATGCTCGGAATGGATCAGGCATGGTTTTGGAATGGCGCTCCTCCGTATGGTTCGAAGGAGGGGCCAGGGACAGGTACCTAGTCGAATGTATTAAGATGTAATCAGGAGGGGCCAAGTTCACTAAGGCAAACTGGTTTGTGCTTGTGATACCCATTTCATTGAACCCTCGTCGCGCTCATCTGTGATTTGACCACAGGTAGACCAACCGACCCTCTTGAATAGCTGTCGAGGTACGGCATCCAACACGCCGGCTCGTCAGGGCTCCGTTTCACATGCTTCGTCCTATTCTATCCCAAATCATTTTTGGTTCACCGGTTGAGCCAGAACACAGTATCTATTTGCAAGCACAAGCTCCCTATCTACGCTTGGGCCCCTCCTTCTAGGGGATCACACACATCCTGGTCCGGAACTAATTGGGGGCGAGGATGCCACCCACAACCGTTGCGCTTGTGCCCTTATGCCAGGGGGTATTTGTCAACATGATCACGCACACATATCAGCGATGACCACGACCACTGAAATTAGAGTTTCGGCCACCCTAACCGCGTCTGGCTCGAAAACAGTCACAGTGCCGGACTGCTATCGATGCACCCACCCCAAAGGACAGTCGGGGGAGATTGTGGCAGTTCCATCTGCCTGGTTAACGTGCGGGGAAGTGTTTTGAAAGAGGAAGTGGCACCCCCTTTCGACAAGAGCTTGGGCGTGAGCATGTGAAAAGTTATCTCTTTGCTTGCGCGTTGGGGTCTGGCCTCGCCTAAACTACTGGGCACTGTTCCCCGCCAAACTTGCGCCCCGCAGGCTAAGCCTGTTGGGCAACTTAGTGAGTCTCGAACCCAAGGCAGCCCAATGGGACGCTGAGCTGAGGATGCTAACCCCTGGAGCCATGGACGCCACAAAGCCTGAAGAGAGGCTGGTGCGAAACTGCTGGGAAGGGTTGCCCCTGTCACGGGCGGAGGAATCAGTCCACTCCACGCGAGTGTCCGGGATCCCGTCGTCATGTTTTCTGCGGGGGACGAGGTCAGCCACTTGCAGCACTGGCAGCCCAGGCCCAGTTTATAGGACCGGAGGGAGCTCCCAAGGGCACTTCAGCGTGAAGGTCAGGCTCTCGTCACATCTCGTATCCAGGCTCTTCAGGGTTGCTGCAGGCCGATGCGCGCCCCCTACCCCTGGCGTGCCTGAGCAGTCCAGTCCCTGCCTGTGAAGACGCTTTGCTGGCCACCGGGCATGATGGTTACCAAAAGGCAAGGTAATAGTTGACCTTAGTTTGCACTAGAAGCCATCAGGGGGCGGCGATTACCAAACACATCGGCGACCGATGAAGCGTGGCGTCGCCAAGGGTGAGCTTCATCAGGGGTCATCAACTTGAGGAGATGCATACATGTATCGACAGCTTCTCGGCCGATGGATGCCTCGGGTTTTATCTTGACTTTGCTGCAACGCCCCCATCACCACCCCAGGTGCACAGCACTGCACCAAACTCCACGCGTCTCCTCTGCCTCGCCACGGCGACGGTGTCACAAACACAGTGTCCTATCGCCACCTTACACCCCCGGAGGGTCGTGTTGACGGTTGCGTCGACAGCAACAGCCCAAGATGGGCTACTCTGGCAACCCTACGACGGACGACTCATCAGAGTCGGCCGTCATCGCGTCCATCAGTCCGGCCATGATCGCGTTCCTGGCCGTGTCGTTCTACAACGTTATCGAGCTCAACGTCATCATCTTCTCCTCCTTCAAGCGCCGCAGTGGCCTCTACTTCTGGAGTTTCCTCGCCGCGACCAACGGTATCCCGCCGCATTCCATCGGCTTCCTCCTCAAGACTCTGCTCGGCTCGCACACCTTTGGCCTCTACATCACGCTCGTGTCCATCGGCTGGGTGCCCATGGTCACGGGCCAGTCGCTCGTCCTCTACTCGCGGCTGCATCTGATCCTCCGGAACCCGCTCTTGCTGCGCATGATTTTGGGCATGATCATCTTCAACGCCATCGTCCTGCACGTCCCCATCATCATCCTCATGTACGGGTCCAACAGCTCGGCCGTCAACTCCTGGTCGCACCCGTACGAGATCTACGAAAAGGTGCAGGTCACCATGTTCTGCGTGCAGGAGCTCATCATCTCGGGCGTCTACATCAAGACGTGCTACAGCTTCTTCGACGCCGAGAAGAGCATCTACGGCGACGCGGTGCGCAACATGCGGCGCCACCTGCTCGTGGTCAACGTCCTCATCATCCTCCTCGACATTCCCATCCTGGCCCTCGAGTACTCCGACCTGTACGACCTGCAGACCGTGTACAAGGCGTTCGTATACAGCGTCAAGCTGAAGCTCGAGTTCCGCATCCTGAACCAGCTCATGGACATGACGCACAAGCGCGCGCGCGAGGACCTGGACATGTTCGAGAACAGCTCGGGCATTCGCATGCAAGATCGACACGACACCACGTCCGCGGGGACTGGGACCGGGAAGGGGGGTAAGGGCAGCGGCGATATCATGACTGTTTCCTTTGGCAAGGTAGCGTAGACAAATGCGACAGTTTTATTCTTCATTGCCACTCATCCAGCTTGACGAATCCCGAGATTGTAGCCGTCTCCCGCCAGCAGTCAGAAGTGTGTTAGTGAATACCTTGGGATATCAAGGGGACTTGAGGTGTGTCTCGGGAAACAGTGTGAAGGATGGGGAAGAAGACTGGGGACTGAAACTGCGGGGGAATGTCGCGTGCGTCGTCTGGTCTGGACCCGGCAGCTCGGCTCCTGAGGAGATGGGCCCACATGCTTCGCTTGCCGAGACATGCCTGAGCATGCTTGCAAGGATCCGGGACACTGACAGCGGGCCCGATCCGGGGAGAATGCCGGCGGTGCGTGCGTGCGTTCGGTTGAGCTCTTGCTGTGGAAATTTGCATCGAGGGCGTTCGTTGCATGTGATTCTGCACTGAGTTCTCGTGGACATCACATCACGCGAGCGGGTGCTGAGATTGCTGTTTCCCGTTCGTTTCCATCCGTCTTTCTGTCTTGGCACTTTGGGACCAGGGGCTGCTCAGGTTGACAAAGCCGACGATGGCCAAAAGCAACCCAGCGGCAAGTGCCGCAAGCGTTCCCCGACGAGTGGAACCGAAGCGGAGTTCGCCCCTTTCCTCTGTCACGCTACCTCGAAGCTATTTGACATGCCAAGGCAGGCTGCACGATCTTGACATGGAAGGGAGAGATCAAACTGCGAGAGCCCCGAGCCCCTGCCAATTCCAACCGCCCTTTCTCGTCGTTCAACGCGAAGGCAACAAGGGTCTATTTTCTAGGAAGATCAAAACTTATCGTACCTTTCGAAACTCTATTGAGCAACGAACCAATCTCCCGACCTCGGGAGCTCGTGGGTTCGCGACTTCGGAAACCTCGCAGCACATGGCGATCAGGTACGCAGTTCACCGCCACGAAAGGTCTTCGTTACGAGCCACGAAAGGTCTTCGTTACGAGCCACATCCCAATCTCTCGATTTCATTCCGTCTAATTACACCTTTCAATGCGCGGCGTCCAATTCTCCCCGGCCAAAACAATATCAGACAGAGCTCTCCGGGTCTTGTCTCTACAACCCCCCCGGCATCTTTTTAACACCAACAGCGCCAAAACCACTTCACTGCATCACGATTATAAAATCCTATCCCCAATTCCTTTGGCGCGCCTCATATAACACCAACGCAGACGTAGGTTTTTGCCCGTATCGACAAGCACGCCTCCTCGATCCGGTTCCAAAGCTTGACCCACTGGCCCCCAATGCCGTTCCAGAAGCCAATGCCGTCGCAGGTGTCCCCGGGATTGACGTAGGCAAACTTTTTGCAGTTGTTGACCATGCCTGGGTGGGCGGGTGTAGGCGTTGCGATGCCGTTTCCGGAAATCACACCGACACAGACGTAGGTTTTCGCCTGTATCGACAGGCACGCCTCCTCGATGCCGTGCCAGAGCTTCACCCACTGGCCCCCGATGCCGTTCCAGAAGGCAACGTTGTCGCAGGTGTCGCCCGGGTTGACGTAGGCAAACTTGTTGCAGTTGCTGATCATGCCTGGGTGAGCAGGCGTGGGCGTCGTGATGCCGTTTCCGGCCCGCGTCGTTGTGGGAGGCGGGGTGCCTCCGATGACGCCGACGCAGGCGTACTGACAGGACCTGGGTCGTCGAGATGGAATAGAGAGCCGCAAGCGTGTCGCACGTCTGGCCCTGTTGGGCAAAATGAACTTATTGCAGTTGCCGACCATGCCGGTTTGGGTCGGAATCGGCGTCGTCACACCGTTGGTTGCGAGGGTGGTGGTGGGGTTGGTGGTAGACGACTTGGTGGACGTGGTTGAGGACTGCGTGGAGGTGATGGGCGACTGCGTGGACGTGGCCGAGGACTGCGTGGAGGTGATGGGCGACTGGCTTGACGTGGTGGACGTCGTCACAGGCACATCATCCGTGACCTCGCCCATCACGCAGTACTCCTTGCTGACGTCGAGGGCAGGGCAAATGATTCCGGGGTTCAACTTGATGAGGTCGTTGACTGGCATTGCCCAGCTATCCGCAAGGCTCGCGCACGTAGTACCGCTATCAACCGGGGTGAGGTAGTGGCAATCAACACTGCGATGCCGTAGAGTCCGAGCAGAGGCCATGGCTGGGGCGAGCCCCGCGGCAAGGTGCTTTTGCTGCATGGTCTCAGACTTGGGAAGGGGATGGGAGAGAGAGACGAGGAGAGAAAGAGAGACAAAGAGACAGGGCGAGCGTCCTGATTCCACAAGGCAAAGGGCGAGCACACCGACTTGGAGGCAACGTGGAGGTTATATCCTTGACCTCCTTGCTCATGTGCACTCACTCATGTGCATTCGATGCCCGCACTGCTTGCGTCTCAACTGAGGGAGGAGGCTCGTTCTTCCTTGAGGCCGAGATCGGACGTCTCAGCCTCGCCAACGAGATGATAGTTCTGTTGGCACGAGATGATACTGGATCATGGCGCGGTTGTCCGGTTCTGAAATTGGACATGTCGCCTGTTCAGGTTTGGCGGAAAGAAGATTTTGCACATAATGCAACGCTCGGCTGGTCAAGGACGTTATTGTGCGTCGGCGCTCCTAGTCGTCCCATGCACGATGGGTCGGCTCCAGTCCAGTCTGGGCCATGGGGCGTTGAGCGTTGGGTGTTGAGGTGGGTGCGGTGCTGGGGCCTTCCCGGCCGCTGGGAAGGATTCTAGATGTTGGATGTTGGCTGGACATTGGAGCCTTGTGAGCAGGATCGGAAAGTGACCAACGAGTGGCCTGGAAATGGAAACGTATTCTCGGTAAACACACGGAACGGCTCGGCGCAGAAGAGGTATCCGACTTTCTCGTCCATGATTGATTTTTTAAGGCACAGGCAACCCTTGGTTCCAGTCTCTGGTCGCGGCGGAGCCATGCAGGCCAGTCCCGGTCTACCCTGCCGCCAGGGTGTTGCTGTTGCTGCTGCTGTTGTTGTTGGTTCAATATTGTATCGCAGGTTCGCCAGGCTGTTCTTATTATTGTTGGTTCAATATTGTATTGCAGGCTAGCACGAGGTTACATAGTGGCTAGGTACTTGAGGAGACGAGTGTACACGTGTGCAAGATAGGCATAGAGTATAGGAGCCCGGGGCGCAGGCGGGAGACAAGAGATCCATCCCCGGCCTTGGCAGGGGGTCATGTTCTTGTCCCTCCTTGTATGTACAGAGGTACAATGTACCAAGTACGCAGTATGTGCACTCCAATGTGACTTTCGGCGCAACCCCCTCGCTGCAACGCGCATAAGGCTGGGCCTCAACCTTATTCAAACCTCCTAGACCCCTAAACATCCCGAACGCGTGCCCCCAAGATTCCTGCCTCGGCGCGTGCACTGCCCCCAATAATCAACACCCTGCATGTGAAACTCAGAGACTTGTGCACGCTAGCGAGTACAGAGCCGGTCCTGGTCCTTTCTCACCACACCGCCGCCAAGCCGGCCAAGAAGGCCAAGGCGGAAAACCGGCCAGCTACACACGGTTGCGGCCAGCGATCTGGCCAAGGCCCCATGCACAGCGATTCGAATCATTTTGTGTGCAAGGCTGATCCACGGGGCCTACGTAGTAAAAGATCATAGTCCGAGCTGTAGTATATAGGTACTTGCAGGCAGTTTGGGCGCTGCACTCTGAGTCTCTGAGGCCGTCGTCGTCGAACCGATGTCGGCGAGCTTCCGGTCGGGCCGGCGCAGCGTGCTCGGTGATGTCCTCGGCTCGGCGCGGCGGGATCAGGCCCGCGCGGGGGACATTCCCGCCCGATCTATGGGTAGATGCCCGACGACGTGGGGTGATGCTGAAAGCGGAGAAATGAGCGAGCAGCGGATATCTTGCCCCGCTCCTGTCCTGCGTCCCAGGGCAGGGCAGACATGTGAGGTTGCAACGGGCCCAAAGCCCAAAGAGTCAAAAGTTTGCGGCCGTTGGTGGCGTCGTGATGCCGAGACGGCGTTGTCGCGAAAAGGGGCTAGCATCGTGATGATGGACTCGGAGCGGTCCGTTGAGAAGAGGTTACTGTGGTAGTTCTTCGAATGGGTTACATCAGTGCCGCTCAGGACCGCAAACCTACCACTCACGGCTCGAGCTTGGCCACTCCAGTGTCGCGATGCCAAGCCGGTCAAAGTGCCCCGGCAACCAAGCGACCCCATAGTTAGTGGTTAGGTCGACTGCAGGTACGGCGCCTCCAAGGGAAAAAGCTTAATCTTAGGGGGTGGGGACGCCGCTCGCGGCGGTTTCGGTGCGGTTGGCTGTTGATGCTCCGTTGGTGGTACCGAGCAGTAGCTTGGTTGTTGGTTTTTTGTTTCGACCGCGCTTCGGGGGGCCCTCACTTGGCTCCCTCCCACGATCCACCCCTATCCCCTCGTTTCCCATACACTCTTGCTCTGAGGACACTGATTGATTTCCGCTCTCTCTCTCTCTTCCAACGAACGGCCCTTGTGCCAGCCCCCACCAACATGCGCCTGTCCTCTCAGACCCTTTGGCCCGTCGTGGCTTCGGTCGCCTTCCTCGGCGCCGTGCCATCGATCGCCTTCGTCCCCAGCAAGCCGTCGGTCGGCGTCACCGCGGTGATGCAAATCGACCTGCTGTTCCCTCGCGACGACCAAGTCTATGCGCCCACACCTTACATGCCCATCGTCTTCGCTGTGCAGAACCCCAGTCTCGCGCGCCACACGTACCCAAGCATGCTAGTCCACCTCCAAAACTCCTCCACTGTGGGCCAAGGCACGACGTACACACAGGCCCTCAATGTCACCAACTGGTCCAGCAACGAAACCTTCTTTGCATACACACTCGTCGACACGTTTGCACACGAGGGGAACTGGACCGTTGACTGGCACCTAGCGTGGTACAGCTGCAAGATAGAAGAACGCGATAAGGCGTTCCTCGGCCTGATGGAGCGCAACTGCACCTGCGAAAGGCCTTCGGGGGTCGGGTTCATCACCAAGAACGGCGGGCAGGCGATCGACCTCGTCGCCTCGACGGCCGCCGCCGCCGCCAACGAGACGGCCTGCGCGACGGAGCCCGGCGACGGTTTTGCCATTAACGTCGACGATAAGGCCATGCAAATCGACAACTTGTTCCGGCCCGATTGGCTCCCGCTGTCGGAAGACAAGTGTATCATTGCCTCAGAGACGACGCCCTCTGCTCGGAATGCTTGCCGCGTCAAGATCGACTCTGCCCTCGCCGCCAACATCACTGCCGACGTGAGGGCCAAGGTGTGCGCGGGGGCGAACCCGCCCTCGGACTGCCCGTCCAAGAGCGCTGCCCAGCGGTCCGCTACCGTGGGTGTGGGGTGCGGTTTGACGGCTGCGTTTGGAGCGCTTGGCTTGCTTCTGGCTTGATAGGTATCTAGGCTCGTGTGGTGTCCATGGTGGGAGTACGCCGGCTCACTACCCTCCAGCCGAGTCGGGCGACCGAGGCGTCGGGACATTTTTGGACTTGGTGCCCTTTGTCGGGCCGTTTCACAAGTTCCAAGCAGGTTATGTGCATGGTTTGGGTTTGGGCATCCTCAGACTTGGTAGGGAGCAGGGGAGGGAGCGAGCTCTGTACCAATGTGGGAAGGGAGCAAGCTTCAATGGAGTCTCATCGTCGCCATGCGCCAGGCCAATTGGCGAAGGAACGAGGCGGCGGCTAGCGGCCCATGTTCAAAGCACGTTGGGAGTCTGATGTACCTGCATGTACAGAATACATGCCGACATCCATGCACAAATCCACAGATGCGGCGAAGCCGGGGTTGACGAACCGAAATACCGGGTCTTGGCTATTTTCTTTTCCTCAACTTCCCATCTCCGGACGCTGGAAAAAAGCCAAGCTCAAACCGAGGGAACCAACAAACGAGTTGACAAACGCACTGAGAGCCTGGACCGGGCCACAGGGATGGAACCCCGCGGGCCTCAATGAGCATTGTCGCGCCTCCTCGCACCATGGTTCGCCAGTTTCCACCACTGATCCCCCTGCGCCAGGCCGTCAAGCGTGTGGAGCCCGGGGACTCCAGGTGTTGAGCCCAAAAGTGCCTTGTGGAGTGATGCGACGTGGGGGCGCAAAATGCGAAAGGGAGAGGGCGGAATCGTCACGCACAGGCGAGGAGATTGAGACATCAAGAGGCAGAACGAGAC
>Ga0247824_10000095_pt1 | contig 34650 bp, 34 predicted proteins | sample 13C_PalmiticAcid_FD_194412 | JGI IMG/M metagenome (GOLD analysis project Ga0247824, IMG submission 194412) | Soil microbial communities from agricultural site in Penn Yan, New York, United States - 13C_PalmiticAcid_Day48 | ecosystem: Environmental > Terrestrial > Soil > Agricultural land...
GCGTATGAGAATCCGAGTGTTCATCGTCGCGGTATCGGATTCTTGTATCGGTCGCTAGCCGGAATTTCCTGCCGGATATTTCGGTTGGAGTGATCGTCACCACGTCGTACTTGGGGAAATCGAGGGATGTTTGCGCGCCACCATCCATTGCGCGGGCGAGCGCGTCATCTGCGATGTCGCGGTTCGCTGTTCCGCGGACAATGACGCTCCACGCTGTTTCGTGGTCGTCATCCGCGAGGTCGATTTCGAGAAGGCAGTTCGAATTGACTTCCAGGCAGTCGAGCTTTCGCCCAGGCGAGGTGAGGAATGTGATGGTGAGGTCGCTGTCGACGGAATAGTCGATAGGGAAGATATCCGCCCTTCCATCGATTGCGGCGACCAGACGAGCTCTGTGGTGTGCTCGAACGGTCTGCCAAGCTTCTTGTTCGCTCATCACGCGTATCGGGCGAGGGCGGATCATGTCAGGCCTATCTGTAATTGCAGCGTTGCTAGTTGACGCTGATGAGTGGGCATCCAAGGGCGTGCGCGAGACGGCTCATAGGGGTTGCATCGACACGGTCGGAGAGTACTGAATCCTTCCACCTTCCTAGGATGATTGCGTCGAACCGGGGAGCAATTCGGAGCGCCTCATTCGCTGCGGCGCGGTTGCTTTCAGTGGAGGTGATGGCCAGGCGGGGGTACTTGTTGCGGAGGGCGGCGGCCTGACGGGCGGCAATGCTGTGCTGTCTTTCCCCGATTGTCGTGAGCGGACCGGTTCTGCCGCCCGTCACTACCTCGATGAGGTTCGCGTATTTGTCCGCGTGAAAGACGAGCAGGGATGCGCCACGAAGGGCGCTTTCCCGAGCCGCGTATTCTGCTGCGCGAGAACTCGCGGGTGTGTCGTCGACTCCAACCGCGATTTGGTTGCGCCTGCGTGTGCCACCGTTGGTGTCGGGTACGACCGCAATCGGACAGTCGAGATCCGCCAATTGAGCGAGCCCGTGAGCGTCCGAGCGGGAATCGAGTGCGATGTCGCTGCTGTTGAGGACGAGCATAGATGCGGACTGTGCGCGATCGCGCAAGTCGTCTGCTGTCGCGCCTATCAGTGGGGATGTCGACACCGGAATGGGCGGACATCCCTCGGGGAGAGAGTTGATCGGGAGGTGCGAGTCGCCGGCGCTTTGGTAGTGGTCCGATCCCACAGAGAGGTCCGCGGGTGATAGGGCGTCTTGGAGGCTTGGTAGATGCCGCGATGGGGCAAGGATCTCGACCCGGACACCCCGGATGGAGGCCTCGGTTGCTGCGAACCGCAGGGCAGCATCGTTGTTGGGACTGCTCGCGAGTACGAGTACCGGCCCGTGCGCGGTACCTACGGTTGGTGGGTGGTGATTGCTCATCGCGACGGTTCCCTTCACGTGGTGACTTCAGCGATGCCTTCGACCCTGCCTGGAGCGATACGCCGCCAACAGGGCTTGTTGCCGTCAGTGCAGGGGACTTTGTGCTCTAGGACAGGCGCGTCGCGCCGACCACGATGGGGACAGGCCCGCGGTAAAGAAGCCCAACCAATTCCCACGTCAAGGGACCGCGGGCAAACCAGATTTGAGGAGGACCGTATGCGTGCCCCACCAGTTCGCAGATTGTCATCTGGTCTGGGGCGCGCACACGATGCACAACACCTCGAGCGGACCGATCAATCACCTGTCGTAGCCGACCGCATTCGACTCCTTTGCGGCGGCCCACTATTCGCAACGCGTAAGGAGGCAAATCCAATGCTCTTCCGTACCACTGTTTCCGCCGATGCTTCAGCCATCGGACGTCTCCACCGCGACCTCAGCGACCACGATCGCTACATGCGGTTCTTCGCTATTCACCCAGCGGGACTCGACAAACTTGCATCTTCCCTCGCAGTCTGCGACGACGCTCACTTTGCTGTCGGCGCCTTCGACGGGACTCGTTGCGTCGGTGTCGCCAACTTCGTCGTCTCACCGGGAACAACTACTGCGGACATCGCGATCGCAGTCGCTACCGATTATCACCATCGCGGAATCGGAACAGAACTCCTGCAACGCATAACAAGCGAAGCCATCAAGCGAGACATCACCAGGTTCGAAGCGGACATTCTTGCTGAGAACAGCGAGATCCACCAACTCTTGCGTAGCGAGCCATGGGAGCTCGACTACCAACACGACGGCTCCTGCACGCACATCAGCGCAAACCTCAAGGCGCCGCGCGCTAGAGCTTCACTCCAAGGTGATGTCAAAGAACCCTAGCGCTCATCAATTGCCGTCAAGAACCGACGGCACCACGTGTGAAGAGAGGTTTTCGATGCTCCCAACCAACGTCGTTCTCGCGCTTGCCACGGGGCTGTACGTCCTCGGCATTTATCACGCCACGATGTTCCTCGTCGACACCGTTGCCTGCCCATCGCTGCGGGTTCGGCCTGAATCTAGTGACGTGACGCATCACCTCCTCGTGGAGCGGCGATGGAGCTTCCTGATCGGCGGCGCACACCTAGTACTCGCCGTCGCGGCAGCATCGGTCGCCTCAACCGCATTGAGCAATAGAAGTCTGCCTGTGCTCGGGGTCGCGCTCGTTCTTTGCGTGATCACCGCAGCGGAGCCTGCAACCCGGATCTCTCGCCGCATGCCGGCGCGGCATCTTCGGGTCGCAGGCGCCGCCAGCGCAGTCCTACTTGCGGTCATCCCGGGACAGATCCTCGCCACAGCAGCGAGTAGCACACTGTTCTAGCCGGAAGTCGCGTGAGGAGTTCACAATGCCTGGATCAACGGACGCGAAGCCTCTCACCTCGGATCAAGCTTGGACCCAGCTCGCCGCCGAGAACCTGGGAAGGCTCATCACATCCACCGAAGACGGCAGCATCGAAGTCTTTCCCATCAATTACGTCCGCCTATCCGATGTCATTATGCTGCGCACGGATTCGGGAACAAAGCTCTCAACTATCACCACATCTCCCAAGGTCGTGTTCGAAGTCGATCACCAGGACCTCGAAAGCCGCTCGACATGGAGTGTCGTCGTTCACGCGACTGCGCACATCGTCAGCAACGATTGGGCACGCAGGTTGGCAGCCAGTTGTGGACTCCACCCAATCGCGGCACCGTACGCCCGCCACATCGTCGTCCTGACACCGTTGAGCATCAGCGGACGAACCTTCGGAATCGGTCGTGCCGATGCAGGACCGCCCCACCCGGACGACTCCTCGGAAACCGATACGAAGGGACAAAGACTCTCATGACCAACCGCGTACTAGCAGCCGACGAATCCTGGGCCTACCTACGTAGGAACACCATCGGCCGAATCATCACGACAGCAGCCGACGGAACCGTCGACATCTTCCCGGTCAGCTACACCACCTATAGCGGTGAGATCCTCATCCCGACACGACTGGGCACGAAGCTACGCAGCATCGCCACGCACCCGGAGACGCTCTTCGAGATCGACGGGCATGACGACGACGCACACGTGGTGTGGAGCGTCGTCGTGAGGGCTCGCGCGCACTTCACGCCGACCCTCGCCGAACGCAGACACGCGGAGCAGGTCCACCTCACCCCTCTCGCCGATATCGACGCAAATCAGGTCGTGACCCTGGTGCCCCAAAAGATCTCGGGACGGGAATACAGGACGCGCTAGCCGGCCAGATTCGCCGACCGCAACTGCTCTGTCGGTTTCGACGGTCGCTGCCGTATCCATGAGCGGCGTGGTGTCGCGCTTCGCGTCCGTGAGCGTTCGCGGTCCACGACGGATTCGTGCATTCGACACAGGGCAACTATCGGCTCGCCGCGACGGTGCTGCGCTCTACGTGCCAGCTTCGCCAAGTACCAAGGTCCATCGCAGAGGGGACTTTCGCCCGGTGTGCCTGCTTCCCGAGCTTCATAGCGTGGTTACTGCCAGGTGAGAGACGACTCACCACACACACGAGGAGAAGGTCCCATGATCACAAGCCACCCTGACTCGCACATTCTCGTCGGAGTCGACGGCTCGGCAGCCGCGATGAACGCCGTCGGTTGGGCCGCCGCCGAAGCTGATCGACGAGCGATGCCACTAGTGATCGCCAATATCTCCGACGTTGTCGGATTCGGCGACGTCCCGGCGCTCACCGTCGCCGAAGGCATCGGGATCTTCAGTCGCCTTGACACCGAGGGCCGCAAAGCGCTCACCGCAGCGAAGCAGCACGTCGTCGATCATCATCCCGCAGTTCGCGTGACGACGGTGCAGAAATCTGGCGGTCCGGTACCGGAGATGGTTGACCTGAGCCGGAATGCCTTCCTGACCGTCGTGGGGGCGAGCGGCGTGGGCGGGTTCGGATCGATGCTGCTCGGCAGCGTCGCGATGGCGCTGGTGACCGCCGGCCATAGCCCGGTTGCCGTGATCCGTGGAGACGAAAGCCATGACGGCCTCGTGCCGCGCACAGGCCCCGTCGTCCTGGGCGTAGACACCAGTGCCTCGAGCGAAGAGGCGATCTCCTGGGCCTTCGACGAAGCATCGCGCCGCGACTCCGATCTGATCGCGGTACACGCTTGGACGGCGTACGTCGACGTCTACGCACGGCTCTACGGCGTGCCGCCTTTCGACGAGATCGACGCCCAGGTAGAAGCCGAAGAAGCAGCGTTCGCAGAGCGCCTGGCCGGGTGGCGCGAGAAGTACCCCGACGTCACCGTCACCCCTTTGATGCGCTCGGGGAAGCCGGCCAAGACACTGCTGGAATACGCAGATGACGCCCAGCTTGTCGTGGTGGGCAGCCGCGGCCACGGCGACTTCACCGGTGTCCTGTTTAGTTCAGTGAGCCGATCCCTGATCCACAAGGCGCCGTGCCCCGTTCTCGTGGCTCGGACCAAGGACTAGCCCGACATGAAGTATGCAAGCCAGTTCAGCACGGCGACAGCGGATGTGACAGTTCGACAGGTCGACGCGCAATGGCGCGCAGCAAACTACCTCACCGTCGGGCAACTGTACCTGCGGGAAAACCCTCTCCTCACCGATGCTCTCACGCTCGATCACATCAAGCCACGGCCGCTTGGTCACTGGGGCACCGCACCTGGCCTGAACTTCATCTACTCGCACGTCAATCGCGCGATCATCGCCCACGACCTCGACGCGCTATGCGTCGTCGGACCCGGGCACGGCGGCGCAGCACTGTGCGCAAACAGCTGGCTCGACGGCACCTACTCGGCCGCGCATCCCGAGGTGCCGCAGAACTGTGCTGGCATGCGCGAGCTGTTTCGACAGTTCTCCACGCCGGAAGGCGTCCCCAGTCACACCGGTCCACACATTCCCGGTTCGATCCACGAGGGAGGCGAGCTCGGATACTCCCTGGCCCACGCATACGGGGCAGTGATGGACAACCCCGGTCTCGTCGCAGTCTGCATCGTTGGCGACGGAGAGGCCGAAACCGGACCGCTCGCCGCAAGCTGGCATGCGAACAAGTTCGTCAACCCTGATACCGACGGCACTGTGCTACCGATTCTGCACCTCAACGGCTACAAACTCGACAATCCCACCGTCCTCTCCCGGATCCCCACAGACCAACTTGATTCTCTTCTACGTGGATATGGATACGTGCCGCTGTTCGTCTTCGCGGGCGGATGTGAAGTGTTCGTCGCCCACGAACGGATGACTCTCGCGCTGGACCGCGCCGTAGATCTCATTCGCGAAGGCCGGCAGCCAGTCATCGTGTTCGAGAGCCCAAAGGGGTGGACCGGCCCTAGGATCGTCGAGGGTCTCCCGGTCGAGGGAACCTGGAGATCGCATCAGCTTCCGTACAAGATGATCAGCGATGACGGGCATCTGGAGAAGCTGCAGACCTGGCTCCTGTCATATCAACCCGGCGCCTTGTTCGACGCCGACGGCAAACCCGCAGCGCACGTTCAGGCGCTGATTCCGCGCGGGGACGCCCGGATGAGCGCAAATCGACACACCAACGGCGGCGCGATCCTTCAACGACTCGACCTCGCCGAACCCGCCCAGTACGCGGTCGACGTGCCGCAGGCTGCTCCGGGGACCGCCGATGCAGCACCGACCACGGTACTGGGCCACTACCTTGCCGACGTCTTCGATCGCAATGCCCAAGCAAGGAACTTCCGACTCTTCGGTCCTGACGAGACGACCTCAAACCGCCTCACCGCGGTTTACCGCGCGACAGGCAAACGATGGAACAGCCGCCTAGAACTGACTGACGCGAACCTCGACCGCGACGGCAGAGTAATGGAGATCCTCTCTGAGCACCTGTGCCAAGGATGGCTCGAGGGCTACCTCCTGACCGGACGGCACGGCATGCTCTCCTGCTACGAAGCGTTCGCCCACCTCGTGGACTCAATGGTCGATCAGCACGCGAAGTGGCTCAAGACAGCCGCGCAGGCCCCAGGGCGCCTGCCCATCGCATCGCTCAACCAGCTCATCACCTCCCACGTGTGGAGGCAGGACCACAACGGCTTCTCGCACCAGGACCCCGGCTACCTCGACCACATCACCAACATCGGCGCCGACGTCGCGGCCATCTACCTCCCGCCCGACACCAACACCTTGCTCCACGTCGCCCGCGAATGCCTGAGCAGTACCGGGAAGATCAATGTGATCGTGGCCGGAAAGCACGACTCACCGGTGTGGTTCGACGCCACGTCCGCGGCGGAGCATTGCGAGCGGGGCGCCGGAATCATCGACTGGACTTCGACCCCCAGCACCGTCGATCGTGATGATGAGAGCTTTCCGGATATCGTGCTCGGCTGCGCCGGCGACGTTCCCACTACCGAGACCATCGCCGCTGCGCACCTGTTACAGCACTATCTGCCGCAATTGCGCACCCGAGTAGTCAACGTCGTTGATCTGCTTCGCCTACAGTCTCCATCGCAGTATCGGTACGCGATCAGCGACGCGCAGTACGAAGGACTGTTCCCGCCGACCTGCCCCACCCTGTTCGCCTTTCACGGTTACCCCGCTCTCATCCATCGCCTCACCTACCGTCGCCCCGGGCACGAGCATCTGCACGTGCGCGGATTCACCGACCGCGGGAGTACGACGACCCCGTTCGACATGCTCGTTCGCAACGGCATTGACCGCTATCAGCTGGTGATCGACGCCATTGACCTTCTACCCGACCATGCCGCGCAAGCAGCGGCACTTCGACAAAAGATGGTCGACGCGCACACCCGGCACAAGCAGTGGATCCGTGATCACGGAACAGACATGCCGAGCGTGCAACACTGGTACTCCGACCCCGAGGAGGCGCTCGATGATCACGGTATTCCTGGTCGATGACCACGAAGTCGTCCGCCGGGGGGTTGCGGATCTACTCGACGACGAGGACGACCTCACAGTTGTCGGGCAGGCCGGTACAGCGGCCGAAGCGCTGGTCCGAATCCCGGCACAGAGGCCGGACATCGCTGTGCTCGACGTCCGTCTCCCGGACGGTAACGGGGTGGAGCTGTGCCGCGACCTGCGTTCGGTGTTGCCGCAACTCAACTGCCTGATGCTCACGTCCTTCACCGACGAGCAGGCGATGCTCGATGCCATCATGGCCGGCGCAGGTGGATACGCGATCAAGGACATCCGTGGCATGGACCTCCTCGACGCTGTCCGCACTGTCGGGCGCGGAGGATCCCTCCTCGACACGCGCGCCGCCGCTGCCGTGATGAAGCGGCTCCGCGAACCCACCCCAACATCACCTCTGGACGCGCTCACGGAGCAAGAGAAGACCCTCTTGAACCTCATCGGCGAAGGCTTAACCAACCGCCAGATCGCGCAACAGATGTGCCTGGCAGAGAAGACCATCAAGAATTATGTCTCCAAGCTGCTCGCCAAGCTCGACCTCGAAAGGCGCACACAAGCCGCAGCGCTGGCCACACGACTTGGCCAACCCCGCGTCCCCGGCCGATAGCCACCTCGTCACCGCGGCCCCTCCCACCAACAAGCCCAGCACCATCCGCCGCAACAGCAGTGCACTGCGGAGCCAACACCTCGGCCTCATCTGCCGAAGAGAACAGCCTTGCGGACAGACCGTGGAGCTATTGAACCTAGGGCGTCGATATGCGAGCCTTGCCCTATGGGCGTCGACCAGGGCGACGACGCACCGGAGTTCCGGGTGAGCCGCGAACTCGAACATCTCGGACTCGATGAGCTCTTGTCCGAGATCCGCACGCGAATCTCCGGAATCGTCACGGGGACCCGCGGGCGAATCGATGCCCTCCTCGACGCGGTCATCGCCATCAGCGAAGGCCTCGACCTCGACCAAACCCTGCGGCGCATCGTTCACGTAGCTCGCGACCTCGCCGAAGCGGACTACGCAGCGCTAGGTGTCCTCGGCTCAGACGGCATGCTGACCGAGTTCATCTACGAGGGAATCGACGACGAAACCAAAGCAAAAATCGGTCCCCTCCCCACCGGCCACGGGGTCCTAGGTGTCGTCATCAGAGGTGCCAAGTCACTGCGACTCGCTGACATCGCCACGCACCCGGCGTCGAGTGGATTCCCGGACAACCATCCAGCGATGACGACGTTCCTTGGGGTTCCGATCCAGGTCCGCGGCGAAGTCTACGGCCGGCTCTACCTCACCGAAAAGAGCGGCCGACGCGAATTCACCAGTGACGATGAAGTCATCGTCACCGCGCTCGCCAGCGCTGCTGGCATCGCGATCGACAACGCTCGCCTCTATGAGAAGGCCAACCGCCGCCAACGGTGGCTCGAAGCCGCCAGCGCAGTCCGCACCAGCCTGCTCAGCGGTGACGACCCAACGATCGCCTTGCAGCTCGTCACCGCGCACGCTGCCCAACTCGTTGACGCCGACCTCGCCGTCGTCGCGATCCCCCCAAGCGATCCCAGCGACAGCGATTCACTTCGTATCGCGACGGGATTCGGAGACGGTGCCGAAAGGCTCATCGACACCACCATTCCCGCCGAGTACCCATCGGCATCGTCTCCGCACGCAGTAACCGCGACCATCCGCCCAGCCCTCGCTGAAACCTTAGCGGTGGGCACGCACCGCAAGCTCGGACCGGCGATAGCGCTGCCGCTACAGGCCCGCACAACGCAGCTGGGGGTGCTGATACTCCTTCGCCACGCGGGGAACACGCCGTTCGACGAGGACCAACTGCAGGCCGCCCAGTCATTTGCAGACCAAGCGTCCCTAGCACTCGAGCAAGCCGAAGCACGCAACACCGAACTTGAACTCGAGCTCGTCGCTGAACGCGACCGCATCGCCCGAGATCTTCACGACCACGTCATCCAACGGCTCTTCGCGGTCGGACTGGCCATGCAAAGCACCCACAAACGAGCCCTACGCCAGTCAGAAGTCGCAGCCCGCCTCGACAACCACATCGACCAGCTCCAAGACGTCATCCAAGAAATCCGCACTGCCATATTCGACCTGCACCAACTACACCCAAACCAGGCGTCCCTACGCACCTCGGCGAGGAGCGTACTCAACGAGCTCACCAGTGACACAGCCCTCAGAGCAACCCTCCGCACCTCCGGCCCCATCGACATCATCACCCCGGACCTCGCCCACCACGCCGAAGCAGTCCTGCGAGAACTCATCAGCAACACCGTCCGCCACGCACACGCACAGACACTGACCATCACAATCTCTGTCGCCGACCACCTAACAATCGAAGCAACCGACGACGGCATCGGAATCCCCACCCTCGCTGCACACAGCGGCCTCGCTGGCCTTACCCAACGAGCAGCGCTACTCCACGGACAACTCCGCATCACACGCCCACCCAACGGCGGAACCCGCATCACATGGACCGCACCACTACCACCAGAAACAGCACCCACGTAACCGTGCCGGCATGGGATGGTCCGAACGCCGCGGCTGCGCGGTTCCGGCGGAGGGCTGTTCGACGGTCTGCTCGGAGACGATCCCGTGGTACTGGGCGGTGAGCCGCTCCGCGGTCCGCATCAGCAGGGCCTGGGGCATTAGCAGTTCCGGTGTTCCGGCCGACTCGGTGGTGGCGTTGGCGTTCATCCGACTTCTCCTCGTCCTTCGGTTCCCGGCGTGCTGGGTTGCTATCGCGTGGTGAGTTCGGTCGCGAGCGCGGTGACGCGGGCGGCGATGTCGTCGCGGACGAGGCGCATTCGTTCGATTAACGTAACTTGATCGACGACGAACGGTCTACCCCGCCGCAGCGATGATCCGATCGCGGCGCACGGCTGGGGCCGCGCCGTTAGGCGCCATGAAGTCGCAGCCTTGCTGGGAGAAACGGGGCCTGTCAGGAGTGGCACTGCCGCCGCCTCGTAGGCATGCCTCTCTCACATCTCAGCAAGAACTTCTAGTGCGGTATCTTCCAGTGCAGTCTTAGCCGACCGAGAATCTAGAAGTGGTACTTATTGTGGGGTTGAGACGCGACTTGCTCCGAAAGTGCACGTAAGCGAGTCGCGATTCCGTCGAGGGTTGATAGGATTGACTTGATCTCCGCGTGTACGCTAGGTGCAGGCATGGGGCTGTCTGTTCGCCAGTACCCTCCCTTCGGACCGCGCTCGCTGCGCACCAATCCTTGGGAGATAAAACGCTGCATTAGCGAACTGCTCGTGCTCGTGGATAAGCCTGTGAGTCCACGGATGCTCGAAATGGTTCCAATCTTGGCGCCGGGCTCGCTACTGGCAAGGATATCCCACAAAATCCGATGCGCCTCCGTGACCTTGCTGATAGGGTTCCCCCAATCAATTGTGAAATAGAACGCGTGATATTGCGGGCGTGTCAGACCCCCGAATCGTGCAAGATGTTCTCATTCGAATATGGAGGTCGGCCCGGTTGGGGTTGTGCGGCCTGCTAGCTGTTGTGGCGCCCGTTGTGCGCTGCGTCGAGACTGCCAATAGCTTGTACTTGGGGTCCGAAATGTCGATCGAGAGCAAGATCGAGCTTGCGACGTGTCAGTTGCGCGACGATCTTCTTCGTGACTGGCAACTTTTTAAGCGCGCCGTGGACGAGAAGGTTTAGCGGTATTCGGGCTATCGCGTGTAGGGGGATCAATGGACTGAGGCCGACCTCGCGCATTCCACGGCGTCCCTGGAAATACGTGCCTAGGTTCGCTGCGCGATATGTCTGCAGTATACGTCGGGGGTGGACCAGATGGCTGTAATGGTATCCGCGCGGCACCTTCTTGATCAGCGCATCGGCGAGCAAGTGTCCGTCTTCCTTTGGGGTCGCCTGAGACAGGACGAATCGATATATCATTCGGCGACCATCGTGTTCGCTTAAAGGGATCCATTGTTCTTCAATACCTAAGAGCCATCCAATGTAGCGCCACAAGTGCATCACTGCCTGCCCTTCTCTGGGCAGCACGGGGACGCCGAGCATCCGGACCTGGAGCAGGAACGTAGTACTGAAGAGTGCTAGGGTCGCTGCCTGGTCGGTGGCATTGACGGGGACTCCGTACTCGCTGTGGTCCCAGTCCGTGTCCTGCTCGAAATGCACGCTAATCAGCTGGTGCATCAGTCGGACGTGGGCGGTAAGTTTGAACCCTTCCCCGTGTCTGCGAAGGCCGTCTTGAGTGACGCATTCCACCCACCATTTGGTGGTCTCGCCGACTCGTCGGAGAGCCCCCGTTGTCGAGAGCCCGCCACTCGCGGTTAGCACGTTGTTGGCCGCTTGGAAACGGTAGCCGCCGAGCAACGATCCGTATGCGAGAACGTCGAGAGCATTCTGACCCATCTCGCGGCACACCCGCGCTCCGCGTTCTACCTCTGCCCAATCGACCCAATCCGGCGTTGCCTCAATCGTGGTGAAGAATCGGGTCAGAGCGGGGTGGGGCATCTCGATCGATTCGACACCACTTTCGAGTGCGGATCCGAACGTCTTGAGGGTGACTTCCTTTGCACGAATCGCGGCAACCAGGTCGGCGGCGACTTCATCGCGACGTTGCAGACCGAGCCCAACTTCGTGCATCTGCTCCGGTGTCGGCTCGATTCCTGGTCCGTGCAGGAGTCGCAGGGGGCGTGCCGCTCGCCGGGCCCATTCAGGATCGCGCCGAAACCGTCGAGGTGGCTCGGCGTGGGCAGCGAGGTCTGACGATTGTGGAGTGGCAGTCACGTATGGCCCTTTCAGACGGGGACTGGGCGGACGCACGGCGAACAAGGCGTTCGACTGGCACCCCCAGTGGTGCCACACTAGATGCAGACAGCGAACGCTGTCAACAGGTGGTCCTCGATGTGTCGCCATCGTCTGCGCGGGCGCATGCGATCCGATGTCGCAAACATCTAGTGCGCGCACGAAGAGTCTGCTAGTGTTCCACATCACAGACAGCGAACGCTGTCAGTGGTCTGTCGGGAATGCCGTGCCTTGGACCCGGAGGCAGCGGTGCCGACGCCCACTCAGCGGCGCCTCGCTATGCGCGCCGTCGTTCGCCGACCGTATGAACCAAGGAGCGTAGTTGATGACTGCAACGAATGCAGAAGGCGCGGTGCCCGAAGCTGTAGAAGCTTCCGATTTGCGCCCCCGAAAGGGCGCTTCGGTTGAAGACTGGGACAGGACCTCGGGCAGTTCTGGCGATTCCGCGTCGCGGAGGACGATAACGGTCGACGTCTCGAAGGTCCGGCGTGCTCTGTGGGTGCTCCTGGTTGTCGTTGCGGTCGTAGGGGTGTGCGTCTTTGCTGTGGTTCAGTGGAAGGCAGCGGAGGGTGCGCGTGCAGAGGTGGCTTCGATGAGGGCGTCCGGGGCTGAAGAAGGGCAAGCGCGGAAGGTCGCCGCTGACTACGCGGTAGGAGCGGCCCGAGTGGACTTCCGTGACTTCACCGGGTGGATGGATCGGCTCACCGCGAACACGACGCCAGAGTTGGCCGCGCGGCTGCGGGGAGTGCAGGGGCAACTTGAGCAGTTCATGGTGCCGCTGCAATGGACGTCGTCGTCGTCGCCAGTTGCCGCCGTTGTGAAGGCGCGCAATGGAGACGCCTTCACTGTTCTGAGCTTTGTGAATGTGACGACGAAGAGTACCCAGACCCCGGAGGGGGTTGAGTCGACGGCGACGTACACGCTGACCATCGACAAGGCGCAGGGATGGCAGATCACCGACATCGCGTCGGTGGGCGATGCGCTGCCTGCGGGTGGCAAGTGATGGTGGTTGCTGTTGTTAAGAGCACGCCGTCGGTGCTTCGCCGCCGATCTGTCGAGAGTTTGGGCACGGTGGGCAGGTTCGGCCTGTTGCTGGTTGCTGTTGTCGGCTATGTGGCGCGTGACGTGGCCCGTGGCCGGTTCCCTTTGAGCGAGTTCATGTTCCGGGTGCGGCATCTGTACGGGGTTACTGCTGTTCCTGCCATTTTGACCTCGATTCCCTTTGGTGCGGTGGTCTCTGTTCAGGTGGGCGCTCTTGTTCAGCAGATTGGCGCGGGGTCCCTGGTGGGGGCGGCCAGCGGAATGGGGATTATCCGCCAGGGAGCTCCTCTAGCCGCGAGTCTCTTGCTCGCCGGTGCGGCGGGCTCGGCGCTTGCCGCGGACTTCGGGTCGCGAGCAATCCGCGAGGAACTCGATGCGATGAGGGTCATGGGAATCGATCCGGTTGAGCGGCTAGTCGCGCCGGCGTTCTTGGCCTTGCTGCTTGTTGGGCCGGCGCTGCTGCTGATCGCGGTTGTCGTAGCCGTGTGCGCCTCCTTCGCCTTCGCGGTTGGGGTCAGCGGAATCAGTGCGGGCGGATACTGGCAATCGTTCGGGGCGTTCGCATCACTGACCGACCTCGTTTTCGCCCTTCTGAAAGTGGTTACGGCCGCGATCATCGTCGCAGTGGTGGCGGGGCAGCGTGGCTGTGAAGCCACGGGTGGTCCGCGCGGTGTCGCCGATGCCGTGAATCGCGCGGTGGTCGTGAGCGTTGTAGGGATCATCGTGAGCACCTTGGTGATCACGGAGATTCAAACGGCCCTGTTCCCCGTGCAGATCGGTTGACTGTGGCAGCCCCCTCACCATATCGACTGATTCCTGGGATCCGCGTGGGTCGCGCGGCGCTGCGGCCTGCGCTCTCGATCGCAGATGGGGCCGGCCGGTTCCTTGCCTTCGGATTTGAGGCCCTCGTGTGGATCCCGTTCGCACTGAAGCACTACCGCAGGCAGATGCTCGAGTCCATTCGATCGGTCGCGTGGGGTCGCGGCAATCTCATCGCTGACGGCGGCGTGCTTAGCGTCTTGGCGATCCTCGGAGCCGCCATTGGGATCGGTGCGGCGATCGAAGGGCTAGCCGCACTAGACGTTCTCGGCCTCGGTTCCCTCGCAGGCGTGATCGGCGGGATGGCCCTCGTTCGCGAGCTCGGCCCGATTCTCGCGGGTATCGGCTTCGCGGCCCAGGCTGGCTGCCGGATGACCGCGGAGATCGGGGCGATGAGACTCGGGGAAGAAGTCGATGCATGCGAGTCGCTGAGCGTGCGCCCGATACCGTTCATTGTCAGTACGCGGGTCTTCGCGGGCCTCGTGTGTATGGTGCCGGGCTACCTCATCGCGCTCGTCGCGGGAATGGAAGGCACGCGGATCATCGCCACATCGGTGTTCAGCATTCCCGGCGGTACATATCAGCACTACTTTGGGCAGTTCGTCACTGTGCCGGATCTGGCGCTGTCGACGGTGAAGGCGGTCGTCTTCTGCTTGGTTGTCACTTTGATCCACTGCTACTGCGGCTTCTTCGCCACAGGTGGACCTGAGGGCGTGGGGATCGCAACCGGCAACGCTGTTCGTGCAAGCCTTGTGGCAATCGTATCGCTGGACTTCCTACTTACGGTGATCATGTGGGGAGCGATACCGCAGCTGGAGTTCGTCGGATGAGCCGGATGACGGACAAACTTGCGAGAGCTCACCAGCGCCCTAGCGAGTTTCGGATCCTTGGATTCGCTTCGCTCATTGCCGCGATGCTCATTTCTGCTGTGGTCCACTTCTGGCCGTCCACGGACCACGACGTGCACCTCATCATATCTTCGGCTAATTCCCCCGGCCACGGACTCACTGTTGGGTCCGATGTCGTGATGCGAGGGGTTGTGGTGGGCAAGGTAGTCGCGATCGACGAAAGTGAACAGGGCACTCGCGTGGAGATGGGGCTCCAGTCGGATGCCGCGAATCAGATCACGACGACTGCGACGTTCGCGTATGCACCGTCGAACTACTTCGGGATCACTTCGGTCGACGTCTCGCCCGGGAAGGCCGGGCGGATGATCCGGTCCGGTGAGACGCTCGTCCAACGACGCGTCGAGGACGCATCTGTCGGCGCGCTGATCGCCTCGGCCGGCGACATGACCGGCGTGTTCGCCTCGGGGCGCGTCGATGCAGCCATCGACCGCGCAGTGGTCTACGCCCAGGCGATGGTGCCGATCATGCGCAGCTACTACCTTCTGGGCGGGATCCGCTCGGAGCTCCGCACCGGATCGTTGAGCGCGGACCTCCGGACGGCAGGGTCGATGGCGAGCGTCCTGCCGGGGGTGATTCAGGACTACCTTGACGCACAGTTGGTTCTCGCACGGTCCAAGATGATTGGCCCGGTCACCGACGAGTTCGCACCGATTGATGCGACGATGCGTTTGATCGCCACGGGGTTCTTCGGGCCGGTCGGGAAGGTACTCGGCTCCCACCAGTCGGACTTCACGCCGTCAACAACGATGGGTGCGGCAGCGGCGGCGACCGGGGCGCAGTACCTCCGAGCGGTCGGTGGAGCGGACGGTATGCGCTCTCTGACATCCCGGCTCGAGGCAGCATTTAGCGGCCCCGCAGGAGACCGGCGTCTGCATGTGGTGCTCCAGCAACTTCCGGCGGTTGCATCCGTCGTGGGACCGGGACAGAGACCGGGAGAAACTCGATGAAGCAAACGTTCAGCAATACCTGTCGCGTTGCACTGATTTTGGCGTCGTCGATCGTTCTGGCGGTGCTCGTGGTGGGTGTACTCACGCCCGCGGTGCACGACACGTCCTCGGTTGTCACCGCGGACTTCACAGACGTCTCGGGACTGCAGAACGACGCCGATGTCCGTGTGCGGGGCGTCGCCGTCGGCAAGGTCACCGATTTGACGCTGGTCAATGATTCAGGCCGGACCGTCTCGCGGGTCCAGATGAACCTTCAGCCCAATCACTCGCTGCGAACGACAACCAAACTCGCCGTGCGCTACCAGAATCTCACCGGCGCACGATACATCGACGTCACCGAGAACGAGGGCGGCGAGCCGGTAACCCACCTTGACACCGTCGCGACCACCCCCTCTTTCGATATCACATCGCTGTTTAACGGAATGGCGCCAATACTGCGCGAGATCAATCCCGCCGATGTAGAAAAGCTCTCGAACGCGCTCACCTCGATGCTCATCGGTGGCGAAGGCGCAAACCCGGAAGATGTAACGGCGGCACTCAAACGTGTCACTGACCAGACGACGCAAAGGCAGACCGTGATAACCACGCTCGTGAACAACCTGGCGGCGGCGGCAGATAGCCTCGGCGGCCGCTCGCAAGAGCTAATTCGGGTGATTGCACTATACGAGCCCGTCCTGGACCAAACGCTGACAGCGCTCGATCAGTTCCAACTAGCTGCGGACTACGGTCCCCAATTCACCGGACAGGTTAACCGCCTGCTGCGGCAGCTCGGGCTACGCCCCGATCTCGATATCGACAAGACGATCGACAGCGTGTTCTCGACGCCCGACGCAGTCGCCAAAGTTCTCTCATTGGTACCGCAACTCCCGGCGACACTCTCCCGCGTGACACAGGTCGACACGCAGGTTCTTCACTGCTCCAAGGGTGCCGCGGCGGCCCCGCCACTTGCCAAGGTACTACTCGGAGGTCAGGAGTTCAGGCTATGCGTCAAATAGCTTCGCGTGAGGTCCTCGCTGGCGTGGGTGCGATCGCGGTTGCGGCGGTCCTGCTCATCGCATTCGGCTGGTACTACCTGGCGACGCCAGGGCAGCGGACCATCGTCCTGGAAACCTCGGATGCGGCGACAATGCCCACCCGCACGCAAGTACGCATTGCTGGGTTGCCCGTCGGTACCGTGACCGAAGTCCGTGTGGGGCAGGCGAAGGCGACCGTGACCTTGCGCATCGACGACTCCATCGACATCGGTGATACCACTTCAGCTGACGTGCGCATGCTCACCGCCGTCGGTGGCTTCTACATCGCACTCCAACCGAGTGGCACCGTCACACAAAGCCACCCCATAATCCCTCAATCTCGAGTGCTACTGCCGTATCTGATCGGCGATCTGGTCACCGAAGCGTCCGCCCCGATCTCCCGAGTGGCGCTCACTGACGTGGGGAAGGCGATCGATGCCTCGGCGCGGGGCATGCAGAACGATCCCAACACGATCACCTCCTTCGCGGCAGCACTGAACACCCTCGCAACCACCGTGAACTCGCAGAGCAGCCAGCTCGAACGCGCCCTGACCGTCTCGAACGAGTACTCCGCCGAAGTGACCAAGAACCGTGAGGTCTTCGTCCGCATGACACAGAAGGCGTCGATCGTCCTGGCCACGATGAGGCAGACTCGCGCGGGATTCGAGAGCGCGTACCGAGGGCTTGCTGAGTTGTTTAGTCACTTGCTCCCAGTGACCGAGTTCTACACCGCTCACCGGGAAGCGCTGTACTACGCCTTCCTCAAGGTGAAGGGCGGCCTGGAAGCGCTCGACGGCGCGCTCGACCCGGCAGTGCAGCAACTCGACGCCTTCACCGCGGCCCTCGAAGCTAAGATGCGTACCGGTGGGGGACCGAACGCCCTTGGCCTCCTAGCCAGTGACGTCTGCATTCCAGCACCGGGTGCACCGTGCTGAGGCGCCTGGTCGGAGGAGCCTCAGCAGTCGCGATCACGCTCGTAGTAGCGATCCTCGGCACCGTCGCCGTCCGCGACTTTGTTGATCGGGATGTGCGGGGATACTGTGTCGACTTCGCCTCTGCCATAGGTGTCTTTGAGGGCAGCACCGTCAGTCGCATGGGCGTTCCCGTCGGCCGGGTCGACCGGATCATGCAGCGCCCCGGCGGTGTCACCGCGACATTCCGGCTCGACGCAGAAGCGCCACACATTCCCCGCAGTGTCCGAGCGGTAACGCGATCAGCGTCTATTCTCGCCGACCGCGCGATCGAACTGGTCGGAACCGATCCGGCGCCGGACCTGAAACCCGGCGAGTGCATATCGGTTGATCGCACCGCGACACCGAAGGCACTATCGGAGCTGACAGAATCCCTCCAGGGCCTCCTCGCAGAAGTGCAGTCACAACCCGGCACGTCGGGCGTGGCGGACCTGGCCGAAGCCGTCAATCGACAACTATCCCCGACTGCGATTCGAACCGTCCGGCAGGCGATGACCAATCTCGGCGAAGCCGCTCCCGGAGCCGGCCCGATGATCGTCGACACCTTCCGGGTGATCGACAACATCGCGCCGACCTTAGTGTCGATGGACCGCGAGTGGGGTGCAGTCGAGGCCACACTCGCGAATCTGCCGACCGTGCTGAGATCACTCGGAGACGTCGTATTCCCGGCAGTCAAAGAGATGTTTGCTGGTATCCCCGCCGCTGTCGACCTCTCCGCGGACATTCAGCTGCGGTACGGCGACCAACTGTGGTCATTCCTCGGCAAGCTTCCCGCCGCCCTCCGTTTGGCAGCAACCCGCTCGCAGGACGTCGACCGGCTCGCAGCCCTATTACCCCCGTTCGCTGCGGCAGTAGCGAAGGCAATCACGAACGCGTCCGGTGGACCTATCCCGATCCGTCCACCTCAAGTACGCACGGATCGATCCGAGGCGTGTTCGCGCCCCGACATGAAGGATGTGTGTGTACAGGGTTCGGACGGCACAGTCGACGTCGACCTACTTCGTCTCATTCTCAAGGCGGCCAACAAATGACAAACCCGCGTAGGCCGCATATGGCGCTAGTCGGGGCGTTGTGTGTCTCAGCGTCCCTGACTTCGTGCTCACTGAGCCCGCAGGCGCTGTCCACGTTTGCGGCAGCGTCTGGTGACGGCGTAACCGTGACTATGGAGTTCGAATCCGCATTGAATCTGCCGGAGGGAGCACAGGTGGTGCGCGGTGGAAGGATCGTAGGCGCGGTCACGGCGATCACATTGGTGGGCGATCACGTCGACGTGCGCACGCGACTCGACTCAGCAAGCGCAGCGAACGGTCGAACGGTAGCGCGCATCGGACAGGACACCCTGCTCGGCGACACCAAGATCAGTCTCATAGACGCCGACACAGGGGCGACCAGAGCGGTCTCCGTGATACCCCGATCGCACACCAGTTCGGCTGTTCCCGTTGAGCAAACGTTGGCGGCGCTGTCCAGCTTCGTCAACTCTGGCTCGGTGCAACGCATTCAACGCCTGACCTCCGGCCTGGCGGGCGCTGTTCCCGACAGAGCAGCCCGCCTGAAAGCGGTCGACAGCGCGGTCATCGAGGATATTCGCGAACTCGGTGAGTCGACCGCGTCGATCGACGCCCTGTTGGCCCGGGCATCGCAATCGGCGCGCCTGCTGGCAGACCGACGGAGCGACATCGAGTACATGCACAGCCCCCGCCTGATGCGAGGGTGGACGAACCTGGCCTCCCTCTTCGGCAACATCGGAGTCCTCCTGCCGTCGGTCGGAAGTGTCTTCAAAGGGGGATTCTGGTTGGTGCCGATGCTGGAGTCACTCAACGAACTGCTATCAGCCGGCGGAACGACAGCCATCAGCCTGGTCGGATTGGCGAAGAGCACGACCGATCTGTTCAGTGGGTCGATCCTGCCGTTCTTGAAGTCGGGTCGAACCGTGGTCGTCGATGGGGTGAGGTCGCCGTCGGGAAGCGGAGATGCGGATGCGGTCGCGACGGCACTCAGAGTGCTCGGGGCGGCGCGATGAGCGCCGCGACAAGGAACGCCGCTTCCATCGCCGGTCTGGTTCTCGCGGCGGTGGTCGCTCTGGCGGGCGTATGGTCTCAGGGCCTCGCATCCACCCAGGCAGAATGGACCCAGCGTGCCTACCTTGAGGTGGACAATGCGAACAACCTCCTGCCGCGAGGGAAGGTGACGCTCCGTGGGGTCGTCATCGGCCAGGTATCCGCGATCAACGTGGTACCGAGTGGGGTGCGGATCTCGTTCCGATACAGCCGAAACTATGGAATCCCGCGACATAGTGACTACCGCATCGATCAGCTCTCGGCGCTGGGTGAGACGTACGTGGATATAACACCCCACGACGCGGGCGGGCCGAATCTCGACAACGGTGCGACAGTGCAGGGATCGAGGGTGGCGAGCTTCGCCGAAACCACTCGGATGATGATGGAGCTCAGTCGTGAGATCTCTCCGAAGCTTGTGGAGCAGCTCACCGACGCGGTGCTCGCCGCTCTCCCCGAGGGAGACGAGGCACCAACTCGAATCCGATCGTCGGCTGACCTCTTTTTCGCCGCAGTGGCTTCGAAGTCGGATGCGGTGCGGCGCGTAATGCGGAGCGGCGGTTCGATCCTGCAGAGAAGCCCGGACGTTGTCGCGAACGTGCGGGACATGCTGAGCGATCATGCCGCGGTGAGCACGTCGCGATCCTTCCTCGCCCTGGCGGAAGTAGCGGTCGGAATGATGAAACTCAACGACTATCCGCGCATCATCGAGATCGGTCCTCTCGCGATGTTCAGCAAGATCCAGAAACTCGAGGACGAAGTGGGGCCGAGCGTCCATGCGTTGACGAAGGGAATAGTCGCGCCGATAACGTCGGGGTTGGCGAGTTTGCGTTCGGTGACCAGCGCTGATCTTGTTTCGACGGCCCTGGCGTTGACTGCCAATCCGGGTGCGATCACGCTCGGTGTGCGGTGAGACAACGTCAGCTCGTGACGTCGTCGGAATAGATCTCCAGAGACGCATGCATCACGTAGTCGCGGAACTCTTCTCGGGAGACTGTCGATCGCGGGTCGAGGTACGCGATTGTGCTCCATGTGATGGCCCCGATCTTTCCCATCGTTGCCACGCGGGGGTTATAGGTAGTCGGGGTCTCGCTGAGGGATTGTGTGAATTCGGACAGCTGCTGAGACAGCTCGTACCCCCGCATGGACAGCGCGGGCTCGCGCAACGGAGCGACGAGAACGGTGCGGATCAACTCCGGCTCCAAATCGCACATTGACACGTAGTCCTCCACCGTGTTGCGGACGACGTGCGGATCGATGCGGCCGGCGGCGACCGACCGTTCAGCGAGTCTCGCCATGAACATCGCGCTGGCATGCTCGTAGGCGGCAACGACGAACGCGCTCACGCTACTGAAACTCTCGTAGAAGTATCTTTCGGTCAAACCCACGTGTCGGAGGATCGGGCGGAGACTGATCTGAATATTCTCGGCATTGCCCATCAGTTCGATGCCGGTTGCCAGTAGCCGGCTACGCCGCTCCGCCTTCCGCTGCTCTAGAGTTGTAGCCACCTTCGTCACCATACAGCGGATGATCGCGGCCGAACATCTCCGCGGGAATCCAACCAGGGCGAGGTAGTCATCAAACCGGCTCGGGCCGGCCGGCCCGCTGCATTGCTTCGTACGCGGCGGGGAAGTAACGCCAGCGAGCGGGCACCGCTCGCCACGCAATGTTGACTATGCGCAACAGGATACGGAACTGGACATCGTCGAGGCGTGTGGTGCGGACTCCGATCGCGTCTCGGTAGCGTAGGGGAAGCGGAGACAAGACAGCGGTCCGTCCGCCGACTGTGTGCCCGATACGTGTGGCAAGGCGGAAGAGCCACCGCGGCAGTCCCAGTTGGGCCTCCCAGGGGTTTGTCGCAGAATCCTCCAGTGACCACTTGACTAACGGTGTGTACTCCAGAGTCTCGTTACAGGCCCGGTCGAGGTACTCCTGGTACTCTGCCCAGGTGTATATCACTGGCCGCATGGACATTCCGTATCGCGACCACCACGTGACGGACTCCCGGATCAGCTGTTCCTTCTCCTCGCCCGTGAACTCATGGCCGTAGAAGTACCTGGCATTGAGCAAGACGAATTCGATGAAGGTGACGTGGGTGAACCAGTACACGTCCGGAGTGAGCGCATGATAGCGCTCCCCATCAGGACGGACCCCCTTGATGTCGGTGTGGAAGTCACGCAAGGTAGGCCCAGCGCCGGTGCTCGGCGGTGTAAACACGACGTCGATCAGAGGAGGCATCGTCCGCCTTGCGCGATCGAACGGGGTGCGGAAGATCGTCGAGTGATCTGCCACGCCAGCGCTCACCGTCGGGTGCATGTTCTGAAGAGTGCCGATCGCGGGAAGCAGGAGGGTTGCGCGGCGGTCGCAGAAGTACTTCCAGATCAACGAGCCGGGCCCGAGTGGGGCACCGCCTTCTGGATACTCGGAGAACGAGCCTCCTGAACTGCCATCCGCATTCGGTGCCTGTTGTGTGTGCTCGACAGCGCGTACATGGCTTAGGCCGTCGTTGTTGGCGTGCATGCATCCTCCGGTGTCGGCATCTCCGCAAACGTAGCGCGCGACAGCGAGCGCTGTCAATCGTGTGTCTTCGGGCGGCGCTGGTGCCGGCAGGTTGGGACCGGACTGAGGCGCCTGCTGCACCGGGAGGATCTCGAGCGCTTCGTCGGGCCGGGTGCCGCGCGGTGGCGTCGCCGCCTCTCTTACCTCTGCGGAGATCGTGAGCAGCGCGGCGAACAACGTCTCGTCGCTGGCCTCGTTCTTCGAGTCGGGGTCGGCGAACTCGAGAACCTCCTTGATCGCCACGACCAACGGGATCGGATGCGGCACCTCGTTGCCACGTTCAAGCTGTTGCCGCGCCTGCTCGCGCGGACGCTCGCCGATCCCGGCCAGGAACTGCTCGACGACTGGAACGCTGGGATCCGCCGTACCGTTGCCGATAGTGGCCAAGTCAAGCTCGGCGAGCACGCGCGTGAGGCGTTCGATCGTCGGTACGAGGCCAAGACCGGACCACAGCCGCCGCCGTTTGCGCGGATCGATTGGCCGCAACGCCGGCGCATCGTCGATGCGGGCGATGCGCGGGCCGACGTCCAGTCGCAGGAGATCGTCGAAACTCATGGACTGATTCTGCTCCTGGGGACTGTCAAGTCCCGCCGAACGACAATGCCTGTCCGTAGATGCGGAGTCGGCGTCGGCAGCGAGCTGTGATTGCCGCGGATAGGCGGACCTCCCGGATCTGGAGACCAAGCCGATTTCCCGCGCTTGTTCGTACTCAGCAAGACGTTGGTCGTGCGGGTGACACAGACGGCGATCGTTCGTGATCCGAGTTATGGAGGCTATGTCTCGCGCGCTCCAGGCCTTACAGTTCACTGGCTGTGGGCTCAGAATTGGCATCATCTGGGTCGGGAGATGTTCGATACGGGTGATCACCGATGATCGACGGAACTGCTCACGCTCCCACGGTTTCGACGGATCGTCGTAGTACAGGAGCGACTGATGGCCGACGACCGGAGACCAGTCGACGCGGGTGATCCGGTGGCGCTCACTGTCGTAAGGCATCGGTCCGAAGGGGCTATGGGGGACGGGACGACGCTCGTAGGTCCCGATGTCGAGATCCCAGAAGTGTTGAGCCTGCGTCGTCACGAGCTGTCGGCTACCCATCGGCGGGTGAAGTTCCTCCGCGGTTTCCATGGCGGTTGCGTATCTGGACCCACTGACACCTTCCCGATGGCGTCGCGCTCATGATCGGTGCATTCAGATCACGCTCGACTCCCTTGAGGGGGAAGAGGTTTCCCGAAGAAGATGCACCGGCCTGCTGTAAGAGGCTCACCGGACGGGCTGTGTTAGTGAAGGGCAAACGAAGGCGCCGAGCGTCCCGGCCGGGTGCCGACGGGGTTAATCGGCGGCGTATGCCCGTGGTGTGCAAGTGGATCGGAGCCCAAATGCTGCCTTCCGGCGCAACACGCCGGGCGATTCTCCGAACTGCAGCAGCCCCGGATCACGGACTCGAATGAGTAACTGGTCCGGGGTTTTTCGTTTCTGAGCAATCGACGATTGCGAGCTCCGATCGAGGATCTCCTCCAGGCGGTCGATGAGGTAGTGCGGCCGATGCATCGCACTGCGGACTACTGAGATGCAAGCTGGCCTCAAGATGCTGGAGCTATCGTCCCCCGAGGGGCCGGCATCGACAGCCGGGCACTCAGGAGGAGGAGACGTGGCTCTTGAGCCGGGTTCGGAGTTCGCGGGCTATGTGATCGAGCGGCTGCTCGGCGCGGGCGGCATGGGCGAGGTGTACGTCGCACGGCATCCACGGTTACCGCGTTCGGACGCGCTGAAGGTGTTGGCGCCCCAGTTCGCGGCGGATCCGCAGTTCCGTGCCCGGTTCGAGCGCGAGGCGGATCTGGCCGCAGGCCTGTCGCACCATTCGATCGTGTCGGTCCACGATCGTGGGGAGTTCGACGGTCATCTGTGGATGGCACTGGAGCTCATCGAGGGCCGGGACGCGAGCGCGATGCTGCGTGAGCATCCGCAGGGCGTCGCCAGTGGCGAGGTAGGGCGAATCGTCTCGGCGGTGGCGGAGGCGCTCGATTTCGCGGGGGCCGGCGGTCTGATCCACCGCGACGTCAAGCCGGCCAACATCCTCCTCTCCAACGCCGGCGGTGTGCTGCTGACGGACTTCGGCATCGCGCGGATGGGCCCTGAGAATTCCGAGCTGACCGCGACGGGCACTACTGTCGGAACGTTGAACTACTCGTCCCCCGAGCAGCTCCGAGGCGATCCTCTGGACGCCCGGTCGGATCAGTACGCGCTGGCCGCGACGGCGTTCCACATGCTGACCGGAAGCGTTCCATTCCCGGTGACCAATGCCGGCGCCGTGATCATCGCCCACGCCACGAAGCCCGTACCGAGCGTGCGCCACGCTCGCCCGGATCTGTCGCCGGCAGTCGATCACGTCATCGCACGAGGCATGGCGAAAGAACCCGCCCAACGATTCACCTCGAGCCGCGACTTCGCGTCCGCCCTGACCGCAGCGTTCAACCGACCGGCGGAACCGCCGACAGTTCCACCGCCCGCCCGAATGGACCCCGACCGGACTCACCTGCGCGTACCGGACCCCGCGCTCGGGACGCCCACGGTCGCACGTCCGACCCCGAAGGGGAACGCCACCCGCAAGGCGCTCGCAGTCGCGATCATCGCTGCTCTCGTCGCGGGAGCGGTCGGGTACGGCGGATACCGCTGGTGGAAGTCGATGGATCCGAGTGAGGGGCCCACGGCGGAAGCCGCCGCTTTGGCGAAGGTAGGCGTCACGCCACTGATGGCTTCCCTGGAGAACAAGCTGGCAGCTCCCCGGTGGCGAGTCGCGAAAAATCTCGCCTTCGTGGCCGCCGACGAGAAGACCGCCGTGTATGCGGCGTGGGGATCTCCGACGCGCCTGACGTCGGTCGACGCGACGACAGGGAAACCGACCAGGGAACCGTTCGTGTACACCGGTACCGGGCTCACAGCGGGCAACTGCCTCCTGCGCGCGACACGCCTCGCCTGTGGGACGACTGCGGGGGCGGGATTCGCCGCATCTGTCGTCGACCTCGGTACGGGCGCCACGGTCCGCCTCGCGGAGGCACAGGGACCCTACGTCGCCTTCTTCGGCGACGTACCCGTCAGCTACTCCGCGAAGGCAGCTACCGGATACCGACTTGACGGATCGATCAGCTGGCGATTGACCGGCGAGACGGTGAAGGTCTACCCGGCAGCCGGTATGGCGATCGCGATCTCACCACCGCCGTCCGGAGACCCGTTCGCGAAGGGCGAGATCCGCATCGTCGCCGGCGACGGCCGGGTGCTGCTCCAACGCGAACTCACGGCCTCGGATCAGAAGCCGGACGTGAGCGGATCCGCCACGGGACTACTACTGAAGACCAACAACGGCCCGCTCGAGGTCGTGTCCACCGATGGTTCCGTACGAACCGGCCCGGACGGATGGATTCCCGCCTGGGACTGCTCCTGCGACAGCCCGGCGCCACCGTTACCGGTGGTGCGCAAGGACATCGGCAAGGAGATCCTGGTGGGTACGGTCAATCCCGCCACCGGGAACCTCTTGTGGGCGCGGAAGATGTTCGGAAAGCGCCCGGATGGCGCCTCCGATACCGGTTCAGTCGCCGTGCACGGACTCGGAACGAAGATCGTGGCCGCACACACCCAGCCGTTCAAAAGTGGTCCCTCTGTGACCATCTCGGAGTTGTGGGACGCCTACACCGCCGTTGGCGGGAGCCTCTATTCCGACGGACCTTTCGTCGGCACCGACGGTGACCGGGCGCTCGGACTCTCGAGTGGGTGGATCAAGGCCAATGAGGTCGGCAAGGTGCCCGAACTGTGGACCCTGAACTATCAGGGGAGCACAGTGCACTACGCGGGCGCGGGAATCTACGTCGACGACAGCCGGGTGATCTGATGCGGAACGTGGCTTCCAATGCGCGTGCGAGCCGAATCCCCGAGCGTTGGCGCGCCGAGCACGGGCGGCTTCAATTCGGTCCGTGGTCGGCGTCCGACACGATGACGGTGGTGGACGACGAGTCGATCGATATGACGTAGGCGTCCGGATCGACTCGCGGTAGCTCGAGCGGCGGCCGCCCGTCGTCCCAGGTGTAGCGGCACGGCTGGACGGGGAAGTCGGTCGAGCCCATCCACGAATAGGTCGCGGGTCTCTGCGCTACCAACTGCCCTTCGACGGTGGAGATGTACGTGGTGCCGCCGTCTCGCAGGCGCGTCGACTGCGTCACTTCGACTTCACGCAGCGGCGCGCCCAGGAGGCCGGTGAAGACTCGGAAGTCGTAGCGCCCGAGTTCACGGCCGACGTAGAGGACAGTCGTGCCATCGGTCCACAGGTACTCATGGTTCTCGATCAGTCCCACCAGAATGACCACCGGGTCGTCGTGGAGAGGGCTCTGCTGTAGTCATCGAGCGTGAACCCCTCGAAGCTGTCCGGACAGATCCAGAAGTGTTCAGCGGCGAGAACGTTTCGTTGTTCCACGCTTTCCGGGCGGTTACCGAGTTGTACTTCCACCGTGTCGAATCCGAGGGAGACCAGCGTGGCCCCGAACCTGTCCTCCCACGAACGGAGAACCGCGCTGATATCAGCCCCTGTGGCCTGGGCGTTCGTCGCCCCGATCCATCCGAGGGCAGCTGGCACGTCGGCAGGGCGCGCGACGAGAACCAGGAGGAGGCCACCGTCCTTGCGGATCGTGAGCTCGTCCGGCGTCAGCTGTGGCCCCGGCCGCGGGGCAGCCAGGGTTGTGACCGGAGGCGCGGGTGGTTCGTAGTCGGCGTTGTGGATCACGTGGTTCCGACAGATCCGTTCGTAGACCGCCAGCGCTTCCGGGATCTCCGGCTTCGGCTGCTCAGGGCCGGTCGCACCCCAGGGAACGTCGAGCCCGGTGGCTCGTGTCGACCTCGGGACCAGGAGCGGCCACAACCCGGTGCGGGAGAAGGCTGCGGCGAGACCTCGGATCAGCCCCGCCAGCCGCTCTTCCTTCAGAGTCTCGGTGCCGATCCAGGCGACGGCGACTCCGCGGTCGTTGGTGACGAGCCTTCCCTGCGGCAGCGTGACACCGCCGACGTCGCGAGTATCGGGCGTGGGCAACGGTCCTGGTACAGCGCGGAACATCGTCGGCCTCCCGAGGGTGTCCGTCGTGGTGGATCGGTTCGATCGACAGTCGAGGGGCGCGGCAGTACTGGTGGGCGGCCCCGAGGTCACGGTCGGGCCCGGTGCGCGCGGGTTCGGTACGCACCCACTCAGGCAGGCCAGGGCCATCAGCGCCGCCGCACCGATGAGGGGGCGGCGCCCGCTCCGGACGGACGTCGCCTCCGCGCGTTCTGTGGTGACGGTGCCGCCGCCGCGCGGTGGACCACCGCCACCGGGACCTGCATCGGTGTCGGGCACTGCACGAGTGTGCGGTCTCGGACTTGTCGCCGACCAGTGCCCCACTTGTCCGAAGGAGCTGTCACCCGACGGGACTGAGGACTGACCGCTTCCTAATCCAATGATAGGACTTGCTTCTGTTCCTATCATGGGTATACCGTTCGGTCTACTCGAAGCCGACGGTAGCCATCGTCGCGGTTTGGCCCGCTGTCCGCTCGAATCGGACCGCTGAGCAAGGAAGAGGTTCTGGTATGGGAGGCAGGGATTCTCGCGCCGGTTCTCGGCGCGTATCACGCCGGTTGCGCAACGGCGGGTGGATCGCCGTCGTGGTCGTGCTGGTGATGAGCGTGTCCGGCCTGTACGTTGGCCGGCTCCGGCTCAGCGAGATCCCGGATCGGGCGATCGGCCATGCACCGGCCGCGCCGGAGGCCGGCCTCCCGCGGGACAAGTCGATCGAATACACGGTGTCGGGACCGGCCGGAACCGCTGCGCAGGTGTCCTATCTCGGTTCGGCGGGTCGTGCGCAGGATGAGCAGGTCGTACTGCCCTGGCGGAAAGTCGTTACGACGAGGGAGTTCACCGTGGCCGCAGGCGTACTCGCCCAGGTATCGGGATCCGGGTCGGTGTCGTGCACGGTCCGGATCAACGGCGTGCAGCGGGCGTCCGAACGCGGATCAGGGCCGGCAGGAACAGCGGCCGTCAATTGCGCTGTGCCCGTGGCATAGAGGAGGAGAGTCGACGATGAAGATCTCTGTGCGCGATACGCGCCACCGTGTTGCCGATGTCGCGAAGAGCCTCGGTGGAGAACTCCGCCGTCCGATCCGCCGCGACGTTCTCCGGCGCCCGGTCGACGGTCGCTCCCGGTTCGCGCGGTTCCTGTACGCGTGTTCGCTGCCCGTGATCGGTCTGTGGCTGGTGCTCGCTGGCGCACTGAACCTCACTGTCCCGCAGCTGGAATCGACGGTGACTACGCACGCGCAGTCCTTCCTGCCGGACGAGGCGTCGTCGGTGCAGGCGCTGACGAAGATGGGCAAGTACTTCGGTGGCGGCGGAAGCAACAACTTCGTCTACGTCCTCCTCGAAGGCGACAAGGCGCTCGGCGACGACGCTCGAACGTACTACAACTCTCTGCTGAGCAGGCTCACCGCCGATAGCAAGCACGTCGGCTCCGCGATGGACCTGTGGTCCAACGCCGATCTCGCTCCGGTCGCGGAGAGCCGCGACGGCAAGGTCGCCTACGTCCTGGTGAACCTCACCGGCAACATGGGAACCGCACTGGCGATGGAATCGACGCAGGCGGCACGGGACATCATCGCCGCGAACCCGCCGCCCGCGGGCATAACCGCGCACCTCACCGGCCCGTCCGCGGTCGTCAATGACGAGATGGTCGCGATCAACGATTCGATGATCCTGCTCATCGTCCTGTGCTCGCTCCTGGTGACGTTGGTGTTGATCCTGGTGTACCGCTCGGTGGCGACCGCGCTGGTCCCGCTCCTCGGAGTGGGCATCGCACTCGCCGTCGCCCGAGCGACGATCTCCCTCCTCGCGGAGCACGGGATCATCCAGGTCTCGATCTTCGCTGCGTCCCTGTCCGCGGTCATAGTGCTCGGCGCGGGGACCAACTACGGCATCTTCCTCGTCGGCCGGTACCAGGAAGCGCGCCGCACCGGAGTGACGCGCGAAGACGCGTACTACGCTGCGCTCGCCGGGGTCCAGCACATCGTCATCGCGTCGGCGCTGACGGTGGCGGGCGCCATGGCCTGCCTCGCGGCGACTCGGCTCGCGATGTTCAGTACCTCGGGGCTGCCGTGCACGATCGCGATTCTGGTCACCCTCGCGGCGGCGTTGACCCTGGGGCCCGCGATCCTCGCGGTCACCACCCGCCTCGGATTCGTCGAGCCCCGGGAGAGCGGATCGCGACGTCGGTGGCACCGGATCGCCACGTCCGTAGCGAGGTGGCCCGGGCCGGTGCTCGCCGGTGCGCTCGCGGTTCTCGTCGTGATGATCATGCCTCTGGCGTTCTACGCACCGAGTTACAACGAACGCCTGGCGCAACCATCCGACTCGCCGGCCAACCTGGGCTTCGCCGCAGCCGACCGGCATCTTCCGCCGAACATCATGTCTCCCAGTGTGTTGATGGTCGAGTCCGACCACGACATGCGCAATCCGGGCGATCTGATCGCGCTCGCCAAGCTCGCCGATGCGGTCGCGTCCATCGACGGCATCAGCGCGGTCCAGGGAATCACTCGCCCACTCGGGCAGCCCTTCAACCAGGGATCCCTGACGAGCCAGGCCGCCTACATCGGCAACAGGTTCACGCAGATGACCACGTTGCTCCGCGACCGGCTCGCCGACCTCGACAAGGTATCGGCGACGATCGATCAGCTCGACACCGCGATCAACGGCCTCGATTCCGCGCTCAAGCAGGGAAATGCCGGCGCCGCCGGGCTGTCCGCCGCGACCAGATCCCTGGCGACGACGAGCGATTCCGCGTTGAAGAAGGTCGTCGAGCTCAGCGCCGCGGTCGCCCCGGCGCGTGGGCTCATCAGCTCGATCCCGCAGTGCACGACGCTCGCGCCCTGCAAGGCCGCGCTCACGGGCCTGTCCGTTCTCGATGATCTCCCGCGGCTGCGACAATTCGTTCAGTCCCTTTCCGACGGAACTGCATCCCTCAGCGCAGCTCTGCCCACAGCGGCCCGTCAGATCCCGTTGATGCGGGAGGCCATCGCTCAGACACGGCAGCTCATCTCACCGCTCCGTACGACCCTCGGCGCGCTGATCCCCCAGACGGGTGAGATCACCGCATTCGTCAACGAGGTGAGCGCCGCCTACGCCGTCGGTAATCCCGGGACCTCGTTCTTCCTACCCAGTCAGGCGCTCGAGAGCCCGCTCTTCAAGAGCGGGATGCCCTACTTCTTCTCCGCGGACGGCAAAGCCACCCGCATGGTCGTCACACCGCAACGCGAGGGTTTCAGCCGCGACGCGATGGACGTCAGCGCGAAGGTGATTCCCGAGGCGCTCGTCGCGATGAAGGGCACTTCCCTCGCGGGCTCGACCGTGAGCATCGGCGGTCCGGGTGGCACGCTGCTCAACATCGAGTCGTTCGCGCACGAGGACTTCATCGCGATCATCGTCGCGGCGTTCGCATTCGTCTTCTGCGTCGTCCTCATCCTTCTCCGAAGCCTGATCGCCGCACTTGCGGTCATCGGCACCGTCGGACTGTCGTACCTCGCGGCCCTTGGCATCGCGGTGTTCCTCTGGCAGGACGTCATCGGCAATCCGCTGCACTGGTCGGTCGCACCCATCGCGTTCACCTTCCTCGTCGCCGTCGGCGCTGACTACAACATGCTCTTCGTGAGCAGGCTCCGGGAGGAGTACGCGGCCGGCCCGGGCGTCGGGCTCATCCGGGCGATGGTGGGCACCGGAAGCGTCGTCACTCAGGCAGGCCTGACCTTCGGCGTCACGATGTTCGCGATGCTTGCCAGCTACGCGCACAACGTCGCCCAGATCGGTACCACCGTCGGCATCGGGCTCGTGATCGACACCCTCATCGTCCGCACCCTCGTCATGCCAGCCATCGCCCGACTCGCGGGGCGCTGGTTCTGGTGGCCGACCAGCTTCCTGAAACCGAAGACATCGAGGTGACGATGATTACGTCCGGAACTCTCGCAACGGAGACGGTCGCGGAGCCGAACGCGGGCGGTACGGGGCACTGCGACTCGGTCGACGCCGCAGACGTAGCCGGCGGTGACGACGACGGTGGCCCGGCCTCCAAGGTCCACCACACTACGGGACCGAGTGGATGTGTCGAGTCTGACGGTGCCGCACCGTACCTAGGTGGCGACCGGCACGACCAGTTCCTCCAGGACACTCAGTGCCTGGTGGAGCGGCTCGACCGACCGGGTCGCGGAACTCATGATGATGGCGCCCTCGACGGTCGCGACCATCGTCGTGGCGACGGCCCGCGCCCTGCGCGGCTCCATCGCGCTGTGCTCGACGAGCGAATCCGTCAGTGTCTCGATCCACTGCCGGAACGCATCGCCCGCGGCGTCCGCGGCGTCGGGGGCTTCGGCGCGGCCGAGCGCCGCCGCGACGATCGGGCATCCGGACAGGAACCGGCTTTCGATCAGGGTGGTCTCCCAGAGGGCGCCGAACCGGCGGATCGCCGCGGCCGGATCCTCGAGCGGTAGCGCCGCGATGACGTCGGCCATGAACTGGCCCGCGGCGCGCGTCGCGGCTTCCACGAGTTGTGCCTTGCCCTCGGGGAAGTTGAGGTAGATCGTGCGCCGGGACCGCCCGCTTGCCTCCGTGATCGCGGTCAGGCCCGTTCCGGCCACGCCGTGACGGCGGAGCAGACCGATGGTGGCTTCGATGAGGCCGTCCCGTGCTCGCATCGTGTGCCCCTCCCGCAGGGATCTCGGGTGATATCCCGATCAGTCTACCGGCGCTGGCACGGGCCGCAGGTCACGACGGGATCGGCGGTCCCCGCACCGAAGATCGCGTCGCCGATCGCGGCCGGCAGGTACGAGCGACGGCCAGTGCCGTGTACAGACCCGGAGGCGGCGCTCGACGACCGCATTTCTCGTCGCCTGCCCTCAGGATTCATCCACAGGCACCTTCCGATTCGTCCCATCCGGATGGCCCTCTGCGCCGAATACCTCATGTCCGGGTAGATCGACGAGGGAGTTCTGGTGATCGACAGACCGACGGGATTGCTCGACGCGGTCCTGGACCGATCCATCGTGTTCGGCTACACGAACATCGGCTTCGCGCTGCGCAGGGCTCGATGGCGGCGGACGGACGATCCGCGCCCCGGCTCCCTGGCCGGGCGCACTGTCGTCGTCACCGGAGCCACCTCGGGCATCGGGGCTGCGATCGCAGAACAGGTCGCGAGCCTGGGCGCGAAGGTCGTGATCACGGGGCGCAACAGGGCCCGTGCCGATGAGGTGCGTGCCACGATCCTCCGGAGTCATCCGGAGAGCGCCGTCGCGGTGGAACTGGGCGACGTCTCGGATCTCGATGCGATTCCCGACCTGGCGCGGCGGCTCGCCGCACACGGCGTCGACGTGATCGTGCACAACGCCGGTGTGATGCCGCCGAAGTGGACTGCGGCCACCAACGGCCACGAGCTCTCCCTCGCGACGCATGTTCTGGGGCCGATACTCCTGACGGACCTACTGATGCCGCACCTGGCTGCCGGCAAGGACGCCCGCGTGATCTTCATGTCGTCGGGCGGGATGTATACCGCCGAGCTACCCGTCGACGATCTCGACTACTGCGCCGGCCGGTACAAGGGCGCCACCGCGTACGCGCGGAGCAAGTGCGTCCAGGTGGCGATGGTGCCGATCCTGGCGCGCCGGTGGGCGTCGGGAGACGTCACCGTGGCGGGAATGCACCCCGGCTGGGTCGCCACCCCCGGCGTCGCAGACTCCCTGCCTGGCTTCAACACGCTGGCCGGACCCCTGCTACGGGACGCGGACCAGGGCGCCGACACCGCCGTCTGGCTCGCGGCGACAACCCCGAAGCCCGAGAACGGACGCTTCTGGCACGACCGCGCCCCCCGGCCCGAGCGCTACCTGCGACGCACCGAGTTCACCGAGAGCGATCGCGCCGCGGTCTGGCGTCAGGTGTGCTCCTTCGCGGAGATCGCACCCTAGCCAAGAGCTTTCTCGCACCATCCGACACAGGGAGGCACTCAGCGTGATCACCAAGCAGCACACCGTGCACACCTCGGCACCCGCGAACGCCGTGTTCGCGTATCTCGCCGACTTCACCAACGCCCAGGGGTGGGACCCCAACGCCGTCGCGGTAACGCGCCTCACCGGTGACGGCGGGGTGGGCTCGACCTACCGGGTCACGAGTAGGTTCGCCGGCGCCCGGACCGATCTCGACTACGAACTCGCCGAACTCGAGCCCACCTCGCTCATCCGGTTGCGAGGGCACAAGAGTGCGCTCACCGCGGTGGACACCATCACCATCGACCCCACGGCAACGGGCAGCGCCGTCACCTACGCCGTGGAATTCACCTTCCACGGCGTCTTCCGCTTCCTGGAGCCCGTCCTGTCCCTGGCGGTGAACAAGCTCTTCACCGACGGCGCCGAGGGCCTATCGGCGCACCTGGAGAAGCTGGCCTGAGCGCAGCGCACAGGAGCCGTCCTTCGTACGAGGCGATCCATCCGGGCTTCGGCTCCGAATGACTGGTGACAATGTTCCCGACCGAGGAGGCGTCGCACCGTATGAGCACCACGGGCCGCCAAGGCAGACCTGCGCGGATGAGCCGCGACAAGATCGTCGAGATGGCGATCGAGATCGTGACCCGGGAGGGCTACTCGAACCTCTCGATGCGCTACCTCGCCGATCGACTCGGCACGAGCACCATGGGCATCTACTACTACTTCGCCTCGAAGAACGAGCTGCTCGGCTTCCTGTTCAGCCTTCTCGACGGTGCGGGGGACGCCGAGGAGCTCGAAAAGCTCGACCCGTTCGAGCGCGCCGTGCGGACCTCGGAGGCGGTGGCCCGGTTCCTCGAGGTCCATTCCTGGGCGCTCTCGGGGGTGTTGGACGGTCACGTCGGGATCGAGGAGCTGACGCGCAACCACGCGCGCGTCCTGACGGCGAGCGTCCGAGATCTGGGATTCGACGACGACGAGGCGGCCGAGACGGTGCGCGGGATCTGGCGGATCGTGCTCGGCGAGGCGGTGATGCGATCCTCGCCGGTGCCCGCCGGTGTCGGCGCACGCGAGGGACGGGGCGGCGGTTCCGCTGGGCCGTCCGTGGCGGAGACGATCGAGAGCTATCTCGCGGGAAGGCTCACTCGGGTGCGCCGACGGTTGCCCAGCGGCTGAGCCCTGTAAGGCCCGTGCACGCGGACACCGTCGGGCTGCGCACCGTCCTAGTATGCGAAGCATGGCCCGGTACGTCGACGAGGATCTGCGCGGAACTCGACTC
>Ga0247824_10000096_pt1 | contig 34601 bp, 43 predicted proteins | sample 13C_PalmiticAcid_FD_194412 | JGI IMG/M metagenome (GOLD analysis project Ga0247824, IMG submission 194412) | Soil microbial communities from agricultural site in Penn Yan, New York, United States - 13C_PalmiticAcid_Day48 | ecosystem: Environmental > Terrestrial > Soil > Agricultural land...
CACCTTGACCCCACCCAGCGACGCTCCACCACCACCCGGGGAAGGCTCCAGCACAACCCCACCGTCCCCATCCTCATCCTCCCCACACCGGACCGCTCCCGCGGTCTTATTCCGCAGGATGGGCGGCGGCGTGGCGCTCGCGCGGTCGTCGTCCACGAGCGAGCCGCGGCGCACCCACGACGGCATTCCCATTCCGGTTCCCGCTCCCGTCCCTGTTGCTGCCGGCTGCTGCGGCGGAGGGGGCTTAAACGCTGTTTGCGTCGGCGGGGCGCTGGCTGGTGGGGGAGGGACGTCTGCGGACCCGGTAGAGCGGCGAAAGAAGTTGTTCAGGCCGCGCGAGCGGGGGCGAGATGTGGTGGGCGGGTAGTGCCGCTGTTTGAGCAAGGGCTGGCCAGGCGAGTCCTGCTTGCTCGGAATGTCTTGTTTGGGGGGCGGCGGGAGGTGGATTTGTTTGGGCGGGACCGTCATGGCTCGGTCTTGTTTCAGGCCGAGCTCGGTGAGCGGCCGGGTGGGAGGCCGCACGTCGGTGCTGTTGCTGCGGGCCCTGCTGCCGCGAGCCGGACTCCTCATCTGTGGAGCGGGTCGTGGCGGTGATTGTGGAATGGATTCGGATCCAGGTGCCTCTGCGGTTGATCCGGTTCTGGCTAGGAGACTGGAGCGCCGGTTTGGTGGTGGCGGGGCGGTAGGGCCGGCACCGAGAATGGGAGTCATCCGTCCAGCGCTCAAGGTCGGCGGTGTCGGCACGGACGCACTGATGGCATCCAGCATGTCTGCAATGGGTGTGTCCGAAGCGCCCTTGCCGCCGGCGCCTATGTACCCTTTGCCTCCGAGAGACCCGAACATCGCATGTGCAGCCCAGCCGGTGGTAGAAGTAGGAAAGGAGAAGAGGTCGGGTGAGATGCGACCATCATTGATGCTCATGTTTGTTTGGGAGACGGAGCTCATCGGGTCCAGGGCATCCATACTGTCCGGCTTCATACTTTCGCGGAGCCAGGTATCCACGCTTGAGGCGGTCGAGTCCCGGCGGTTCGTGGCTTTGTACCTTGAAGCGTCAGCGCCCCCGCTGTTGCCATCGCGTGCACGTGTTTCAGTAGCTGAATGAGGCTGGCGGGTCTCGGGCGCGACCAAGGGTGTGTCATCATTTCGGAGGTATTTCCGGCTGTCGAACGCCGTGGTGGATGCAGGTTGAGCGGCTCGGGGCCGTTCGTCAGGGCTCGAGGTCTTCGAAGTGGTCGTTGAACTAATCGAGAGATAGCTGCGCTCGTTCTCGGAACATAGCTCTCTGCACGGGGTGTCATCTTGGGGCAGCGTAGTTGTGGAGAGTGTGTCGGGTGTGGGTGGGAGTGTCTGGGGACTGCTGAAGTGACCCTGGGTCATGACTCGCTCCAGAGCCTCCCGTTTCTCCTGTTTCGTCTTCGGTTGGAGATGTGGAACCGAAGGGCGGGTAAAGGGCGATCGCTCCTTGTCCTTGCTTGCGGTCAGCGGCCTCGGCGAACTCCTCGCGGCGGGGCGAGTGACGTCGAGTTTCTCCAAGCGCTGAAGGGGAGATGGGCGGACGTCCAAAACGTCGCCAATGTTGTGGTATTGCCCGCTGCTGGCACGAGAACTACTCGGCCGGTGTTGCCTCGAGGGAGTTGTGGTCCTGACCCTGGTGGGAGATTCGAGCGCCGACAGAGGGGTCTTGGACGACCCATCCCAGGGCCAAGGGCTGTTCCCCGGCGGCGAAAGGTCGACGGTCCTACCGCGACCGTAAACGCTGACGAATGAGCTCTCACTGAGTTCACTCAACGCCGGGCTGGCCAACCTAGGGTCTATGCGTGCGGTATCAGGTGTATCCTCTGGTAGCCTCGGAAGGGTGAGGGAGCTTTCGCCGGCAAGAGCACTGAGGTACACGCTTCTAAGGTTCTCGGTGTTCTCGCTCCGCTCTGAGACGAAGCTGGGCATGCGAATGGGAGTCTTGGCCTCGCCGAGCGGTGAAGAAACCGAGTTCGCGTTCTTGTTCGGGGCTGGCGTGGTGACAGGCGATGCGATGCGAGGGTACGCAGCTCCTTGAGCTTCGACTTGGCGAACCATGTTCCTTTCGAGGAGCAGCTGCTCGACACGTCTCTCCAGCGTCAAGATCATCCCTATCGCCTCCTCGACGGCTTTGTCCCGCTTCTCGAGCTCCAGCACCAACGAGTCGTTGAGGTCGTCTCGCTCCTTCGCCTCGCGCTCCAGTTTTTCCAGTCGGTCCTCGAGGGCAGTCTGACGCTCGCGCCGATGGTAAAGTTCAAGCTTGAGGTCAAAGTTCTGCTTGTGCAACGTGGATAGGGTCTGCTCCATTTCTTTGACGCCCAGACCTTTCTTTTGCTTCGCAGGATCGTGGCCTCCACTCGACCCGGTTCGGTGGCTGCCGGCGGGGGAAGGGCTCCGCACATGTCTGGAGTTGGTGGAGGAAGACAGCATGTCGGTGCTCGACCGGGACGAAACGCGGTCGCTCTCTTCTCGCCGTGATCGCTGGAGGCGTTCCTGTAAGAGAGGCGAGATGGGGTAGACGGGCGAGGACTTGGGATGCTCGGTGGGTTGTGCGCGGTGTGCCCTTGACGAGCTGTGGGTGCTCCGGGAAGGAGCACCGTAGAGGTCCATCTTCGCGAGGAGGGACCTGCGGTGGTGAACCTGAGCTGGGAGAGGAATTGAGAGGGTTCAGAAAGCGGCAAAAGGGCAAAGAAAAAAAAAAGAAACGTGTCAGAAATGGACAGACCCAAACCTCCCTGAGCACGCCGTGGCAAACGCAGCAGCAATGAGCATTCCGTCGCGTTGGTTCGCGGTGGTTGTGGGGAAGAGTTGGAATTGGCGTGGGGACCTCAAAGTGCTTGCAGGAACTGTTGCTGAGCTGCGGTGGGTCTAGCACCAAATTGGGCTAGTCTCAGCGGGAGGCAGCAGCAGGTGTGGGTGGAACCGGCCCTGGGGCTGCCTGCTGCAAGGGTCCGCCTGGGCAGCTTGAACTCTCCCCTGTGTGAAATTCACGGTTCAGAAGCCCAGGCCTCTCAATTCCATCGCGTCGACTTGAACTTTTGGATTCCGCAGATGGAGCTGCGCAAACCTGCGAAGCGATCCAAAATTGAGCCATGTCCCGATGTTCTTTTTGAGCCCCTTTCCAACGTGCGGCCTTTGCTTTTCTTTTCTTCTCCCCCTCCCAGCCTCTCACAGCCCGCCTCTCTGTTTCCGCGACAAGGGACGCATGTGCCTGCCAATCAGCAGCCCCATCACCCGCACCCAGCACACCGGGAATCGGTCCCAGATGGAACCAACGTCCAGGGACCACGGCTGGGATCGTGGGGCCTGCAACGGAAAGGGGCCCGAGCCCTGATTCGTTTCCTCGTGGCCATCAGATCGGGACTCTTCCCCGGCTGTCGTTCCTCGACACGGTAATGGGGTTTCGAGAGCAAGGGATGGCAGCTGTTTCAAGGGCCAGGCTTCGCTGAGAACAAGCTTTGCCCATCAACCTGTCCCTTGCTTCAGACATGAAAAAGAGTTGCCGTCGTTCTGGTTTGCAAAACCTCCCTTCGTCGGTCCCATGTCTTGGCTGCGCCGTTGGTTGACATCCATCCAGAAATGCAGCAGCTTGCCGGTCGGCTCAGTGTCTTTCTCTGTCCCACACGATCTGGTGCATCGATGGCTTTTTTTCCTCACGTCCATCCATCCGGTTGGCAATCAACGCCCCGTGCTCCCTGCGTCATGCAGGCAGGGTCTCCACACGTTGAGGCGGTCAACAAAGTTGGCCAGTTGGCGTTGCAGCAAGTCATCCAGACACAGTTCAATCGGAACAGCCCCGACGACTTGAACCGATAGCTCGCATCTCAACCGCCTTCGCGCCGCCGAAGCGCTAGTCCAGAGCTCAGAGCAGCGCAAGATCGTCAATTGAGCCAGCGTCCTTGCCCGGCCAACCTCGCATCTTCTCCTTGATGACGTTCCTCGTGAGTTCCATAAGACTGTCCCCCAATTCCTCGCTCTGCGACAACTCGCTCCCCTTTTCAGGGATGGCGGGTGCGCAGAGGTACTGACCCGATTTGTCCGCCATTGTGGCAGCGAAGACGGTGGGCACCGCGCCCTCAAACTGGTCCTTCTTGAACGGCTCCAAGCCATGAGACATGGCGTATCCCCCGAGTGGAAAGCTGTGTCGAGCGTTAGCAGTGGGTATCCGAGGAACGCAGAGCGTTGGGCACTGACGCCTCGAAAATGTCTGTTCTGCTCTGCTTGCTGCTCACAAACCCGGGATGCGTCGCGTTCATCAGGACATTCGGGTGGCCGTTTTTGGTCACATTTCGATCGAACCATCGCGCATACAGGATCCCAGCGAGCTTGCTCCGCCCATACTGCTCGTTCAGCCCGACTTCGGCGTTGATCTCGTCCAGGTTTGCAAACTTGGTATCGCTGGGGGCCTTAGTGTGAAGGTTGCTAGCCTGGTTGCTGATGCGGACCACGTTGCCCTGCTCACCTGTCCGCTTCATCAACGGCAGCAGATAACTCGTCAGGATTGCGTGGCCCATGTGGTTCACAGCCATGTGCCGATCGACTCCGTAGTCGGTCAGCTCCGCTGGCATGATCCCTCGGCCGGCGTTGTTGATGAGGATGTCCAACCGATCAGTGTCGCGCTCGATGGCCTCAGCAATTCTTTTGACCCGCAACCAATCACTCAGGTCACACTCCATCCAAACTGTGCGGTCGGCCTTGGATTGGCCCAGCTCCTTTGCGATGGCATCCTTAGCACCTTCCACGACCTCTCTTGACATGGAGAGGATGTAGACTTTGGCGATGTTGTGCTTCAACAAGGTGTAAGTCACCCCGAAACCGATGCCTTCACTGCCTCCAGTCACGACGGCCACCTTGCCGGAAAGATCTGGGCAGTCATCCAGCTGGAACTGGTGCGAACCCAATCTCGACGCCGGGCCGCCAAAGTTCTCGGCGATTGTGTTCTGGGAGGATGGCTTAGCCCCGGGCTCAGCTCTCGCAGTGCGGGATCGAAGGTATACCTTGATTTCTTGCATCTTCGGGATAGGACTCGAATTACACCGGGATGTGGCCATGGAAAATTGCCTTCTTGGTCGGCGCCCCAGGCCAAAACAACCACCACCAAAGAGCCGTGAGTGCTGTGTGAGTCGACGAGGACTCGGCAAGACTTGAGTCCGGGCCTGCTGGACAAACGGTCTCAGACTCCCAGCCATATCATAGATGTGATGTGTCAGATAAACATCGAGAGAATCGCTATTAAGGCTAATAAGGCAAAATATGCGTTGGTCCTCTGTGCAGATGGCGTACAGCGGCTGTCAGGGATGACGTCTATGATTCGAGTTGGTTCCACCCAGGGAGAGGCTCTGACCATCGCCGTGCGGCGGGCAATGGCTCGATCCCTCTTGAGCCATCCACCTCCAGCAATCAACGATGAGCAGTTGAGAGGTGACATCAGCACTTGGACAGCTCGATCAGAGTTGGCTGGAATTACCACTCAACTGAGGATACAGAGTACAGTGCAGAATATTTTATTCGCTTTGGGTTAGCTCGAGCCATCTCAGCGTTGGTAGTCCCGATCAAACAGAGTTGCACCTGAAAGACCGGAGCAGCTTCCCCGGCAGCCCGGGTCATGATGAGATGGCCCGTCTGTCAACCCGGGGTGGGATCGATTGGGACCACAGACGAGAATCATGAATGCCTAGACAACATAAATCAAGCGGGAACAACTGACAACATGCTCTATTGCCCGGAGCCTTGCCAACCGATGACCCAGTCCGTTTCTAAAAAATCACGCACATTGGCTGCGAGCACCCCCGGGTCATGAAGCATATGAGCCGCACGATTTCGCGCTTGTTATCTGCGACCGCCTTTGCCTCCCAGTGATGCCAGTTGAGCTTCAGCCGCTGCTGAGTGTGCTGCAGGTTTCATCTCACCGACAGCTCCAATCGTGGGGATATGCAATGCACGTCAATGGCAAAAGCGTCCAGCCCCAGCCCTGGGCGCGAACCACGTTCGAGTCTCATGCGCTTGGAGCCTCGCGACCAGATTGGAAACAAACGCCTTGCCGGGTCGTGCCGCTCTAGGTTGGGAATTTGGGTCTCTCTGGCCATCTCCGTGGCGGCATTGGTCGATGGCTTGGCCAGCCGCCGAGGAGCTGCAAGCCCCCTGCGTCGGAATATGCAGTGTTGCCTTACCCACTCAGCATCTCACCATGTCATTGGAGGGGGTCCATTCTTGACGAGGCTTGTGCCTCCGGAAGGGTGCATTTTCGGACCGTTCGTCTCGGGATTCCTCCTCAGCGCGGCCCGCGCCATCTCGAAAGCCGGAAGCGCTGCGCCGAGTGGCGGGTGCGAACCCGGGCAGCCATGAGCCTTGCTCAGGTATAACTTACTCCGCTTCTCCCAGCAGGCTGGATGGAGGAGAAACAAGATGCAGGAAGCACTGGCAGTCAGTCAAGATGCCACGCCGCTCAGGAACACAGCACCGAAACCCTCGACCCCTCGTAAAGAACAAGCGGCAATCGTCGTTCACGAGCAAGCTCAACCCCTCAGCATATGATCCGGAGAATTTCCCTCCCACCTGTCGATCAGCACTGGCCCACGAGCCGGCGGCAATCCGAGACCATGTGAAGCATTACTTTGCGTGCATCGATATCGCCGAACGCGTCAAGTTCTTCAGCCTTGACCATGAAATATGGAAGTACGAGTATGAGGTTGAACTCAAGAATGTCCCACTCGTTCCCAACTTCACCGCAGTTGATCCCATCGCCAGGGAGGAAGCCAGGGTCAAGGAAGAAGCAAGGCGCAAGGCAGAAGCCAGGCGCAGGGTCTCGGCAACATTAACTACCGTCGCTGTTGCCATCGAAGCTCAGTATCGGCGGACTCAGATCTTGCGGAAAGCCCTACGAGCGCCGCGTGAGGGCACCATCGCCACAGAAGGGGCTCAACCCAACCGAAAGGCCCCTTCAGGGACCGAGGATCTCGTGGGCGATGTCGAGAACAGCTGCCGCAAATGGAGGTCGTCTGGCCAATACCGAGAGGGGATCGAACAAGTCAAGAAATGGAAACACGGGCGTGCCCTTCGGGCAGTCATTGAGGATTCCGGGTCGACTTCAAATTCTGATGCCACAGGGTCCAACGAACCGCCTCGTCTTCAACCTCCATCGGACAACGAGGATTCAATTGATCCCGGACGGGTGCGAGCTCAACAAATCATCGCCGAGCACACGAAGCGACAGCCGACAGCTGAGCAAGACGGAGCTGACTACGTGCTCGAACGGGATATCAACGCGTACCTCATCCAGTACACTCGGCAGAAGGAGGAAGGGCAAAGAACGCCGCCTGGGATTACGCCCACTTCCACAATGTCCACGACGTCCACGACGTCAACTCCTGAAACAGTTGAGCACACCAGCGAGATAACCACCAGTGACAAAACATCGAGCTCGGAAAGCCTTCATCGGAATCGTCTGACACCTGTCGATGAGGGTTTGGATGATTGTCGGTTCAAGGGCAGGTTCCCCGGCCAACGGCTCTCGATAGAGTCTCTTTTGGGCGACCCTGTCAAAGGGCTCGATCTTGGCTTGAACGTGCTCTCCAAGGATCGATCCCAAACAGTGGACAGCACGAGGATTCGTTATTTCCATATCCCTTCCAACAACATGGAGGTTCGTGCCTTGGATTCCCCTAGAAACCTGGTCAGTGCTGACTTGAAAATCCTGCTCAGTGGGTAGAGGTGAGTTGATGAAGGGATTACCCGTTTGCGGTCCTTTCTTTTTCTCTTCCTCTCGCTCCTGTTCCTCCCTTTTATTCCTCTTGTTTCTTGTCTAAATGCTCACCCACCCCCGATCAGCGAGCAATTGCTGCGTACTACAACGAGGAACGACCTAATCTCGGCAACAACTACCGGGACCCTCATGGTAGAACGCAGACCCAGATGCTTCTCAGGCCACAGTTTTGGCGCGGCCAGCAGCATGTTTCTCGGAGTGGCACGGTGCATGCAAGGCATATGCGGCCTCTCTGTGAGCGCGTGTCCTCTGGTAAGTCAATTCACCCGTGACGGGTATTCATTTCCTCGAACGTTGTTGTCTAACACTGAGCTCAGACGTGGACGAGATCGAAGACAACCCGAAGAACATAGTCCTTTTCGTGAGTCCACACGATTCCCAGCCACCCGTCTACCCGACGACTGACAGACCGACAGATGCCATACCTGCACTGGGAGACGGATCGCATGAGGATCACGGTCGCCAAGACCATCGACCGCGAAACACAACGACAAAGTGACAAACGGCAGGCAAGAACTGATGAAAACCGGATGGACCGCAAAGCCCAGAGGAACGGCCTCCCGCTGTGTACGACACCCATCACACATCCCCAGAAGCACAAGGCGCTGAACGGCAAGTTCAGTGACTTCAAACCAAAACCAAAGGGTTCCGGCACCACCGCCGATTACTTTGCCCAGTTTGTGGGCGTCGATCCGCATAGCGACCCAAACGGGCGGCTCCTTGTGAATAATCCTCTTGGCCAATATCTTCTCGACGCTGCTCGGCTGCATCAGGCAATGTCTACGTACCGGGATCAACAGATGCTAGAGAAATACCTGTTCAAGGACCCTCCGCTTCACCCTCGTCGGACCCTGGATCAGTCGTATTACTGGACGTTGAAGACGACAAGGCAGCGCGACCGGGATCAGGTGGTGTATCGCGGGACAAGCATGAACCTGGAGACGTGCCACCGACTGCAAGCGCAACCACAAGCCAAGGAGAAGAATGCGATGAAGAAGCTTGTGGGCAAGGCCTGTCGGCACCAGAACAACGGGGAAGAGCACGAGTGGCAATGGACCGGTCACCACCAGATAACAGATGAGAAAGGTTGTGTCCACTGCCGAAACGACATCCGGAGGATCTCCCAGCTGGTCATGGTCGACCAGCTGTGGATGTGGGTCTTGGACGAACAGACCATCATCACTTCATTTCCCAGACGGTACGGGTTCAACAAACACGACTTTTCGGGCGTCCACAGATCCATCCGGGAACGGCTTCAGTCAGCCCGCAAGAACCAGATCAGGTCTGTCTACGACTTGGCTCTCATCATCCTCGATGAGTGCTCCAACACCTTCTTTGACAGGATAAAGACAAAGGTACACGGTTCTTGACCATCTCGTAATCTCCATCTGACACAAACTAGGACAGCCAACCGCAGGTTATGGATATTTTCTCTGAAGCTATCGGCAAAGTGGTCAGTATTTGCAACCTGCCCCTGACCACAACCCTAAGCCCCGAGCCTCTGGATTCTGACGCTTGGCGCCTAACCATCACAGACCAACGAACATACCATCTACTTTCAACGTATCTGGGACTGGGCGTCCGAAGCCTCGGCAGTTTACCGCTCCAAGTCCAAACACACCAACTCGTCGACGCTGCACGGACGCATCCTCGACATCTACCCGGAAGGCAAGCTCCAGCAGGAGATCAAGGACATTATCGACGAGCTGGACATCATGCTGCACATCTACAACAAACAGCGGGAAGTCATACGGCGATTTTGCAAGCATGTCGAGCACATTTTCGATCCCGACGGGAGATGGAGGGAGGGCAGTGTTTCGCATATTGGCACAGACGAACAAGCAGCAAACCGTGACAAGAAAGAGAGCGCACAGAGCGCCGAGGAACAGCGCCGGAAGCAACTCATCTGGTTCCGGTCACAGTCTCGGGAGATTCTGTCCGAGGTGGACGACCGGATAGGCGAGCTCGAGGGACTGAGAAAGGCGGCAGGAAGCACGGCACAAAGCGTAAGCCCACCTCCCTCTCGCAAACACGGGGCCGTTGCTAACCCGACTCCAAGGTCACCGAACTGCTCTCGCTCAAACAACAGCAGGCCAGCGTGGTGCAGGCGTGGGAATCAGTCAAGCAGGCCGAGGAAGCAGTACGCCAGGGCCGGACGATCATGGTGTTTACCATCTTCACCATCATTTTTCTCCCCTTGTCCTTCATGTCCAGCGTGTTCGGCATGAACAACGTCGAATTCGGCGACAACACCACCCAAACATTGCTGGGCCAGTTCACGCTGATGTGTAAGCGACCCCCCCACGTTCCACCCACCTTTCTGACACTGACATGAACCATGCCCCAGTCCCAATCTCCCTGGGAGTAGTGCTGTTCTCCCTCTGCATCGCCTTTTCGTCCCTCGTCCGCGCCGTCATCCACTCGGGCACGAGTCTGGGTTTCTACTGGCTGATCGTCAACACGGGAATCTACCGCGTCTGGTTGACAGTGAGCGAGACGCTGGAAGCACAAAAACTGCTGCGGGCAACAGAGAAGCGTGTGGATGAGATGAAGCAAAGGGTACGGCAGGCCAAGCTGGATGCGCACAGAGCGAGAACCGCAAGAAGGGATGAGAGGGTGAAGAAGGAGGAAGAATGTAAAGCAAAGCAGGCGAATGCGGAGCGGAAGCGGGGTGATGAGGGTGTTGAGAGTCAACAGGGGCCCGAAAGGAAAGGTGAGAAGAAGGCAAGACGGCGGAAGAATGCTAGAGTTGCCTTCACGCGGGCACCGGGTGGCAGGGGAGCGAGGATATATCGATGGTTCTCGTCTGATGCTGGGTCTACCGGAACAAAGGACAGCAACTCGGAGGGAAGCAGTGAGAGTGGTGTGTTGAGGCCAGGGGATCAGAATGTATGATAAGGGAATTGTGTCAGGTTGGATAAGGGGCGTCCAGGATTCTGTGTGCGGCTTTCCATTTTGTGTGGGATAGGTACTCTGCCTTCTTGGCCACACAATGCTTGAGGTGTGTTCAATGTTCATCACTCTAGATCTATGCAAACCCCCTCATGTTCTACGTCTTCCTGTACTAGGATTCCACCTCCTAAGCTCCGCCAGTCAATGCATCCAGGGCTGCGCAGCATTACTGCCCAGCAACCAACTCCTCAATGATCTCCTCCACCCTCATCAAGGCATCCATCGCCTCATTCTCAGCTCTCAACTCCATTGCCCGCCGCTTGTAGCTCTCTTCCGTCAACACCTTGTCCACCCCCTCCCTGATCGCGTCCTCGTCGGGCCTCTGTGCCCTCAAGTTCAGCGCCACGCCGGCCCACTCAGCACGCGCAGATGTCTCAGCCTTGTCAGTCACCAGACCCGAGCACACCAGGGGCACGCCATTCATGACGCTATGCATAAAACCGCCGTAGCCGGCGTTGCAGACAAACAGGTCGACGTACGGGAGCAGCGCGTCGTACGGAAGATATTCCTCCACGATGGCATTGTCCGGGATGCTGACGCTGTCGTCGAGTTGTGCGCCGTGAGCGCCCAGGGTGGCGACCACGATGAGGTCGGAGTGGTTGGCGAGGGCGTTGAGTGTAGGGATTACAAGGTCGGCGTAGTCGCGGTGGACGGTCCCCTGGGCCACAAAAACGAGCTTCTTCTTGTTGGGGCAGTCGGCGGGGAGGGCGGCGTTGGCGGTGATGGTGGGCCACCAAACGGGAGGAACGAAGTCGTTGCCGAGGGGCCTTGGGGGCAGGCCACCGATGAGGCGAATTTGGTGCTTGGTGTTATGGATGGGGTACTCGAGGCTCGGACTGGTCGTCATGATGGTGACGTTGCCAAATCCCAGTTGAACGTCGAAGAAGTCGCCCTTAGCGGGGCGTGTGGCGCCGAGAGCCTTGTATTGGTTGTTGTAGTACTCGACGAGCCTTGCGGCGACTGGCTCGACCTGGTCGCAAATGGACCGCCAGAGGGCAAGGTTCTGTGGCGTGGGGTCGTAGGGAAGGCCTGGACCATACGGAGGGGTTCGGCCATCCACTGCGGCATAGATGGTTGGGTGGTAGTTGATGACCTTGGGAAGAGACGAGTATCCCTTTGGGAGGGGGGCGCCATAGATAAAAGGACCGAGACCCCCGGACATGATTTCGTGGAGCAAAACGACTTCGCGACGGGGGTGCTCACGACGGACTCGCTCAAGCGTCTCCTTCAGAACGCGGTGGGCCGAGGGAAGGGATGCGCCGAAGACGTGCTCCAAGATCCACGACTCATCATACCCTGGCGGAGCCGCGGCAACGATCTCCTCCCAACGGAAAGGGTTTTCGACAAACTCGGCCCCTATCTTTTTGATTGGAGCCTGGAAGCCGGGGCCGGCAATGAAGTAGACCCTGAACCCCTTCTTGATGAGATGCTCCGAGATTTGAATGAGCCCCTTTGTGTGACCTGCAGCATTGTAGGCAGCGGCAACCAGGATCGGCTTGTCAATGGACACAGTCATGTTGATCTTGTTTGGTGGTGATGGGGCAAAAATAAGGTAGCTAAAGAAGCAAAGGATTCTGTGTGCTGAAAACCACAGCTTAAAGTGCCTGAACTACGCGGTATCATCATGAATGTGAGGGAGAAGAGCGGATGCCACCACCATGTTATATCCATGGATCCGGAGACGAGGAACTGGAGCTCTCGACCACCGCCGAGTCCATATCAGCGGCCACCCACAGGTGCCACTCCGTCAGCGCCCACCCACAACAAGATCCTTTGATCCTTCAACACCACGGCGCACGCACTAGGTACTGACACAAGTCTAGCAAACCGGTTTGGCAGCTCGTGGGTCTTGATGGTCAGCCGATAGGCTCAAGGAAACTAGCAGCTGCACTTCTGCAGGCGGTGATAAAGACATTCCCGAGCCCTTAGCAGGAATCCGAGAGGGTGTCCTTGACGGCGACTGCACTGTCTGGCGTCTCCGGAACCTGGGCTGACCGCAACGACATTGGGCCTGTTGCCGGAGTGCTGACTCGGAGCTTCTTCGACACGAGCATTGCGAGCGTGGGGCCGTGGGCGTGGGTCATCGTGGGTGTACTCCGGATGTACGGGCGGTGTTCCCATCATGGGCGATGCCCCGTCAGGGGCTGGGTCCTCGGGCCCTCGGCTCCTCGAGGCCTCGCGCAGGTTGTTGCGTCGTCGACTCCTCGTGAGATGGCTCATGGCTGCTTCCATTGGCAGACGGAAAGCAGCAAGTCAGCACTTGTTTGCCAAAGGCCCAAAAAGGGGTGAACTAGCGGGTACTGGAGGGTGGAGCTTTGATAGCGTGCTTGGGTTTTCGAAATCCTCCGGGTGACCGAGTCCCCACTGGCCTCGCCCTGGGCAAGATGATCCTACAAGCGACTTGGAAATCCAAAACGCTTTCTCGGGGCCGGAGAGCAGTGCTGCTGGAGGTGTTGACACCAATCCGACTCAAGCGCTGAAGAAAGATGAAACTGAGGGAGTAGAGGGAGTATGTCTAGGTACTGCACAAAGGTCAGAAGAGTACCGTATTTTCAGAAAGGACAAAGTTCAACAAAACTTGACCCAAAACCTTCCTCCTGCCAGGCTGAGCAGGCTCCTGGGAGTCCTGGCCTTTTACAAGGAGTGCGTGTGTGGTGCGTTTTGCACTGCAGAAGAAAGCACTGTCTCTTGAGAAGGACAACGCCAGCAGCTGCGGTTGACTCTTAGCCCAGAACCATCCTAGCTCAAGTAGCTCGTGCTTTGTTAGCGATTTGGTGCCTCGCCCACTGTCGGAGGTGTCGTCCACGACTCTTCAACGGCCTGCAGCAGGGCCTGGCTGCGCCACTGTGGCTTGGGTAAGCCCCGCCCTGGTTCTTGTGGCGCAAGTTTAATTGGTCGCAGCCAGCCCAGACGCGTTGAGCGCGTTTCCCTGTCGCTGCATTCTCACAGGCAACAACTTCAGCAGCAACAACTTCAGCAACAACTTCAGCGACCACCACAATTCGCGGCCCCAATTCTCAAACCGCGTGCCGCCACAAAAACCTACAATAGCCTTCAGAATGTCCGACTTTGAGGAGATGGACATCGATGTCCCGCCCAAGGACATCACTTTTTCCTCCGACAACACAGCCAAGGGCAAGCGCAGCGCCGCGAACCTGCCCGTCGAGGCCGAGGACAGCCTGCCATGGTCAGTACGCCGAGAAGGCTTTGGTCAATTTTTTCCTTTCCTTTTGCTTACCTACGGTGGGACAGGGTCGAAAAGTACCGCCCAGTGTCGCTCTCCGACGTGTCGGGCCACCAAGACATCCTCGCTACCATCAACAAGTTCGTCGATACAAATCGGTTGCCCCACCTCCTTCTCTACGGGCCCCCGGGCACCGGCAAGACCTCGACGATTCTTGCGCTCGCTCGCCGCATCTATGGTTCCGATAACATGCGCCAGATGGTGCTTGAACTCAACGCCTCCGATGACCGCGGCATCGACGTCGTGCGCGAGCAGATCAAGACCTTCGCCTCGACCAAGCAGATCTTCACCATGGGCTCGTCGGCATCGCGGACAGGCATCGCCGGCTTCAAGCTGATCATTCTCGACGAGGCCGACGCCATGACAAACACGGCCCAAATGGCCCTCCGCCGCATCATGGAGAAATACACAGCTAACACGCGCTTCTGCATCATTGCCAACTATTCGCACAAGCTCAGCCCGGCCCTGCTCTCGCGCTGCACGCGGTTCCGCTTCAGCCCGCTCAAGGAGCAGGACATCCGCGTTCTGGTGGACAAGGTGGTTGAGGAGGAGAACGTCAAGATTACGCCCGATGCCATCGAGTCGCTGGTACGACTGAGCAAGGGCGATATGCGCCGGGCGCTCAACGTGCTGCAGGCCTGCCATGCGTCAAGTATGTGTCTCTGCCTTCCGACTTTTCGAGTGCCCATACTGACCAAGACCTTCTAGGTACACCGCTCCAACCACGCGACGGCCCGAAAATCCAAGAAAAGGACATCGTCCGCGAGACCATCACGACACAGACCATTTACAACTGCGTTGCCGCGCCCCCTCCAGATGCCATCAAGAAGATCCTCAACACCCTACTAAGTACAAGCGATGTCACGTCGTGCCTCTCAACCATCAACACACTCAAAGTGGCCCAGGGGTTGGCCCTGGCCGACATCATCACCGCCCTGTCAGAAGAGCTGGCCAAGCTCGAGGTCAAGCCCCAGGTCATGATTACCTGGCTGGAGGCCCTCGCAGAAGTCGAGCACAGGGTAGCGAGTGGCGCGAGCGAGGCCATACAGACGTCAGCCGTGGTGGGAGCCATACGGAATGGCGTCGAGTTGATGGGGTGATGGGGCGGTTTCTCAGGGGAGAAGACTGAATGGACACCAAAAACGCGATACCTGGGCACGTGTATGCATACCTTGGAGTCATGGTCAGTTGGCCAAAGAAGATGGCCACGAAGTTCCCGCTCACAAAGTGGATGTGCAGGCGCGTGGAAGCCTTGGTCAGCTGCAGGCGCTTGAGAGCGCCGTCGGTGTACGGACGACAATGGACGTCTGATTGCTCTTAGAAGAAAGGCATTCTGCAGCCAGAGGCTGGAAACATGCAACTCGCTGCCCATAGACTAATTAATTGGTCATACCCAGCTGCTTTGCTTTGTCTGTACGTCCCATCATCTCTGTCTGCCCGCCGGGCATCCTGTGTCCTCGCGGCTTTGATCACCTCGGCTCCTGCGCTCGGTCAAAAGATTTTGCCAAGACTCTGTGTTTGCAGCGATTCGCCAGGGAAAGAGTTCTGATGCATAATTCACAAGTCCCTGAGCCAGGGGCTGGGAATGTGGCGTCAGGAAAGCTGCATCAGACGGTGTGATTGCAGGTCCGATATCCAATTTTGGTGACGAAGCGGCGCACGTGTTGCATGGCAAGGTGAGCCTTGAAGGATTCTTTCCTTGTGTGATGACCAACATCCACGACCAACAGTCACTTCTCCCAACGTGTAAAAAAGGTACATTGGAGACTCGGGAAAAGAAACTCATTTAAATGCTGTTCGCCCCGTCTGTTTTGCGAGACCAACAATGCACTCTGCCGCATAACTCACCCCCATCCTCTGCCCAGTTTGTCATATTTGTGGTACACACCCCTCGACAGGGGAGCACCAACGCTCATGAGACCAGCCAGAGCCTTGTCAAATCTCTCAATCGCGTCTTGTTTTGCCGCCTGCCTCCGATCGTACACCAAGGCCTGTGTTGTGTTCTGCCCCAACCATGTGCGTCCGAGGCAACAGTGGCGGTTCTGATCATCGGACTGATCAGAGAATCGTCAACCCGTGTCCTCTCCCCAGGAAGCCGCTTAAGTTGGCTTGGAGAGGGCCTCAAAACATTTCTTCATGATCCCCATCTTCAGAGCCTTGTCAGGAACTGCGGCTCAACTGAGACAGGGGGATGCCCCTGCACGACTGTTCCCGCTGTTTCCATGAGCCAACCGGCCGGCCCAACCGCCCAACCGCGAAGACGAACTCGTGCGAGGTGCAGCTGCAGGTGCAGGACAACACAACTTGCAGCCTGAACAGGCTGCCTCTGCGGGCTGCCGCTGTGGCGTGGAGACGGGAAAGCTTGATCCTTGCTGCAGGGCGTTTGCGCAAAAACAAAGTTGGAGACTGGTTGGGCCAGACGCTGGGGTCTCGCGGCCTCGAAGTCTCAGCAAGGCTCACACTTTGGACTTGGCGCAGAATACAAGCTCTGCGGCTGATCTCCGAGCATTCACCATTTTGGTGATTGGACCCATCCCCGACAAAGTAATTTCCACACTTGCAGTAAGCTAACGAAGGGCTGAAAGAAATAAGTTGAGCCGCATCGAAGCCGGATCGGTCTTGGCTCAGGGGCAATGACGCTAGTAATGGCCTGGCCAACAGCTCAAGCCCACATCACATTAATAAATATCCAACGGCCCCCCATGGATTCAGGTGTTTGTCTCGGAGGGCTTAATCAATCGTTCTCGATTTGTCACTCCTTACTTGCTCCCTGAGTTGAGTCGTTTCACTCTTTCACGACTCACCATGGCCTTCGCTCTTTTTTCCGCAGCTCTTCTCCCAGTGGCTGTCCTTGGCTCTGGGCTCCTCATTCCTGATGACAACCGAATGGTACAGCAGGATGGGCTGATCCGCTTCCCCGTCACCGCCCAGGAGGGTGGCCCTCTGTTTGGCAAACACTCCAACATCACCAAGAGACAGATCGGCACCGACACGCTCGCCCAGCGCTCGGGGACCTTGTACACCATCAATCTCGTCCTTGGCACTCCGGGTCAGACCGTCCCTGTTCAGTTTGACACTGGCTCTTCCGAACTCTGGGTGAACCCCGTCTGCTCCAAGTCGACCACGCCAGCCTTTTGCGCTGCCCAGCAACGATTCACCACGTCCACGTCGCTGGTGTCTTTGGGTGTCCAAGGTTCAGTCACATACGGCACTGGCTATGCGCATTTCTCCTATGTGTCCGACTACGTCGGAATTGGGTGTAAGTCTTGTTATTTCGCATCTGATGAGTCGGGTTTGCATTTCGATTTCGATAGAAGCTAACACGAGTGGCACATAATTAGCGGCCAGGATCACACAGCAGATCTTTGGCGTTGCCTACGACAGCGCACACGCCGTCGTGGGCATCATGGGGGCTGGGCCTGAGCTTTCTGGCTGGACCTCGAGCTATCCACTGCCGATTGACTCTCTCGCCAACCAGGGGCTCACCAACAGCAGGGCTTTCAGCATGGACTTGAGGGGCTTTGACAGCGCAAGGGGTAAGTTTACATAACAGTCTCCCTAACTTGATCCGGCATCCCGTCTCTCACCCGCTGGTATGGCTAACACGGCACTGCCTTCATCCAGGATCCGTGATCTTCGGCGGTATCGACGTCAAGAAGTACTCGGGAGACCTCGTCAAACGTTCCATCATCTCTGCTGCACAGTCGCCCGACGGCCTCACAAGATTCTGGGTCTACCTGGATGGCATCTCGGTCAATCAGCCGGGCGGCAATGTTGTCGAGGTCTACAAGGCACCCGCAGGAGGAAAGGGTCAGGCTGTGCTGCTCGACAGCGGATACACCCTGAGTGCCCTGCCCACGGCCATCTTCAACAAGCTTGTGGCTGCATTTCCGTCGGCTCAGTATGTTGCCAGCGCAGACCTGTACACCGTGGACTGCAAGGATCCTGGCCAGGGTGGATCGCTTGACTTCACCTTTGGCGACAAGGTGATTACTGTACGCTATTATGATTTCGTGTGGCACTATCCCGACAGCGAGCTCTGTGTTTTGGGCGCCTTTGAGGACTGTGAGTATTTCTCCTCCCACGGGATAGGGGGTGAAGTTGAAATGCTGACACATCCACAGCCTTCCCGGTGCTCGGTGACACCTTCCTGCGGTCGGCGTATGTCGTCTATGATTGGGACAACAGAGAGATCTGGCTTGGCCAGTCTGAGGACTGTGGTTCTGAGCTTGTTGCGATCGGAAAGGGCGCGAATGCTGTGCCGGTGATTGCTGGCAAGTGTGGCCAAACCCAGACCACGACCACTTCAACCTCGACCAGCACGACCAGCACCTCGACAAGCACCTCGACTTCGACTTCGATCTCGACCTCAACGGAGATCTCGACTTCGACCGAGACCTCGACTTCGACTTCGATCTCGACTTCGACTGAGACATCGTCCACAACTTCGACATCGACTGTGTCCGAGACGTCTACCACTTCGGTTTCCACTTCGTCCACATCGACTGCGACTTCGGTATCCAGCACAACTTCGTCCACGGTCTCACAGTCGAGCTCTGCCACGACCTCGGGCACATCGACAACTTCGCACGCCTCATCCACCAGCAGCGCAAGCTCCTCGTCTCCCACGAGCACATCCACTGGCACCGCATCCGGCTCCGTGCACCCGTCCTCATCCACCACCGGCAGCAGCAGCGCCACCAGCACCTCGCCGAGCGTGACCCTGACCACCGTCACCCAGACCAGCACCCGCACCTACACCATCACCTCGTGCGCGCCGACCGTCACCAACTGCCCCATCAACCGCGTCACGACCGAGGTCATCACCGCCACCACAGCCGTCTGCCCCGAGACGACCGGCACCTACACCATCCACAAGACCATCACCTGCTCCAACCACGCCTCGGGCTGCACCCCCGGCGCGACCAAGACGGCCGCGCTGACCGTGACCGTCTCGCCCCTGGCCCCGAGCGAGAGCACCACCCACATCGTGCCGGGCTGCACCCCGGGCGCCCCCGGCCCGAGCGACTGCGCGCAGTGCGGACCCGGCGGCGCCGCGCCCACGACCATGGTGGTCGCCGTGCCGACTGCCGCGCCCTCGGCCAAGTGCACCGGAAACTGCCCGCAGGGCGGCAACGGGACCGTCACGGGCGCGCCGAAGCCGACGAAGAGCGTCGTCACCTCTGGCGTTGGAAGGGCGGCTGGATGGGTCTCGGGGGCAGTCGCTGTTGTTGCTGGAGGTGTGCTGATGGCCGTGATGGGTCTGTAATGTGGTTCAGTTCAGTGTCGTGAAGGGTTAATGAGGGGGGAGTTGGCTCGGAAGCCGCATCTCGTATTTGTCGTTCTTGAGGAGGACATGTTAATAAACGCTTATTAGAGCTTTAGACAACCAGAATCGGTTCATGTATGTCACATTGCGGGAGGCTTGCCAGTGAAAATCCCTTGTTTGCGCCCACCTTGAAGAGGCCATCCCTGTTGAGCCACTACCCTAGGGAAGTTAACATGGAAACCTGACCCATGGATCTATTTGCACAATTTCCTAATCGTACTCTTCCTCCTCCCTCTTGTCAAAAAGCGAGGTCCCAAGTTTAACACTCTGCTCCGGTTAGATCTTCGGCCTGCCCGAAAGCTTCTGAGGAAATGGCACCTGGCGAGACGGATGGGAGCTCACTTGGTCTGCGATGGATGGGCGAATTTGAGGATCTGGAAAATTGCAGTGCAATGTTCCTTCTGGGAGGTTGCCCAATGCCGTAGAATCAACTTGCATTCTCTCATCTTTTGTAAGGTTTCAGGTCCTCCTTTTCCTCCTTTCCCTTCTGTTCTTTCCTTCACTTTTCTTCATTCACTTTTCTTGCATTCACGTTTCTTTCCTTCACGTTTCCTTTCTCTTTTCCTTTCTCTTTTCTTTCTCTTTTCTTTCTCTTTTCTTTCTCTTTTCTTTTTTTCTTTTCTCTTCTCTTTTCTCTTATCTCTTCTCTTATCTCTTATCTCTTTCGTTTTCTCTTTCCTTTTCTCTTTTCTCTTCTTTTTTCTTTTCTCTTTTCTTTTCTCTTTTCTTTTCTCTTTTCTTTTCTCTTTTCTTTTCTCTTTTCTTTTTCAATATCGCAACGAAAAAGACCATGTCGGTTCGCCGCATCTCACTCATCAACGACAAAGATAACAACACTGGGCTGCACGGCGGATCAGCTACTAACAAGCAGGGAGGTCTTGCAAAGAGAATCAGGGAACACTGAGCAGGGGGCGCTCTGGTTCAGTCAGGGCGGAGGGAAAGAGTGAGCCCCTTCACCACATTTGCGTCACGACATGGTACGATATTGACATTCTTCGTCCTTGCTTGCGCCACTCCCACAAACGTCCGGCATATCTGGGTGTTGACCGAAGCCTTGGTCCAAGCTTACTTCAACCTCGTCGTCAAATTGACGAAGCGACGGTGGTCCCACCCTGCCTCGTGTTAGAGTTTATCGCGGCGATGAGAGAGTCGGCCAAGGCGATCCCCGACTTCCAACAGTTTGGCCTCAATGGCGCCTGGTGTCTGAAACAAGGGCAGGGCCCCGCTGCTGCCACCATAAGCTAGGTTGGGTGCCAAAACTCAAACTGAATGATGCTTTTCCAGGAGGAGGTTCTCTTCCGCAACACTGGAGAGAAGCGGCGGTGCTTGCCGTGCTATGGCTGGACTCAGGCCAATGGGGGGATGGAGGAGAGGCCGCTCGAGAACGTAGAGCGGCAAAGGCAGCGGAAGGAGAGCAAAGGTCAGGGGTGCAAGAACCCGAATTGTCTGCAACCGGACGATGGTGTGGTGAAATGGTTGGGCATCGTGAGCAGCGGCGGTGCCAAGCGTGCTATGAATGGGCCAAGAGAAATGATGGTCTGGACAGAACGCCCGAGGCCATAGAGAAGTCAAAAGAGATGGCAAGGAGGCGTGTGGAGAACGAAGGGCAAGGGTGTAAGAACGCGAATTGTCTGAGACCAGCCGGTCAGGGGAAGTTCAATGGGCATGGCGAGCAGCGGCGGTGTGTGGTGTGCTGGGATTACAGCAAACGGAATAACGGCAAGGAGAGGATACCAAGATCAAAGCGCCATGTATAAGGGCAGTGGGCAGTGGGCAGATTTTGGCGATCTCATTGATATCGGCAGACCTTTTCAGCGAGGGGGGTTCCAATTGTAAATTTATTATCTTAGGTCTTGAGGAAAATTGAACGACATGAATTCCCACACATCAAAAGTCTGCAAAGGTGGTCAGATATATAAGAGAGCATAAAATCATGACAAAAAGCAAATATTACCTGCTAGAATCAATTTAGAATCGATCCCAAGCTTTCAAGCTCAACTTTATTGATATCTCAGGCTGACTTTTTTGGACGAAGACATTGTAGGACCTGGAGGCACCTTAGGACCCGAAGAAAATTGAACGACACGAGTTCCCAGAAGTCAAAATCTTGCCAAAGTTGGCTAGATATATAAGAGAGCATAAGCTTACGACAAAAGGCAGAAATTTTCAACTACGATCAATTTAGAATCGATTCGGGTGTTTCAAAGTTGAGATTTATTGATTACTCTTTGGGGTAAACCTCCTTACCTAAGGTACTTGACAGGATTCAAGAGCACTGTGCAAGACTCTCCATTTCCCTCAATGGACTCGATCCATTGTTCCAGGTCACACGCCAGGCTTCCCGTTTAAACTGGAAGATGTGTGTCATGCTGCACCTGCAGTCGCAGGAGGCCGTCTTCTCACGCGGTTAGCTTGATAAAAATGATGGCGTGGCAATTCGGGCAAGGAATCGCCATTGATCCTATCAGGAACCCAGACCCAAAAACAACAAGTTGCTCTCCGGAACAATGTATGCATGGCTCAAGAATCTGTTCATTTTTTAGACCGCCATGTCGTCTCGTATCAGGGAGACAGACCAGACGACCGTTGCAGAGATGGATATGGAGCAACAAGCGCCATGCATTGCAGATGGTAGCACAGAATACAGGGCAAAGGGTGGTGATAGGTTGCCGCTTCAGATGGCATTGGGCCATGAGGGGAGATTCCGGTCAGCAATCTGGCAGAAGGCAGGCCCAACAGGCTGATTGCAATGCGCTCCCGAGGTAGAGGGGACCGAGACGGCCACTCGGGTGGGAGCGTGGTATATTGGGCGGCATAGCCGAAAGGCCCGATCAGAACATACTTGAAGACTTGCCGATGCACACTCCCGGGAGTCTGTGCGGTGTGCTGGGCAGCTGGGGGCGGCTCAATGACACCCTCAAGCCGGCTGACCACCACCTCAGCGCCACAACTCCGAGGAGCCCATCTTGTCTTGCCCCAAGTCGCAGTCTCGGTCGACCAACTTGACTGCCGCGACCCCGAGCGATTGCCGTGAAGACGATGATGCAGCCAGAGGGGCTGTGACAGTCTGGACTCGACTCACTTGGGCAAGGCGGCGCTCAGGTGACCACGTCATTGGCATCTCTCGTGTCGGCAGCTCCCTTGGCCGGGCTGGCCCCCCGCGAACCTAGCTCCAACCTAAATCCCGATTCAGTTCTCCGGCCGTGTTCCGGAGGCACGGCTGCGTGGTGGCGTCCGCCAACCTACTGGGCCCCCTGGAAAACCCCATTAGCCTCCCTGGACCTCCCACCCTTGGCCTTGCCTCCCCCGCATTCTCAACGCCCTTGGGGGTCTTGGCATCCCTCGCTTGGCGGTTGCTGTATCTCGTTTCGCAGCAATCGTGGGCCAAAATCATCTGCCGAAACTGACAACCTGCACCTTGCTGACGGCTAGCACCGACGCAGCCAGGTTTGCATCCATCGGCCGCCAACAACATGGCTGGTTGCCCGACCAGCATCGGCCGCCGTGGCCAATCCGCGCTGCTCAGATTGCTTTCATCCACAGCTCCGGTCGCACCGCACTGGCCCTCCATGTCCACTCGAGCCACTCTTCGAGCCACTCTGGACCACTGTCTGTTCCCGGACCCCGGTTATACTCAACCGGTGCTAGCATCACCAGCATCATTGGACGCGCTTCTGCAGGTTCCACTTCCCCATACTACCAGCCGAGCTATCGCAGGGGCAGGAAAAGAGGGCGGGGGTTCTGGGTGAAGTCGATGGATCCATCGCATGCGCTACCACCTTTAGGCCCGGTCATATAACCACGTGCAGATTCCCTGTCCGGAGAGGCAAGAAATATCTTTATCTCCCCACTCAGCGCGCCGACGGCGGTCCTCTGCTTTTTCTGCGGTGACGGTGTCAGTTTTTGCCATTGTTGATCATCCGTGGTTTCGTCCACTCTGCCGTCAAGTCCAATTCAGGGGCAGCCTCCCCACCCGACTCGAACCCCCGAACAGCATCATCATGGACCCGGAAAAGGAGATTGGTAAGTAAACAATGCCGCTTACCCGCTGCACCAAAGCCAACAAAACTCGTCCGTGCGTGTTCGCTGACAATCTAGCTCCAGCTCACCAAGTTGAGCAGTCTCGCATCAACTCGTCCAAAGATGGCGAACTCTCCGACGCCAGCGTGCCCGACTCGGAGCTCGAGTGGTCCGAGGAGGAGGAGACGGCAATTCGGCGCAAGATTGACTGGCACACGGTCCCGCTGGTGACGCTCCTGTACATGCTGTGCTTCCTCGACCGCATCAACATCGGCAACGCGCGCATCCAGGGCCTCGCCAATGACCTCGACCTCAACCAGGGCGTGCGCTTCAACTGGGTGCTCTCCATCTTCTACATCGTCTACCTGCTGGTCGAAGTGCCTAGCAACGTTCTCCTCAAGCGCATCGGCGGGCGCTTCTACCTACCCTTCCTCGTCTGCGGCTTCGGGCTGGTGTCCCTCTGCACCGCCTTCACGCACAACTTCGAGGGGCTGATGGTCGCCCGCGTGTTTCTGGGCATCTTCGAGGGTGGCGCCATGCCCGGCATGGCCTTCTTCCTCAGCTGCTTCTACAAGCGTAATGAACTGCTCTTCCGCATGGGCATATACGTTTCGGCTGCTTCGATCGCCGGTGCCTTCGGCGGCCTGCTCGCGACCGGCCTGTCGAGGATCCCCCCATGGGGCGTGGCCGCGATGCGCATCCACACCTGGCGCAATATCTTCTTCTTCGAAGGCCTCGTCACCATCATCATCGGCGCGCTGGCCCCCATCTGGATGCCCACGACACCGAGCACCGCCTACTTCCTGAGCGAGCGCGAGAGGCGCATCGCGGCCGAACGCCTGGTCCGCGAGCACAAGGCCGACCCGAACGCCGGAGTCACCTGGAAGGACGTGCGCCAGGCCGTCTTCTGCATCCACAACTACACCTGCGCCCTGGGCTTCTTCCTCATCAACATTACCGTGCAGGGCCTTTCCGTCTTTATGCCCACCATCCTCAAGGACCTCGGCTGGACCGACACCAAGGCCCAGCTGTACTCGGTCCCCCCCTACGTCGCCGCCTGCTTGGTCGCCATCGCCGTGGCCTACGGCAGCGACAAGTCTCACCAGAGAGGCATCTGGCTGGCGTCCTTCTCCTGCCTGGCCGTCGTGGGATTCGCGATCCTGCGGTGGGTCGAAACCCCCAACATTCGGTACATGGCCTTGTACTTTGTGACGGTCGGCGCGTTCCCAGGCGGGCCCGGATTTTTGAGCTGGGGTATGTTTTGCCCAAAATCTAAGCATAACCGAGCTTAACATAACTAACTTGACCCAAAAAGGCATGAATAACTCGGCCGGCCCCTCGGTCCGAGCTGTCACTTCTGGTTACATCGTCACCCTCGGTACCATTGGCGGTATCGTAGCAACGTAAGCAACTCCCTGCTCTCCACCCCGTCGCCAGAAAATGCCCCCGGCGCTCTTACTAACCTCTTCCCAGATGGACCTACAAGCAAGCCGATGCCCCCAAGTACTACACCGGCCACACGATCAACCTGGGTGGCCAGATTGCCACCGTGTGCTTGTCAATCTTTGGCATCCTCTACTGCATGTACGAGAACAGGGCGCGCGCGGCCGGCAAGCGGGATCACCGCCTCGAGGGTCTCACCGAAGAGGAGCAGGAGGCCTTGGGAAGCAGGCACCCACAGTTCCGGTACTGGACTTGAGCTGTGTCTCCTGCGTCGGAGGGGAGGTGTTGGGCGCCGCTCTGGCAGAACGGCCAAACTTGGAGTTGACCGAATTGTTTACGTTTATTCGCATTTGTCCCCAGTGCCTGGGGTCGGAAACATGATTCCGTTTCTCACTGAAACTTGCTGTCATGTCGTGTGTGATGCTGGCGCGCGGCGAGGGGTGTGCTTCGAAGTGGATCAGGGGCAACTTGGTCTCCGCAAAATGAGCAGGTTGTCTCTCTGCAGTCGGCCGAGGTGTCTTCGAGTCGGCCCTCACCCGTTGGGCTTCCATTCCGTGGTCTGCTTAGTGACAAACTTGCACCTATTGCCCAGTTAGAAAGGAGTGCCCTGAAGCAACGTGGGCTGATATGCTTGTGTTCCCGTGCCCAATCACACCAACTTGCTTCCCGCCAACAGCACAAGGCACAAGCGCCAAAACAAAACCCCCACGCAACGCATTCAGAGCTGAGGGGCGTGCATTGTCTTAACTGACTTCACTCGCTCAGCGTTCATCCACGGCTTTCATCCGATCCATGCAAGTCGCCTTCATCCCCCGCCATGCCTCCCAAAATCTCCCACAGGAAAGACTTGACATCTCTTTCTGAGGATTTCGAGGTTGTCGATGGGCAACACAAATTTCTCCGCACCGTGTGGGCGGTCCTGGACGAGGATGATGTTGGCTGGAGAGGGCAAAAGGACGTCCGCAAGTACTACATCTCCATGCCAGAATTCGAGTCTGGCCTCGAGCGTGTTCCGGACGCCTGGCTTTTTCCCGAGATGAGCCCCGAGTTTACGACCGCCCCTGACAACGGTGTCGGTGAGGATCTCTACATCAAGCGGCCGAATATCACCAGATACGATCCCGTCGACGTGGGCGATGTGGTACCATCAGTACCTAGAGTTCTTCTCGATGAAGTCCGAATCATGGAGTTCCTCGCCAAACACCCACACCCCAACATCGTCCGGTACCATGGCTGTCGCGTTCAACGTGGTCGGGTGACCGGCTTGGTTCTTGACCGTCATGGCATTGTTCTTGATGCCCTGGAAGATGACGAGAATCTCCGGGCTTCACTCAACAAGGACAGCATTCTGGCCGACATTGAAACTGCCGTGGCTCACCTTCACTCCTTGGGCCTCGCCCATAACGACCTCAACCCTGCCAATGTCGTCGTTGACAAGAACAACAAGGCAATCTTGATCGACTTTGGCTCCTGCCAACCATTTGGCAAGGGACTGATGTCTACGGGCACTCCAGGCTGGGTGGATGAAGAGTTCACCACTTCGGCAAAACAACATGACTTGGCAGCGTTGCCTAAGATCAAGGCATGGATGGACAATGTGTATCAGGGTGTCCCTACCGACCTTCCACCAATGCCCCTTGATGGACTGCACAGCAAGACAATCGAGGAGAGAGGACTTCTTTGAGTTGGTTGAATGGTTCTGGGTTCATGTTTCTGTCTCTGTTCTGGGCTGGAAGAGATCGGCTGGCACGGCTTGGGTCATGGACGGACCCAAATACACTGAAACACAGGAGGCAGCTCTCCAAAGACGAACAACACATAGCGATCCGCGGGAGGTTGTTGATGTCATTGTACCAACTTGCTCAAGGAGATTTCTTCATCCATCCTGTAGCGTCGATATAATTGCGGGCGCGGTTTGACGCCGGGTGTAAAGGCTCTTCTCCTGGAGAAACTGCCTTCTTCAGCACACAGAGGATGTGTCTAGTAAGCAAACGCACCTGCATAAGAAAGCCGCAGTCTCAAGAGAAGTGAAAGCCTGTCAGTGAGTCTGAAACGTCCATCATGCTAGCCTTGCTTTTATGCAAAAACCCACACGAGCGTTGCAACTAAGCATGAAGGTTGTCTAAGTACCCTACTAACGTCTGTGATTAAGATCTGGGACAAACCATGGTGTGGTGTTCTGATAATGTCCCATGCACAGTCACCCACCAAGTAAATCGAGAGGATCAGGGGAAAAACGTGGCAGCAAATGGCAAGTTAATCACTGTTGGGCCATCACAATGTCAAACGATGCTGAGATGAAGTTGATGAGATGTTGATATCAGCACTTGGTAACCACCTGTCCCAGTCTTCGAGCATTGCAGACTAACGGACACCAGCAGCCATATTGCTTGATCAAGCCCCAGGCTTGATATCCACCCACGCTGGGACATTGGTGTTGTCGTGCCCATCAGCCACGATGATCCAAACATCCACGGGTTCCACGGCCCTCAGCGCAGCATCACAGTCATGTTCTCGGCACCGGGATCTGGCACGCCCTGCACACCAGTCGACACAGTCTCTCGCGAGCGGAGACAGCACCACCGGATGGCGTACCCGCTTTTGCGGCAGCGAGGGCGACAATAGCAACAATACAGCGCCAAAGTTTGGTAAGTGCCAGCAAGAACTTTCCCTCACTCGACAAAACTGACGCCGACCTTTCTCCCTCGCAAAATCGACAACACACCAGGCGAGAAAGGCGCAGACCAGGCGCAAGACAAGCGAAGAAGGCCCCCGCGAAGCGACGACGGAAGTGAAGAGCAGCGACGCCGGGCGCCAAGATGGCGTCCTCCACGACCTCCCTGCGGCCGGCGTACGACCGCCTCTCGGGACCGAGAGACCCGTGGCGCCAGTACGATGGCTTCAACGCTGTAAGTAATGCCTCCTCACGACTGCTGCTGTTCGCGGCGCCGTTCGCGATGGTCACTAACGATCACCAAGGTGGAGTGGCTCATATTTGAGCCCCACGTTTCGACGTGGATCGACCTGCTCTGTCGGAAGGGGTATGTCCCCGGCGATCTCCCCGGGTTCCCGTTCTTCGTGTTTGGCCCCGCGGACCTGTTGAGGGAGGTCAGCAACATCGGAGACGGGGCTCTGGATGGTAAGCAAATTGCTGCTGCAAGCGTTGCTTCGGATGAGCACCAGCGGCGAGGCCACAAAGTTGACCAAGGAACGTTCTCCAGGGGAACTTTTGCGTTGTGAAAGGGCCGAGGCGACGATCCACCAAGCGAGAGTTGGCGCCCTCCTCCAATTCAGCCACGACCTCCTCAAAGATGCCGAACAGCAGACAAAGATGGGGGATGGGGGAAAAACCGCCGATGAAGACGTCGAGGAGGAAATTCTGGCGCTCGAAACGCTCGACGAGATTCGAGCATTCGTGCGGAACCCTGACAACTCGACGGTCGTGAGCTTCGCGGCCTTGTTCATGCACCTGAGCGGCCTTCGAATTTGCGCGAGCCCAGGAACGCTCAAGTTCCTCGATGACGTACAGCGTGTCGCGCTGAAGGCGGACTGGCCAGTCCAGACATACTCCTCGGGAACCCTGAACATGAGAGAGGACGGCTACTGCGCAGCCGTACGAGCCAATCATCCCGCGCTCAATGCCCCCGCTATCCTCATCGCCTTGAACTTTGGCTACTTTGAGCGCCTGAAGATGGTCCCGGCGAACCTCGATGACTGCAGCAGTTGGGCGGGGAGTCCGGAGCTGGTAAGCCGGCGCAACCAGGTCTTGCGCGAGCTCCAGGCAACGGGTCATGGAGAGCTGGTGTCAGAGCTGTTCAGGTGCCGGTTCGCTGTCCAGAACTGGTTTTCGGGTGTACCTCACCCAAGCAAGGCGGCAAATATCCGGGATTCGAGTCCCGTCGCCCGAAGCGTCAAGACGCTCCTCCAAGGTCCTACTATCCCAGTCCCCCGGAGTCAAGCACCGGCCACGGCCCAATTCTCAAGTGCTGTGGCGCTCCCAGCTCCAAAAGTCGGCGAGGCGCCGCACCAAGCTGACAGACAGCCCACCCCCGGCGCGCTTCAGCCGTCAACTCCTTCCAAAGCCCGAGCTCCAGGAGATTCCGAAACAAGCCAACCTTCTCGAAGCAACACCTCCGGTACTCTTGGAGTCTGGCCAAAGGACCAACAGAGCGAGTTTCAGGGCGAGTCCGAAGACGATAGTCTCTTTGTTACGGACGCCGAAAGCGAGGCCGAAACTGTGCTCGCATCGCCTTCTCGCCGGCTGGGGGAACATACAGAGCCAAAGCATTCGGAAGAACAAGAAGATGAATGGAGGGCAGGAAAAAAAGAGAAGACGGAGAAAGAAGGGGCTTGCACGGCCAAAAAAGCCCTGAAGAAGAAGCGGCAGAAGGAAGCAAAAAAGAAACGTCGACTGGCGGAGCAAGCGTCTCCCACAATCTTACCTGGCCATGCCGTCGAAGCCGACACCGCAATCGAAGCTGACACCGCAATCGAAGCCGAAACTTTGGCGAAATCCGAAGGACCTGATGAGCAAGCTCCCGAGCCGAAAGACGGGGTCAAGATTGACCAGAAGGCAAGGCGCAAGGCCAAGGAACTCCGCAGAAAGGAACGCCGCCGGATAGAGAAGGAAACCGAGGCCGAGAAGAAGAGGCTGCATGAGGAAGCAAAAGCTCGAGCGCGCGAGGAACAACGACGTCAAGGGGAAGAACGAAAGAGAAAAGAAATCGAGAAGCGACGCCAGCTCGAGGAAGCCCGCCGTGCAGAGGAGGCCCGCCTCGCTGAGGAGGCCCGCCTCGCTGAGGAAGCCCGCCTTGCAGAGGAAGCCCGCCGTGCAGAGGAAGCCCACCGTGCAGAGGAAACTCGTCTCGCTGAGGAAGCCCGCCGTGTAGAGGAAGCCCGCCTGGCAGAGGAAGCCCGCCGTGCAGAGCAAGCTCGCCTTGCTGAAGAAGCCCGGCTCGTGGAGGAAGCCCGCGCTGTGGAGAAAGCTTGGCTTGCTGAGGAAGCCCGCGCTGCGGACGAAGCTCGCCTTGCAGTGGAGGAAGCTCGCCTTGCCGAGGAAGCCCGCGCTGTGGAGGAAGCGCGCTTTGCTGAAAAAGTCCGCCTTTCTGACGACACTCGTCGCCAACAAAACGAGAACCGACAGTCTCCGGCGCAAGCCAGCAGCAGCCGAGCCGAGCCATCCCAGCGTTCAGAGGCGAAGATAGCCCCGGACTTCGATGTAGGCTGTGCGGAGAACACCCTCGGCGGTAAGAGAGCCAAAGCAGAAGGAGCCCAAGAAGCCAGTTTACGCCGCCGACAGTTCGAGTATCTTCGAAGGGTTGACGCCGAACAGGGCTCAGCACCACATGATTCGGGGGGGATTGCGGCTGGTAGGGACCCGAGGCAGACTGGTGCGCAAGCTCAAGTGGCCATCAGAACGGAGCACCAGCCGTCCAACGTCAACTCAGCCAGCAGTCAGGCTCGAGCATCCACGAAGAAAGATGCTCCCACCTTAGCAGAGGGACAAGCGTATCGTCAAGTCGCTGAGGCTGCGACCCAGATGGAGGCGAGAGCTCGTCGGTTCGCGGACGTCGCATCCCAGATGGAAGCGGCGGCTCGTCACTTTGCGGATGTTGCAGACCAGGTGGAAGTGGCTGCTCGCCAGTTTGCGGAGGCCGGATCCCAGTTGAGGACGGCGGCACGTCGAGCGGAGGAGGTTTTCGAACAGGCCCAAGAGGGGGCTCGTCTTGCAAGGGAAGATGGTGCGCGCGGGACCCATGAAGCTGTGCCGGCATTCCAGCCTGGCCGAGCACACCACCCCGTGCCTGTCATACGGCCTGCGCACGCATTCCCGCCTGCTCGTGCAAACCGGTCAGCCCAGGCACCCCGGTTCGTGCAAACAGTTCAGCCAGGCCCAAGTCTCCGACGTGTCCAGACAGTGCTGCCAGTCCCAACACTGCCGCGTATCCAACCAGGTCAGCGAGTCCCGGTATTCCAGGCAGTTCCACGGTTCCAGGCAGTCCCGGCGCTCCAGCCAGCCCCCGCGCTCCAACCAGTCCAAAGCCGGCCGGTTGTACGAGCGGCGCGGTTCGCACGGCTTGGGCTACATCGTGAGGAACGACGAGCGGTCCGGACTGTTGAAGCCCTCATGGCCTATCAAGTCCCCGCAGCTCCTCCGCCCACGCCGTCTTCACAGCCATCTGCGTGGTGGCAACGTCACAGCTCGGACGTTGAGCATCGGCGGTCGCCGCCTTTCACCCCGGGTATGAACTCGACCGAGCCTGCGGCAAACTCAGGCACGAGTCCTCTGGTGGACAATTTTGCGACCGATCAGATGACTGAAGAGGAGGGCTTGAGTGCCGAATCGCTGTATAACCGGGTGCCTCGCAATCTCGCTAATTCGCAGGCCCGCTCGATTGAACGAGGTGACTTCGTCCGTTACCCGGAACCGTGCGAGTGTTGCTCGCCCCCGTCGGTGCGTTGCTCGTGGCAGAAGTAAATCGCCAGGGCACACCGGGTGCGGGACAAGCTGTCGGGTGGGGGCGTTTATTATCGAGGGTATTGAGGGATCTTGCCGAGCCGAGTTGTGGGTGACCACGGAATGCAATCAGCATCAAGGGAGGGGACTCGGAGATTCGAGATTCGACGCCGTCAACGAGCATGAGCATGCCGACGGCAGGGAAAGGATGTGCAGCCGAGTTCGGGGGAACATGGTTGAAGATGTCATGTAGAATTAAAGCAATAACCACGACGAAAACAAGAGAAAGCGTTCAGCAGACCAGCAGTCCCTTGGTGGCCTGGCCGTTGAAGCGCAGGATGGACATGCGAGATCTCGGCGATGGGTTTGGTTGGGGGTCACTTGCAGGTCCCTTGTGGTTGCGTTCGGGGCCTAGAACTGCCCAAATGTTGGTTGAGTGGGGCATGTCTCTTCCCCCATTCGGCACAGCTCATGCGGGGTAATTTAACCCGCATCGACGAGCTGATGCCTGCTTTCTGTTGGCGGGCTTGGTTGCATCAACCGTTCACACTTTCTCGCATCTTGATGCATTCGCGGCAACCAAAAGAGTCGAGCATTTACGGTGTCTCGCCGGCTGGCGAATTGATCCTCTTGAAGTTCTCGAGTTTCGCCAAGCAGCTGAATTGACATGGCGCTCCTGGGGCCAACGACGAACCGAGCATCCGAATCACCTGCAGGCGACTTGCATGCTGCAGCCCAACGACGCTGTCTGTTGCCCGGGGCTTGGAGCAGGGTGCCGAAAACATGCTCGTCCCCTGCAAGTTCGCCCTAGCGCAATGCGTGGCATTGGCATGCGACTTATCATGCCTCCGCAAGGCCCCGTCAAGCCCCCCAAGCGAGACACCCATGCAGCCAGGCGATAGTTGCCATGGGGTCGCCAATGCCCTACGCTGCACAGAATACACCGTCCGTTGTATCTTGCACTCCCTGCCGTCCGATGATGCAAAAGATTGCCGAGTGCCCCTCCGCTGGCGCGCTTAGGGCAATGTGATTCGGCACAACCCTGCAGGCAGCCGATAAATGCCACAGCGGCTGCCCTCAGGCTTGAGGGTCTACCTCGACCACCGTCCGACACCCTCGCACGGCATGGCTTTTGGCCACCACGATGCTCTGCCACTGTTGAAGCGTTGTCGCAGGAACAACGACCGGCAATCAGCTGTCTGTCGGCACCGTCCATCGCCCAAGATCGCCAGTCGAGACTCGACGCCTCCTGTTCTGCAGCCGGTGGGCCCAGACCATCCGATCCACACTCTCACGTCGCGCGCTTCGACCTCTAAGAAAGGGTGCCCCTGAACCGACGTGGGAAGGCGGCAGACGGAGCCGCAAGAGGGACACACCAAACAGAAGACGGCCAGTGGAGGTAAGCTAACGCTGACGCTGCAACGGGGAACAGCTTCCCCCATCCCAGACCCCACCGCGAAATCTTCCCTCGACTTGATGCGCTAGGCAAGGCCAGCCAAATCCACCGAGTCGGAGTGGGGTTTCTCGTGTTCATAAGGGACGCTCGGCCCATTGTCCATGCTAAAACCTCGAGGCGCTTCCTCGCGAGAGATCAGACGAGGACCTTTTGCTGACACTGTCTCTCGTTTCTTTTCTCGCTACAGAGAGCAAACACTGCGCTGCCGGTCCCGGACTGGGGGATCCGCGGATTTGCGCCACCGAAAACCTCCTCCTTTCCCGCCGCGACCCCGACTTCGATCCCGCCCTTGACCTCTCGCACCTCCATCAGCTACACGACCGCGAGGGCCATCCAGGCCCAACCCCCTCCCGTCATGTGCCGGCTCGTCGTGTTCAAAGGGACGTGCCCGCACTGCTCCGAGACCTTCACCTGGGACGAGCTCACGCAGGAGCTCAGCTGCCTCGAGGCCAAGAACAACGGCACTTTCGGCCTCTGCAAGGAAGGGACGCTGGTGGACGAGAAGGAGCACGACCAGGAGTGCGACGCCTGCACGGCCGAACTTGAGGCCGACGAGGGCTATGCTGGTGGTACGGATGACGCACTGGAGGCGCTCGAGTTCGCCGGCGCCGGGTGGGGCGGGCACAAGACGGAAGCCGCTGACCAGGATCAAGACAGCGGCAAGCACAGGAACAAGAAGCAGCGCACATCATGAGGCGCTTCCTGCCCCGAGCGACTTGTTGTTCCGCGAGCGCTCAGTCTCTGCCACGCCGCCTTTGCCATCACCGATCACTCGCGGCGCGCACCATACACCACACGAAACCCCCGCCACACAGGCATCTAAGGAAACGGCGCCCGGCCAGCTCAGCAGCACGGCCAAGATGGGACCTGTCCACACAGAAGCGCGAGAGGAACCATTATTCCCAAACTGGCGCATTTTCAGGAGCCACGTTGCGACCTGGCATCTGAATTCTTCAATCCCGTTCAGCATCTGAAAGAGTAGGAAAGCATCTTGATTTGGCGAGCCATGTTGGAGAGGTTCAGCCCCAGGGCATGTACGGGCACTAGCATGACGAAATCACGACCGAGACGAGTTACGAAGATAATGATAATGGCACGGGGCGCCGGCTGGGGAACATGATTGGGACGGCATGGAGCTGCCCGACCCCAAGCTCTGACGGGAGTCACACTTGAGATGTTGGCTCGAGGGGCCGCGCCCGGTTCCTGTACGAACGAGAGTTTGCCAGATACCATGTATCAGTTGCACTTGTACCATCTACTGAAATCTACGACATGAAACGCCCAGGCAGTCAAGTCTAAAGGTATCTCTCTGCTTCGTCCACCCATCACACACCACCCGCTCCACCCCGCCGCGATCCAGCCCATCCCCGACCTAATCCACCCCCTCCCACGTCTCTTTCACGACCCGCCAGTACCGCCCCGCATCCACCCTCACATGCGCCACGTGCTCGCCCCCCTCAAACTTCTCCGTCTTGACGCTAAACCCCTTCCCCTCCGCCTCCGCCGCGTGCCCCTCCACATCCCGCCAGTGCACCAGCCGATCCCGCTCCCCGTACACGTACGCCCTGCGCACCTCGCTCCGCCGCGACGCCACGTCGTTGAGCGCGCTGCGCGTGCCGAACAGCGGGCCCGTCCGGCCCCGCCCGAACAGCTCGTGCTGGACCCAGTACGCGACGCACATGAGGTGCATCAGGGGCGCCACGAGCCACCGCGCGAGGCCCACCAGCCCCGTCGTGAAGGCGAGGTACGCCGCGCGGTACCGGAACGCGCCCGGCGTCGAGTCCAGCACGAGCGTGTACGGCGGGAGCGGCGCCGACACGGGGCCGAGGGCGCGCCGGAGGTGGAGGAGCGCCGAGGCGCCGCCGTTGGACCAGGCGTGGATCAGCAGTTGGGGTTGGGGTGGTTGTTGTTGTGGGGTGGGGG